>Ga0116177_10002308_pt1 | contig 14070 bp, 8 predicted proteins | sample AD_STIC10_MetaG_FD_89750 | JGI IMG/M metagenome (GOLD analysis project Ga0116177, IMG submission 89750) | Active sludge microbial communities of municipal wastewater-treating anaerobic digesters from USA - AD_STIC10_MetaG | ecosystem: Engineered > Bioreactor > Anaerobic > Digestate | place: USA...
TTTCCTTCGCTAATTCCCTGTTCTCCTGAGCCCGCCTTAACTGCAAGACAATCGTCTCCAACGTCGATTGTGGAACCTGTTACCAAGATGTCTTTGCATGAGTCAATATCGATACCATCCGTATTTGGCGCATCAGAAGGGTTATGTATTGAGATATTGCGAATGCTTATGCGATTCGAGAATACAGGATGAATTGTCCAAAATGGGGAGTTTTGGAACTTGAGGCCTTCGATAGCGACATCCGAACACCCGAAAAATTGGACTAGTGGAGGTCGCAAAAATTGAATTTCTCTGCCCCCGCCTCCTGAGGGCTGGCCACCATTATATTTATTAAGCTCTGCCAGCTCTGTTTCGAAGGATTCAAGGGGTTTGTTCTGTCCTTTTCTCTTTTTGCGCCTCAGGGCTTCCCACCAAGGCTGACCATTTCCATCGATGGTTCCTTCACCTTTGAGTTCTATGTTTTTGGCTCCTCTTGCAAATAAAAGAGGGTGCATGCCATAGCAGACAACCCCTTCCCAGCGAGTGAGAACTGGAGGATAACGGTTTATGTCGGAAACGAAGCTCAATGTGGTGTTCTTACCAATTTCTAAGCTGATATTGCTTAGAAGTTCTATCGGACCTGTGAGATATGCGCTGCCCATTATTCTGAGCGTTCCGCCGCCTGTCTCGCTTAAGGCAGCCATCGCATCGGCAAATGCCTTTGAGTTGTCTGTGCATCCGTCGTCGATCCCGCCAAATTCTTCGATATCCACTATCATTTAGTTTCCTCTTCTATAATTGAGATTTATAGAGGAGTTTTGAAGAGTCTTCAATTGCGTATGTTGGCTGTTAATTGGACTTTTCTGTCTTTTTGTAAGCAAAAAAGAATAAAATGTTGACAACTCCCATAAGATGAGCTCACAATCGATAAAGAATGCAGGGACATTATCAAAGAATAGCTCTTCTTCTTGCATCTGCACATACTGGTGCTGCGCGAGGTCTATGGCCAGAACTCATTGCCGCCGCTCAATCTCATCGATGTATTCTCTTTGTGCTGCCGGGTGGAAGGCTAGATGCCGTTAGCGGCTTTGAATACATGAGGAATGGCGTATATCGCTATGCAAAGGCATCGAACGTCGATGCTGCCTTGTGCTGGGCTTCCACCCTGAGCGGATATGCGACAGAATCGGCCGTCGAGAGCTTTCTTAACGATACGATCGATGTTCCATTAGTGACTTTTGGGCTTAAAATCGATGGACGGCCTTTCGTCGGAATAGATGCATATTCCGGTATGAAAGCCCTTATAGGGCATTTTATTCGAAGCCATAAAAGAAAACATATTGCTTTTATCGCGGGTCCTCGACAGCATTCTTCCGCCGAAGAAAGATACCGTGCCTATTGTGATGCTCTGAAGGAAGCGAGCATACCCTATGATCCCAGGCTTGTATGCCTCGATACTCCATGGAGCGAAGGTCGCCGCGCAATGCTCAATTTGATCGATAACCGCGGCCTTGTCCCAGGTAAGGATTTCGATGCGCTATGTACGTCGAGCGATCTTCTGGCATTCGAGGCTGGAATGTTGCTCAAAGAACGAGGCATAGACATTCCTTCGACCCTGCCCATAGGCGGATTCAATGACTCGGAAGAGAGCCGCATTTTTTCGCCTCCGCTTACTACGGTGAGGATGCCTTTTATCCGCCAAGTGCTTTCCGCCCTAAGGCTTCTGATAGACATGCGCAATGGGAATTCCGCGGATGATATTTTACTTAAGACAAAACTCCTGGTACGCAGCTCTTGCGGATGCATGCCGCAAGCTTTACAGCTAGCGGGGAGGACAAGAGCTAAAGCGCCAAAATCACTTCCACCTAGCCTTATAGAGGCATTCGGTGCTTCTGTCGCCTCTCAAAAGAACAATTCCTTTTTTGAGTATCTAAATAAAATATTTAATGAGGATAGAGCATCGTCTTCTTTGGAGACTGGCATATCAGAGAACATGATGACAGCACTTCGCTTCGAATTTTTAAGCCGGGCTTCTTCCAGAGAAGATATAGATAAAACAGAGAGACTAATTCACCAGGCAATGGTTGCGTTGGGGCTCTCAAAAGAAAGAAGACATGAATACCTCCTATGGAAGGAGAAAGAGGACGAACAGAAACTCAATCTCTTCAATCAAGAGCTGCTCTGTGCAAAAGATGTTCTGTCGATAATAAGAGCCGCCGCTGGACATCTACCCGGTTTGGGAATTCTCTCGAGTTATCTTGTGACTAAGGATAAGCAGGGGAACTTGATGTTCAAAGGCGGTTATAGAAAAGGCAAGGATACTCCTTATGCAGAATTGATATATCCGCGGCCCTCGCGGGAAGCCATCCCTAGAGGTTGCTTTCTGCCGGATAGAATTATTCCGACTGAGCCGGGAGCTTTTTTTGTCTTGCCTTTGTTCTTTGAATCGACCGAGATTGGCCATTTGGTTATTCAGGCTGCCGATATCGACCCTTCACTCTATGAGAAAATTCGCTCGATTTTATCTTCGGCACTGAGAGGAGTGAAGTTGTTTGAAGAAGGCGATGAAGCAAGAAAGCGCGCCGAGAGAGCGGAGAAATCCATGTCGGATATAGTCTCCGTAATATCCAGGGAAATCCAGAGCTCGATTGAGGCATTTGATAATATTTCGAAGCTCGATGCAACAGGCGCTCAAGAAGTTGAAGTATCGAGACTCAAAGAACTTGTGCGTTATTTGATCGATCTTTCTCAGGCAAAATCGGAATCCGTGCTTGCCCGGGCAGTGCTTTTTGACCCTTATTGCCTTTGTGCTCGGTGGGCTGAAGAACAATTGAAAGCCGATAAGTCGAACAACAAGGGAAGCAATAGGGCAGAATCTAGATTCATATGCGCTAGACCTTCTTCTGCATACCCGCTTCTATATGGTGATCCTAAACAGCTTGAACGAATGCTGACGATAGTGGCTCAATTACTGGAAGAGACCTTCAGCATCGAAGGGCTGGAAATCTCGATTGTGCCATCGATACAGAGTTGCGAATTGAGGCTGGCCTCGGCATCTATGATTCCGAAGAAAATTGGTGCTACCGGATTGAATCGGATCGAAAAGGATATCCGTTTTGAGCTAGCGAAGCAGATTTGTCTGCTTCATGGAGGTTATATTCTATTCTCTCATGAAGGGGGTAATCTTATTGTGAGGATAGGCATTCCTTATCCCACCGTAAGCGGATCCATACATAATATTTCGAATAGAGAGGCTGAGCTTCGTGTCATAGGACCACAAGGCTTGTCGGATCATTTGCCCTGTGGATTCGTGAATGGATTATCTGGGAAGATAATTCCCTATAACTCTATATTTCATGAGTCAATAAATCCTTCACAGAGAATATTGCTATACCTGGATTCCATGGAGATCGATCATGAAAGCTCCGCGGCTCTCTCTTTCATACTCGATAAGGAGAAGTTCCAGAATGCCGAATGTTTCATAGCCCAGAATGCTTTTTCTATAAGGGAGACTCGCTTGGAGCATCGGCCTGCGGATGTGGCTGGATTCTTGCGATCGATACTTGTGTCGGATTCTCCTTCGGCCATTTTGGTTCTGGGAAGTGAAGCCAGCCTTCATAAAGAAACACCCATTATTCGAGATCTTGCTCAAAAACCTGGAATAAGGCCGGTTGCGTGTACATCTCTGGATGCCTTCGAAGCAGCCTTGAATCGCTGGAGACCCATGCTTTTTCTAATCCTAGAGCCGATGATATCGAAAAACCAAGAGTTCAGTACACTTTTACAGCGATTTCCTTCCATACCGATCATGGCTATTTGCAGATTTTTCGGGGCAAAAGAGGAATGGGCTGGAATTATCGAGCGCCCCCATGTGGTTTTTTGCAACACGGGCGAAGTATTCTCTGAAGTTTTGGCAGGCCTGATTCAAAGATCACTGGAGAGCAAAAAATTCCTGCCAAGTCCAACAAGTGGCGTAGTCGCCGATGCCATATTCTATATGAATAAGTCGTATAGCGAACAGATTTCGCGATGGAAGATGGCTTCTTATCTCAATGCGAGCGAAGATTATCTCAGCAGAATATTTCATGCGCAGATGGGAATATCGCTCTGGAACTACCTTGCAAGGCTAAGGGTCCAGCACGCCATCGACCTTCTGTATTCTACGGGAGCTGGGCTTGCGGAGATTGCAGATTTAATCGGTTTCCGGGATGAAGCCTATTTTTGCAGGGTATTTAAACGAATTGCGGGTGCGACGCCAGGATCTTTTCGTTCTAGATCTTTTTCAGATGTAAGAAAAGTACAAGAATCTGACTGAAAAAGAGCAGATTTATCGTTTATTATTTTAATGAAAAATAGGCATGGAGATGCAATCTGTCGCGAGCGCAAAACCGACTCCGCTTTCCCTAAGGCGTCGCATAAAGCGATATAAATCGGTCTATATTCTTGCTTCTCTTTCATTTATCTATTTTATCATTTTCAAGTATATACCCATCTGGAATGCACAAATTGCCTTTAGGGATTTTCAAGCGCTGAGCGGGGTGGTAAAGAGCCCATGGGTTGGTTTGAAGAATTTCTCTGATTTTGTTAACAGCTATTATTTCTGGGAACTTATCCGCAACACGGTTTTTTACAGTATTGGAAAGATGGTGTTCTCTGTGCCTGCCGCCGTGTTTCTGGCAATTGCGTTGTATGAATGTAGGGTCTACTGGCTCAGAAAAACGGTGCAGACAATGGCATATCTACCGCACTTCCTGTCTTGGGTCATCATGTACGCTATTCTTTTGGCAATTTTGTCGCCTTCTAATGGAATCTTGAATGACATCATAAAGGCTTTTGGGGGAGAGCCTGTTTCCTTCATGACTGATACCAGATATTTCCCCTGGATTGTCATTCTATCGGACATGTGGAAAGAGACAGGGTGGAGCGCAATTATTTTTCTTGCTGCTCTGATGGGTATAGATCCGACTCTCTTCGAAGCGGCGGGGGTGGAAGGAGCAAGTGCGTGGCAGAGAGTCCGCTATATCACGCTGCCAGCAATCCAGCCCGTCCTCGTAATGGTGATTCTATTGAGGCTTGGTACCGTGCTCGATGCCGGCTTCAACCAGATCTTCATGCTGTATTCGCTTCCGGTCTACAGTGTGGCAGATATCATCGATACCTGGATTTATCGCCAGGGTCTTCTTGAGTTTCGATTTGGACTTGCAACCGCCGTTGGATTATTCAAAGGTGTCTTTGGCATGATTCTGCTCATGCTATCGAATAAGCTCATAAAGCGATATACGGAAACCGGGCTTTACTGAGAGGGATGGTTTTGATTAAGGAGCCGAGTATTTTATGACAAGCGCGATAAAGTTGTCAAAAAGCGACAGGGTTTTTCATTTTTTCATCGATGCATCGCTTTTTTTGATACTAGCTATCCTCATCATACCGATTTGGAGCACATTGACCCTTTCGTTCAGGCCAAACGATTTCATTGGATCTGCGCTCGATGGAATGTTTCTGGCTCCCTGGAAATGGTCGACAGCGGCATATAGAGCGCTGTTAGGTCACAGGTCTTTTCTCCATTCCGCAGGAAACAGCTTTCGAATTTTTTTCGAGGGCGTTGCAACTGCGCTCTTCTTTACGGTTCCGCTTGCCTACGCGCTTTCAATAAAATCGCTGCCGGGAAGGAGATTGCTCTATATAATTGTGCTTATCCCCTACTTATTCAATCCAGGACTCATCCCAAATTATCTGCTAGTAACTAAATTGGGGCTGGTAGACAAATTAGCCGCCGTCTATCTGCCTGGCGCTGTAAGTGTCTATAACACGCTTATAATGAAGAGCTTTTTTGAGGAACTGCCAGAAGAGTTGAAGGAGTCCGCACGCATAGATGGGGCTTCGGAGTTGACGGTGCTTCTAAGAATCGTTTTGCCGCTCTCAAAACCAATTCTGCTCACAATTGGCTTGTACTATGGTGTTCACTTCTGGAACGATTTTTTCAACGCCATGCTCTATATCAACAGTGCAAAGCTCCAGCCGCTGCCGATCCTATTGCGGAATATCTTGCTTTCCTCGGGTATGAATGAATATGTCGAGGTCAGCGCCTTCGGAGAAGCTCCGATATATGCCATAAAGGCAGCCAGTGTGTTTTTGGCTGCAATTCCCATGTTGGTCGCATATCCATTTATTCAAAAGTACTTTGTAAAGGGTACCATGCTCGGAAGCATCAAAGGATAAGAGCAAAAAATAATTGAGAAGCGGCATTTTGCCGCAAAGGAGGTTGGTATGAGAAAATATACAAGGTTCAGCTTGGCCATTCTTCTCATCTGTGTTGTCATTACGTCTGCTTTTGGTCAAGCCGCAAAGAAGCCGGTGACGATCGAGCTGTGGTATGGGGCAGCCATTACCGAGGCAGGCCCGCCACCGGATGATTGGGTGTTCTACAAGATCGCTCGCGAACAGTTGGGAATCGATCTAAAACTCATGGCTCTTCCATCGAACGAAAACGATCAGGATGTAAAGATCCTTGCCGCAGCAGCGGCCAATCAATTGCCCGATCTTTTCATGGTTCGCCGTGATCCATGGCAGGTTCTTATCAAGCAAGGACTTGTTGCTGATGTCGATGATATGTATCCCCTTATGCCACACCGAGCCAAAAATTGGTTCGACGAGGATAGCAGGGCGCATACGACAATAAATGGCAAGAGCTATGGTCTGGCTTTTCCTGGTTCGCTTCAGAAAAACGAAGGGCTTGTGATTCGCAAGGATTGGCTGGACAGGCTTGGGCTCAAGGTACCGACTAATCTGGATGAGTTCTTCGATGTTTGCTATGCTTTTACCTACAAGGATCCGGATGGGAATGGAAAGAACGATACCTATGGCTTTGGAGCTTTTGTCGAATACTTCGATCAGGAACAATATCTTGGGCGTCGCTTTGATCCCATAATGGGAGCCTTTGGAGTTGCCGGAACCTGGAACATGACAAAGGATAATTTTGGACTAAATGTCAAAAAGCCCGAGTTTTACGATGCTCTGCAATTCGTCAATAAGATGGTCGATGCAAAGGTTATCGATCCAGACTGGCCGAGTTTGAAAAAGGATGACTTCCGCGCAGCGTGGAAACAAGGCAAGTTTGGAATTATGCGCGAGCAATTTGCCGCGCTTGCAGCGGCGGCCAACTACGCTCCTTTCGACAAGAATTTCCCGAATGGCGAGTGGGCTGTGATTCCTCCTCCCAAGGGTCCGAAAGGAAAGAGCTCTGTAGGCATCTATGATACTAATTTCCGCATCTATGCGGTCTCTGCAAAGGCCGCTAAGGCAGGTAAAAAGGAAGCTATCGCTCGCCTTCTCGACTACATGGCGACCGATGAAGGCTACAAGCTCATAGGTTGGGGAGTGGAAGGAGTCAACTATTCGATAGATAAAGATGGCAATATTACCGATAAAGGCGTACCGAACGACACGAAATTCTCCTCGCCAAAAGGCCAGACTGTCACTCAGCTTCGCAACATGGTTTTCTATAACAGCGAGATGGAGCTTATCTCGCGTTATCCATACTTCAAGACCAGCAATGGTCGCACCATGGGCCCATTGCTTTACCTAAAGACGATGCAGAGCATGCCGTGGACCAATGTGACAGGCGCTGGAACAATAAGGCCACACCCCAACAATGCCGACCTAAAGCGCTATATGAATCAGGGGGTTCAGGAGTTTGTTCTTGGTAAACAAGCGCTGACCAAAGAGAACTGGCAGGCCTTTATTGTCCAAATGGATAAACTTGGAGCAGCTGAGTGGGAAAGAGCAGCTCGCCAACAGATGGAAGAAGCCGGCTATCTCCAATGAAGAGTTAGCTCTATAAATCTACTTAGAGGGTAGCCGCGATGCTTACCGACATGACAACCTTGTATCTGCAGACTCTAGCATCGGCAGCTGCGACTTCCCTTGCCAACTGCACACCCGCCTCAATCAAATGGAATTATGAGACGGGTGTGCTTCTATTTTCGCTCAGTGAAGCCTCCACAAAAGCGTTCTGTGGTCTTTTAGACGGCTCTATTCAGGAAAGGCTCTCCGCGCTGATTCTTCCGGATGGCTCGATTCAAGGCTATTGTCTCGATGAATTCAATTTGGATCAGATCAATGCGGGAAAGCTGCTTCTCCGTGAGTGGGAAGCCAGTAGCCCGGAGAAAAAGGCAGATGGCGAAGAGAAAGATCTCATAGCTGGGGATCCTGATCAGCACACGCAGTACAGGAATACCAGTCGTGGGTGCATTCAATGCGCAAGCCATAGAGATAGCCTGTCTTATCGCGAACGACTGGAAAAAGCAATCGGAACTCTCGCGCAACAGCTAATGGGGCAGCCTCGTATCGCTTCTGGCTCATATTGGCATAAAAAGATATATCCGTATCAAGTATGGCTCGATGGTCTTTATATGTTTGGACCTTTTCAAGCGCACTATGGGATCCTCTTTGGACAAACGGATATGGTAGATGATGTATGCCGGCAGTTCTTGTTTGTTCGGGATAAATTGAGGCATAGACAAACCGGACTATATTTCCATGCAATGGATGATAGTAAGGCATCTAGATGGGCAGACCAGGAAACTGGCTGTTCGCCTCATGTATGGGCTAGAGCCGTTGGCTGGCTTGCAATGGCGCTCGTGGATACGCTCGATTGGATTCCTCTTGCGCATTCTAAGCGACCTTACATGGAAGAGATGCTTATGGATCTTCTCGATGCTCTTGTGCGAGAACAGCGTGCTTCTGGCCTATGGTTGCAGGTTATGGATGCTCCAGAGGCTAAGAGCAACTATGAGGAGACTTCGGCTTCGGCCATGTTCGCTTATACATTCTACAAGAGCCTTGGAAGAGGTTTAGTAACGAATGCAAATCGAGCCAAAATATGGAAGAAAACCGCAGACTCAGCGATAGCCGGGATAATAACAAAAAAAGTCAGATGGGAATGCGCTTCTGAACCTTCGATACAGCTTCTACAAATAGAACCGATGGCAGAACTATCGACATTTAAGTCTACAATGCCGCGCCTGCATCTCGATGGAATATGCAGCGTTGCTGGTCTTGGTGGATCTCCATATCGCGATGGCTCGATTGCCTACTATGTCGGAGAACCTATTGTATTGGACGATTTTAAAGGCCTTGGTCCTTTTATGCTTGCATTAACCGAAGCTCTCCACGCCAATTAAATCATTCCTTCCTGAATGGCTCGCCAAGAGCTGCAGGTGGGGTGGCATTCAGGGCTCTCAAGACCTTGGCTATATCTCTACGGACATTCTCGGGCAAACGCGCAAGCGATCGCTCGACCCACTCCGCGTTGCCTATATTCACAAATAGCAGTGTCAGGATCATAAGAGGGAAGGGTGCCACCTGTAGCACTTGGGATGGGATAGATGGCAGACTGGGCTGCAACACAAGACCTAACCATTGAAGGAAAGAAAAAAGATATGCTCCAAAAGCTGCCCTGAATGGCTTCCAGCCGCCAAAGATCGTAATGGAGAGTACAATCCAGCCGATACCATCGAGCCCCGAAATAGTGCCCTTCCACCCTGCCTTTATGGAAAGCGAATAAATAGGGCCTGCCAGTCCGGCAATTGCTCCTCCTGCCACCGCATACAGATATTGCAAGCGGGTCACGTTTGCGCCGCGAATATAAGCTGCGGCGGGTCGTTCTCCTATGCCTCGTAGAATGAGACCGGGCTTGGTCTTAAAGATAAAGAACCACGCAAGCACAATCAGCACAAAAGAAAGATATGTCATCATATCCTGGCGAAAGAATATGGGGCCAAGAATTGGAATTCGTTCGAGCAAAGGAATAGGTACCTGTGAGATACGTGGTGCTACCTTTCCCATGATTGGGCTGCCAAGAAAATAAGACAAATCCTTGCATAGCATTGCCAACACAAAGCCAACAGCCACCTGAGACTGCAAAAGAGTCAGGCTTGCAAAAGCCACTATGAGCGAGACAAGAGCTCCTATCGCTGCTCCTGTCAAAAAACCCAAGATCGAGCTATCAGTCGCCAGAGCCACCGCAAAACTACCCATTGCGCAGATTAGAATCAACCCATTCATGGAAAGATTCAGCACTCCTGCCCGTTCGGAGATTGTCTCACCAATGACAGCAAAGATGATAGGCGCAGCCGAAGCGAGCACCCCACCGATACTTATTAGAATCGCAGAATCGTTCATTGCATTGTCCTTTTTTTCTTTAGAAACTTAGCGCGGAAACCCTGTCCAAGAAGGACGCAAAGAACTAGCGTTCCCTGAAGCACTCCGGCCAATGAAGAATCCAGCCTGAGGATGATAGGCAACTGAATAGAGCCGACATTCAGAGCAGCGAAGAACAAGGCAACCGGAGCCGCGAGACTTGCCTTATACCCTACTAACATTGCTACCATAAGCCCCAAATAACCATAGCCCGATGAAATCGAAGGGATAAGGCGGTGGTAAACGGCGGTAACCTGCACTGCTCCGGCAAGGCCTGCAAAAACACCGCAGATGGCGAAAGACGCCATCATGTGCTGCCAGGTCGGAACACCCAGCAGGTATGCGCTCCTTGGATTCTTGCCTACTGCCTTTAGCTTTAGACCAAAATAGGTGTTCTCAAGCAACACATAGACAATCAAGATACCGACTATAGCCATGACAATAGTTGTAGGCGTTAGCCTAGATGAACCAGTAGCGATTGGCATCCATAGGGAGCGGTCGAAGGGCAAAGTACCTGACATCGAAGCAACACCAGGACGTTTCCATGGTCCAAAGATTAGCCAGATATTGAGAGCTGTCGCTACAAAGTTGAGTCCAAGGCCTCCGAAAATCTCATTTACTCCTCCGAAAGTCTTGAGCGCACCCGCGAGCATAGCCCATAGCATTCCTCCTAACATCCCAGCAAAGATCGCAATGACCAGAATGAGTGAAGGATTCCATTCGGAGTTCTGCAAAAGCCGCATAGCCCAAGTCGTAAATATCGCGCCAAGCGTGATCTGGCCCTCTATTCCAATGTTCCACAAGCCCACCGTAAAGGTCAAAAGTAGCCCTGAGGTTGCCAGGAGCAAAGGCACCCAGGAAACGAGAACATTGCTCATCAAATCCCAGGAACCTACTGCTCCTAAGATTATGGCTTTATAGGCAGAAAAGGGTTCGACATTAGCCAGAAGAAGCACGATAGATGTAATCAACAATGCGAATAAAACAGCTGCTATCTGAAATAGAACGCCACTGGCCTTTTTTTCACGCAAAGACGGCATAAACAGCTTCCTTTTCCAGGTTTTCCCAATCCTTACCACCTATGAGTCGGCCCAAACGCTCCACATTGAGCTTTTCTGCACAAAGTGGCGGCGTAACCTTGCCTGCAAAGAACACGAGGACTCTATCGCTATATGTTAGGATTTCTTCGAGATCCGAAGAGATGAAGATTATTGCGGTTCCGTTAGCACATCTCTGTTTGAGCTTGCCCCAAATATAGATTGTCGATTCGTAGTCAAGACCTCGTGTTGGATGCTCGACCAATATGAGCTTGAGATGGTCTCGCAGAAGTGCAAGAAGAGCTCTCTGCTGATTACCCCCGGAAAGCGATTCAATTGGCTGTCGGGTGCTCCCTTTATGTTGTAGAGAGCGATGCGCTCTTTTGTAAGCTCTTCCGATCTTTTGCGATCGATGAAGAAACCGGGCATTTTTTCCGAAAGCACAAAATGCTCCATCAGAGTAAGCCCACAGATTAGTCCTTGCTCCAACCTTGCCGCGGGTAGGTAAGCAACGCCATGCTTGAGAAACTCCAGATAAGAGCGGCCTGTCATATCTTTGTCTTCTTCGCCAAGGCAGAGTGAGCCGCCGACGGGTTGAGTAAGCCCGGCACAGGCACTAAGAAACATAGTCTGGCCAGAACCTTCCATACCTGCAAGACCGATAACCTCGCCAGCCCTAACTTCCAGATCGACTCCCTTTATATTTATTCTAGTTCCTTCCAGGCAGATACTTTTTGCGTGCAGCACTTTTTGTCCTATTGATAGCTTAGCCCTGTATTCGAGTTCTATCTCTTTACCGAACATCATTTCGACAAGCGCCTTGGTATTGAAAGGCGGATCCATAGCTCCAATCAGCTTTCCCTGTCGAAGGACGATAGCCCTGTCGCAAAGCTGCTCCACTTCTTCGAGCTTATGAGATACAAAAAGAATGGTCATGCCTTGTTCTGCTAGTTTTTTCAGAGTGGCAAAGAGTTTTTCTTTTTGTGGCAGGCTTATGCCGGTTGTGGGCTCATCGAGAATAAGCACCCGAGCGCCTAACCACAAAAGACGCAATATCTCTAACTGCTGGCGCTCGCCCACGGTAAGAGAATCCACATAGGCTTCTGGATCTATCGAAAAATCGAAGCGGTCTGCAAGCTCTTCGAACTCTCTAATTGCAGAACCTCGGTTGGGCAGAATGCCTCCTTTTTTACCGAGAATGAAGTTGTCGATTACCTTGAGAGGCGGGAAATCCAATGGATCTTGATGGAGCATACCGATTCCCAAATCTATGGCATCACCGGGACAAGAGATATCGACTTTTTTGCCATTTAAGTAGATTTCGCCGGCATCAGAGCTGTAATAGCCCGAGAGTATCTTCATGAGAGTGCTTTTACCTGCCCCGTTCTCTCCCAGAAGGCCTTGAATGGTAGAGGAGGGAATTATGAATGAAATATCGTCGTTTGCTCGCAATGGGCCAAAGCACTTTGTTATTCCACGAAACTCGACCTGCATTGAATCCTTCTTCTAGTCTATTTGATCTCGCTCATTTAAGATTGAAGCAATGAGCGTCAATTCAAGTCTGAAGCATGTCAAAAATAGAGCGCGGAGGCAAGCCGACCAAGGACCGTCAGCTTATGCCTCCGACATACTAGAGAAAAAGCTCTCTACTATATGAAATAAAGAAGACAATTACTTCGATACTGATTGTCCTTCCATGCCCTGCAAGAGCTGTGGCAGGTACCAGATCTGCTGATCTGTTGCTTTTTCTCCCTTTTTCAAGAACACCGTGCCATCTTGATAATTAAGTGGCCCAACCCACAGATTGAGTCCCTTGCCTAGCTCATCGATGAATTTGTCGACTGCGGCGGAAGCTTCTTTGGAGAGCGATCCTTTGATAAAACCCACTGCTGAGGTATCCGGATTATTGATGTCCTTCCAGTCCGGATCATTCCACTCGAAGTGATTCTTCCATGTACCATTCATTGCGGATCTCACGGCATTGGCATAGGCTGGACCCCAGTTGAAATACGGTACACCAAGGCTGACATTCTTGCCCTCATCTAGAGCCTTCGCATAATCATAGGGAATAGCCCATACCTGTTTGCCCTGGGCATTATATTTTACGGCCTCGGCAACTGCTTCTGTCGTATCTATACCAGAAATCACGACATCGTACCCGGAATTGTAAAAGTCATCTGCAACCTGGGTTGGATCTGAGGTAACACCAGGGATATTGAACCAAAATCCTATCCAGGTGACCTTAAAGCTAAGTTTAGCGGGATCTTTCTTCAGGTAATTGACCCAGGCATAACGAGCACCAAGATAAGCGGAAGCCGCTAGACGCCTTGTTTCGTCGTTGATAAGAGGGCCAAGGTAGCCGATTTTGCCGGTCTTGGTAGTCATCGCAGCAGCCACACCGGCTACCATCTTCATATACTCCATTTTGCCCATTATATTGACCATGTTTGGTAGAGGCAGATAATTCTTGCCTTCTTTCCACTGCTGAGAGCCGGACGTTAGGATTACAAAGATGTCAGGATGGTCCTGGGCGAATTTGATAGCCTCGTCTGTCATATCGTCAGAACTGAAGATAATGAGCCTTGCACCCTGTGCCATAAGGCTTTCGCCAAGCTGAGACACGGTAGTGCCAGGTCTGTCTGCAGTGTTGGCTCTATCTATATAGACCATCTTGGTTCCAGGCACTTTCTGGAGCACATACTGAACTCCCTCATAGTTAGCCTGACTCCATCCATGGTCGTTGTAAGGGCCAACCATGACCAGACCGATAGTTAAATTCGGGCCTGCTGCAGGAAGAGTACCCTGAGCAAAGGCGGCTCCTCCTAATATAAGAGCAATACCGACCAGCAAAAAA
>Ga0116177_10002315_pt1 | contig 14045 bp, 10 predicted proteins | sample AD_STIC10_MetaG_FD_89750 | JGI IMG/M metagenome (GOLD analysis project Ga0116177, IMG submission 89750) | Active sludge microbial communities of municipal wastewater-treating anaerobic digesters from USA - AD_STIC10_MetaG | ecosystem: Engineered > Bioreactor > Anaerobic > Digestate | place: USA...
GCCATCCTTGCTGCCACGATTCCTGCCCGATTCGTCGAAAAGCTTGCATCGGAGTTGGGTGCCACCGTTCAAGCTGTGGGCACATATCTACAGGGGCCACCGCGCATGGCTTCCGGACAGGCTTTTCGGTCAAGTGTGAAGCCGAGTGTGGGCGAACAAATTACGTTCGTCCAGGCGGTCACGACCTCACAGCTCACGCCGGAGCAGCAGGCGACGCTAAAAGCATTATCGGACTGACCAATGGACGTCACCGAGGCCGCTCGCCAGGAAGCAGAACGTTTGCACCGTGCGAATGTCTCGGCCGGCGGCGATCCGACCCGACCTTTGGCGTTTGCGCTTCAGGAGGCTACAAGCCGCGGCTTGGATGTATACGCGCTGCAAGAAGGCGATTCACAGCTCAAGGGAGGCAAAGCTACGTTCGACAGTCAGGCTGGAGGCATCCTCTATGAGGATCGCGGATCGGACTTCGAGCGCGCCTTCTTGATCGCACATGAACTCGGCCATGTCGTGCTGGAAGGTGGCATGCTGGACGTCGTGACGGTGGACGTTGAGCCTGACCGATCAATGGAGGACGCGCCGGTCGGCGTTGATCGCGTTCTTGACTACGGGGCGCGCGAGCGACGTGAGGTAAAAATGGACCTCTTCGCGCGCGAGTTCCTGCTACCGCGCCCTGTGTTGCGCGAGTTGCATGTCAACGAAGGGCTAACCTCCGACGCGATCGCGATGCGTTTCGGCGCGCCGCTCGCTGCAGTGCAGCAACAGTTGCTGGATGCGCTGCTGTTGCCACCGGCCGAAGAGTCGCACCCCGTGGGCGCCGGTGCGGTGGCAGCTCCGCTCACCCCAGATCTCACGCAGGCTCAGGCGGCCGCACATCGTGGCTTGGCGTTCCAACTGCAGGCAGGGCCAGGTACCGGCAAGACGCGGACGCTTGTTCGTCGCATCGAAGGGTTGCTGGCGGACGGCGTCGATCCCACCAAGATCCTGGTCCTCACCTTCTCCAACAAGGCGGCCAATGAATTGTGCGAGAGGATTGCCGCCAGCAATCCTCTCGCGGCGGCAGCGATGTGGATCGGTACATTCCACGCATTCGGCCTGGACATTATTCGCCGTTTTCACGATCACGATCGACTGGTGCTGCCGCCGGCCCCACGGTTGATTGACCGGACGGAGGCCATTGAACTCCTGGAGGACGAGTTTCCGCGGCTTGACCTGAAGCACTATCGCAATCTCTGGGACCCGGCTCTGGATTTGAGCGACATACTGAGCGCGATCTCACGCGCCAAGGATGAGGTTGTCGATGCTGCGGGCTATCGCGCGCTTGCGCAGTCCATGGCGGTGCGGGCGGGTGGCGACCAGGACGCCGCGGTTCGCGCCCAGAAGTGCCTGGAGGTGGCGACGCTCTTCGAGGCGTACGAGCGGCTGCTGACCGAACGCCAGCTGCTTGACTTCGGCGACCTGGTCGCACTGCCGGTCCGGCTTCTCGAGGGTAGCGCCGAGGTCAGGGACGCCTTGCGCGCTCGCCATGATCATGTGCTGGTAGATGAGTACCAAGATGTCAACCGCGCCTCGGTTCGGCTCCTGAAGGCCATCGCCGGCGACGGCCGCAATCTGTGGGTCGTCGGCGATGCGCGCCAGTCCATCTACCGCTTCCGTGGCGCTTCTGCAACGAACATCGCGCGCTTTGCGATCGACTTCCCCGGCGCGCAGGCCGCACAGTTGGGCGTCAACTATCGCTCCGACGAACGGATCGTCGATGTATTCACCGAGTTCGCGCGCGGCATGCAAGCATCCGCCGGTGCCTTACCGCTGAACCTGCAGGCCGACCGCGGCGCCAAAGGGGAACGGGTTGAGCTTCGCGTTGCCGGGTCGGCTGACGATGAAATCTCCGCGCTTGCTGCGTCAATCACGGCCCTGCACGAGCAGGGCGTTGCCTATGGTGGCCAGGCGGTCCTGTGCGCGTCCAACGCGCGCCTGAACGCCATTGCCGAAGGTCTTGAGGCCCGTGGCATTCCCGCGCTGCACTTGGGGAGCTTGTTCGAGCGGCCCGAAATCAAGGATCTGCTGGCCTTGCTCTCGCTGGTGACAGACCCGCGGGCGGCCGCAATGTTGCGCGTGGTAACCATGACTCGGTACCAGATGCCCTTGCAGGATGTCATGCGGGTCATCGAGCACCTGCGAGCAGCGAATCCAGCGTCGCTGGCTTGGTCGGCGATGCACGCCGAGGTGGACGGCCTGGCAGACGGAAGTCGAGAAGCTCTTGCTAGCCTGTCCGCACTCTTTGCAGGCGTGAGCGCATCGACGAATCCCTGGTCGTTGCTGACTGGATGGACGATCGATAGTCTCGGACTTGCAAAGACGCTTTATCAGACTGGCGATGCACGAAGCCGCATGCAAGGTCTGGCGATCTGGCAGTTTCTGAACTTCTGTCGCCGCCAGCCAAGAGGGCAAGGCGTACCAGTGTTGCGGCTGCTCGATCGCATCCGGCGCCTCATGCTGCTCGCAGAGGATCGTGGACTGAGCCAGCTGCCGCGTTGCGCCGAGAACATCGACGCAGTGCGCCTGATGACCATCCACGGAAGCAAGGGGCTTGAGTTCGATGTCGTTCATTTGCCTGGCATGGTGACGTCAGGCCTGCCGCGCAACAACGTCCCGCCGCGTTGTCTTCCGCCGGATGGTCTGATCCATGGTTCGGAGGGACTGGCCGGCATCGAGGCGGTGAAGGCCGGCCACGATGAGGAGGAAGAATGTCTGTTCTTCGTGGCGCTTTCGCGAGCACGCGACAGGCTGCAGCTGTATGCCTATGCCAGGCAGGCCGATGGACGTGCGCGTAGTCCCTCTAAGTTCGTCGGCCCGATCGACCGACTCCTTGTTCGTCCAGTCACGGTGCCGTTGCAAGCCGGCCCGACATCGACAGGCGTGCCGCTCGCCATCACATGGCAAGGGCGTCCGCAATGGACCGACATTCAGGTAAACCTTTTCGAGCGTTGCCCGCGCCGCTTCTTGTACACGCACGTGCTGAGGCTCGGCGGTCGACGAACCGAAACCGCGTTCATGAAGATGCACAACGTTGTGAGCGAGGTGTTTGAGTGGCTGAAACGGGAGCACGAGACGACAAATCCGACGGTCGACAAGCTAGCAGCGCGCTTCGAGGAGGCGTGGCGTTCCAAGGGTGCGACAGAACATGGATATGCGGAAGACTACCGCCGCATCGGCAAGCGGCTCGTCGACTTTCTCATCGTTAGCCGCAGTCGTGGGGTGGCCGCGCCGGCACCCCCGATCTCGTTGGGGTGTGCCGAAGGCGAAATCCTTGTCAGCCCGGATGGCGTAGCCCACGGAGCCGGTGGCCGCATCACGGTGCGTCGCGTAAAGACGGGCAAGCAGCCCTCGAACGCCTTCGATGGCATCGAGTACACAGTTCTCCAACTCGCTGCTGTCCAAGCCTACGGTCCGCATGCGCAGGTCGAGGTGACCTACCTGGCCAGCGAAACCATCCAGCCGATGGAAATCACGTCGCGCAAGCTGGAGTCTAGGCGCGAAAAGCTGAAATCCTTCCTTCAGGCGATGAAGGCCGGGCAATTCCCCGCCAAGCCCGAGGCGCGCAGCTGTCCGCGCTGCCCGAGCTTTTTCCTCTGCGGTGACTTGCCCGAAGGAGCCTGGGTGCAAGAAAAACTTTGACCGGCCTTTCCGGTCTGGCGCTGGGGTGCGATTGACTGAGTAAGGGAACCAGAAAGCCTGCAATCCCGCAGGTGGTGACTCCCTAAGAAAGGCAACCAAATGCAAACCCAAACCCAAACCCAAACCCAAACCCACAGCGGTGATGACCGCACGGATGTCGAAGATATCGCTGCGGCGATCCGCGAAGGCCGCAGCCTGCGCCCGGCGGCGCTCTACCGGATCGTTGTCCTGGACGAACAGCTCCACGAGCGTCACATCGATCTCGCCGATCCGGTGCCGACCGCGCGCCAGATCCTCCAGGCAGCCGGCGCCCGCCCGGTCGATGAGCACAGTGTCTATGCGATCCTGACCTCCGGCGAGTTCGAGGATCTGCGCCTGGACGAAACCTATGATCTGCGCGGCCGCGGCGCAGAGCGCTTCGTCATCTTCCAGACCGATCGCGCGTTCAAGTTCACGATCGACGACCGGCAGCTGGAGTGGGGCAAGCCCAGCATCAGCGGCCGCGTGCTCAAGGCGCTGGCCGGCGTCCCGCCGGAGACCTATGACGTCTACCTTGAAGTGCGCGGTGGTGGTCAGGACGTCCTGATTCGCGACGGCGACCTGATCGATCTGGGCAAACCGGGCATCGAGCGCTTCATCACGCTGATCCGCGACACCACGGAGGGCCTGCTCGCGCTGCCCGACGCGGACGAGCGCTATCTGAGCAGCCACGGCATGGTCTTCGAGATGGTGAGCGACGGTGCTCACACTGGCGTCATCTTCAAGCAGCTGCCGCTGCCCGCCGGAAAGTTCAACCACGCCGCCGCCGATGTGCTCGTTCTCCTGCCGCCCGGCTATCCCGATGTCGCGCCGGACATGTTCTATTGCGACCCCTGGCTGACACTGCAGAGCGTGGGGCGCTACCCGACCTGCGCCGATCAGGCCCACGCGTTCCAGGGCCGCAGCTGGCAGCGCTGGTCACGCCACAACACGGCGTGGCGCCCGGGCATCGACGGCCTCCACACCATGCTCAAGCGCATCGAGCACGCCCTGGCGGAGGCGAAGTGATGTCGCCGGCCGCTCTGGACATCGTCCTGCTGGAGCCGCACGAGGCGACCCTGCGCTCGCTGCTGCGACGGGAGAATGGGGCCGAGGCGTCAGCCTATGTGTTGTTCGGCAAGGCCGCCATCTCGGCAGACCCTTGGTCGGGCCTGCCTCGCACCAGGCTGATCTCGCACGAGGTCATCCCCGTTGCGGCCGATGAGATGGTCTCGGCGTCGCCCGTCCATGTCACATGGTCCACCCGCGGCTTCATGCGCGTCCTCGGCATCGCGAAGGAGCGCGGCTTGGTTGCGGGCTTGGTGCACACACATCCGAGGGCAGCAGCGTTCTTCTCCGACCAGGATGACCGAAACGAGGCGGAGCTGGCCCGGACGACGTTCAACAAGGGCGTTTCCGGCCTGGCCAGCATGGTGTTCGGCCGTGATGAAGCCATGGCGGGCAGGCTCTGGATCGCGCCCGGCAAGACGATTACGGCGGCCTCGATCTCGCTGGTAGGCAGCCAGATCAAGATCGTGCGCGCGGAAACTGCGGCTGACGATGATCAGTTCCTGGTTCGGCAGGCCGCGCTCTTCGGCCGAGGGTTCAATCCGCTCGTGCGCGGGCTGCGGGTCGGCGTAGTAGGGGGCGGCGGCACGGGCAGTGCTGTCGCAATGCTGTTGGCGCGACTGGGCGTCGGCTTTCTGGGGCTGATGGACAAAGACACTATCGATGTCACCAACCTCAACCGCGTGCATGGCTCGCGTGCCGCAGATGTGGCCGCCGGCCTGGCCAAGGTGGACATCCTCGCGCGCGAAATTCGTGCGGCGGGTCTCGGCACCCAGGTCGTCACCAAGAAGGAGTGGGTCGGCCACCCTGATCTGCGCGATCTGCTTCGTTCTTGCGATGTGCTGTTCGGTTGCACCGACGACCATCAGGGTCGGCTGACGCTCAACCGTCTGGCGCACTACTACGGCATCCCGCTGATTGATGCCGGCCTGCGCATGCGCGCGGCACGCAGTGGCGCGGACTACGAGATGACAGGCCGCGTGTCGACGATTCGCCCTGGTAACCCCTGTCTTATGTGTCTGGGGGTCGCCGATCCGCGCCGGGCTGCGGCCGAAGGGCTCCGGCGCGGCGACCGTGCCGAGTTCGAGCGGCGTAAGGCGGAAGCCTATGTGGATGGCGGCGGCGACCCCGCGCCCGCCGTGGTCACGTTCACCACGGCCATCGCTTGCGCGGCCGTCGATGAGTTCATTCAGGGCGTGACAAGTTTTCGTGGTCCCCAGGGCATGATGCACAACAGGATCCGTCGCTTCGACCGCATGGAGGATCGCGCCATGACCTGCCGGCCTGTCGCATCTTGCCCGGTTTGTTCCAGCCAGGCGAGCTGGGGGCGCGGTGACGTCAACCCATTTCTCGGCGTGATCGGGTGACCATGAAGCGACATGTCGCGCGTGCGCTACGCCGATTTGGGTGGCTGCGGTATGACCTGCTCGTTCTTCCGGTCGCGCAGCACCCGGGCAAGAGAGCCGTGCCGCCTGGCGAGTTGTGGCTTGTCATCGATAACGGCGTTAAGAAGTGGGCTTGCATGAGCTGTCCGGGTGGCTGCGGGGTACAGATTTCCCTTTCGCTCAACCCGGATCGACGGCCGCGCTGGTCGGTAAAAACGGACTTCTGGGGAAGGCCAACGGTCTTTCCCTCGGTTCACCAGCACCGAGCCTGCTCCTGCCACTTCTGGGTGAAGAACGGCTTGATCGAGTGGTGCAGGTAGTCTTGGCTGCTTGACTGACGGCAGCAATCGCTGCGGATCGGTCAATCAGGTCGATGGAGGGCGCTACTCAATGAATTCATGGGCCTGGACGCGGGGGAGGCAACCTGCCCGGGAGTCGGCGGACTCACCGCAGTTTTCTGCCACGACCGCCGCAGGCCCCGCGGTTGATGGGCATCGCGAGCGCGAGCTAACGCGGATCTGTCTCTGACGCACCGCGGACCGTGCCGTGGGCCGTGACGTTCAGATGTGTCTTGAAGGAGTGGCGGCGGCGCACCGTCACGGACCATCTGCCGCCCGAGGCCCGCACCTTCTTCGCCCACGACCGCGCCTGGTGTTTGCAGCAGGCCGCCGGTGTCGGGCCGGCCTGCGCCGGGCCCATCCAGCGGCTGCTCTCGGACCGCATCTCCGAGCGGCTGCGCGCCGCGCAGGGCGTCCTTCACCTCAAGGCCAAGTACGGTGCCGGGCGGCTCGAAGCCGCCTGTGAGCGGGCGCTCGCCCACGACAGCCCGCACTACCGCACCGTCAAGACCATCCTCGTCGGCGGCCACGACCTCACGCCCACCGCTGGGGCGATCAGCCCCGAGCCCTACGCCGGCCGGGCCCGCTTCGCCCGCGGCACCGCCAGCCTCTTTGCCGACGAACCCCCTTCGATTCACTGACCCGAGATGCCGTCCCGGCGTCTTTCCACCCCAAGGAGTTTCACCATGAATCCCGCCACCGAACTGGCCCCCCAACTGAAGCAGCTGCGCCTCTCGGGCATTCTCGATTCCCTCGAGGCGCGCAACCGCTAGGCCATCGACGCCAAGCTCGCCTACACCGAGTTCCTCGCCCTCCTGATCCAGGACGAGGTGGCCCGGCGCGAACAGAAGAAATTCTCAACCCGGCTGCGCCGCGCGGCTTTCCGGGCTACCAAGACCCTCGAAGGCTTTGAGTTCGACCGACTGCCCTCGACCAATCGGGCGCTGGTCCATGACCTGGCCACCGGCCGCTACATCCAGGAGAAGGCCCCGGTGCTCATCGTCGGCCCCTGCGGCACCGGCAAGAGCCACCTGGCCCAGGCCCTCGGGCACTGCGCGGTGCGCCAGGGGCAGGACGTGGTCTTTGCCTCCTGCGCGCAGCTCGTGGCGAGCCTCAACGCGGCACGCGCCATCGGCAACTACGAGCGAAAGCTCCAGCAACTGGCCCGCGTGCCGGTGCTGATCATCGACGACTTTGGGTTGAAACCCTTGCGGGCACCGGCCGACGAGGATCTGCACGATCTGATCGCCGAACGCTACGAGCAGGCCGCGACCATCGTCACCAGCAACCTCGACTTCACCGAGTGGGACCAGGCCTTCCCGGGCAACCGGCTGCTTGCGTCGGCCACCGTCGATCGGCTGCGCCACAACGCCTATTGCCTGACCCTTGACGGGGCCTCCTACCGGGCCCCGCGACAAGGTCCGAACAAGGCCAAAACAGCACTTGCCAGCACCCCGAAAAACAACCAACCTTGACCCCCGAAGATGTTCGTCAGAGCCTATTCAAACTGGCTCCTATATGCCGATCATCGGTGGCTCTATTGTGCCGGTCAGTGACAACCAGAAGGTCCGCCAGACCCTGCTGCTGCGTGACTCTAAAAAGCTCACGGGCAACGAGCCCGCCAACGCCAAGACCGTGATCGGCAACGTGCTCGACAAGAAGCTGCTCAAGGACGCGGCGGCCGGCCAGGACATCGTCTACGCCAACCTGATCGGCGAAGACCTGGACAAGAAGGCCCAGGCCGTCGTCGCCGCCATGCAGGCCGCGGGCGTCAAGCGCCTGGTTTTTGTGCTGTCGCTGGGTATTTATGACGAGATTCCTGGCAAGTTCGGTGGTTGGAACCACGCTATCATTGGCGAACCCCTCAAGTACTACCGCCGCGCCGCCGATGCCATCGAAATGTCGGGGCTCGACTACACCAGAGGAGTTTTGATGAGGGCGCTCGTATCAGCGGGATTTGCACTCGGGCTGGCAAGTTCATCTCACATCCTCGTGAGCCGTGAGCCAGGGGTAGTGGCACGTCAGCTGACGCCGAGCGTACCGCCGCTGACAACTCATCTACTGCGTCCTGAAGGTGAGCTACCCGCCTGTCGACGCAGCCACAAAGCCAGATCCGGGAGCTGTTGCCGCATCGGCCAAGGCCGGACTCAGCCTGAAGCTCGGTCAAAAGGGGATTGCCGGGCGTTCACCTACTAGGAGACTGGGAGCATAAACCCTGAGCCATTCACGGTCATGTCGCTCTAACCACGCCAACCCATTCCCAGGCACAGATCTCAATGCCTTCATTGAGACTCCAGGGTGTTCTTCGAACAAAAGGCAGGCCCGCTCTCTGTGTGCGTCACGAAGCCTCTCGAATCTTCGTAGCTTCCACCGGTTCCGTAGTTCAACGTTCGCTGCCGCGAACGCTCGAACCAAGCTTTTCTTCACCCTCACCTCGCCGGCAATTGTCTGATAGTCATCGCCCGCGTGCAGCATGGCCGTAATGTGAGCCCGCTTCTCCTCATTGATCACCCGGGGCCGGCGCTCGTACGCCGCTCCGACGGTGTCCAGCCAGCGGCATGCCTGCGAAACTGGCAGGTCCAACAGGTGGGCGGCGTGGCTAACCGAGTAGTGCTCAGTCTCGACAAGATAGCGAAGCTTGCTTCGCCACTCCCCCGACAGCATTGAGACTTCATCGCTCAAGCCGGCGCGATCGGTAGCCCGATAGGTATCCAAGAAGTCATCGACTGATTGGAAAAGAAATGCGATCAGCGTCGCGTGCTTTGAAGGGTGGTGTAGTCCCGTCAGGTGCCGAGTAAGCAACCCGATTACCCCGCCACGATTGGCGTCAGCTTCCGTCAGGAAGCCGAAGCCTGGGATGACGGCTAGACGATGAAATGAGTTCTGGAAATTCCTCATCATTGTGGCCAGACGCAATGTTCCATCCGTTGCGATCCATCCCCGTTTTTTTGCTCCGATCCGATAAGTAAGTCTAAGCTGATTTTCCTCGAACATCATTGGAGTACCGGCAAGCGACGCACTGATGGAAGCAATTTTCATGAGAAGGTCAAGCGGAACAGAATGGGTTCCACAGGGATCCGCCCATTCATCTGCCTTGTGATCCTCCGGCAGCGTCCAATGACGTAGCTCCTTCGGCTGGTACGTTTTGATTAAAGAGTGCAGAGGGCGGCCGTGTTTAGGGCATATCCATACTGATGGCCACTGGTGTTCCAGAGTCCATCGTGAGCGTCCGCTGTCTTTGATGTCTTGCTGCGTGCAGGCAGGGCACGCCTTCAATGGATGGGAGGCGCCGACACGGCTCGCCATCAATCCTAGAATGTGCTTGGGATTGCCGGAGTGACTGCCGGCGACCGCTTCCAATGCCTGTTGATATGAGTTGGATGACGCAAAAGGAGCGTAGTAGCCCAGCAACGTCCTTGCCAAAGCCAGCGCCTCAGGTTTTCCAAATACATCATTAGTTCGTTGGCAAAATACATCCAACCGCTTCGGGAAGTCGTGTTTTAGTCCGGAAGCCCTCGTTCCAAACAGTTGTATGAAAGAGTCCGTTGCGATGCCGTTTCCGCTGAGTCGGTGATAGTGCGCACACCAACTGTAGAGGGTCTCGGAGCCCACAAAAGCGGGAAGGCAGGTCGGTAAGTGATCAAGAAGATCCCTGTCAGGCAGCATGGGCTTTAAAGCGCTTAATCATGGGGCAATGCGTCGCTGGAGAATGACGGCGCAATATAAGTGACCCTCGTCCCGGTTTTGACATATCCACGTCCCGCCTTTTTATACACCTTATCTGGGCAAGGGCCACTCCAGTCACGGAAAATTCCCTTGGCCTCCAAATGGAAGATAAAGGGCACGGCTGCAACGACGTTGATCGAAGCTAGGTAGTGATAAACGTCATTTGCACGGTGATGTTCCAAACCTGAGCTTTCCGTGATAACAGTACGGGCCACGGTGCTGCCGGAGTGTTTAGACATCGCCCACAGGATCCGCCGCGCGTAAAAATGCCACGTGGACTCTTGCGAATCTTCGCATTTAGCGCGGGTAAGTGGAAATTTCGACGCGGTCGGCCATGCGTCAGGACGGAACACCGTTTTTTTGACAAGCGCGGACATCGTCACGCGCACTGGAATGCCCGGATCGTTGTAGATGCTCGCCGCCGTAATCCGGATCTGCTCCGCCCATTCAGCGTCTTTCGGGTGAGCAACTCGATGGTTTGCCCTCCTTTTATCCGAAATTTCTGAACAGACCTCAATGGTCAATCGCAATTTCTGCAGTGCTTCAGATCCCCCATTTCTCACCAATTTTTTCATTTTTCCAGAATGGCGATGCCAAAGCTGGTCGATTGAGAGTCCTTTGCTGGCCGAAAGATCTGCCAAATTATAGATGTTTTGATCCAGCGCATTCGTCTCAGCTCTGTCCTGCGGTCGAATGTTATTGTTCGAGGGGGCTGAAATTCCTTTCAAAGCAGTCGAGGTGCTCCGCTCCTCGGTGCTATTCAATGCGTTGAGAAAAGATACGCCGTTGCGGAATACGAAGTTTGCAATAAGTAGCGTTCGACTTATGGGCGCCTCATGAGTTTGGCCATGATGTCCCATAAAATTAAGCCACCCGTTCGTTCGCCCTTTTGAGTAGGTAAGGTCAGCCGAAGATAGAAATTTCGGTGTGTAGTAATCTTCGAGTGCTGTGATTAATTTACGTCGAGCGACTTTTTCAGCCCCCCAACTAAATCCGCGTGCTATTGCCCGATCATGAATAATGCCGGAAATCCTCCCGGTGACGAAATTTTCCGGTATTCCGATTAATACTTCATGGACGAATTTTGCCAACTCAATCTCGACAGATGAGGCTGGATCGCCTTGCGTTAGACTCCTTTCGGAGTATCGAAATCCACACACACATCCCGTCCAGGGAGAAAGGATCAAGTCTCTTGGCAACTCAATCGGACACGAACATGCCGGGCACTGATGGATCAGCCTGGTTTCATGCTTCCAGCAAACCGTCGTGATAGGAAGATTATGGGATCTGTGAAGATAAGGTGTACCGTAACTGTGTGAATCCTCGTTGATGCAATGGATGCAGACTTTGGTCACCCCAACCTCCCCAATGCTTCGGCGATCGGTTGTGCGCATCCCTGCGCTGCTGCCGCTGGTAGTGAGCAATGTCACAAGGGGAGTCAGTGTGCTTTCATGGGCAAGCCGCCTTGCGGTCGAATGTGCATCGCCCGGTAGTCGCGACGCTAACGTGTGGATGCGGGAGGAAAATAGGTTGGAAATCTGAAATGGCAACGAGCCGAACAGTTCGAGGTAGGTTTCACGGGTCTTTTCGTTGCCTCGTTGAATGTGGAATCGGGAGCATCGTGAGCTCAGCAACTCATCGGGATGCGAGCAGGGGAAGAACGGCAGTGTAGCCGGCGTGTCTGTTTCCAGGGCACTGGGAGCGTTGTACGGTGATAGGTTCATGAGGCTGACGGCAGTATTAATTAAGAGATTTACTCGTCTTCGCGAAGTTCGTCTAGGCCGGCGATGAGAAAATCTTGAAGTCCGCCGTTTCGCATGTCTCCCTTGTCGCAGGAGTCTCGAACCCCTGTGCGTTTCGTTATTTCGTTATTACGTCGCGTCGCGATACCTTTGGCAGTCGCCATCTCCACTTTATGCCGTGTCCGCACCGGTTTTGACGGTGCGCTCATACAAGGATCAGAAGGTTCCTGTGATGATGGGGCAGGCGAGCGTGCGCCACTTTCATGGGGATATGCATCTACGGGAGCATGGCGCATTTCTTCCCATTTCCTCCTGAAATGCTGAACACGTACATCTTTAAAGTGCATGAGTCGCATGGGGTCGCGCTGCGCAAACCCTTCGATCATGTCTCGATCTTTATCCAGATAATCGGATCCCCTGTACACCATTTCGAGATGTTCTTCAGTGAGTGCGGTATCTCCAAGGTCCAGCGCTAAATGCTGAGCGGCAATAATGATCCGAGAAGCGTAGTCCCGGATTCCCCCGCTGTACCGAAATAGGATGCTTCCTTCTGGGTCTGAAAAGGTCATGGCATCCGGCAGGACGTAGTATTTCCAAAGGCGTGGCGCAATACAGTTGGTCCAGTCGAAGTCTCCTATGTCATGGGGTTCGAAGTTGATCGACCCCGCAGACCCAGTTCGACGCACGTCCTGAGAGAATTGATCTAGTGCCGCCAGACCACGAGGATTTCCCATCAACAGAAGTGGGATGCCGAAGTTCAATAAACGCAGAAAAAAGAGTGCAGCCAGTTCTCCGTGTGCCCCCGTAAAGTTCCGCTCCTGTATCTCATCGAATACCAGAACGCCGACTGCGTGATTCCGAAGAATGATTCCCACATGAACGGCGAGCTTTTCATTTGACATTCTTGATAGTGACGGCTGATAGGAGTATTTCGTACCAATCGTTTGGTCGATGGAGGTAAGAACATTCAGCAGCAGGCCCCCCAGGGATCCGTCGTGGGACATTGATACGTAAAGCCAGGTAATTTGCACAAAATGCGCCCAGCCGCATTCTCTACTCTCTTGATGAATAATGGGGTTGGGGATGATTCGAAGGGCATTTCGCACCTCGTGCGTCTTACCGGTGCCTGTCTCGCCATCCACACGCATGCACTTTGCGTAGGAGTCCAGCCAAGGCAGATCCGATATCTGGCTGCCGCCATAGTTTGATATACCCAAAGACTGTTTTCGTACCGCTAGCAGACGTGGGTCCCGAGACATATAGCCCCGCTTGATCATGCGAAACAGCCGGGTGCATAAATGCAAGGTCATTGTCGTGGGCTCAAAGAGATACTCCTGCATCTTGTCGAGGAGGTCGCGACGATTTTCGGTACTCAGTGCACTTACATCATCAATGCCATCCAGGGGAGAGCGACGTATCCGCGATTCGATATCGTCCGTATTCAATGCTGAAGCAATCGAACCGATTAGCGGATTCATCTGCTTATGGTCAGTGTTGTGGCCGTCAGGCATGGTTACCCTCCTTTTTTATGAAATGAGTTAATTCTTTCGGCCATGGCTTGAGCGAGCCTATCTTTTGGGTTGATTGAGACGACGTTACTCGGTAGAGACTTGCTCTGACCAGTCGCTATCTCAACGTCCTTGGTGTCTTTCATCTTGGGCGTTGCTACTGCGCGCTTAATTGACTGGTCAAGTTGCGCCTGTCGTTCCTTGTTTTGGTTCTCACGCACGCTTTCCCGTGAGGGCTTCGTCTTCGCCGCTTTCGAAGCCGGCGCCGACTGCGCCCGCATTGCGATAGCGGCGTCGATCTCGGCTGCACGTGACAACCGCAGGTCTGAAGCCGCCTGGTCGACGTCCGTTTGCGTCTCGATCCTTCGAAGGCGGTCGGCGTCGTTACTTGAGATCAAGTCCTGAATGGAGTATTCGCGAATGACGATCTGATCCCTCGATGTGTTTGGGATCGTATGAATTCCGTTTTCGTCAACGTAAATGATTTCCGTTAGATCGCTAGGGTCGACCCGGACCTGGACGTGTGGAGGGCGGTACTGACCAAAGCTCTTATAGAGACAGATCTTCTCAATGTATTCAGAATTA
>Ga0116177_10002334_pt1 | contig 13991 bp, 14 predicted proteins | sample AD_STIC10_MetaG_FD_89750 | JGI IMG/M metagenome (GOLD analysis project Ga0116177, IMG submission 89750) | Active sludge microbial communities of municipal wastewater-treating anaerobic digesters from USA - AD_STIC10_MetaG | ecosystem: Engineered > Bioreactor > Anaerobic > Digestate | place: USA...
AAACAGCGACTCATCGGGCCTAAGCCCGAAATCGTCGCACTACTCGAAGAACTGAAGGCGGTGGAAGATGAAGTTGAATAGCACCCCCTGGTGGCAGTCCGACGAGTATCCACTCGCCGGCGCCAACGACGGGCTGAACATGGATGACCCCTCACTCTGGGGGCCTGAAGGACCTGCGCTGGTACAGCTCTGGGCCGATGGACGTACCTCCCAGGGCTGGGGTCGTGACACATTCATGGAGCACTACAAGAACAAGAGCTTTAACGCCCGGAAGATCATCTTCGGATACCTCCGGGACGCCTGGGCTTTCGCTTGGGTCATGCGCTCAGCCCGTCTCATCTGTATTGACATCGACGGGAAGAACGGCGGGTTCGACCATGTGTCAGAACTCGGCTTCCTCCCACCGACAACCGCAGAGATCAGCATGTCGGGCAACGGCTACCACCTGTTCTATCTGGTGGAAGACGAATGGGATCCGGTGGAAGGCTACGGCCGCTACCGGGATGCGATCGGTCTCGTCACCGGAGTGGACATCCGGGGCACCGGCTGCGTGTATCACAAGTCCACACAGCGCTGGAACAGCAGACCGCCTGCCCAGTTGCCAGAACATCTCTCCTCGCAGCTGTTGTTGCGAGGAGTGACCCGCGAGCGCCAGCTCGTCAACATCCAGAAGACCCTCGAACTCGACAAGGAAGAGATCGCCATGATGCACGACCAGTTGCTGTCCGAACTGAAGAAGCCGATCCCCGCGGGGAAGCGGAACAACACGCTGTTTGCCATCGGCTGCCAGATGGAGGCTGCGGAAATCCCGCACTGGGATGACGCCCTCTGCGAGCGGGCCCTCCAGGTGGGGTTGGGCCAGGATGAGGCCGAGAAGATCGTCACCAACGTGACGAACTACCGGGCGAAGTAGCTAGTCAAAGGAGAGGAGACCACCCCACGGTGGCCTCCTCTCTTTTTTGTCGGTATGGTGGCTCCATGAATGGAGCCCCCGTATCAAATCTCACAGAGGTAGAGGCTCTCTTGAAGAGCCGTTTCAACAAGGAGGGAATCTCTCCAAGGATCCAGAGCACAGCCCTGGATCCAGCGACGTCGAGTCGCGCTGACCAGCTCCTACTTCCTGATAAGGAAAGAGGAAGAATGCCCTTCACGAAAGAAAAATTTCTCGTGAAGGAGAATGCTCACCTTGTTCAGTGGGAGCGGGAGATCCGGAAGTTCCTGCGGAATCTCTCCCCTGACCACGGCCACCGTGTTTCCGCGGTGATGATCTACGAATGGGCCACCGGTATCAAGGTCACCGAGCTGATTGCTGAAGGCGGATCCACCGTGGACATGAAGCGGATCAACAAGATCCTCCGCTTCTACTTCGGCAACCCGTACATGACGTACATCTGTGGCCGTAAGGTGCCCAATGCTTTCAAGGTGAAGCCCGGGTACTACATCACCCGGCACCGTCCGTTCACGCTCACTCTCTATGCGGAGTACTGCGAGGGGACGCTCAAGCCGTGAACGTGCTGGACGACCGGGCTCGGGTCATGCCGGAGACTCGACCAGATACAGATGCCGCGGGCCACAGAGCGATCTGCATGTGCCAGGTCTGCCTTCGCCCCGAAGCGATGTACTGGAAGAAACGTGCCAACCGGAGCGCGATCAGATCGGCATGACGTCCTGCTCCAGGAGAACCTTGTCTTCCTGGGAGCCGCCCTCGATCCTCTGGAACAGCAGCTCGATGCTGCCCAGATCTTTCGCCATCACAGCCTGCAGGATCACCGTGCAGGCTGTGTGGTCGAGTACGTCTGTGCTTTCCTTCCAGATCATCTGGATGGTGCCGAACCTCTGATGCCACAGCCAATGCAGCCTGGTGTCCAGACTGGTCTGGTGTGCCGCAGGGATGTTCTTCCTGAACCTGCGGACCAGCTCAAGACTCGTATCCGTCATTCGATTGCTCCCGCTGTGAGGTCGAGGAACTCGAGGTCATCGCTCCTCCGGGCTGCGGGATGGCTGCCTGGTCGACGGGTACCGACAAGCCTGTTGAGGATCAGCTTCTGCGCACGAGTCGCCCGGGCCATGCTCCCGCGGACACGGTTGTCCGGGTTGTTCGCAATCTCGAACAGCGCCCGTGCGACCAGCTCGTGGATCTTGAGGTCGAGGGTGATGTCCGTCGCCGGCTCCGGGTGATCCGCTACTGCCTGGAGCGCCTGCCGAATGCTCACCGTCACCATACCCCGCTCCAATCTTCCTCGTAGTTGACCGCGTGCACGGTCTTGCCTGATACCTCGTAGAAGGTGCCACCAAAGAAGTTCAGCTCCTTCGTGGCCTGCACCGCGTAGCGTAAGGCATCCATCATGTGGCTGTATTTGTCGTGCAACGGCTTGTCAGTCCACTCCTGGAGTTTCGTGTTGAACTCGTACTTGAAGTTCTCGAAGCATTCGAGGAGCCAGTCACAGTTGGTCTCATGGACCAGCGTGTTGTACAACTGGATCCGGGTCTGCTGGATGTCTGTGATCTCATCGAAGTCCTGGGCTTTGCTCCCCGGCAACCGGAAGACCTTGTTGCTCTTTGCCAAGACCGCGATATGCGGGAAGACCTTCCGCATCATGTCCGCCGGTGTCGTGTTCACCGCCTTCTCGTGGTGCTCCGCATCCCAGGGCAGGATGATGACGGCAAGTTTCGGGAACCAGTGCTTCATCCGGAGGTCCTCGACGTACTCTGGGAGTGCCTTACCGTGCCCTTCTCCACAGTCGTAGAGGAACAGACGCCCGTTGATCCACTGGAACGCGAGCCAGCTCGTGGCGTCCGAGTGCATCCCCGAGCTGCCGATGTCGAACACGACATAGACCGGGTGCCCCGAGTCCAGGTTGAACGAGGAGACACGATGGTCCAACACCATCTTGACGTAGGCCTCACCGTAGACAGCCGCGGCATCCATCTCCTCGAAGTCAACGTTGTACTCCTGGTTGAACATGCGGTCGTTGCCATACCGTTTCAGGTAGGACGCCTGGATCTGTTCGAGACGTTCCTCGGACAGGACCGGCGGCAACCCCGCACGCTTCATCATCTCGTTGAGATCCCCGATCGTACGGATGATGACCTGAGCATCGGGCCTACCCTTGACAGCTTCCATCAGCTGCCACAGGGGATTCTTGCGCTTTCCGCGGGGAGTGCTGACAGCCATCAGCCGCTTCTGTTCATGCTCATTTTCGATGATCGGCATCAGCCTCGGTACTGGATCCTCCCGGAAGAACAGCGCAAGCTCGGTGATCGTGTAGTCGAGGAACGACGTGCCGACACCACCCTTGTCCTGCCCCGATTGGAAGTACCCCTGGAACTTCAGGATCGACTTGTTGCTGAATCGGCCCATCATCATCGTGTCGCGCCAGTCCGCTTTGTCCGCCGGCACATTGTCCTGCAGCATCCGGATGTACAGACCTGAGACCGGATCCAGATAGGTCTTGTCCCACAGGATGTCCCGGATCATTGGGTTGTTCAGCGAGATGTAGGTGCCAGTCGTCTTGGGCGTGCGAAGTCTCGCCTCACATTGCTCCATGCTGGCAGCCACATCCTTGCCGGACTGGCGGGGAAGCACACCGATACCGATGCGCTTCGTCCGCCACATCTTGTGCAGCTCCTGCTGGTACGGCCGTGGCCGGTAGTGAACCGGAAACACCGCCATCGTCAGATCCTCAGGGTCGGCAGACCGATCGTTCCGAACAGTACGGAGAAATCGTCTTCCGCAGTCGATGCCCCTGCGCGGCTCTGGATGCCCCCCTGAGGCTGGTGAACTTCGGGGGGTGCACCAACTGTCGCAGGCGCCCCCGCAGGAGCTCCTGCCCTGGGTCCTGCCTTGCCTGCGGGTGCTGCAGCCGGTGCCGACTGTGCCGCTTGCGCTCGTACTGCACGGCCCGCCTGCACATCCGCACGGAGCTTGGCGATCAGCGGTTGCACGGGGATCGAGTAGCCGCTGAGCTTGCCGTCCATCCGGATCTCATACGGTTCTGCCAGCTTCACAAACTGGTCCGCCAGTTCCCGGTCGAACTGCTTGGTGCCGGGCACCATGTCAGGGTTGTTCTGGAACAGCTCGATCGACGAGTGGATGACCTGAAGAGTCTCACGGTCGTCCTCCGCGAATCGTGAAGCACGGGCTCTCACCTCATCGGTGAGTAGCTGCTTCACTGCATCCTGCCAGTCCTTCGCATCACCGGAGTCTCGCAGAACCTCGGTGCCCTCCTTGCCGATGGCCGGGACCTGTTGTCCGACCAGCATCCGCGGGTGGGACTTCAGCGCCTCGAAGTACTTGGGGTACTCCGTCTGCACTTCCTCCAGTGCGGAGTTCTGGTGGAGCTTGAAGCTCTCCTCCTCCAGGCTGACAGAGAGGCGGCCGAAGTCGTCCCGGATGTCTGCGAAATCTACAGACCCAACAGCAGATCCAGCTCCGTCTTCTCTGGGGGCGGCTCCAGTTCCCCCCGCAGCCGGAACCGTTGGCTCGCCTGCAGCTCCCAGAGGCCCTCCTCCAGCAGGAGTGCCCTCTCGTCCAGCAACTTCAGCCGGAGCAACTGCAGATCCACCTGTGCTCTCAGGAGCCGCAGTCTCCGCTGCTCCCGTGGCTCCTTCTTCCGTAGCCGGCTCAGGCGCCAGGACATCCATGAGCGCTGCAAACGCTGAGTCCAGATCAGCCGGAAGCTGGATGCCCCCCGCTTCGTCTTCGTTGGAGTTGACACTCATGCCTCCTCCTACTCCGCCGAAAGCACGGCGTAGATGCCCGCCGCGTCTTCGTCGGTGAACTCGAAGTTGATCTGGTCCAGGTGTGCGACCATGCCTTCCTTGCCGAGAACGAAGGTGCCGGCGTCAGCGTAGGCCGCCAGCCAGATGTGGGCTTCGAGATAGGTGCTGTCCCATTCCTTGTCCCACTGCTGGACCTGCAGTTGCCACTGGGTCAGCAGGTTCAGGTAGTGGTGCCGGTTCTTCACCGCGTCATCTTCGGCGTACTTGAAGCAGTCGGGGTCGCTCTCGATCTCGTCGAGCAGGATCGAGCGCAGCTCCCGGAGTGCCGAGTGGTAGCAGGTCATGTAGAGCCCGCACTCCTGCACCTTGATCTGGGGGTACACGGACGTGATCCGGGCCGCCATCTGCATCGAGACAGGCTGGGACTCGATGTGCTCGATGTTGCTGAGCACAGCCGCCCAGATTTCCAGCAGCGTGTGGGGTTCAGCCTCCGGACGCTCCGGCGTCTCCGGGATCCCTGACAGGACCTCCGTGACCTGGGACATCAAGGCTTCGATTTCTTCGGTGCGATCGTTCATGTGGTCACTGCCCTTTCAGTTGGCTCTGGCGGTACTCTTCTTCGACTGCTCGGATGGTGGTCCGGATGTCGTAGCACAGGTCGTTGGCGATGTAGACCCGCTTGATGCTGGGCGGTACGAGATCCCCGCCGCCGTAGAACTTCTGCACGTCGAACAGGTCGAACCCACGGAGGCCGTTGTACGTGTGGATTTTGAAGGGGAACCGAGGATCGAGGAACACTCCGACCTGGTAGGACGGCATCGTGATCTTCACCTCACCGCTTCGCTGTTCGGAGCCGGCCACCTCGAACGTCTCGATGTACCTGCCGTTCACGACGGTCTCGGTCTTCGAGCCGGTCTCCAGGTACGTCAGCTTGCGACGGGCCCGGGGCTTCGGGAATGCGGGTTTCTTCACTTCCTCCCGGTACCAGACGAGACCGTTCTCATCCGTGCGGATCGGCAACTCACCCTCTCCAGCGTGGTATGCCCGCTGGGCTGCGAGTTCCTCTGGGTCCCGTTCAACCTGCATCGGGCGCGCAACGGGCTCCGGGGGTTGGTATCCCGGTTGCAGCCGCAGCTCGGTGACAGCGGCTTGGAGTTCCTCCGTGTTGTACTCACGGTAGTGGCGGTCGAACTTGACGCCGGCCGCCTTCAGCTCATTGTAGAGCTCCGATTTCTCACCCTGGCTCATGCACTTCCTTCGATCTAGGTTTTGACCTACCTGGATCGTAGCAGTAGGTCAGGGTTTACCGGTGTCTGCGAAAGGAGTAGGCGTCCCATTGACGTACGGCTGCCCGGTGGAGCCGTACTCGAATGTTTCGATGCTGCCATATTCGTAGCCGACGTTGACCGAGATTGGGGTGTACCGGTACTGGACGAAGTTCACGGAGCCATAGCTACGGTTCTTCGGCCGGTCAGCGGAACGCCAGAAGAACTCCCATTCCACCATGCCGCGGCGAACCATGAGAAAGTCCGCCTGGTCGTAGCGATCGAGAGGGTCATGGCCCTTCACCGGTGAGACGAAGTGCTTCTCCAGCACGATCGGCATTCCGTTGACATCCTTGCCGCGGATTCCGTAGACGCATTCGCCAGTGAAGTTGCCGAACGTCACGTTCACCTGTTGCAGCAGGCACCATGCGTCGTGAGCCCTGTTGGCCCCTTGAGTGTTAGTTATGATTTCCCAGGCGATTCCGGCTTCCGCATATGCAGTCCCATTCCAGACGTCATCCCGGTCCTGCTCGGGATCGAACACGAAGATGCTGGGGCCCGACACGATCGCCATGTACAACAGGCCCCCGAGCTCAAGCTTCTGCAGTGCGGAGCCCTTCACGTCCCAGCAGGACCAGGCGCCGCTCAGCGCCGTGTCGCACAGCCACACCTGATTACCGTTGGCCTCGTCATCTGTCAGCCAGCCAACCGGGGAACTAACCAGGTAGTAGAGCGTCATATCCATCTGGGACGAGACGATCTTCGCCTTGTCGACAGCAGGAATCTGATGCCAGACGTTCTGGATCTTGTCCGCCATCATCAGGTGGGTGATGTTGTAGTTCGAGGCGGAGGATTTCATCAGGTTGTTGTCCAGCGTGTGATACAGGGCGTTGTTCAGCACCTCGTTCCCGTAGGGACTCACCGTCCCAGGCGTGGCCGTGGTTTCCTCGAAGCCCATCAGCACTGCTGATTGTGTCTGGGTGGACACGCCGGCGCCCGGGTTCATGTAGTACGCCGTGCCGTACCCGTCGATGCCTTGGCACAGCACCGTCAGGGTGTCCACGGATTGCGGGTTCTGCCACAGCTTCACGCAGGCCGGGTGCATGAGGTTGCCGGAGGTCAACGTCTTGTAGCCACCACCAACAGCGGAACTGAAGTTGATGTAGTCGCCAAGCTGGTTCGAGGACCACTGGATCCGTGCTGCCGCTACACGGTCATGCACCAAGATCAACCTGTCACCGGCGACGATCCCATTCCCCGCCTTGCTGGGATCGGAGAAGTTGTCTCTGTTCAGGTACGCGGAGGGCAGCATCTTCGTCACATCACTGTCCGGGGCAAGCAGTGCCGTGTGCAGCGCCCACCCCGCCTGGGCATGGGTCTGTGCGGTGCCGGCTACGTACATCTGCACGGTACGCAACAGCAGACCCTCGACCGGAACAGCCTCCTGGTCACTCCAGGTGGTGAAGTACAGGTTCCAGCTGACAGCACCTGTTGCGATCGCGGCCGTGTAGACGGCGGAGGGGATGATGCACGCGATCTGATCCGTAGAGAAGGTGTCATCCGTATCCGGATCCTGCCACGCCCCCAGTCTGCGCTGGACTTTGAGCTGCCTCGCCATTGACGGGGCAGTCTCACCGATCTCGTTGTTGAACGTGTAGTAGTACGCCAGGTTGTAGGTGTTCTTCGCCCGGTTCGTGGCGTCGTTCGAGCTGTTGTCCCCCCGAGCGATCAGCGATGTCGGGGTCAGCGGTGTCGCCGCTCCATTCGTAACGGCACCCGTACCCGGATCGAAGGTCGGGTCCGGCCGGAGCGTGGGTACGGTTCCGGTCGGAGGAGTCTCCGACACCGGGAGCCCGAGGCTCAACCAGTCGGTGGTGTCGTAGTTCGGTCGGGTCACCGCGGTGATCGGCTTCGCCTTCCGGGTGGCTCCGACCCAGAACATCCGAAACGGTTCCGTGTTGTCCGAGAGCGCAAGGATCTTGTTGTCGATCTGCAGGTACTTCACGTACGTCGTCGTGCTGGCGAACTTCAGTGACTCATCCGTAGCACCCGGGAACTGGGTAGCAATGTCCGCCTGCACGTCATAGAGTCCAGTACCCGAGTTCTCCACGGCCACCCGGAAGATGACCGCGTTGTCGCTGGTTCGACGGATAGCGAACAGCAACGCCTTCACACCTGCAGACGTGAAGAAATGCTCGAATGCTCCGACGATGTTCCCTCCTGCAGGTGCGGACAACACACGTCGCAGCCCTGGGCGGATACGGATTGATCCGTCCGCGACCAGGTTGCAATTGTGCATCACCCGCATCGACGTCGGTTCAGACATCCCAGGCGGGTACGCCGTGCTCCAGCCGGTGAACTTGCGGAGGTACGCCTTCGACAAGGGTCTGTCGATAGGAGCCGGCAGCTGTTTCTTCGGGGCCATCAACTCCACCGCTCATCGGCGTGGGGATGCGGATGCAGATGCTCGTTGAACGAGGAGCCCTGGAGGCTGCTCTGGATCGGAACGATGAACTCGTTCTCGTAGGGAGAATCAGTGGCGCCATCGTCGCGGGAGATCAGCTGGTACATGATGTCCTTGTACTGCGCCTCCAAGGTCTGCACCCGGGGTTGCATCACCGGGTCGGTCTCAGCCATGTACTGCGCAGCCTTGGCGACCACCAAGTCCGGGTAGTCGAAGTCGATCGGCTGCTTCAGTACCCGGTTGGTGGCCCCTGAATCCGCGGGGAGCCGGAACATGCGCGGCTCCCGCATCACAGGAACCATGATGCGCAGCCCAGCTTCACCAGTGGTGAACGGGCGGGAGAATCGGATGGTTGTCCGCGTCACCGAGGCCCACAGTCCTGCTCGGGCAGCGTACTTGTGCAGAGCATCCCGGGGCAGGAAGTACGCCCACACGACCGTTGTGTCATCCGTGGTAACCAGCCGGATGCAGTCGTCGTTGATGATCCGCGGGCGAAGACTTGAGCTGATCTCCAGGTCCTGCACGCCGGCCACCGAGACGCCGGCCTCCTCTGTTGAGGAGTAGTACGACCACTCGTGCTCAAGTGCGACAGCTCGGAGCGCTCGATTCAGTGCCCTGGTGATCGACTGGAAACGGTCGAGGCTTGGATCGTACTGCAGGTCCAATCCCGTCAAGGTCCCGAGGACCTCCGAAACGGCCTCTTGCAATGTGAGCAGCGTGTCCTTGTTCGCCATCGCTATCTCACCATTCCTGGAGGGTGTTGCCCTCGGGTCGCTTCTGCTGGGATTTCTTGTCGATGCTCTGCGGAAGAATCGTAGCGTTCAGAGGAGTCTTGTCCGCTTGCATCGTGCCCTGCCAGTCTTTGATCGCAGCGTCGACACCGGGGTTCGCCCACGACTTGGAAGCGTTCTCCTTCATCTGCTTGAACGCCTCCTTGGCCCCGCTGGAGCTGTAGGCGTTGGAGTACGGATTGCTGTAGAGGTTGCCGAGTTGGGTGGCAGCGTCGGACATCTGGTTGTAGTAGTTCGAGTAGACCTGCTCGGTGTCACCCAGCATCTGGTTCGCTAGGTTGAACCTGGACTGCCAGGTATCGGCGTTCAACTCTGTGACGGCAGCGTTGTTCGATGCAAGCGTGTCGTGGTACGCCCGCGCGACCTCGCCCTGGTTCGCAGCCCAGTTCCGCAGCGTCATCTCCTTCGCCCGCAACGTGTCGGTCTCTCCTGCACCTTGGGCAGCGGCATTCGCCAGGATGTCCGCGGTTTCCCTGGCCCTGTTTCCAAGGTTCGCCTGCGAGGAAGCGGCCTCCGCCTTGTCGTTGGCATCCTTGGAATCTTGGAGAACACCGGTGCGCTCCGCGTAGCCCTTCATCATTCCGGCATCTCCGGCAAGATAGGACGTGTTGATACTGGCGAGCTTGATCGTCAGCTGATCCTTGAAGCCAGAGCTCAACAGGTCCTTCAGCGCATCACGCTGAGGCTTGTCGTTCGACTTCTTGATGCCACCGCCACCGCCACCAGAGCTGCCGCCACCAGAGCTGCCGCCACTGCTGGAGCTGGAACTCGAGCTGGCTTTGGCCGGCGCCTTGTACGTGGTCTTCGGCTTGGATACCGGGGCCTTCTTCGGAGGGACGTAGGTCGTCTTCTTCTTCGGTGCAGCCTTCTTCGAAGCGGGCCTGTCCTGTGCGTCGAACACTGCTACCCCCTACTTCCCTGAACCCTTGACGAGCTCATCGAGTGCATCGGTCTCTCCCGCTGCTCCTTCACCTTGACGGTACCGGGTGACCTTCAGCCAGTCATCCAGTTTGAGCCCGGCACGCTCAAGGGTGCCTCCGATGAACTCCTTGTCCTGCATCAGAGCCGGGTCAATGGGTGGGGACCAGGAGCCGTCAGCTTGCTGGACGCCCTCGGTCATGTTCTTGTACAGCTCGTTGTACAGGCCGGTGAGAGAGTTCAGGTTCTCCACGTCTCCGCGATTGAGGAGGCTGGAGACATCCATGCCCTCCTTCTCGTTGAGCCGGCGATCCCGGCCAGACATCTTGAAGCCGAGGTCCGCTTCCGGATCCGACAGGCCTCCGGCCAGATTGTCGACGAACGTGCTGCGTTGGTCCGGCGTGATCCCCGAGAGACCCGCTCGCAAGTCCAGGCCGCTGGCCTTGACTCGTCCTTTCTCCAATGCTTTCTCCAGCGAGGAAGCGTTCTGTGCCAGCCGGCTCATCCATTCGCCGCGGGGGTCGTGGTAGCCCCAGGAAGTCTGGTCCTCCATGCCGTTGATGTGGCGTCCAGCTTTGATGTCGGCGTCTGTGATGAAGCCCCCGCCTTCCTCAGAGGTGTACTCCCTGAGAATGCCGCCCTCATCCTTGACGTCGAGACCGTTCAGGAGCCCGACGATATTGGGGGCGAATCCGATGTCCTCGCCTTCACCCGGCTTCCCAAAGATCCGTTCGTAGGCGGAGCCGTAACCCGCGTAGCCCTTGGCCTTATCGCCCGCTTCGGAAAGACTGACCTCGCCATTTCCATCCTTGTCCAAGTTGAGCAGTGAGCGGTCCTTGTTGTACGCCTCCTGGAGTAGACCGTTGAAGTCGACAGCTGCACGGTCTTCCTTGCTGAGAGCGTTGTACTCCTTCCAGGACATCTCCTTGAAGTCGCCCTTGTTGCCGGCGCGCATCGCACGCTTGGCTTCCATCTGGATCTTGTGGTCCTCCCGGGCCTTCTTCGATGTCTTTTCAGCTTCCCGCTCAGCTGGGGAGGTCTCCCAGTCGGGGCGGTATTCACCTTGGTGAGCGTCCGTGACGGAATAGTCGTTGTAGGGCCTATCGCCGGTTGCCTGCTGCTTCTGCATGTACGCCTGCAACGGGGAGGGCCCCGACGGGCGACTCGGAGCAGCCGGAGCAGCAGCACCAGGCGTCTGCCAGGTTGCTGCAGCTCTCGGCTTGCTCGTGTAGCTGGACCCGCCTCCGCCCGAATAGTTCGAGGCCTTCGGACTCTTGGAGACTGCCTTCTTCACGGCAGGCTTCTTCACCACCGCAGCAGTCTTCTTCGGTGCACTCCGGGATCCGCCATCTAGCATGGGGTCAGCCTATCAAGGGTGAGGGGGCGGAGTGGTCAGGTGAGCTTCTGCTGGAGCTTCTCGATCGTGGCCTGGGTGAGGCCAACGCCATCGAGCCAGAATCCCTCGGGGCCGTCGTAGGTGTCGTTCAGCAGCTTGATCGCCTTGTCGTACGTGGAGCCGGACGTCCCGGTGGTCCGCAGATACTCCTCGCGGATCAGGTCGTTCGACGTCCCGCCGAGCATCAGCAGGTTCATGACCACCCAGCCGGTGCGATCCCGACCTCTAGTGCAGTGGATCCAGATGGGGCCGTCCTCCGCAGCGATCGCATTGAGCACGTATCGGAGAGCCGTTCGGTCGGAAGCGCGGGTGATGAAACTGGACAGGTTGGTGGTCGATGTCATGGACCGGTAGAACCGGGAGACCGTGGGCAAGGAAGGGTCCTTGCACTCCGAGACCGCTGAGGATTCTCGCAAGTCGACGATCGTGCCGCCGTGCATCATGGCCGTCATCAGTCGCTTGTCATTCGTCGAAGCGCCGCACAACTTAGCTGAGCGGAATACGATCCGGCTCTTCATGCCAGAGCTTCCAAGGGCATCGCGCTCATTGGACACTCTGGACAACGAGGGAACCTCGCCGATCCGCCACCACTTGCCGCCTTGGGTGCTGTCCCAGTAGATCGTGAAGTGCTGGAAGTCCAGATGGTAGGTATTCTTGCCTGAGACGACGATCAGAGCCTCCGGCTCCATCGGACAACCGAGGACCGATTCCATCTCTGCGGCGGGATCCTCACCCGCCGTCACCCCTGCAGCCTTGAGGGCTGTGGCCAGGATCGCGCCCTTGACCTCGAAGCCGCAGACCGTCGTGGTGGCTGCGGAAGCGCGGGTGGGGGCCGCGCCCATCAGACTGAAGAATAGGAACACCGCCAGGATGGCGGAAAACAAACGCTTGCGATTCATGATGGCCTCTCCATGGGATTCGTTTCTAGCAGAGTACCGTTTCACAAGGCGTTTGTTCGCGCCCCTTGGAATCAGCCAGCCAGACAGACTGGACGAGTGCTTGCCACAGGCAGTAGGGATGGTCCGATAAAGGAACAAGGATCATGGGAGCCGGGGCAAGGGTGCCGTGCGGGGGTGGGGTCACGTGTCCGTGCCGACGTCCGCGCTCGCGTAGTTGCCGGTCTGGAGCCGTGCGAGGCGGAGCGTCTGCCGGGCAATCCGGCGTGTGGCCTGCGTCTCATCGATCACGAGTTGCAGCGCGTCGATGGTGAGCCCGATGAGCGCCTTGATGGACGCCGCCGTGACGACCGCCGTGTTGCTCTGGACTCGCAGCGCCCGCAGGCTGCCCGTGCCCGCAGGCGCGTCCGCTTCGCCCATGACAGCCCGGATACTGCCGACCGTGGCGGCGTCACCGAGGAGGGTCGCCAGCTTGCCGATGGCCTGCTTGATCTTGGCCTCGTCGGTCAGGGTGTCGGCGGTAAGGGTGGCGGCGACGGCTTGCGCGGCCCTTGCGGCTGAGTCGGCGTCCGCTTGGGCGTTCTCAGCTGCCGTGTAGGGGCGGGTGCTGATGACCACGCCAGCCTCGTCGTAGGTGGTGACAGTGCGGGCGGTGCTGTTAAAAACGATATTCACGACGGTGCCATTCTGACTTGGTATCCGATTATTCCAAAATCATTGTTGACTGCCCCAATCGTGCTCGGCGTCAGGGATGGCCAGACCCCAGTCGATTCGGAATATCCGGACGCAACCAACTGTGTAACATTGGCGGACCCATAGGGGTAGACATTCAGCCAAGGCTGAACATTATTCGCCAGGCATAGCCTCGGTCTGGTGGTCACGAAACCGGCCCCCCCGTAGGCGATCCAGTACATACCAGACTCTAGGGTCGCGCCGATTGACGTGAAGATAATAGGACCCGAGCTGGTCGCTGGGACTGGCCCAGAGACCCATACGGGGGCTCCTGTAGGGAGGCCGCATTCGCTCGATCCATAGATGGCGACCGTCAGCGTCCCGGCGTCGGCGGCTTCGAGCTGATGGATCTGCAGGTCTGCTAGCACGCATGGCCGGGGCACAGGGAAGGGGGTCAGGGTGCCAGCAGGCTGACCGTCAGCAACCCACGCCGCATATCTCCCCTGCGGTGCGGCCCACACCTCATCGCCAACGTACGACATCACCCCCGAGTTTTTCGTGTACGGGTAGCTGGGCAATGGCGCGCCCCCTCCACCGCCAGCTGCCCACTTGAGCCCGGTCGGCTCGGCTGGGTCCACAGTGAGGACGTGCCCGGTCGTGGCACCCACGGGTAGCCGTGACACCGTGTCGGCTGCGGTGGCAACGATCAGATCGCCCTTGGCGTCCACGATTGAAGCTGGAATCCCGGACGAGGCAAAGCGTGAGTCATCGCCAGCCGCCAGGGTTCCAGCCGTGGTGCCGGTGTTCTTGGCCGCTGCGTCTCCCAGGGTGGGCTTGCTGGACAGGTCCGCATATGCGCCCGAGAAG
>Ga0116177_10002342_pt1 | contig 13960 bp, 12 predicted proteins | sample AD_STIC10_MetaG_FD_89750 | JGI IMG/M metagenome (GOLD analysis project Ga0116177, IMG submission 89750) | Active sludge microbial communities of municipal wastewater-treating anaerobic digesters from USA - AD_STIC10_MetaG | ecosystem: Engineered > Bioreactor > Anaerobic > Digestate | place: USA...
CTTGGATCGCCTACAAGAGGCAGGACAAAAAAGAAGCCTAGAGTTATTCTTTGATATAGAAATGCCTTTAGTAAAAATTTTATCAAAGATGGAATTTTGGGGAGTAAAAATAGATGACAAATATCTAGAAAAGCTTTCTAGAAAAGTTCAAGATCAGATTGATGATTTAATAAAGAAAATAATAAAGTTAGCTGGAACAGAATTTAATATAAACTCTACCCAGCAGCTTTCTGAGATTCTTTATAAAAAACTTGGTATTAGTACGCAGGATGTAAAAAAGACTAAAACCGGTATGTCCACTGCGGCTGACTCGCTGGAAAAGTTAAAGGGGGTTCACCCAATAATTAATCTAATAATTGAATACAGAGAGCTGACAAAATTACAGAGTACATATTTAGAGGCCTTGCCAAAATTGGTTTCTGGCTTTGACGGTAGAATTCATACCTCATACAACCAAACCATTACTTCGACTGGTCGTCTTTCTTCATCTGACCCAAATCTTCAGAATATTCCCGTTCGTACTGATATTGGTTCTGAAATCCGCAAAGCTTTTGTAGCAGAAAAAGGTAAAAAACTTCTTATATTTGATTATTCTCAGATAGAACTTCGTGTTGTAGCTTCAATATCGGATGATAAAAAAATGTTAGAAGCGTTTAATTCTGGTCGCGATATACATACAGAAACTGCGTCAGCTATATTTGATGTTTCAGCTGAAAAAGTAGATAAAGATATGCGCAGAGTGGCAAAGGTAGTAAACTTTGGAATTATCTATGGTATTTCTCCATATGGATTAGCTCAAGCCACTGAGAAAACTCCGGCAGAAGCTAGCCAGTTTATTTCAGAATATTTTAAAGAGTATCCAGGAATTAAGAAATATATGGATGACACAGTCAGTTTTGTAAACGAGAAAGGTTATGTAGAAACTCTACTTGGACGTCGTAGATATATTCCCGATATTCAGTCTGGCGTAGCACAAATAAAACGTGCCGCAGAACGTATGGCGATCAATATGCCAATTCAAGGTACGGCAGCTGATATTATGAAATTAGCAATGATAGAAATAGATAAAGATATTTTGCAAAAAAATCCTGATATAAAAATGATTCTCCAAGTTCATGACGAATTGGTATTTGAGGTAGATGAATCAAGAATTAAAAATTATGAATCAAGAATTAAAGAGGTCATGGAGTCCATTTTTAAACTTAAATGCCCACTGATTGTAGAGGGTAAAGAAGCGGAAAACTGGGGAGAGAAATAGTTACATACAAATCTTTGCGATTAAGAGGTCGAGTGCGGTCTCGGGGTCTTTTTCTCCAGTTTTGATGGCGAGATCGGTATCAGATATTAAATGATAAATTTCTTTCAGTTTCTCAAGTGTAAAACCACGAACTTGCTGAGAAGTTTTTTTGTGAACATAAGGGTTCATTTTTGTTTCCGCAAGTAATCTTTGGGTAGATATGTGTTCGGCTTCGGCAGTTTTGATAAAAATCAGATTACGAAATTGGAAAGCAATCATAGACAGCATCCCATATGTTTCTTCTCCGGACTCTATTATATTTCTCAGAATTTTTTGAGCGGTTTTTAAATCTTTTTTTGCTAGGGCATCAGTAAGTGAAAATATACTGGTATCAACATTCGCTTTTACCAATTTTATAACATCCTCAGCGGATATACTTTTTTCTTTAAATTTGTATGAAGCAAGCTTTTTTAATTCATTATTGATTTGCCTAGTATCGTTGCCTACTAGCGCTACCAATCCGTTTATAGCTTTTGGATCTATGGCAAAGCCCAGAGACTGCAATTTTGTATAAATCCACCTATTCAATTGGATGAGATCCATGTACTGATAGTGGAATATATTTTTGCTTTCTATTTTTGATAAAAAGTCTTCGATATCTTTAGTCTTTGTTTTCTTATCTAATACATTTTTGTTTTCAAAAAATATTACTACAGTACTATCTGGAGAATCCAATGCAGCTTCCATAACCTTTTTTCGATCATCTTTCTTTAATGACGTTATTACCTCTTCTAGGATAATAACCCTTTTTTCTCCTAGAAATGGTAATGACACTATATCTTTTATGATACTGTCTATGACTAGATTTTCATTACTAAAAAATGAAACATTAAAGTCCCCATATTTTTTTATAGAGCCATTACGGAAAAAGGCTAATTTTTCTTTGGCCAAGAACTCGTCTTCGCCGTGTATAAAATAGATCATCTTAGAACAGTCTATTTAGAAACCTTAATATTTTATAGGCGCTATATCGCAATTTTGATACGACAATATCGTATGTTCCGGGGAAACTTAGCTGCTCTCCCCCAAAACTTTTTTTGAATCTCGTTACGCCAGCCCAGCTATGTTTTGGGTTATCGTTTGGCGCAATTCCCCAGAAGTCATAATATTGAAAACCAGATTTTTTAGCGTCAGTTATGGCTTGCCATTGCAATAGATATGGCGCCATTACATTACGATACTCGTTTGCTGACGCACCATGAAGATAACTCACCGTATTACCAAAAAATGAGACGATGTTTCCAGCTATATACCTGCCCTCAAACTTTGCCAGATAGACCTTGATCATTCCTCTTGGCCCGAGGACTTCAACGAGTTTTTTATAATGATCTATATCGTGTATACCAAACCCATCTCTTTTGGAGGTTTGCTCCATTATTTTGAAAAAATCATCTACCTTTTGTGGGTCGCTGGAAACTTCTATTTCTACGCCTTTCTTTTTTGCCAGATTTATATTATATCTAGTTTTTTGTTTCATTTCAGAAGAAAGTTGTTCCTCGGTTTTATTTAGATCTAGAACCAGTGTGTTTGCTGGATTTAGATTGATAGATTTAACAAGTGTATAGGATATAGGATTTAGGGTACGAGGTTCGATGCGGATAAAGATTGCCATTTCATTTTTCGCCAATTCGATTGCTTTTCTCGCAAAATCTTCTGTTAATTCTTCGGGTCCTCGTGGACAGAAAAAATAGCTCATACCACGTGGTAAAAGTTTTTTTATAATCAATGTATTATCAATCCAAAAAGTTTTATTTCCTAGGGATTTCTCAACTTCTTCCCATTCTTTGGATTGTGATATGTTACTGATTTGCATTTATCTATAATAGCATTTTTAGGGTAAAATAAAAAGCCCCGCTGAGGACCGGTTCTTTGGAGGATGCGGCAGGTGTTTTTTGAGATAAAATTAAAGTGTAAAAAATACAGTTTTTGGTTTATAATAAGGTTTATGAAAATATTAGCCATTGAATCATCCTGCGATGAGACCTCTGTTGCTGTTTATGATACAGCAAAAGGGTTGCTATCCAATGTAGTAGCTACTCAAATTGATATCCATAAGAAAACTGGTGGGGTAGTGCCAGAGGTAGCTTCTCGTGCCCATGTAGAGCAAATTCTTCCAGTGTTAGATGAGGCTTTGGGGCTGGCTGAGGTTAATTTGAATAAAATCGATTATATTGCAGTAACTCATGCTCCAGGGCTTGTTGGATCTCTTTTGGTTGGCGTAAATACCGCAAAAACACTTTCGATGATCTTAAATAAACCATTGTTACCTATAAACCATCTAGAGGGTCACATCTATGCCAATTTCATTAGAGAGAATCAAGAATCAAGAATCAAGAATCAGAAGTTCAAGTTTCCGGCAATTGTATTATTAGTGTCGGGGGGGCATACTTCGCTCATTCTTATGAAAGATCATGGCAAATATAAATATCTGGGAGAGACGCTAGATGATGCAGCTGGAGAAGCTTTTGATAAAGTAGCAAAAGTGCTGGGACTAGAGTATCCTGGAGGGCCGAATGTTTCGAAAATTGCTGAAGAATTTAGAAAGAATCATGAATCAAGAATTATGAATCATGAAGTAAGATTCCCAAGATCGATGTTAGATTCTGGTGATTTTAACTTCTCTTTCTCTGGCTTAAAAACGTCTGTTCTTTATGCTTGGCAAAAAGAGAAAAGACAGAGCAAAGAATTAAAAGAAATGTTTGCTTATGAATTTGAAGAAGCGGTGGTTGATATATTGGCAACCAAAACTATAGAAGCGGCAAGAAAATATAAAGTCAAAACGGTTAGTATTTGTGGTGGTGTGGCTGCAAATAAGAAGTTGAGAAATGAAATTGAAAGTCGGGTAAAAAAAGAATTAAAAAAGGTCTCTTTTTGTGTTCCCCCAATTAAATATTGTGGCGATAATGCCGCAATGATCGCAGCTTGTGCTACCTATGGGCTGAAAAAAACGAAGAAAAAGGTTTATTCACTTGATTTTGAGGTTTTATCAAATAACGTTTTGTAGTAGAATAAACCTGATACTAATTAAATTTTGATATGAAAGAACTTGCAAAAGCATATAATCCAAAGGATGTTGAGGAAAAAATATATAAAGCCTGGGAAGAAAGTGGTAGATTTGCCCCCCAGAAAAAAGAAGGCGTAAAACCTTTTGTTATTGCTATCCCGCCACCAAATGTTACTGGGGAACTTCATATGGGTCACGCTTTAAATAACTCCATTCAGGATGTTTTGATCCGTCGTAAAAGAATGCAAGGGGTCCCAACTCTTTGGATCCCTGGAACTGATCATGCGGGGATAGCTACTCAGTTTAAAGTAGAACAAAGATTACAAAAAGATGGTAAAACCAAATTTGATTTAGGAAAAGAGAAATTTATAGAAAGGGTTTGGGAATGGAAAGATGAATTTGAATCTACTATATTAGGCCAGCTAAAGAAACTCGGCTGTTCTTGTGATTGGTCTAGAACTCGTTTTACAATGGATGAGGGTTACACTAAAGCGGTTTTAGAGGCATTTAAAAATTATTGGGATAAGGGATATATTTACCAAGGAGAGAGAGTAGTAAACTGGTGTCCAAGTTGTCATACATCCCTTTCTGATCTTGAGGTTGAGCACGAAGAAGAAAAAGCAAAGCTTTATTGGATAAAATATGGACCATTTATATTGGCTACCACTCGTCCTGAAACAAAGCTTGGAGATACGGCCGTAGCAGTAAATCCTCGCGATGAGAGGTATAAAGATATGGTAGGTAAAAAGTATACCATATCCGGAGTACTTGGAGATTTTGAGATTACTGTAGTAGCAGATGATGCTGTAGATATAACATTTGGTAGTGGTGCAGTAAAAGTGACCCCTGCTCATGATTCTACTGATTTTGAAATATCTCAACGTCACAATATACCAATGAAGCAGGTTATAGATGAGGATGGTAAAATGATGGCAAATACTGGGAAGTATGCTGGTATGACTACATCCGAAGCACGCGAAGCTATAGTTAAGGATATGCAGGCAATGGGACTAATTGACCATATTGATGAAAATTATGTTCATAACAGTTCTAGATGTTACCGTTGTAATTCGATAATTGAGCCAATACCATCAAAGCAATGGTTTGTGAAAATGGAAGAACTAGTAAAGCCTATTATAGATGCAATTGAAAAAAATGAAGTTAGATTTATACCAGATCAATGGAATAAAGTAGCGCTGGATTGGATGAAAAAAATAAAAGACTGGTGTATTTCTCGTCAGATTTGGTGGGGGCATCGTCTCCCAGTTTGGACAAAAGATGGAGAGACAAAAATCAGTATAGAATCCCCAGGAGAAGGTTGGATCCAAAGTGAAGACGTTCTTGATACTTGGTTTTCTTCTGCTCTTTGGCCATTTGCAACACTTGGTTGGCCAGAAGAAACTGATGATCTGAAATATTATTACCCAAATAGTATTAATTCAACAGCACGTGATATCATAAACCTGTGGGAAATAAGAATGCTTTTTTCAGGAGTAGAATTTATGAAAGAGCTGCCATTTAAGGATATCTATATCCATCCTACTGTTTTTAACAAAGAAGGGAAGAGAATGAGTAAGAGCCTTGGGACTGGAGTTGATCCACTTCTTTTAATTGATAAATATGGTTGTGATGCGACTCGTTTCGGATTACTTTATCAGGTTACTGGTACCCAAGATTTGAAATTTAGTGAAGACACACTGCAAATGGCAAAAACTTTTATGAATAAGATCTGGAATGCTTCACGATTTGTTCTAATGAAACTCGGAGATTATGAACAAAAAGGGGAACTAAAATTTACTGAAAACACGGAAGCAGATAAGGATATATTGAAAAAGTTTGAGGAAGCAAAAAAACAGTATGGCGATGATCTTGATAGATATAGGTTTGGACAAGCAGCCGAAAATATCTATCATTTCTTCTGGCATGAATTTTGTGATAAATATGTAGAAGAAGCAAAAAAGCAGATTCCGTATCCTCTTCCAGAAAATCCTGATGAGAAATTAATCAAAGAAACAAAAGATAATCTTCTCTATATTCTAAAAAATTCTCTTATCATCTTGCATCCTATGATTCCATTTATTACCGAAGAGATCTATCAGATACTACCAATTGAAAATAAAAAAGAATTCCTGATGATAGAGGATTGGACGAACTAAAAAAACCTGAAATTAAAGCAAAAGAAAAATCTCGTTGAAAAACGAGATTTTTCTTTTATGAATGCCAGGAGAGAGAATCGAACTCTCGACCTCAGGCTTATGAGTCCTGCGCTCTAACCAACTGAGCTATCCTGGCGCGTCGCGATTTGTTTCGTTAGCTTCTACAAAAATTTATTAAAATTTTTCTTCCAGCCACTCCACAATCGCTCCTTTTAATAAAAAATCCTACTATTAAATATTTTATAGTATAGATTTTTTATTTCTTTATTTTTTACAAATTGCGGGGGCCGGATTTGAACCGACGGCCTCCGGGTTATGAGCCCGACGAGCTACCAGGCTGCTCTACCCCGCGATATGCTTAGCTATTTTTTATGAATTCACTTTTTTCTCACCGTTGATGTTACGTATCTGGTCATCTTTGATAAAAAAGAATTCGTACCATTTTACAATATTTGGTTTTTTGTCTTCTTGATCTTGGTAGGCTTTTTGCTCCTTTATTAGTTTTTCTCTTTCCGGATCTGTTCTAGGGAGCGCATAAACCCTCTCGCCTTCTCTCTGGTACCCTAGTTTTTCTCGAAGTGTTTTTTCCACGTAAGCATCCGTTCTATAATACAACATTTTACTCTCTCTTTCAACACTATCTTCTTCGAGTCTAGCAATTTCTTCGTTTAAGCTGCGGATTTCTCGATTTATATTATAGTTTTTGTAAATTATACCGATTAGTGAATACAGAGCAAAAAATATCAATATAAAACCTAAAGAGATGGCTTTTGTAAGTCTGCTTTGCTTTTTAAAAAATTTTGATATTTCGTGGAACATCTTTTATATTTATTTTAAAATGGGCATGGCTGGACTTGAACCAGCGACCCCCACCTTATAAGGGTGGTGCTCTAACCGACTGAGCTACATGCCCACGTCGCGATTCGCGGTGTGCTCTCCATAAAATCTCTCAAGGAGCTCGAGATTTTCTTACGAGCACTTTGCAATCACTCCTCTAATAAAAAATCCTACCACATAAAATCAAGGAGTAGATTTTTTATTTTAATATTTTCGTTTTAAGGATAATTCAAAAAGAGCATTAACTCTTAATGCAAAAGATATAATATCAAAAAATTAAGGATAAATCAATTTATAATTTATTTAGCTCAGCGGTTTTGAGTCCTGAACTAAAAATTTTCTAATATCTTCAACTTTTGCTTTTGGGAATTCATACCTTACAAAATCTTGAAACTCTTTACTGCTAACATCGATATCAGTTTTATTTAGTTGCAGGAATATTTTCATTGTTGCGATAGCAGTCTCAGTATTTTTGTTATTAAATGGCTTCTTCTTTGCTATTCCGAAAAATAGTGCCGCAGCTTTGGAAAATTTGTCAGGAAAGATTTCAGTATTATGAATATATTTTTCCAGTTTTTTTAATATCATAATATCATTGGAACCATGTTTACCATCTAGTTCATCGATAATGCGATTATGAATATATAAAATCTCTTCTGGGCTTAAATAGTTCATTTATTCCGATATCCTTTCTAAGTCTTTTTTATATCTTCGTATAAACTCCTCAATTTTAAGAGCAGTTTCCTCTTCAATTTTAAAATTTACTACCGGTTCTACTATCAGGCGATGATTTTTACCATCAACATTCACAAAAACTTTGTCACCGATTTCGATAGCAAGGGTCTTCAAAACTTTTTTTGGTATAGTGACAGCAGCAGAAGATCCAACCTTTATAATCTTATTTGACATAACATCGTTATTTAATAATAATTTTCTTTTATTATAATATCATTATAAACTTTATACTTTCAATATGATTTTTTAGTAATCGAAAAGCCCCGGGGTTCCGGGGCTTGTTATTTTTTCGATTAAGAGTGCACAGAGTGACACTCTTGGGGAAAGACGATTAACTATCTTGTGCTGCCCAGAAGAAATCGTCGATCGCACGATCTGTATGATCCTTGCCATACATTCGGACGCCACCTTTGTACATTACTGTGCAAACGTGCACCTGATAGTGCGAGTCTTTCAAGTATCTGGTCCAGTCAAGTTTTTCGCCGTTTGGCAAAACGCTTCCGTTTTGCCAGTGTCGATCATCGACTTGGCAAATCCCAACGCCATGGCCGACCGGCAGAAGTTTCTTTCTGCCTTTAACGATCACCTCAACGATTTCGCGTTGTTGAAAATTCCATCCCGACTCAATCTCCATTGTGGCGATGGCGATTTCGTCTCCCTTCGTCATTTCCCACATCTCGTTAATGAGTCCTTGCCGATGCGAGTTTGGTTTTACCCCTGCTTTACGTGGAGCAGGGCGAAGGGAAGAAGAAACTGGCTTGCCGACGGGTCTTCTCGGGGTTGGCAAAGGTTTTTTTATCTCTTTCTCGAGACCCTTTTCTTGAAAGGATTTTCTCGAGACTTTATTGAGAACCTTCACCCTTCCTTTGTGTTCTTGGAAAAGCACAAAGGTTTTTGCCCCATCGATAGAGCCGGCCACGATAGAAGCGCTCTTCAATCCCGCCGCTATTTCTCTCTGGTTTTCTGTCGCTCTTCTGAGTACGCTGTTCTCGAGTCTTACCAGAGTCGAGATTGACAGAGCGAGCAGCATCGGCAGAGTCCCGTATTTTACTGCTCCCCACACCGTTCGCAATACATACGCTCTGCGATTGTGGTACGAGGTTTTTTTCAACCATATGATTCTGTTGCAGGTACGTTTCAGGATCATTACGTAAAGAGCCTGAAAGTAAAACCCTGCTATGATGGAAAATGCGGCGATCCAGAACAGTGCGATCAGTATCGCTCTGCCCACGGCATTTACTGCTTTTTGGACGATTTGGGAAATTGCCAGGTTTTTTTGGAACATTTTGTGTTCCTCCTTCATGTTATTTACCTGTTTTTCTCCAAAACCATCCCCCTTTATTTATATCCTCTTCGCTTTTATTTTTATTGAGACTTCCTCTGGGGGAGTCATTGCGAAGTAGGTGATTTATACTGGTTTTTCAAAGATCAAACTACTTTAAAATTATAGCACAAAAAAGGCAAAAAGTCAAGGACTTTTTGCCTTAAGTAACCTGTTTTTATAAAAAAACCGCCTTTCGGCGGTTTGTCATTGTCGGTCTACGGAAACTACTCTTACATCAATCTTTCCAGCCCTCTTGAACTTGGGGCTCATAGCGAGAGCGGCATCTATGCTCAAATCTATAATTATATCCTTATTGGCTGGTATATTGGGTAGTGTGTCATTGATCTCCACTTCAACAGGAGCATAATCCTTCCTGTTCACTGCCTCAACCCTTACGATAGTTCCTTTCTTTAGGAATTTGTGAGCTGCAGTTAGTTTGAGTTTTTTGCCCGGTAATCCTTTGTAGTAAGTTGCCTTGCCAGAGTCTTCGTAAGCTGGCTTACTCTCGGTTTTCTGGATATTTGTCTGAGTCGGTTTTTTATCTTCTGCAAGTGTAATTGTGCTGGGATTACTTGAAGAAGGAAAAAGAATTATCAAGAATAGTGCCAAGGAGGCACAGACAAATATTCGGAATTTTATTTTTGTATTAAACATAAAAATTCCTCTTTCCTTTTAACGTTCAGATTTGCTACAATAACCGATTGGTTTTTTGCCATAGATATATTTTAGCCAAATATAGCCAAAAGTCAATAGAACTAGCGAATACCAAAAAGAATATCCCTTAGATAGTTATCATTTGATAGTCCAAGGTTAACAACATTTTTGAAAGTATTTCCGGAAACGGTTTTTTCTCCATCTGACCCCATTATCCTTACTGCCATCACTCTCCCAGAGACTCCTCTTTTTGTTACTTCTATTTTTTGTAGGTTTCCGATGGAAGTTTTTGAATTGCTGTTTAGTACCCTTTGTAATTCTTCTTTTGAGATGGAATCCGTTTTCCAACTGTTATAAGGAGAGTCTTCTCCTGGGCTGGATACACCTCTTAGGTAAGGGATTGGCTTTCCTCCCCAGACATTCTCGTTGTTTTCCGTCCAGCCTCCTGAACTAGAAAAATAATATGCTGTAATTAATTCATTTCCATAATATAAAACCTCACCCTTTGTTTTTGCTACGGCAACATCAGTAGATGGAAACTCGTGTTTGTACCCTAGATAGACCTGGCAGGCTGGAGTATCACAAATATCATATTGTGCCGAACTATTTAGATTTTTATAGGCGTAGTTACGTGCTGCGACCGCTTGTGCTTTCAAAGCTTCTTCAGGCCAGCGAGCGGACATTTCTCCAGATATTACACTTCGTAGATAATCCTCCATGTATATATGATTAATGGTCGCGATCCCGCCATATTGTCCTGGTAATATTTCGATTACTCCACGATAAGTATTAAAATCATCGCTTTTATATCCAATTTCAAAAATAGTATTTGAATCTTGGGGCACCAAACGCATCCCTGGTTCTGCAGGCACAGCTTCTCCGTCGGAAAGCTCTCTTTTCTCATCTCCTTTTATATAGTTTGCCTTTCCGCCTCGTACAAAAATATTACCACCGCCTGAAGAAGCAGAGAGACGCACGCGTACAATTATGTTTTTAGTATCTATATTGCCTAGATGAGTTCCAGTGTAATAATGCGTTAGTATTTTTTCATAATCACTTCCTTGGTCTGCCATTGCCTTTGCTCCGTATTGGCTCATTCCAAGCCCATGAGCAGTTCCTGCACCGTAAAATGTTATGCTATTCTGATTCCTGAAATCTACATTATTCCACCATATAAAGTCTCGTTTATTTTGGGTTAATACTTTTACTCCAGGGTCAATTAGTTGCCCTTCTATAGAAGCACGATTACCTTCTAGGTCAGAGTAAGCATCATAATTTTCTTGGATCATGCTTTGCAAGTATGATAATTGATTTTCCAAAATATCAATTTGGCTTTGTAATGTTTCTCTTTTCAGAAACATTTCTTTCATATCTGATTGTAGTTTTTGTTCTAGTTCATCAACCTCTTTTATCTGTTGAAGTGTCTTTTGATGAGTAGCGGTCAGATTTACTTTTTTTGCAAAGAAGTCTCCAAAACTTGCTGATGAAAAAACCATATAGAAAATGTTTTTGATTCCTCCATCAGTATAGATTTCTTTCATTAGATTATCGCGTAACGCTTTTTTTTCAATTATTGAAACCTTTGTATTAGTAATGTCCTTTTCCATTTTCGTTATTTCTTGTTGGTTTTTACTAATCAAATCCTGCGCTTCTTCTAGGGAAAACATTACATTATTACTCTGATTTTGAAGTCCTTCAATCCTTTGCATAAAGATAGATTGCTCATTTTTTACCTTTTCAATCTCCTTGAAAGCACCATCTTCGCTGTTACCCTCAGCTCTTGCAGGCGATTGAGGTATCAAAATAAAAGTTAGGGCAAACACTAACAAAGCGATGATTATAGTATCTCCTTTTCTCAAAGTTTTTTTCATCAAATTTATTCTAACACAATATTGTTTATATAGAATAGGACATAAAATTATTGACATAATATTGAAACTATGATATAATTATATGATTTTTAGTTGCTCAGCCGCACGCTGTGTGCTAAAATAAGTTACTGTAGCTAAATTATGATAAAAAAAGAATTAAGTCCAAAACAACAAGCCGTAGAAATGATCAGAGAAAAAAATAATTTTCTGATTGTTTCTCATGTTAACCCCGATGGTGATGCAATATCTTCTGCATTATCTTTGAAATTGGCTTTAGAAAAAATGGGTAAAAAAGCTGATGCAGCTATACCGGAAGAAATTTCCGAAAACTATCAATTTTTGCCTTCGATTAAAAAAATCCTTCGTGATAAAAATATAAATAAAGATTTGGTTATAAACCTGAAGAATAAAGTTGGCAAAATCAGTTATGATAAAAAAGATGATGGTACGATTGATCTGATAATTACCCCAGCACACGGAGATATAAGGGAATCTGACATATCTTTGGAATTTGGCAAAAATGATTATGAAGTGATTATATTTTTGGATTCTCCGTATCCAGATAGAGCAAATGAATTTTATGCACTAAACAAGGAGCTATTAAAAAATCTTCCATCAATAAATATTGATCATCATCCTACAAATGAAAACTTTGGAACGATTAATATAGTTGATCCAATTGCGACTGCTACTTGTGAAATTGTTTTTTCTCTGATTGAGGCGTTAGACAAAAACCTTATTGATGAAGAAATCTCTACTCTGATTCTTACGGGGATAATCAGTGATACAAATCGTTTTCAGAATGCTAATACTACTCCAAAATCATTAACTATTTCAGCGCAACTGATTGCTAGTGGCGCAAGAATTAGTGATATTGCAAAGAACATATTTAGAACGAAGCCAGTATCGACTTTAAAACTTTGGGGTAAAATCTTGTCTGCGATAAAGGAAGACAAAGAGGATAAAATTGTCTGGTCATCTATTTCTGCAAAGGAAGTGGCTGAAATTGGTGCGAGTTATACTCAAGCGGAAGGCGTGATGGACGAACTCTTGTCTAGCGCTCCAGGCGCAAATGTAGTGCTGATGTTGATCGAAAGATTTCCAGGAATTGTTACCGGAAGCTTGCGTACGCTATCTGACACGATAGAAGTTGATAAATTAGCGGTATCTCTTGGTGGCGGTGGACATAAAAAAGCTGCAGGATTTAAAATGGAAGGTATTAATATAGCAGATGCAGAAAAACTTGTAATTCCAAAGATAAAAACATTTTTGAGAAATAGAACAAACACTCCAGTTACTAGTGTGCCGGAAGGTTTCCAAAAAGATGAAACTATTTTTAAAGAAAAGATAGTTTCAGAGCCAGCAGTTTTGCCTCAAAAGAATATCCAGCCAGACGAAGAAAACCTTTATGCCCCAAGTCTTTCCGATATTGAACTTGAGAGTCCTGATATAGTAGAGGAAAAAACTTCGATTCTCAGAAAACTTGTAGATGAAAAGAAAAAAAGACAAGTTGAATCTATGGATTTTGCGAAGATGGAGGCGGAATTAAAACGAGAAGGGGGCGCTCAACCAGAACATGGCTCTGCTCCTGATGTTGATTATGATGAGGACTATGAATAGTCTTAAGTCTTAGTTCATTCTTATAAAGAATTTTGACATTATACAAAAACCGTGATATAATGCATTTGATATTAAATATTGAATGCTCAATATTTTCTTTTTAAGTATTTCACAATAGAACCAGCAAGGGTTCTAAAAATTATTTATTATAATTAGGAATTTTATGTTATCTACAGAAGAAAAAAAGGCAGCTATAAAAAAAGTTTCAACCGATGATAAAAATACTGGATCGGCTAATGTTCAGATATCTTTATTAACAGAAAAAATCTTAAAGTTAAACGATCATTTGAAAAAAAATATTCATGACTTTTCTTCAAAGAGAGGTTTGTTAAAAAACGTAGGACAAAGAAGAAAACTTTTGAAATATTTGAAAAAATCAGATCCGAAAGGATATGAAGAAGTTCTCGCTAAGCTTGGTTTGAGAAAATAGGCAATTTTAAGTATAAATTATTATTAAGCTTA
>Ga0116177_10002344_pt1 | contig 13954 bp, 18 predicted proteins | sample AD_STIC10_MetaG_FD_89750 | JGI IMG/M metagenome (GOLD analysis project Ga0116177, IMG submission 89750) | Active sludge microbial communities of municipal wastewater-treating anaerobic digesters from USA - AD_STIC10_MetaG | ecosystem: Engineered > Bioreactor > Anaerobic > Digestate | place: USA...
CCTCCAAGTTTTGTTTTTTTTCTAAGCCGCTTCCGCCTCTTCGGCGGATGCGCCGTTGAGGCGCAATGCGACTCCTCCAAGTTTTGTTTTTTTTCTAAGCCGCTTCCGCCTCTTCGGCGGATGCGCCGTTGAGGCGCAATGCGATTCCTCCGAGTATTATTTTTACACAAAAAACCCACAAAGTCAACCTGATTTTAGTTGAAAAAATAAATATTTTTGATAAAATGTTACTTGTATTATTAATTTTAAAACTCAATGTCATCAGATAAAAAATTTGCATGCGCAATAAATTGCATGGACGGCAGGGTGCAGGATGCTGTTAAAAAATATATGCAAGACAATTATGGGGCAGATTATGTTGATATGGTAACAGAGCCTGGCCCAAACAAAATTTTGGCAGATAATTTGGACGCAGAAGTTATTAAAAACATTAAAAAAAGAGTTGAAATTTCGGTGCATCACCATGGCTCAAAAGCCATTGCTGTTGTTGGCCACTTTGGCTGCGCAGGCAACCCAACAGAAAAAGAAGAACAAATTGACCATCTTAAAAAAGCAGAAGAAGTTGTAAAAGCATTTGGATTTGATGCAGAAGTTATCTTGTTGTGGGTGGACGGAGACTGGACAACAGTTGAGAAAGTCTAGACATTTTGAGAGCTATATTGTAATCTAAATTTGGTTATTATAGCTCTTTTTATTTACAACGGGAGACGCATCATGTCGCGAGATGTTGATAACGATGAAGTGAGTTTTTGCCCGCAAACGTTTATTGTGAATATGGCAAGCGCCATTGAGCAGGCCCGAGAACAAATTGAACAAAATTTGCAAAAAATTCGTCAAGAGCTTTTGGAAATTAAGCAGGCTTTTGATGAGGAAAAAATTCACGACCTTTGCCAAGCAGTCCTACCATTTTTGGGCAAAATTCACGATGATGAAATTGTCGCCATCACGGGGATCACAATTCATGATGTGAGAACACTGCGCCGGAGGCAAGGAGTCAAGGCTTACAAAGAAGAGCGCGTTTTAGAGGAAGCAGTCAATCAATTAATGGAAAAGTCTTAATCGCGCGAAAGGAGTAGCTTATGGTATCTGCTGTAAAAAAGATACGCCATGAAAGGGGCCGGGATGACCCTAAATTTGCTCCGATAGTGGCTTTGATGGCTGCCAAGGTTAAAAAGGCCCAAAAAATTATTGATAAAAAGTTTGCGCCAATACGCAGACAGCTAAGGGTTGCTTGTGTTGACCGAGACTGGAAAGAGGCAGTAGTCCCTTTTTTGGGCAAGTTGAAAGACGCTGATATTGCCAAAGTTATTGGCGTTGATAAAATCCTAGTTGCCAGGCTGCGGCGAAAACTTGGCATTGCAAATTTTTGCGATGCAGATTTGATAGGAGAAATTGTTGAAAAAATGGGTGGCTTGTACGAGAAAAAACAAACCACAGCGCAAAATAACAACTGTCCTGCTTAGGACAGTTTTTTTATAAAAATTGGCTCTTGGTGCATTGCAGGCTCAAAAACGCATATTCAGCAATGTGCCCGTGGGGCCTTGGGCGGCCCTTAGTGCAATTTAAATTTTTGCGCGGTGATTTTTTGCATTTGACAAGAAAGCTGATTTTAGGTAGTGTTTAGACTGTATCGCAATGCTATTTGCGTAGTTCTTTTAGAGGGAGAAAATCAAAATGCTTACAGTAACCGTGACTGGCAAATTAAATATTGATGCTTTGCGCGATGAAGCGCAAAGCGATGTTTATAGTTTTTCAGAAAGAAGCCGGTTATTTGGCTATGTTGTTCGAAAAGGGTTGATTAACATTGAGGTTAATGTAGCGCCAGACGCTGAAAAATCTAAAGATGCGACGTATACTTTATACAAAAATCAATTTAATGCATATACCGCTACCGTTGCCACACAGGTGATGGAAGCCATCGCCCAGAAGATGCAATACTTCAAGGAAATTACTATTTCACTGACTTACACCGAGGACAAAGAGCCCGAAAAAGGCGAGCACTTTGACCCCGAGGACAAGGGTGAAGATCCTGGCATGTTCCCGCACCTAGATCCAACGCCGGAAATTCCCGATTTTGATGATTCTGGTATAGCCATTGAAGAGCCATCAGATCTTTCTCTGGGCGATGATGGCTTATTGTCGCTTGGAGGAGACGATCTTTCACCGCTTGATCTTCGCGGCGGTGATGACGAGGGCGACGGCTCTGTGGTTGTTTTGCAGCCCGATGGACTGCCAAGCCCCGAAGACTTGGAAAAAGCTGCAATGCAAAATTTGTTGGCCCGGCCAATTAGCGACCTGTACCTTTCAGTCAGAGCGCGAAGGTGTATGATTCGTTTGGCAATTAGCACCATTGGCGAACTGGTTGCAAAAACCGAAGGTGATTTATTAGAGTGCAAACAGTTTGGGGTTACAAGCCTTAACGAAGTCAGAGAAAAATTGGCCGAGAAGAAGTTGAAGCTCAAAGGCGATTGATTTTCTCAAAATATAGTTCCTGAAATCAGGAACTTTTTGTTTGCAACAAAAAACCGCAACAACGCGTTGCGGTGTCTATGTATTATGGCGAAACTATTGGCTTTTCTCCGCTAGGAAGAGAAGGTTGTTCTTCTTGTCCGCCTCCGTCCAGATCAACTGCTTGGAGAACGCCTTCAATAGACAACAGCCCCGTCCTCATACTTTCAGGGTTTATATCATTTGGATATTCAAGTTGAATAATTTTGATTCCAGGATATTCGGTTGCAATGTATCCCGGGAAACCAAAGGCATTTCTAATCCTTTTTGCTACAGAATCAAAATCATGATTTCTGTCTACGGCAATGTCAATGCGCATTTGGAACTCCTTGTGTTAAAGGACAATTATACAAAAATATTACCATTGCCAAACTTTTTTGTCAAAGTATATTTTACCAGCTTTCGCGGGCAATGCAAATGCCCCAAACTTGTTTTGCGCCAGCTTGCCGCAACTTTTTGGTGCATTCTTCCATTGTGCAGCCTGAAGTATAAACGTCATCAACCAGAAAAACTTTCTTTCCTTTTAGTACCATTGACCCATCGATGGTACTGTTTTTTATATCAAAAGCATCTTTTAAATTGTTTTCGCGCTCTTGTTTTGAAAGCTCCATTTGCGGAGCAGTATGTTTTATTTTTATTAGGCAATTAGTCAAAACGGGCACCTTTAAAACCACTGATAATTCTTTAGCAAGCTCTTCAGATTGGTTGTATCCGCGCTCTCTTAATTTTTTCTTATCCATTGGCACTGGAATCAAAACAGAGTTTTCCCAAATATCATTTGTGTTCTTTTTGGCCAAAACTAAATGCTCAATAATTATGCTGGCCAAAGTTTTTGCCAGGCATTTTAAATGCGGCTCATATTTAAATTGGTGAATTAGTTTTCTTGTGAGAGCTTTTTCTTTGTACGGCAAAGCAAAATAAAGCCCCGACAACCTTTTGTCTTGGCATCTGTTGCATTTACCAGTGCTTTTGGAGGTTGAAACAAGCAAAGGGTTTTGGCTGCAAAGGCAATAATTGTATTCTAATATTTCAAGTAGTGACCTGCAGTCTTGGCATAAAAAAGCGCCTTCTTTATTGCACCCCAAGCAAAAAGAAGGAAAGAATAATTCGGTTAAAAATTTTTTGGAATTATCCACAGATTCTTGGTGTGTCATAATTTGTTTTGTTGATGTATAATTAATGAAATCCGGGTTTGGATTTATTTTATCATGCGCAATATTTTTGAAAATCCTTTACTGATGTTTTTTCCCAAAAAAATGCTTGGCATAGATATTGGGACAGCGGCAATAAAGGTTGTTGAAATTTCCAGATGGGGAGGGGGGAGAACTCTGGAGAACTATGGAGAAATAAAATCAATGGCTCTTTATAAAGAAGACGCTTCTTTTAGAACCTATGAAAGGGGCGGGTATTTGTTGTCTGAATATTTTGTTTCAAAGGCTATCAGGGCTGTTTTAGATGAAGCAAGAATAAATACAAAAGCTGCAATTTTTTCAATTCCTGATTTTTCGACTTTTTGTACTTCCTTTGAAATTCCGCCAATGACAGAAAAAGAAATTCCCCAGGCTGTTTATTACAACGCGTCTCAATATATTCCTTTGCCTTTAAACGAAACAACTTTAGATTGGAAGCTGATTGGAGGCACTCCCGGCGATAAAAAATCAATGCTAAAAATATTTTTGGTTGCAATTCCAAACCAAATTGTGCAATGGTATCAACGAGTTGCCCAGATGGCCGGGCTTGAGCTTTATGCAATTGAGGCCGAAGCCCTGGGAATTACCCGATCCCTCGTAAAAGAAAAGAAAGAAACAATTTGTTTGCTTGATATTGGAGCGCAAAGCACAACAATAAACATTATTGAAAAAGCAAGGCTAAAAAAAAGTTATAGCTTTTCTTTTTCTGGAGCGCAGCTTACAGGCGCGGTTTCTTCTGCAATGGGATTAGATTATGCTCAAGCTGAAAATTTAAAAAATAATCAGGGCTTAGTTGCTCAGGATGAAAATATTTCAAAAACGCTTTACCTTTTAATTGATCCACTTTTGGTGGAAGTAAAAAAGGTTTTAAACGACTATGTACAACGAGAACAAAAAGACATCTCGGCAATATATTTAACAGGGGGCACGGCGAATCTTTATGGCCTGAAAGAATATTTTACCGAAATGATGGGAAAGCCGGTTCAAGTGCCAAATTGTTTTGCCGATTTGCTGTATCCACCAATTTTGGACGATGGCTTAAAAAAGATGGCGCCAAGTTTTTCTGTGGCAGTGGGAGCTGCTCTTGGGGGATTGGAGACAAATTAAACTGCTTATTGTATAATTAAGTAAAGATAACAAAGTAAAGCAATGGATTTCAGTTCTATTTTAAGGCTGAAAAATAAACAATCTGTTTGGATGGATGTTGCTTTTTATTTGGCTGTTTCTGTCTTGGTGGCAGTTGTGTTTTGTTACTTTATTTTTTCTGTAAGGATTTATATGCAAAAAAATCAGATTGCCGATTATAAAATAAAAATTGAAGAGGTGGGCACTGAAGAACAAAAACAATACGAAACAGAAATTATTGCATATCAAAAAAGAATAAAAGATTATTTAATAATAATTAAGGAACACGAATTCAGCTCAAACGCATTTTCACTTTTGGAAAAGCTAACATTGCCAAATGTTTGGTTTAATAAATTTTCTATGATTGCAAAAAATGATTCAGTTGCCTTAACCGGAGAAACCGACAGCATGGAATCATTAAGCAAACAAATTTCTTATTTTGAAAAGTCTGAATATATAGAAAAGATAAGCCTTTTAAATTCTACAATGCAGATGAACGGAAAGTTGGGTTTTAATTTGAACATAGTTTTAAAGCCCGAACTTCTTTTAGCCTCAACAATAGTGCCAGTAAAAGAAGAAACAGAAAATATTGATGAAAATGAAGAAGTTGTTAATGAGGCTGTAGATAATGAAAATTCACAAATAGAAACCCAAGAGTAGGCGCAAATTAGCTCGCTTGCTCGCAAATTTAAATGAGAATTTTTTCTTTAGAAATAGACAAACCAATAACAATAATAATAAGTCTTTTTCTCTCGGTTGTTTTGACGTTCTTTTTTGCCTATCCAAAATATAAAGAATTTAAGTCTTTTCAATTACAACTTAGCCAAATTGAGGCAGAATACAACGCAAAGTATGAATATTATGCCAAGGTAAAAACTGTTTATGCAGAGCTTCAGGAAAAGAAAGACAACATTGCCAGGCTTGAAAATGCTATTTGGTCTGAAAACTCATATGGGCCCCTTATGTACTTTTTTCAGCAAAAAGCCGTTGAAAACGGTTTGGTTGCAAGAAATCTTTATCTTACAAAAACAGCCCCAATAAATTCTGAAAGTGATATAAAATCAATTTCTTTTTCTTTGGATTTGCTTGGCAGCTATTCTGCTTTTAAAAATTTTCTGTTGGCGCTAGAAAGGTCTGCCCGCGTTTTTGATGTAATAAATGTCTCTTTTTCGTCTTCAATATTGGCAACTACGGGCTCTGCTTTGACAACAATTTCTTCAACGGGCTCAGCCTCACAAACACAAAGCCAGCAAACATTTCCGTTTACAATAGAAGTAAAAACTCATTCTTATTAAAAATGGCAATAGTTTTTGTATCGCCAAAACAACGGCAAAAGATGTTTTTAATCAGCATAGTTGCAGGACTGGTTATATTTTTGTTGCTTGTAACCTTGATTGTTTTTCTGGCAAGACCACGTGCCGTAGCCAAAATAGAGCTTTACCAAACACCCAATATAACAATTGATTTTTCAATTTTTGACCAAGAGCAGCTAAAAAGCTCTGATATTTTGGGAAAAATTCCTGTTGAATTTACCTATACTGCAAAAACTAAACTTGGTTTTGAAACAAAGGGAACCATAATAGCTCCAACCGAAGAAGAAGCAACGAAAATGCTAACAGAAAAAGAATTTTTTGACATTGCTTTGAGTGGCCCGCTAGTTGGCAGAGAAAACCCTTTTGTTTCTTATTATACCGGTTCTTCTGCGGTCACCGTAAAGAAGACAAAGTAATTAATATTTAAAATGAAATTACTCCAAGAATTATTTGGCCAGGGATTTCTGAACGAAAAAATAAAATCTGAGATAGAAAATGAGGGGCAAAAGGGCCAAAAAACAGAAGAAGAAATAATTTTGGAAAGGAAAATAGTTTCCGAAGATTTTTTGTTTGAATTGAAAAGCAAACTGCTTAAAATTCCTTTGGAAAAAGTTGATGCCGAAAATGTTCCCTTGAATGTCTTGGAAATGATTCCTGAAGAAGCGGCCATAAATTATAAAATGGCTCCCTTGTCAAAAAAAGATAAGTTAGTGCAGATTGGCATGGCATATCCTGAAGATATCGCCGCACAAAACGCCCTTAGATTTTTGGCTAGACAGGCAAATTTTAACTATGAGACAAAACTTATTAAGTTTACAGACCTTGCAAATCTTTTAAAGCAGCACCGAACATTAAAAAGCGAGGCAAAAAAGGCTTTGGAGGAGTTGGATAAAGAGAAAAAAGCCATGGCCGAAGTCATTTCCAAAGCTCCTGCATCAGAATCAATATCGGGCGAAGCGCCTATTATCAAGATGGTTTTGGTTATTTTGCGACATGCCATTGAAGGGAATGCCTCAGATATTCATATAGAGCCAAGCAAGGATAGATTAAATGTAAGGTTTAGAATTGATGGAATCTTGAAGCTTAGTTTATTTTTGCCGTTAAATGTGCATCCTTCCATTGTAGCTAGGATTAAAATTTTGGCGAATATGAAAATTGACGAAAGCAGAATTCCTCAAGACGGAAGATTTACTGCAAAAATAGATAGCAAAGAAATTGACTTGAGAGTTGCAACATTCCCAACGCTTTTTGGAGAAAAGGTTGAGCTTAGAGTTTTGGATTCAGCAGAAGGATTAAAACCATTTGAAAGCTTGGGTTTGCGCGGAAGAAATTTGGAATTGTTAAAAGAAGCAGCAAAAAAACCTTATGGTTTGATTTTATCAACTGGTCCCACTGGTTCTGGAAAAACAACAACTCTTTATGCCTTGCTTAATCTTTTAAACAAAGAAAGCGTTAATATTGTTACAATAGAAGACCCGATTGAATATTCAATTGCTGGAGTAAATCAGTCGCAAGTAAAGCCAGAAATTGGTTATAGTTTTGCTTCGGCTTTAAGACAAATTTTGAGGCAAGATCCAAACGTGATTATGGTTGGAGAAATTAGAGATGATGAAACAGCCGGCCTTGTTACCCATGCGGCTTTAACAGGCCACATTGTTTTGTCTACGCTGCACACAAATTCAGCCATTGGCGTAATTCCAAGGCTTATGGATATGGGGGTGAGGCCATTTTTGATTCCTTCTACGTTAAAAGCAGTTGTTTCACAAAGGCTCATTAGAATGCTTTGCAAATATTGCAGAGTTAAAACAAAACCAAACGAAAAGATAAAAGAATATATTTTAGAAAAAATAAAGGATTTGCCCGCTGATGCAAAAAAGGAATTTGATATTTCTGGCGGTTTTTCAATATATGAACCAAAGGGCTGTGAGAAGTGCAATTTTACAGGATACTCTGGCAGGTTTGGATTGTTCGAAGTTTTTTATATGACAAATGAATTAGCAAAGTTAATTATGAAGGACCCAGTTGAAAGCATGATACTAAAGGAAGCGCAAAAGCAGGGAATGCTTACAATGGAACAAGAAGGCATATTAAAAGTTTTGGGAGGTGAAACAACTATTGAAGAAATAACAAGAGTCACGGAAGAAACATAAGCGAAAGAAATGAGCTTACCCCGCCCCCTAAGCTATAAGCTAATAAATTTGGACGGGATAATATAATAATTTAAAAGGGCATAGAGGGCGGGGTTACTCGCTTGCTCGCAAAATATATGGACTATCTAAAAGAATTAAAAAGGTTATTAGATATTGTTGTTAAAGAAAACGCCTCTGACTTTCATATTTCAGCAGGACATCCTCCGGTTATAAGAATTACGGGGCAGCTTATTCCTTTGACAAAAGAAAATGTCATCACAAAAGAACAATGCGCCGAGTACGCTTTTTGTATTATGAGCGAGGCAAAGAAAGAAAAATTTTTGGCAGAAAAAGAAATGGATTTTTCTTATGATTTTGATGGCAAAGCACGATTTCGAGTAAACGTATTTTATCAAATGGGCAATGTTAGCATTGCCATGCGCTTGATTTCAATGAAAATAAGGACCTTGGAAGAGCTGAGCATGCCGCCCGTTTTGCACGAATTTACCGACAAGTCTCAAGGGTTGGTTTTGGTCACTGGAGCTTCGGGCCAAGGAAAATCAACAACATTGGCGGCTATGCTGGACGAAATAAATCACACAAGAGCAGTGCACATAATAACAATTGAAGATCCAATAGAATATATTTACGAAGATGACAGGGCAATTGTTGATCAAAGAGAAGTTTCAGAAGACACATTGGGTTTTGGCCCGGCATTAAGGGCAACATTTAGGCAAAACCCCGATGTTATTATGGTTGGAGAAATGAGAGATTTGGAAACAATAGGAACCGCAATTACAGCTGCTGAAACCGGGCATCTGGTTTTTGGCACAGTGCACACCAATTCTGCTTCGCAAACAATCCACAGGGTGATAGACGTTTTTCCTGCCGAGCAGCAAAATCAAATAAGATTTCAATTAGCAGGATCTTTGCTTGGGGTTGCTTCACAAAGATTGCTTCCAAGAATTAGCGGAGGATTTATTCCTGTGTGTGAAGTTATGATGTGCAATATTGCTGTTGCAACATTGATAAGAGAAAACAAAATACATGAATTGCCAGCTGTTATTGAAACTTCTTCCAAAGAAGGAATGATTTCAACAAACAGAGCATTGGCTGATTTGGTTAGAAGAAAAGAAATCTCTTTAAAAACCGCGATTGATTATTCATTTAATCCCGCAGAACTTAAAAACCTTTTAAGGTAATATGAAATATTTTTATCAAGCCAGGGCGAAAGACGGCAAAATAGAAAAAGGCACGGTTGAAGCCTCCTCCAAAGAAGCGGCCGCTTTGCTTTTGCAAAAATATGACATTTTTGTAACGTCGCTTGTTGAGGATGTTCCCCCGGGGATTTTGTTTAAAAAAGTTTCTATTGGCCAAAAAATTTCTAAAAAAGATTTAGCGATTTTTTTTCGCCAATTGGCGGTTATGTTGGGGTCTCGCGTGCCTGTCGTTCAAAGCTTAAAAAGTTTGGCGGTGCAAACCAGCAAAGAAAACTTTAAAGAAAAGATTTTGAAAATTGCGCAACTGGTTGAAGAAGGCAGGCCAATGTCTGATGCTTTTGCAGAATATCCAGAAATTTTTTCTTCTTTTTATATTAATCTTATGAAATCGGGGGAAGCCTCAGGAAAGATTTCAGAATCGCTTTTTTATCTTTCTGATCACATTGAAAGAGAGCACGACATAACTTCGCAGGTTAAAAACGCAATGATTTATCCCATATTTGTCATATCTGTTTTGGTTGTTGTGGTGCTAATTGTTATGTTTGGGGTTATGCCAAGAATTGCCGATTTGTTGAAAGAAACAACAACAAAGCCTCCTCTTTTTACAACTTTAATGCTTGGATTTTATTCCTTTTTGCAAAATTATGGATGGATTTTGCTGATAGCTTTCTTTTTGATGGTGGCATTTATAATTGCTTATTTTAGAACTCAAGAAGGAAGAAAAAAGTATGACAAATTGTTGCTGGATGTGCCGTTTTTAGGAGACGTTTTAAAAAAAGTTTACTTGATCCGTTTTGCAGAAAGCGTTTCAACACTTATTTTTGCCGGGCTTTCAATAAATGAAACTTTAAAAATTACAGCTGATACAATAGAGAATTATGTTTATAAAAATATTGTAAAAGAAACAGAAGAAAGCGTTTCCAAGGGGGATAAGATGAGCTCTATTTTGCAAACCCATCCCAAATATGTGCCGCCATTTGTGATACAAATGCTTGAGGTTGGAGAAGAAACCGGAAAGCTTGATAAAACATTGATGGAAATAGTTAATTTTTACCAAAAAGAAGTAAAGAGAGCCGTTGAAGTGTTTACTTCGATGCTAGAGCCTGTTTTGATAATTATTTTGGGCGTGATTGTTTCGCTCTTGGCCATTTCGGTTTTGTCGCCATTATATGGAGCCTTGAGCGCAATATAATATTATGAATTCAAAAGGTTTTACTTTAATAGAATTATTGGTGTCTCTTGCTATTGTTGCAATTTTAGCGGCTTTGATAACTTACACAGCATTAGAATACATAAACAGGGGCAAAGACGCAGCCGTACAAGGAGGCCTTTCACTTTTGGTTACTGGGGGGGAGTCTTGGTATGACAAAAACGATAACAGTTATTGCGGTTTTTGCGATTCTTTGGCCGTAAGAAATACAAGAACATCAATTGCTTCTGAAATAAAATGCAATGAAAATCAAGACACCTGCAATGCTTGGGCAGCTTGCGCAGCTGAGTTTTTAACCCCAGAAAAAGCCTTTTGCGTTGACAACAGGGGGGTAAAAAAAGAAATTAAGCTAGAAGAGTGCACCGACGAAATTATTGCCTGCCCTTAGCTGTTAATATCTTTTTGACATTAAATTGTGGTTATAATAAAATTAATTAAAACCTAATTAAAAAAGGTCGATAATTGAATTTTTTGAATCTAGGATATAATTTTAATTAATAAAAATAAAAAATGAAAACATCAAAAGGTTTTACAATTATTGAATTGTTGGTGGTTATTGCCATCATCGCCGTTTTGTCGGCAATCGTGTTGGTTAACGTAACTTCGTACATTGGCAGAGGCAAAGACGCTGCCGTTAAAGGAGATCTTACAACATTTGTTACAAATGCACTGACTATTCAGCAAGATACAAGCAGCTATGCCACAGTTTGTGCAGCAGGCACAACAAGCAAAGCAGCTTATGACGCAGCAGTAACGGCTTCGGGCAAAACAGGAAACAACTTTTGTAATGCAGCATCTGGAACATTCGTTGCTTGTGTTGAATTGAACGCCGCAACTGGGAAAGATTACTGCGTAGATAGCACAGGAGCCAAAAAAGAAATCACAAACACGGCCTGCACAGCAGCTATTACAGCCTGCCCATAATTTAACAATAAAAAACACTCTGCAAAACAGAGTGTTTTTTATTAGAAAAAATGATAAAATAATCTAATGATTACAGGTTTGTTAATTGGAGCTTTTGTGTTTGTGCTGGGCCTTTGCATTGGCAGCTTTTTGAACTGCGCAATTTATAGGGTTGAGCAAGAAAAAAGTTTTTTAAAGGGCAGATCTTTTTGTCCAAACTGCAAGCACGAGTTAAATTGGAAAGATTTATTTCCTGTTTTTAGCTATTTATTTTTGGCTGGCAAGTGCAGATACTGCAAAGCGAAAATATCTTGGCTATACCCGGCAGTAGAAATATCAACTGCCTTAATATTTTTGTTAATTTTCTTTTCTTCACCGCTATACTTCAATTTCCAAAGCTTCGAGAATTGGGGTATAGGGACAATCTGGCAGTTTTTAAGTTTGGGGTTTTGGTTTTATATTACATCGGTTTTGATATTTATTTTTGTATATGATTTAAAGCACTATTTGATACCAGACAAAGTTTTGCTGCCAGCTATTATCGTTGCCATTGTTTATAGATTAGTTTTTAATTTTAGTTTGTTGCAAAATTATTTAATTGCCATTTTAATTGGGGCTGGGTTTTTCCTAGCAATCTTCCTTGTTTCGCAGGGGCGCTGGATGGGTTTTGGCGATGTTAAACTAGCTGTACTTTTGGGTCTGATAACAGGTTTTCCAAATATATTAGTTGCTTTATTTCTAGCATTTTTCTTTGGAGCTGTGGTCGGGGTTGCATTAATGATTCAACATAAGAAAAAAATAAACAGCGAAATTCCGTTTGGCCCATTTTTGATTATTGGAACATTTGTGGCAATATTTTGGGGGGAAATTTTGATGGATTTTTATCTTAATTCTTTAATGATTTAAAAGATGAAAAAAGCTTTTAATTTTAAAAATTACAAAAAAGGAATTACCCTGATTGAGGTTTTGATTGTAGTTGTTATTGTGCTTATTTTTTCTGGAATTTTTATTTCTGATTTTCCAAAAATAAGACTGCAGCTAGCCCTGTCTCGCGCTGCGAACAAGTTTGAGCAAGACATAAGAAAAGTCCAGGATATGGCTTTGTCAGGGGTGCAATTTTATGATTCAAGCGGAGATCCAATAAACGCAAAAGGTTATGGCATTTATATTAACTTGGAGGATTCAAACAGCAAAGGGTATACAATGTATGCTGATTTGGATAATGACAAGCAATTTGTCGCTGCGCAAGATTTTGTTATAGAAAACGTTGACTTTAGCAAAACAGAGCCTGGAGTAATTATAAAAAATATCGAAAATTTAATGGATTCAAGCGAAGTTTGTATTAATTTCACGCCGCCAAACCCAGAAATAACAATTTCTGATTTGGTTGAGGGCCAAACAAGAGTTCAGATTATTTTTGTATTAGAATCTGAACAGACAAAAACAAAAAGTGTTTTTGTAAACACGGCCGGGCTGGTTGAGATAAAATAATTATGCACCAAAAAGGTTTTACAATTATTGAGTTGATGATTTCAATTTTTATTCTTGTTATTGGGATCATCGGAGTTTATAGCGCCTTTTCAACAATGGTTATTTTGACGTCGGATATTTCTTTAAAATTTACTGCTTCATATTTGGCGCAGGAAGGTTTGGAATTGGTAAGAAATATGAGAGACACAAACTGGATTCTTGGGAGAGACTGGAATTACGGATTGGTTGCTTGCGAAAACGGCTGCGAAGCAGATTATAAAACAGCTCCGGGCTCGCTAAGCCCGTATGGAGCAAATTATTTGAGCATGGATGCAAATGGCTTGTATAGTTATGGCCTTGGAGATTCAACATCATTTAAGAGAAGAATTAATATTACCCTCCAAGAAGATAGTGTTTTAAAAGTTGTTGTTGAAATTTTGTGGGATGAAAAGGATCAACAATATTCTTTTGAGGCAGAAGAATATCTTTATGATTGGTATTAAAAATGAAAAATAAAATAGGCAAAAAAATAATTTAGGGTTTACTCTTATAGAGCTTATTGTTGTTATTGCGGTTTTTTTGCTGATTGTAGGAACGTCGGTTACAATTTTTGTTTATTTAGTTAGAGATCAAAAAAGAATTCTAGCAAAGCAAGAAATTATGAATCAGGTAAGTTATATTATTGAAAAAACAGGCAAAGCATTAAGAATGGCAAAAATAGATGAAGACGGGTCTTGCTTGGGTGAAGGATACGAAAATTATGTTTATAGATTGACTCATTTTGAAAGCGGAGTTTATCGCGGGGTAAAATTTGTAAACCAAACAAACAACGATGCCTGCGAAGAATACTATTTGCTTGATTCTGTTTTTTACCAAAAAATAAACA
>Ga0116177_10002345_pt1 | contig 13951 bp, 14 predicted proteins | sample AD_STIC10_MetaG_FD_89750 | JGI IMG/M metagenome (GOLD analysis project Ga0116177, IMG submission 89750) | Active sludge microbial communities of municipal wastewater-treating anaerobic digesters from USA - AD_STIC10_MetaG | ecosystem: Engineered > Bioreactor > Anaerobic > Digestate | place: USA...
AGTCGGGGATCTTTCGTTGCAATAAATTCAATTGAGTAGCTACCCGTAGTACATGTACATCCAGCGGGCAAATTAACTGCGAAGGAGAAATATTATTCCACAGGCCAAAGTCAACGCCATTCGGATCCTTACGAACCATCCAGCGCAGGAACATGTTAAGCCTTTTGCATGAGGAGTTCTTTTCCGGGGAGGCAATATGCTTACGGGTCCTTTGTGGAATATCGGGCAATGAAAAGAAATAATGATAAAACCTGTTGAGTGCATTTTCCACGGTCTCCTCTTTTTTATTCATCCATTGCGTAAAAGCCGGTTCAAGGGATTGATGCTTTCGATAATGCATGTTGAAGAAAGAAACAAAATACAACAGGTCGGTGGCATTGAATGTGCGGTGTTTGAAAGAAAGTAATTTCTTCAGGTCATTTCCGGAATGTTGCAGGCAGAATTGATGGGGTGCATTGTCCATCAGTTGCATCAGCTCATTTGCTTTGTTGATGATGGTGGTACGGTTGCCCCAGGAAAAAACGGCGGCAAAAAATCCAGCGATCTCTATATCCTGTTTTTTTGTGAACTGCCTGGGTACAGAAATGGGATCGTCTTTAATAAAAGAAGGTTGATTGTAGAGATCAACCTTGCCGTCTAAAAATATTTTGATATCATTTTTCACCAATTCATCAGTTTGCCTGTTTTTTCTTCTTGAACAGGGCGGCTACCGCAATGAACACCCAGATGATATTCACGATCATGGACGGGTAGGCATGGTGAACGAGGGTATTGATGGTAAAGAAGATACCGCCAACCAGGTTACTTGCAATGTACAGCCGGGAAGAACTGCTAAGTTTGCCATTGATGTTAAGGAAATAAGCGCCCGTGATCAGCACAGCGCCGATCCAGCCGATGATTTCAACCAGGTAGTTCATGGTTTATCCAATTGCCTGTTTAAGGTCTTCGATCAGGTCGTCGGCGTCTTCTATGCCCACACTCAGCCTTATCAACGAATCAGACAATCCGTTCCTGATCCTTTCTTCCCTGGGTATGCTAGCATGCGTCATACTTGCCGGGTGGTTGATGAGCGATTCAACACCACCCAGGCTTTCTGCCAATGAAAAAAGATGGGTAGATGATAAAACCTTTGTAGCGGCTTCCACGGTTTCGTCTTTAAGTACAAAGCTGATCATGCCGCCAAAGCCACGCATTTGTTTTTTCGCCACGGCATGGCCCGGGCTGTCTTCAAAACCGGGCCAGTATACCCTTGCCACTTTGGGGTGACTGCGGAGGCAGTGTGCGATCTTCTCCCCGTTCTCACAATGTTGTTTCATTCTTACATGCAGTGTTTTTATTCCCCGCAGTACCAAAAAGCAATCCATGGGGCCGGGTACGGCGCCGCAGCTTTTTTGTATGAAATATAATTTTTCCCGTAATTCGGGATCGTTCATCATCAGGGCCCCCTGTATCACATCACTATGCCCGCCCAGGTATTTGGTGGCCGAGTGCATTACCATATCGGCACCAAGGTCCAGTGGATTTTGTAAATAGGGAGAAGCAAATGTGTTATCTACGCAAAGCCAGGCATTTGCTGATTTTGCAATGGCAGCAATGGCAGCGATGTCGCTGATGTTCATCAATGGGTTGGTTGGGGTTTCTACCCAGATGAGTTTGGTGCTGGCGGTTACGGCTGCTTTTACGTTAGCTGCATCGGTAGTGTCAATGTATTTGAATTTTATTCCGTAGCGTTCCCATACTTTGGTAAACAACCGGTAGCTGCCTCCGTACATGTCGTTGGCGGCGACCACTTCATCGCCCGGGTTCAGTAATTTCATCACGCTGTCGGTTGCCGCCACACCGCTGCCGAAGGCCAGGGCAAATTTTGCGTTTTCAATGATCGCATAGGCGTCTTCCAAAGCTTTGCGGGTTGGGTTCTGGCTGCGGGCATATTCGTAGCCTTTGTGCTTTGCGGGTGCGGCCTGTACATAGGTGCTTGTTTGGTAAATGGGGGTCATGATGGCCCCGGTACTTGGGTCCGGTTCTGCACCGGCGTGAATGAGTTTTGTAGCAAGCTTCATGTTGTATGAATATTTAAATATGAATCGGTTGGCCGTGCAAAGTTGGGGAATTAACAGCGAATAACAAGTTAAAGAAGTTGTGCAGCACACAAATATCTCCAGTCAAAGTTCTTATCGTCGTGCGCTGCTTTGGGTTCTGCCGGTTTATCAAGCACGGCTTTATTCAGAATTCCGGCATTGATCAGTTTTCGTTTCGATTCGTGAATGTATTCGAGCAGAGCCGGATCCTGCATCCAGTTTTTTTGCGGTGTTTCAAAACCTACTTTTTCTTTTCGCCATACAATTTCATCGGGCAGTTTTTTATCCATCGCTTTCCTCAGCAGAAATTTAGTCCAGCCTTCATGCATTTTTAATTGCGAGGGAAGTGAAAAAACAAACTCCACCAGCTCGTGGTTTAAAAAGGGCAATCGTACTTCACAGCCATGTGCCATGCTGTTGCGGTCGGCAAAACGAAGCAGTTCTTCCAATCCCATCTCGGCCGTATGAAAATATAAGATGTCGTTCAGTTTTGTAACAATGGGCTTATGAATTCCTTCCCATTCCCTGCCCGCCACTGATTTTAAAAATGCCGGATTCAGGTCCGGGTGGCGGATCGTTTTGAGGTATTCTTTTCTTTCAAGTTGTATGGCGGCGTGTGAAGGAAGGAATGCGGCAATGATATTTTTAGTATCCCATAGAAAAGGCTGATCATTTTTTTGAAAGGCTTTTCGTTCCACCTGCGCCGATCCCAGTTTATGCCTGCTCAATACTTCCTGCAGGTACCAGTGGATGAATTTCGGGTAGCCCGCCAGGGTCTCATCGGCCCCCTGTCCGTCGAGTAAAACGGTAACCTGTTGCTGCCTTGCCTGTTCAAAAACCTTGTATTGTGCATAAATGCCGGAGGACTGAAAGGGTTCTTCCTGGTGATAGCAGATCTTTTCAAATTCATTAATGAGCCCGGCTGCCGTAGGATATACCGGGTAATTCTTTATTGCCAGGCTTTCGGTTACCTGTTTAATATAAGCTGATTCATCATTTTCAAAACCCGGAAATAGGGCAGAGAAGGTTTGCAGGCGACCGGATTGATTTCCAAAAACGGTTGCGGAGTCTTCTACCGAAGATCTTTTTCCGGCACCCATTATACAGGCGGTAATGGTTGAACTGTCTAAACCGCCGCTTAAACTTGTTCCAACAGGCACATCGCTTCGCAGGCGTCGTTTTACGGAGCTGTTGAGTAATTCGGCAAATTTTTCTACGGCATCCGCTGCCGAGATTTCAATTTTAATTTCTTTGTTGATCTGCCAATATCGTTTTATTCTCGACGGTTGTGTTGCCGGCGAGAAATGCAGGTAGTGAGAAGGCGGAAGCGAATAAACCGATTCGAAGAAGGTTTGTTCCTTATCCACGCAATTCTGAACATGCCCCAGGGAAAGATAGTTGAGCAGCATTTTATTATCAACCGTTCTTTCAATGCCGATCTTCCACAAGGCCTTCATCTCGCTGGCAAAAACAAAATTTTCCTCATCTTCATAATAATAAAAAGGCTTTTCTCCAAAGCGGTCCCTTGCTGCAAAAAGCTGTTCTTCCTTTTCATCCCAAATGGCAAAAGCAAACATACCGTCGAATTGCTGCAGGCATCTTTCTTTCCAGTAATCATAGGCTGCTGCTATTACTTCTGTATCGGATTTAGAGGTGAAACTGTAGCCTTTATTCTGTAAAAAGTTCCTTATTTCAATGTAATTATAGATCTCGCCGTTGTGAACGACCTGGTATCGGCCCGCATACGGCATGGGTTGGGCGGCATTATTGCTGAGGTCGATGATGGAAAGCCTGCGATGGCCCAGGTGAATGGTGTTTTTCCGGTTACTCCAGTACCCTTCTCCATCGGGTCCACGATGCGTCAAAGCCTCTGTCATTTTTTTTAAATAGACAGGTGCAGCCGGGTTGGGGGTATTTAATAATATGCCTGCAATTCCGCACATTATGTAAATATCAATAAAAAAAATGAGCGAACCTTAGTTAAAACTGATGGGCATAATGGCTTTCACATCACCCCATTCCATTACCAGGTTGCAGCCATAGGCGGCATTCTGAAATACCATGGTGAAATATTCTGCCGGGCGGTCGTTATTGATCGCCGCTATATCGGTTTCAGTAATGTCTTTGTTTTTATCCATGTGCAATCCCCAACTGAACAGGTTGCTGTTGAAAATAATCTTCCATTTATCGGGGGAAGGAATACAATAAATGATATAGCGGCCCGGGGCGATCCTTTTTCCATTGATGGTAGCCGTTTTGAAAAATTCAATTTCTGTTGCTTCATTGGCGCCCAGTCTCCACTCCTGTCCGTAATGCTGAATAACGTTTTTGGTTACAGAGGTATCGGCAAATATCAGCCTGCCGTTCTTTTGAGGGCGGCTGTAAATTACCCTTGCCAAAGGATCCTGCAGGCCGGGGTTTGCCATCTTTTCTTTAGGGTAATCAACGGGAAAATAGATCATGTCCATGGGCGACCTGTCGATCGACAGCAGGTTGCTGTCTTTTATAATAGCGGGAATCTGTTTAACCATGTTCTCTTCGGGATTTTTTTTAGCCGGCCGGCTGCAAGCTGTGAAAACTAACCCCGTAAAAAATAATGCGGTAAATAATATTTTCTTTCTGGTATACATTCTGAAACAGGTTAAAATGAGATGGGTAATGTAAGTTTTACATCATCCCAGGCGATCGCAAGAGCGGCACCGCCGGATATTTTTTCAAAGGCCATAACAAATTCTTCTGTTAGTTCTACCTGCTTTTGAACCGGGATGGTTACCCGCAGCAGGTCTTTTTTCATATCGTATTTAAAAGAGCCCCAGGTATCGGTTTCTTTATTAAGGATGAGGGTCCATTTATCTGCATAGGGAATGCAGTAAAGGGTATAGCGTCCTTTTTTGATCTTGCTGTTGCTGATCTTTACGTCTTTGTAAAACTCAATTTCAGTTGCTTCGTTAGCACCCAGCCGCCATACTTTCCCGTATTCGATCAGCTCGCCAAATATTACCCTGCCGGCTTTTTGCGGCCTGCTGTATACTACACGGGCAATAAGGGGTTCTGTTATTTTATCCTGTATTTTAAGTAAGGGGAAGTTGTTAGGGTAATAACTCATATCCATGGGCGATTTGTCCAGGGCCGGCATTTTACTTTGTGAACGGGTTGTGGAAAATGAAAAACAAAGAATTATTAACGTCAATAAAGAACGCATCGTATTTTTTGTTTAAAGATAAAGAAATCAGTTTTTTAATAGTTCAGATAATTGATGTTCGGTAAACTTCTTCAGACCGGGGAAAAAACGGGAATAGCAGTTTTGCATGCCGGCATAGTGCTGCCCAAATATCTCAAAGGCAATTTTGCTTTCGGTAAGATAGGCAGAGCGGCGAACCAATCCTTCGAAACTTCTTTCAATTGCCCAGGTATGCCCATAGTTGGATAGCCAGTCATACTGCTTCATGTAAGGAAACAGCTTCTGAAAGGGCGGCGGAAAAAGATCAGCCCGCTGTTCAAGCTGCCGGTATGTGGTTATTGCAAATTCTTTCAATGCCGCTTCGGAGGCAAATTCATTTTTGTCGTTCGCCAGGAAATGATCGTAAACAATATCGGCGAAGGCTCCCGAATAAAGACGGTATTGCGGCCTGAAAAAAGATTTTAATTCTTTGGTGGCCGCATGCGTATCGGTAAAATTATCAATGGCCCGGTGCAGGGTAATGCCTTTTTGAACAAGGAGTGGAAAATCAAACTGTTTTTTCCCTTTGATATAATCACTGATCATGTTGCCCGCCAGTATATCGGGCTGGTTAAAGGAAAGATATGCGTGGGCCAGGTAATTCATAACTCAATGAATAAAGATAACCCCTTTACCAGAGCCTGCTTGTTTTTATTAAGCGCAGCCGGGGATTAATAAAAAGTTAATGCCGCTTTCACTTTTTAACAGTGCCAAATCATTTTTTAATAAACCATTAAGAAAAAAATCCCTGTACAGGCTGGTAAAGGATTCCGGAACAGAAATCATTTCTCAAACAACACAAACTGTTGCCGTTTATACGCAGATTAACTTTCATTAACATGCCCGGTAAAGATGTGCTTTTTCTGCGCTTACCGGGATACTATTTTTGAGTTGTAATTAAAACTGCCGGCCATGGGCAGTAATTCTAAACAATTAAAAGTATAGTTATGAAAAAGTTCAAAACCGTTTTAACAGCGATCGTAATGCTGTTCTCTGCCAGTGCATTTGCCATCCCGGGTGAAAATGTATCACCCAAAGTAAGAGCCGCTTTTGAGGCTGATTTTGCAAAAGCCAGTAAAGTGAACTGGGAAAAGGAAAGTGATTTTTATTTTGCCTCTTTTGTGCTTAACGGTGTAAAATCGGAGGCTGCCTATGATGAAGAAGGCGAATTGGTTGGTACATCAAGAAGTATTTCTACCGACCAGATGCCGCTCAACGTTTCACTGGCGATCTCTGAGAAGTATGCGGGTTACCAGGTGAACAAAAATGTTCTCGAATTAAATTTTGAAGGAGAGACCCGCTATTACCTTACCGTTGAAAATGAAAAGCAATCAGTATCGTTAAAATGCTACAGCAACGGGGATATTCAAGTGGAAGGAAAAATAAAAAAATAGAGAGTTGGTTTTTGAGTTTGGAAAGGCCCCCCGGTTTACCGGGGGGCCTTTATGTAAGCACTGCCTTACTTCAGTTTTTATTGTTCTGCACAGAGGACCGCTTGTAAATACTGTAAGAAAATATAACAGGTATTATGGTCATCAAAAAAACACTGCTGATAAAAATAATGATCAGGGCCTTTGTTCCTGCCAGCAGGGAAATGATCGCCAGCAAAATACCTCCGATGAACCATATCTTACTTGCCAGGCGGTGTGTTTTTGTCCAGTTTTCTTCACTTTCCAGCGCCCATGGTATCCGGAATCCTACAAAGTAATTTGGCTTTACACTATGCATCAGGTTCCCGATGTAGGCAAAGAATAAACTAAGGCCGCAAAAGAAGGCAGCCATTCCCTCCACTTTGCCTTTGGTGGTCCAGTATAAGATGAACATAGTAACTGCGGAAAGCAGCACAAGTACTACCACCGCAATTTTCGACATAACCCCTGAAGTGGCAGCAGAATACTTTTTCTTCGGATCGATCTTGTGTATATTCTGTAAAATGAAGTATATAAACAAGCCAACAACTGTCATTATAATTGGCGCCAGCACAATTTCATTCTTATTACCGAATTTATCGGCCGTTCCATCAATCCCAAAATGAGTAGGGATGGTTTGCGGAAGGCCCTTCCAGATAAATGCCAGGTATATCCAGGGAATAGACATAATAAGAAGGGGAAATAGTAACCGGAATAATTTTGACTGTTTCATTTCGGAATAATTTTATTCTTTTGTTTTAAAATCAACAAACCACTTAATGATCTCATCCATTACAGTAGTGTTGAGCGAGTAATAAATGAACTGACCTTCCTTAACTGATTGAACCAACCCGGCCTGCTTCAGCAGATCGAGGTGGTGTGAAATGCTGGGCTTGCTGATCTTAAACCGGTTGGCAATCTCGCCAGCGGTTAAGTCGCCTTTTTTTAAAAGTTCTAGTATTTCTCGGCGTGTTTTATCATTTAATGCTTTAAAAAGAGAGTTCAAAAGGCAGTAATTTTATATTTAGACAAATATCTAAATAATTATTTGAAAAAACAAATCTCTGCCAATGTTTAGGAACAAATGATAAATAAACGGACCTGGTAATACTTTTTGACCCGAAACGTGATTTTTTTAGAAAAAAACAGGGTAACATTCAAAAAAATGGGCACTCTGCTCAGACTTAAAAACATGAATTTTAATGTTTATATCAGATAGCTGTTATCTTATATAAATAATTCAAGTTTAATTTGGAAATTATATTAATAATAGTATTTTTACCCCCGGATACAGTTAAAAGAAACTCAAGTTTAATTTCTGCTTTAACGCTCCTTACCTCCCTATCCTATCCAAAGGCTTTCCCCAAATTGTACATTCTTTTTAATTAAGTAACCTATAATTTGATATTATGGCCGGCAGGTATTTTATAATCATGATCTTTCTGTCTTTATTGGTTTATACCTCGTGTACACCTTCAAAGAAGATCCCTTATTTTGAAAATGCCCAGGACTCCGCTTTCCGGCAGGTATTGGGTACCATTGAAGCGCCCATTCAGAAAAATGACATTCTCAATATAGTTATTTCAAGCCTTAGTCCTGAAGAGGATGTTAAGTATAACCGAATAGATAATACAACCAAGGGATACCTGGTAAATGGTGATGGAACGATTCAGATGCCTAAGCTGGGCAGTGTAATGGCGGCGGGGCTCACCAAAAAGCAATTAACAGAGAAGATCACCGGTATAATCCTGGAAAAGAAGGAATTACTAAGCCCGATCGTTGAAATTCGGCAACTCAATTTTGAAGTAACCGTTTTGGGCGAGGTTACCAATCCAACCGTAATTAATGTACCCAGTGAAAAAATATCACTGGTAAAGGCCCTGGGGCTGGCAGGAGATATTACCATTTATGGTAAAAGGGATAATATTCTCCTGATCCGGGAAGAGGACGGGAAAAGAATAACCCGGCACCTGGATATCAACTCAGCAGACTTTTTAGCTTCGGAATATTATTACCTGAAGCCGAATGATGTTGTGTATGTGGAGCCGAGCAAAGCTAAAATTGCCACTACCAACCGTTCAAAAGAAGTAATACCTTATATATTCAGTGGTATCTCTATTCTTATCCTTGTTTTGGACAGGGTAATAAAATAATCTGAAAGAGCAGAAGATGGAAATGGAAAAGAACATAATGACAGAGGAGAAGGAGACAAGTATGGGTCAGCAACTGGTGGCTAAATATTTGCCTTACTGGCCCCTGCTTGTATTATTCATACTGCTGGCACTTACAGCAGCTTATTTTTACCTGCGTTATGCCACGCCTATTTATGAATCTTCGGCTACCATCATAATAAAAGATGAACGCAGGGGAGCAGGAGGCGAGGATTCCAAGATACTGGAATCATTAGACCTGATCGCTTCCAAAAAAACGATCGAGAACGAGATCGAAGTATTGCAATCACGGGCGTTAATGGAAAAAGTGGTTAAAGTGCTGCGTTTATATGCCTCTTATTCTAAGGCCGGTAAAGTAAAAGCCGGAGATGCATATGTGCTGTCGCCTATCATGATTGAAGCTCAGTACCCAGATTCAATACAAGGGGTTGAAAAAGTAGAATTCAGCTACGATAAGAACAGCCAGACGGTTCTTCTGAACAATAAAGATAGATATCCCCTCAACCAGTTTGTAAGCACCGATTATGGTGTGCTTAAGTTCTTGCCAAATAAGTATCATTTCTCGGCACTGAATTCGGGGGATAAGAAATTTTTCTTTTCGCTTGATGAGCCCCAGAATGTTGCTGCCGGCCTGACCAAGGGGCTTAAAATATCTCCCAATAAGCAATCGGCGATCGTTGAACTGAGTTATAAAGACCCGATACCTCAGCGGGCGGTAGATATCCTGAACCAGTTGATAATTACATACGACCAGGTATCTATTTCTGAGAAGAATTCCCTGGCCAGGAATACCCTAGCCTTTGTCAACGAACAGTTACGTGGGGTAACCATTGAACTCGACTCGATTGAAAAAAGAATTCAGCAGTACAAATCCGGAAGCGGCGCTGTGGATATCGGAACGCAAGGCGGGTTCTACCTGAAAAATGTAGGAGAGAATGACCAGAAGCTCGGCGATATAAATATGCAGATGTCTATGCTGAACCAGGTTGAAAAATTTGTAGCAGAGAAGCAAAGTACGGGCGAAATGCTGGCTCCTTCCACCTTGGGTGTTAGTGATCCATCGCTTTCTAACCTGATAACCCAGCTTCAGACAACCCAGATGGAGTATGATAAACTGAAAAAAACAGTGGGAGAGAATAACCCTAAGCTGAAAGCGCTGGAAAGCCAGATCAATACATTGCGGCCAAGTATCACGGATAATATCAAGAACCAAAAACAAAGCCTGGCAGCATCCAGGCAGAGTTTGAGTGCTACCAACAGCGGGTATAATGCCCTGCTTTCCACAGTTCCTAAAAAGGAAAAACAGTTACTGGAGATCAGCCGGGAGCACATGACCAAGGCGAACCAATACCAAACCCTGCTTCAGAAGCAGCAGGAAATTGAAATGTCGCTTGCGTCGGTGATCTCTAACAGCCGGGTGGTTGATAAAGCCCTGGCTGGCAAAGTGCCTGTCAGTCCTAAAAAAATGATGATCTACCTGATGGCGCTTATTGGAGCTTTTGGTGCATTTGCCGGCGTGGTGATCCTGAAAGACACAATCACCGGTAAAATAAAATTCAGGAACGAGATCGAAAAAATGACCTCCATTCCTATCATTGGCGAAATTGCCTATGAAAAAACAACCAACCCCCTGGTCATTGAAAAAGGAACCAGGAGTTTTGTAGCAGAAGAGTTCAGGAAATTAAGGGTTTCATTGTCTTTTTTAGGCATCGATTCCGCTCACAAAAAAATATTGCTCACTTCAAGTATATCGGGCGAGGGAAAGAGTTTTGTGGCCGCCAACCTTGCGGTAAGCCTGTCACTAACGGGAAAAAAAGTAGTGCTGGTAGACCTGGATCTTAACCAGCCCACCCTTTCCAAGATCATGAATGTGCATTATGAATACGGGGCTACCGAATTTTTGACCGGGGAAAAGGATGCCTACGAAGTGGTGAATAAACTGGACACCCACGATAACCTGTATTTTATTTCAGCCGGCAACCTGCCCGAAAACCCAACCGAATTGTTGGCAAACGGCCAGGTAGAAAAGCTGATCGAATACCTCGAAAGTAATTACGATATGGTGGTGATCGATACTTCGCCATCGGCCCTGGTAACCGATGCATTCATCCTCTCGAAGCTTTGTGACGCCACGTTGTATGTGATCAGGCATAATTACACGCCCAAAATGCTTATCAAGCGCATTGATGAGAACAACCAGATCAATCCCATAAAGAACCCGGCCATTATTTTTAACGGGCTTAAAACCCGGGGAGTATTTAAAAAGGGCGGCTATGGTTACGGCTATAATTATGTGTACGGGAACAAGGAATATGGATACGGATCCAAAAACAGGAAACAAAAAAAATCAGCTTAAAAAATAATACCAATATCATGAAAAAACAAACAAATTTAATCCGGCTCAAATTATGTTGTGATTGAGATTGGCGAAGCCATATTAATTTGTAAATTGCATCCATATCCTTTTAAACAAACTGCGTTTCCAACTATCTTACCTAAAAAAACTACTGTTCCTCTATCCGGTTTAACAGCCTTTCCAATTATCTGATTAACTGTACCCTTTCCAACTATCTGATTAACTGCACATTTCTAATCTTAAAAAAATGGTTATGCAGAAAAATTGGTATGCTGTTTACACAAAGCCGCAGGCAGAAAAGAAAGTTGCAGCTTCGTTAACAAAAAAGAAACTGGAGGTTTTAGTACCGATGGTTTACACAAAAACTAAAACATTCAGAAGAAACAAATTTGTTTTTGAACCATTGTTCAAATCCATTGTGTTTGTTAATGCCACCCAGGAAGAAACACAGGTGCTGAAACAAACCAATGGGGTGATCAATCTTCTATACTGGCTGGGGAAGCCTGCCGTAATAGACAATTCAGAAATAAATGCCATCAAGGAATTTACAGATAACTACCGGAACATCCGGCTGGAGCCCACTTCTGTAAACAATGAAGAAGAAGTAAATAATTTCAATGGATCTTCTATTTCCATTGAAGGCAAACTGTATGCGGTAAAAAATAAAACCGTAAAGGTTAAATTGCCATCGCTGGGATATTACTTAACTGCCGAACTGGAAGAAGAAAGTATCTTTGTACGGGAAATTCCTGCGGTTCAAAACTATAGATTCGCTCATTCATGATGAGAAAGACAGACAAAATTTACGTAGCCGGGCACAACGGAATGGTTGGCTCGGCCATCGTAAGGGCATTAAAGCAAAAGGGGTTTACCAACCTTGTTTACCGTACCTCAAAAGAGCTGGATCTCAGAAACCAGGCTGCCGTTGACGAATTCTTCAGGAACGAAAAGCCTCAATTTGTTTTCCTGGCTGCTGCTAAAGTAGGGGGTATTGTTGCTAACAATACCTACCGGGCTCAGTTCCTGTACGAAAACCTGATGATCGTTTCCAACATCGTTCATGCAGCTTATGCCAACACCGTTACCAAACTGCTGTTTCTTGGAAGTTCCTGTATCTATCCCAAAATGGCGGCACAGCCCATAAAGGAAGAATACCTCCTTACCGGTCCGCTGGAATACACCAATGAACCGTATGCCATTGCAAAAATCGCCGGCATTAAACTTTGCGAAAGTTACCGGGACCAGTATGGTGCCGACTTCATAAGTGTAATGCCAACCAATTTGTATGGGCTTAACGATAACTATCACCCCGAAAACTCACACGTGCTGCCGGCACTGATAAGAAGGTTTCATGAAGCAAAGGTTTCGGGATTGGATGAAGTGGTTATCTGGGGATCCGGCAGTCCAAAACGGGAATTTCTGTATGCCGATGACCTGGCCGATGCCTGTTTATTCCTGATGGAAGAATACAGCAATAAAGAAATTGTGAATATCGGTTGCGGCGAAGACCTCAGTATAAAAGAACTGGCTGAAATGGTTAAAGAAGTGACCGGGTATACCGGGAACCTTGTTTTTGATACCAGCAAACCCGACGGAACACCACGTAAATTATTGGACGTATCTAAAATAAATGCCCTAGGATGGCGTTATAAAACCTCACTTAAAGAAGGAATGAGTATTGCTTACCGGGATTTTTTAACGAAACAGGAAAAACTGCAGGCAATCCAATAAAAAGATCATTCCGCTTTTTCACTTATTTTTAGTTTATGAAAACTGCTTTAATTACCGGTATTACCGGACAGGACGGAGCCTATCTTGCAGAACTTTTGCTTGAAAAAGGATACAGGGTTCATGGCATCAAAAGACGTTCGTCGTTGATCAATACAAGCCGGGTAGACCATCTCTACCAGGATCCACATGAAAAAAATGTGCGCTTTAGTATGCACTACGGCGATATGACCGATAGTACCAACCTGATCCGCATTGTGCAGGAAACCCAGCCCGATGAGATCTACAACCTGGCGGCAATGAGCCATGTGAAAGTGAGTTTTGATACACCCGAATACACAGCTAATGCCGATGGTATAGGAACACTGCGGCTGATGGAAGCCATTCGCATACTGGGAATGGAGAAGAAGACAAAGATCTACCAGGCATCCACATCAGAACTATACGGACTGGTGCAGGAAGTGCCTCAAAGCGAAAAAACACCTTTCTATCCAAGAAGTCCGTATGCTGTTGCTAAAATGTATGGCTTCTGGATCGTGGTAAACTACCGGGAAGCATACAACATGTTTGCCTGCAACGGTATTCTTTTTAATCATGAAAGTCCACGCCGTGGCGAAACATTTGTAACAAGAAAAATAACCATGGCTGCTGCTGCTATTGCACACGGCATGCAGGACAAATTATATTTAGGTAACCTGGATGCAAAACGTGACTGGGGCCATGCAAAAGATTATGTAGAAGCCATGTGGCTGATCCTGCAACAGGAAACAGCAGAAGATTTTGTGATCGCCACGGGTGTTACCACTACGGTTCGTGATTTTGTGATCATGACATTCCGGGAACTCGGCATCGAACTCAAATTCTCCGGCGAAGGAATAAATGAAAAAGCTGCTGTTGCATCTTGCAGCAATCCCGGTTACCAGCTGCCTGTTGGAAAGGAAGTAGTGGCGGTGGATCCTGAATACTTCCGTCCTACAGAAGTAGACCTG
>Ga0116177_10002348_pt1 | contig 13945 bp, 8 predicted proteins | sample AD_STIC10_MetaG_FD_89750 | JGI IMG/M metagenome (GOLD analysis project Ga0116177, IMG submission 89750) | Active sludge microbial communities of municipal wastewater-treating anaerobic digesters from USA - AD_STIC10_MetaG | ecosystem: Engineered > Bioreactor > Anaerobic > Digestate | place: USA...
ACTGGACAGTCTTAAATCACAAATCATTGCAGGAACAATAACTTTTGAAGAAGCCGCACAGAAGTTTTCTGATGATGAAGAGACAAAGAATAACGGTGGCCTATTGATCAATCCAGAGACTAATACAACAAAACTTTCACCGGATAAAATTGACAGATTGTTATTCTTTCAGGTAGATTCTATGCAGATCGGTAGAGTTTCTTCACCTTTGGTAATGAATAATACCGATGGCAAAACAGCATATCGACTGGTGATGCTGAAAAGCAGAACTCAGCCACATAAAGCAAATCTGAAAGACGATTACACAAAGATCCAGGAAGTTGCAACGAGTGAGAAACAAAACAAAGTATTGAGTGAATGGGTTACTAAAAAGATCAAATCTACATACATCCAACTCAACGAAGGTCATGAAGATTGTGCCCTCCTGAATCACTGGAAAAAAACAGTCAATTAATTATTCATTATTAATTATTAATTAAAAAGTATGTCAAACTACAATTCCGACGTCGAAGCAGTTCAGGATCTTGTCCAGAAATATAAAAAGTTAAGAGCTGAGATCGGTAAAGTAATTATCGGTCAGGACGAAGTCGTTCGCGATGTTCTCATCTCTATTTTCAGTCGTGGACATTGTCTTCTGGTCGGTGTACCGGGGTTGGCAAAGACATTACTTGTAAATACCATTGCCCAGACTTTAGGTCTTACCTATAACCGGATCCAGTTTACACCGGATCTGATGCCATCAGATATTATTGGAACAGAAATTCTTGATGAGTCAAGACAATTCAAATTCATTAAGGGGCCTTTGTTTGCGAATATAATTTTAGCAGATGAGATCAACCGGACGCCGCCGAAAACACAATCTGCTTTGCTGGAATCCATGCAAGAGTATGCAGTAACAGCGGCAGGAAAGAGATATGCATTAGATCAGCCGTTCTTTGTATTAGCAACTCAGAATCCAATTGAGCAGGAGGGAACTTATCCTTTACCGGAAGCACAGCTGGATCGTTTTATGTTCAACGTGTTTTTAACGTACCCGGAGTTTGAGCAGGAATTAGAAGTAGTTAAAAACACGACATCAGATTTCAGACCTAAGCTTGAAAAAGTTATCAGTGCTCAGGAAATATTATATTTTCAGGAATTGGTTAGAAGAATTCCTATTCCTGATAACGTTCTGAAGTATGCTGTAACTCTTGCAACTAAAACACGTCCGAATACGCCTTCCGCCAGTGCAGAGATCAATAACTACTTAGCTTGGGGAGCAGGCCCGCGGGCATCGCAATACCTTGTAATTGGAGCTAAGTGTCATGCTGCATTAAATGGAAAATTCTCACCGGATATAGAAGATGTAAAAGCAGTTGCAGTTCCTATTCTTCGTCATCGTATCGTTCGGAATTATCGTGCCGAGGCGGATGGTGTAACGATTGAGAAGATCATTGCGAATTTATTTTAGAAAAAATAAACACTAAGAGCACAAAGTTCACAAAAGTACACGGAATTTTTCCGTGCTCTTTTGTGAACTTTGTGCTCTTAGTGTTAAAAATATCATCCCTTATAGAACTATCCTACGGGGTCACGAAGCTTTAAGCATAAGTACAAAATCCGAAAATAAAAAAATAAATACTTAGAGCACAAAGTTCACAAAAGTACACGGAATTTTTCCGTGCTCTTTTGTGAACTTTGTGCTCTAAGTGTTAAAAATATCATCCCTTATATAACTATCCTACGAGTTCACGAAGCTTTTAGCATAAGTACAAAAATCCGAAAATAAAAAAAGGGAATTATTTTTCAGCTACTTCCAGATTCACAATATTAACCTCCGCCATAATATTCCCAAAATTTACATAAACAATATTCTTTTTTATCTTTTCGACAGTGCCGACGTTTTTACTGCGGAGCATTCTTACTTTTGAACCGACTTTAATTTCTGCTGAAAGTTTTTCGATGAGTTCTTTTTTTCGTTTCGAGATCTTTTCAGGGGTATTATCTGCAGCACGCTTCTTTTTTTCAGCCGTCATTGAACCGACGAACTTTTTAATGATCTCCTTTTTGTCTTTCGTTTTTTCCCATTCAAGTGCTAAGGCTTGAGTCTTTCTGCCAAGTTCAACAAGCTTCCGGATCTCTTCGCGCTTCTCATTGTCCTTTTCCAGTTTCTCTTTCATCTTATCTGAAAGTAAATTGTATTTTCCTGTAGCAGCTTCCGATTTTTCACGACTGTCCTTTAGTGCTTTCAGTTCTTCTTCCAGCTGATTTTTCTGCTGGTGCAGTTCAGACAACATATTGTTTAATTTCAATTTGTCCTTCTGAATTTTTTTCCGGGCACGATCGATCACATGTTTAGGAAGACCGATCTTTTCAGCAACTTCAAAAGTGTATGAACTTCCCGGCTGTCCGACGAGCAATTTATATTTTGGCATCAATGTCTCCGGATCAAAGAGCATAGAACCGTTAAAAACGCCATCAAGCTGATCTGCTAAAAGTTTGATGTTTGTATAATGAGTAGTGAAAATTCCGAATGCTTTACGTTTATTTAATTCTTCCAAAACTGTCTCGGCAATTGCGCCACCAAGTTCAGGATCAGTTCCTGTACCGAATTCATCGATGAGAATAAGCGAACGGTTATTGGCGATTCGCAAAAATTGATTCATGCGGATCAATCTGGAACTGTATGTACTTAATGCATATTCTATCGACTGACTGTCGCCAATATCAGCAAGAAAATGATTGAAGAAACACATCTGCGATTTTTCTTCTGCAGAAATAAGTAAGCCGCTTTGAAGCATCAATTGCAACAAGCCAAGTGTTTTTAATGTGATCGATTTTCCTCCTGCATTTGGTCCGCTGATGATCAGAATTCTTTTTTCCTGATCAAGCTTGAGAGTAAGTGGTACAACCGGTTTTAACTGTGCCTTATTCTGAAGATAGAGCAGTGGATGTACTGCATTGTATAATTCAACAATGCTGTTTTTACTTAGTTGTGGCAAATTGCCGTTTATGTCAATTGCAAAAAGGGCTTTTGCTCTTACAAAATCCAGCTCACTTAAAAAGTTGTGATAGTTTTTTATCAGAAATGAATGTGTTCGTAGATTGTCTGTGAGTTCACGCAACAATCGCCGGATCTCATTCCGTTCGTCTTGTTCGAGTTCAGAGATGTCGTTGTTTAGTTCTACGAGTTCATCGGGCTCTATGAAAGTTGTTTTTCCTGTATCACTTTTTCCATGTACCAAGCCTTTTACATCGCGTCTGTATTCTGATGGAACCGCTAAAACCCTGCGGTTATTATAAAAATTCTCTTCATTGTCACGCAGCCAGCCTTTCTTTTTCATTTCATTGATGAATGAACGAAATCTTTTATCGGCTTCGCGGCGTTTTGAAAACAGCGCTGAACGGATCTCCTGCAATTCAGGTGATGCATTGTTCTTCATCATTCCATGTGCATCAATGATCTCACTGATCATTTCGATGACGGCATTTGTTATGTAAACTTTTTCAGCAAGGGTTTTCAGAGTGACAAATGAATCGATCCGTTCTTCGAAAAATTCAAGGATACTGTTTACCGTAACAGAAGCCGAACGGATTCTGCTAAACTGAATTTCACTAAGAACAGAATTGGAGATCACCAAAAGATCAGCTTCCTGTTCAAAGTCTTCAAAAAAAGTATCCGGAAAATATCCGCGAATTGCAAGAGTCTGCTTGTATTCATCAGTCTGCTTGAGCATGGTCGTCAGCAAATCCCTGCTGGTTTCCGGTGCAAGCAGTTCAGCCTTTTCTTTAGACCTGCGGCAACGGCAATATTCAAGAACATGTTCTCTTATCTTGTCAAACTCAAATAATTGTAATGTATCTGTTCCTGAAATGTTCATTCTAAATCTGCGGATTTTCTGCGTATTCTGCGCAATCTGCGGGAAAAAAAATTTCTTTTGATTGCAACTTATCGCCTCACAAATATAACTTTCTTATTTCAAAATTTCCTCATTTGAATACTAATAATCAATTTTTCGTTCAAATTTTCAGCTTACCTTCGGCAGCAATTCATTTCCAGTCTTGAGAAAAAAAATCGCTGTCATAGGTGCCGGAGCTGCCGGATTTTTTGGTGCCATCAGAATGAAAAGTCTGTTGCCACATGCCACAGTCATCGTCTTTGAAAAGAGCAACAAGATGCTTGCAAAAGTAAAGGTCAGTGGTGGCGGAAGATGCAATGTTACTCACTCGTGCTTTGAAGTATCTCAATTGATAAAGAATTATCCTCGTGGATCGAAAGAACTTCGTCAGGCATTCATGCAGTTTGCTTGTGGAGATACAGTAAACTGGTTCTTCGATCGTGGTGTAGAATTGAAAACGGAATCGGATGGTCGCATGTTTCCGGTTACAAATGATTCACAGACCATTATTGATTGCCTGATGGATGAAGCAGAAACTTCAGGTGTTCAGTTTTCACTTGGAAGCAACATAAAAAAGATAGCCGGCAAAAACAATCAGATTGAACTGACTTTTGACAACGATGATTCAGAGCTCTTCGATGCTGTACTTATCGCAACCGGTGGACATCCGAATAAATCCGGTTTCAATTGGATGTTTTCAACAAATCACAGTATTGTTGATCCTGTTCCGTCGCTCTTTACATTTAATTTCAGGGATAAAACAATTTCAGCATTAATGGGCATAAGTGTCCCTGACGCTCAGGTAAAAATCGTTGGTACAAAACTGGAATATAGTGGTCCGTTATTGATAACCCATTGGGGAATCAGCGGTCCCGCAGTACTTAAATTAAGTTCATTCGCAGCACGGCAATTAGCAGCAATGAAATATGAATTTTCAGTTGCAGTAAACTGGATCAATAAAAAGGAAGGGGATGTGAGAGATCTCATTCTGCAGGTGAAATCAAAGTATCCAAAGCGAACACTATTCAGACTCAATGAAATTGAATTGCCAAAGCGATTATGGGAATATATTTTATACAAATTGAAAATTGACGGTGAACAGATCATCGGAAATATTTCGAAGGATACTTTAAACCGAATAGTGAATACGCTCGTGAATGATCAGTATGAGGTTAAGGGAAAAACAACTTTCAAAGAAGAATTTGTGACTTGTGGCGGAATAGACTTATCAGAAGTAGATTTCAAAACAATGGAAAGCAAACTGATACCGAATTTATTTTTCGCCGGCGAAGTTCTGGATATTGATGCCATTACCGGCGGCTTCAATTTTCAAGCGGCCTGGACAACAGGCTACATAGCAGGTACAACTATTGGAAAAAGATTTGTTGAATGATTTTCTTTATCAGTTATGCACAATTTGTGAAAAAATATTCCGTGAATTATTGATGTTTTTTGCTTTCTTTTGGCTTCCTTTCGGAAAACTTAAAGACCGGAAATATTAAAAGAATGATGAGAAGAATTGTACCAATACTGATTATACTATTCACAATATCCAATTTTGCTAATGCACAACATACTGTCAGTGGTATAGTTTCTGACAAAGCAGATGTAACACTTTTGCATGAAGGTGTTACAGTATATATACCGGAGTTAAACAAATCCGATATTTCAAAAGAAGGTGGTACGTATATTTTAACCAATGTCGGTATCGGTACTGTGCACATACGATTTTCGAAAGAAGGTTATCAGACTGAAGTAAGAACGATTTCAACTTCCGACAGTGCTGTCGTAATTAACGTTGAACTTGTTAGATCCATTCTTTCTCCGGAAGTAACTACGCAGACTAGTTTTCATAACCAGCTGCCTATGAATTCTATTTTACCTGTTGCCGTATATTCAACTAAAGAACTTTCAAAACATGGCTCGATCGATGTGATAAGTTCACTGGCATATAATCCCGAATCAGAAGTGATCTCAGACGGAAATGGAAATACACATTTGTCCATCCACGGCTCCGGAATAAATCGTGTAGGATATTTTGTAGAAGGAACTATGCTGGAAAGTAATTTTTGGGATGATTATTATTCACCCGGAATTAATTTCAACGGAATAGAAAATATTGAAGTTGTAAGTAGTGCAGCTTCTTCCGTACTCGGTTCAGGATCTTTTGGTGTTGTCATTCTGCAGGATGAGCGGACACCTATTACAGGAAAGAAAACAGGAGATGTAAAACTTCGTTTCAATTCGAATACTGTTGGTTTAGACGGACAGGCAGGTTTTAAGGGTTCGTCGGCAAAAGGGCTGTTTTACTCTTTGAGATTTGGCTTTCAATCAGAGACAAGTTATATTCAGGGTGGAGATTCAACAAAGGTGGTCAACACGGAAGAGCGTGCCTTTGCCTCTAACAGCAAATTCAATTCTTCTGATGTAAAAGCAACAATCGGTTTAAATAAAAAATGGGGAATGAGTAAAATTACTTTATCATCTCTGACACATAAAAATGGAATAATAGAAATACCTGAAGAAGCTCAGAACCTGGCAGACGGAATAGAAAGAGATCGGAAAATTTCAACTCCATATCAGGAAGTGCAAAATAATCTGTTCAGGTCTAATACAACTCTCTTTGTAAAAAAATCTTTGATTGCAATTGATCTTTCCTATCAGATGAATGAAAATAAAACATTCATGAACAATTTTGAAAACGTAATTGAGAATACTGATGGGCTCGATCTTGCAGCGATAAATTACAACATCCGGTATGCAAGCAATCCGTTAAAGAAATTTGCTTTCAATATAGGTGCTGGAGGGAACATGAAAGAAGTTAACAACAAAGGTACCTTCAGCCGGATTCCTGATGCAAAGGAATCGGGACAAAGAGGCTTTGCTAATATAAATTATACATGGAAGAGATTTTTAATTCAAGGTTCGGCGCAGGCAATAATGAAAAATGTTGAATTGAAAACATATAAAGGTTTAAACGATACATCTTCATCACGCTCAGCAATAAATTTTAAGGACGATTATTTATCAATCAATTCATCAGGTTCAATTTCCTATCAGCCTTTGAAGTTTTTAACTTTCAAGATCGGAGCCGCATCAGGATCTGAAACACCAAATTATCTTCAGCTCACGAATTATTCATTACATACGAGAAAGAATAGATTTGAGATAGGAGATCTGTCTTTGAAACAAGAATCAAATCTGCAATATGATCTGAATATAAAGCTGGAATTTCCTGCTATTGCAATAGAGATGAAAGGATTTTCAAACATGATCAAAGATTACATTTATGCATTTGATTCAGGTATTGATACAATTCTCCCGATAGATTCAAATCAGGTTGATACGTTTAATATATTCAGGTATGATCAGGCTGATGCTTCGATCAACGGAGTAGAAATTGGTGTTACAATAAATCCACCGGCTGCAAAATGGATAAAACTTCAGCTTTCATATAGTATGATAGAAGGAAAGTTTGATGGTGCAGGGTATTTGCCGGAAATTCCTTCCAACAAATTAACTGCTGCTCTTACAATCAAAAGTGAAAAGATGAATTATCTGTACAAACCATTTTTAACCCTGGCAGCAAGAAATTATTCAGAAAGAACCAACATTGCATCAACTGAAAAAACGAGTGAAAGTTATTTACTAATGGATTTTCATTTAGGTGGAAGTTTCCGTTGGGGAAATCAATTTTTTGACCTGACGATCTCTGCAAATAACGTTTTGAATACTAATTTCTACAATCAATATTCTTTGCTTCGCAATCTGGGTACAAATGGAGTTGAGGATATGGGAAGAAATGTATCAGTTCAATTGCATGTTCCTTTCGGACTTGGGAAATAGGAGTGAAAAGGGAGTCAAAAATGTTGAAAGGATGAATTTTGAATTGATTTGAGTAAAACCACGATGATTTGTGACATTTCATTTAATATTTCCCGAGGATTTAGCGTTTTCTTAACATCATTTGCCCTTATCTTTGTGTTACATAATAAAAATTAAGTATGTTGAAAAATTCAATCAATAAAATTAGTTCGTTTCTTCTTGGCGGTATTTTTTTATCGTCTCAGATAACAGCTCAGTTGGCTCCACCGCAAGACAAGTTCAATTATGCACTGGAACTGATTAAATATGCATACGTCGATACGGTAGATTCTAAACGACTTACTGAAGATGCATTAAGAGCAATGGTTAAAGATCTTGATCCGCATTCAGTTTATATTCCTGTTGAAGAAATGCGGGAAATGAATGAGCCTTTGGTGGGAAAGTTTGAGGGCATCGGAGTTCAGTTCAATATCCATGAGGATACAATTCTTGTAACTCAACCTATTCCCGGTGGTCCTTCTGAAAAATTAGGCATTCGTGCCGGAGACAGAATTGTCAAGATCGATGGAAAAGGTGTTGCCAATGTTAAGATCACTAATAATGATGTCTTCAAAAAACTCAGAGGTGATAAAGGTACAAAGGTTATTGTGAGTATTTATCGTCGTGGTCTTACAGACTTGATCGATTATACAATTACACGCGATCAGATTCCAATTTTTTCACTTGACGCTGCATATATGGTAACACCAACAATAGGTTATATAAAAATTTCCAGATTTGCGGATTCTACAGTTGATGAATTCAAAGCAGCACTTGCAAAACTTAAGAAGAGTGGGCTTGAAAGTCTTATTCTTGATCTACAAGGAAACGGTGGCGGATATCTGAACAGAGCAGTAGAACTGTCTGATGAATTTTTATCGGAAGGAAAAAAGATAGTTTTCACCCGTGGTCGTACAAGTCCGCCGGAAGATTATAATTCATCAGTGATCGGTGGCTGGGAAAAAGGAAAGCTTGCCATTCTTGTAGATGAATCTTCAGCTTCAGCCAGTGAAATCGTTTCAGGAGCTGTTCAGGATTGGGATAGAGGACTGATTATAGGTCGACGTTCATTCGGAAAAGGTCTTGTTCAAAAACCATTTCAATTGCCTGATGGTTCTGCAATCCGTTTAACCGTTGCACATTATTACACACCTTCAGGTAGAAATATTCAGAAGCCATATAAATTAGGTGAAGAAGATGAGTACGAACTGGATTTCTCAAACCGGGTTAAAAGTGGTGAATTATTCAGCGCTGACAGTGTGAAATTTGAGGATTCAACAAACTATTATACCAATTCAAAAAGGCTTGTCAAAGGTGGCGGTGGTATTATGCCGGATCTTTTCGTACCTTTAGATACGAGTAACAATTCAACTTTCTATACTGACTTGTTACGAAAAGGAGTTTTAGGTGATTTTAGTTTGACTTATACAGATAATCACCGTGCAGAATTACTTAAGAAGTATCCGAACATTGAAGCTTTCAAAAGCACTTTTGTTCTTGATGATAAGTTATTCGGTGAATTTCTTGCGGCCGGTGATAAAGCCGGCGTGAAGAAAGATGATGCCGGATTAAAAACTTCTGAAGCGGCATTGAGAATTCAACTGAAAGCATTGCTTGCCAGAAATCTCTGGGATACCAATGCATATTTTGAAGTGATAAATGATTTGAATAATGCATTAAAGAAAGCGATTGATGCTATCAATGGAAATACATTTGAAAAAATGAAAATTGCAGCTAAATAAATTACGAATGTTCAAACTAACTTTAAGAGGAATGATCATATCATTCCTCTTCTTTATTTTACAGGGAAATTCTTTTGCTCAGATATCAGTAAACTATCCTGTTAAATTTTTGTCGTGGAATATCCTGAATTTTCCAAATTCAAATCCTACTGCTGATTCAGCTTTGCGTTTTCCTGAATACAGAAAAGTAATGCAATACTCCAATCCGGATCTGGTGGTGACAATGGAGAACACTTCTGCTACAGGAGCAGGTTGGTTTTTATCGAATGTTATGAACTCCGGACAAGGTCACTTTGCGCAAGGAACATACATTAATGGTTATGATTCAGATAATGCAATTTATTATAACGATTCACTTTTTGAATTTATATCGAATGTGCCAATCATAACTGCACTGCGGGATATAAGTCATTATACACTGAAGTTTATCGGAACAGGAGATACTATTCATATTTTTGCAGTTCATTTAAAAGCGAGTCAGGGATTTGAAACAAATCGTCGCGATGAAGTATTATTACTGAGGGATGTTACCAATGCTTTTCCTGAAGGAACAAATTTTCTTGTAGCAGGTGATTTTAATTTCTACAGTTCCTTCGAACCGGGGTATGCAGCTTTGTTGTATGATAATGGAATCAACGATGGAAATTTTATTGATCCGATAAATATAAGTGGCACCTGGAATTATTCCGGATATGCACGGCACCATACGCAATCGACCCGACTGAATTCAGTAGGCGGTGGTTCAACGGGCGGTATGAATGACAGGTTTGATATGATCCTTTATTCAAATGGTGTAGCACTTCCGGATGGGGTTTATTATGAGCCGGGAACTTTTAACAATATTGGTAACGATGGAAATCACTTTGACCGGGCGATCAATAATGGACCAAATGCTGCTGTTCCTTCTAACATAGCAATGGCACTTTACAATTGTTCCGATCACTTGCCTGTGGAAATGATCCTCAAATTTGGCCGGACGATTGGAATTGATGAACTGAATACTTCAGTAAGTTCTATGGAAGTTTTTCCAAATCCGGTGACAGAGCGATCTGTCGTGCGCTTCAATCTTTTGAAACGTGAGGAATTGAAACTTTCGATCAGTGATATGACAGGAAAGTTAATTTCGGAAGTACAGCCTTCGTTTTACGAAAATGGCGAAAATATGATTGAATTGGGTTTGAGTCCCAATGTAAGTGCCGGCGTTTATTTGCTAACCCTTTCAGGCGATAAAGTACTGATAAATAGGAAAATAAATAGTTGTAAATAGGGATAAACAACTGGTTTTTTTTGAAAAAAATGGCTTAAAATGCCGGAAACATTTTTAAACCTTCGGAGTTAAAAATGGTACGAGCCGAATCCGGTATGAAAAAGAAAGCCAAAACTTTACCTAAGCCATTTGTAGGAGCACTTTTGATCTCAGAGCCATTTAATCCTGAGCCTACTTTTAAGCGTTCCGTTGTGTTGATCAGTCAGCATACCGGCAAAGGTTCAATTGGATTCATCATCAACAAACCAACGCAATTGAAAGTATGTGAAGCGCTGGACGATTTTCCGGAGTTTGATGCTTGCATTTACTGGGGTGGATCGATCAAACTTGATTCGATCTATTACATACATTCCATTCCACATTTAAAAGGAGCGCATAAGATTTCGGAAGGTTTGTATTGGGGTGGAGATTATCAGCAATTAAAACTGATGATCGAAGCTGAAGAGATTAAACCGGAACAGATAAAATTTCTTGCCGGCTATTCTGCATGGCATAAAAAAGATCTGCAGGAAGAATTAAAGACCGATAACTGGTGGATCACTGAAGCGGATGCTTACGATATTTTAATTGAAGAGCCTACAGTTATGTGGGGAAATGTACTACAACGTATGGGACACGTTTATGGAATTCTGAATGATTTTCCGGAAGATCCGAATCTAAATTAGGTCAAAGTTCAATGTTCAATGTTCAAAGTTCAAAGTTGGCTTCGTAGTATGCTATGAAGCCAACTTTGAACTTTGAACATCGAATAACACTCAAATGAACTTTTGTCCAGTGCGTTTTTGAATTCATGATTAATGTTTCCTGTGCGCGGTAAGACAAATGCAGGCAGGTAGGATTAATTACTACTCGCTAATTACCGCTTTTGCAAAATGAAAAGATGTAATATTAAACCCATGTTTCAGATAGAGTCGATGTGCATCATAACGTGCGGGATTGCATCCTGAATCCAGATGAACCTGAGCGCAACCGTTTTCTTTTGCGACAGAGGTAATGTGATCCAACAGAGCAGAAGCGTAGCCTTTTCCGCGTGCTTCAGGGAGTGTTGTGAGATCATCAATGTAAATTGCTTTTCCCCAATGTAAGTGTTCTGCAAAACGATATCCGGAAGCTGCCAGAGCAATTCCATTTTCTTCAATGAAGATCAGTTTATATCCTCGTGTTGCCATATCTTTAATTATGTCAACAAAGGAGTTTTTTTCTAAATGCGGACGAAGCGTTTTCATGACCAAAAAACACTTTTCGATCGATTCGTCTGAATTGGCTGATTGAATGTTCATAAGTGGATAATTTTCTTCTAAATTAGTGTGATTTCTTTAACCTTCATTTTAAGGTATTTACAGATTAAAACGCTCAAAATGGTGATTTCTTCTGAAAAAAATGCACTTTTTCCTCAATTATTTTTCAACAAGACGAGGTATTACGCTGATTAATTCTATTTTTGCAGCCGCTTAAAGAAACAAGTACTGATTCCGTAGCTCAGTTGGTAGAGCAATACACTTTTAATGTATGGGCCCTGGGTTCGAGTCCCAGCGGGATCACATCGCAAACTAAACCCCTGATAATCACTAGATTACAGGGGTTTTTTCGTACCTGATATTTATGTCTTCTTTTTAATTTAAAAATCATTTTCAACCGTTTACCCAGAGATTCAAATTTATTTTATTGCTTAGATCCATTCCGTTGGTATATTGAAATATTTGATCATGGTTCATACTCCTCTTATCTAACTGATAGGCTGGACTCGAACGATTTAAAGTTCACCGGATTTTTAATTTCAATTTATAAAAACAGGTTTGGTCAGATAGATCCGAATAGTACCGAGCCATTAAAATATTTTCAATAAACAATTTTGGATCTTCTTAAAGGATGCAGGATAATTATCAAGTCTTAATTCCATTTCAGGTTGAGATTATTTCGTGTCAGTTACTTTTAACATTATTTTCACTCATTTAATATTACTCCATCTATAAATTGAAAAATATTTCGAGTCGATTTTTTTGAGATAGGTACATAAAATGCCATATAAATATTTATTGTTGAAAAGTAATTGAACATGAATTATTGGCTCATATGTTTTGTTTTTTTTATTAAAAGCGGATATTATGCCCCAAACAACCTGTCTTTACTGAGTTTACATGAAAGGTTAATATTAAAATCATTTTGTTCTTTAAATATTATTTCTAATTTAGTGCCCCTGATAAAAAAATTATAAAAGTATTTCAATCAGAAACAAGCAATAAATTTTAATTTCAATAATGAAGTTAGACTGTTGTTTAAGTTTGGAATTAGAAGTTTATAGCATTGATTTATTATTTGCCTTTTTTGACTTTTTACCAGATCAATATCGGCACTAAATAATTCATGAATCATTTAGATTGCATTAATTTATTTTAATAGACGAGAAAATAAATTTATTTCAAAATGATTCAATGAAATTTAATTCTTGATAACAACTATACAGCATATTACTAACAAACACACTTAAATCAAACACAAACCGCACTTCTGAACTCACTCAGAATTATTCTAGTTAACCCACGAAAATTGTCTTGAAATTCGAAACACTCATTTATTCTTGATAGTAACGTGACTCAGTCTTGAGATAGGATTGGTTTGCCTTTTGGTTTTTGTATTATATGGTCAATAATGAACACATATATGATGAAAACACAACATTTAATTAATTCGAAGTTGTTTTTATTTTTCACTTCTGTTTTATTACGTGCTAAATTTATTTTAAGCAAATCAGGAACGAATTTCCCAAACTACAAAAGCAAGGATTTTTTAGTACATGAATTTGTAGTGTTCAGTTTTTTAAAATCTGTTCCGCAACACGACAAATTGAGACGATTGCGAAAGACTTTACAATAATAAAGTCTTTCAACATCAATTTACAAAATAATTATTTTTAAGCTCCGATACCGGGCATTCTCTCCTTCCCTTTAAAACAAACAAAACAAACATAACATGAATCCTAAGAACTACACACTTAAAGGTCAAAATGCAAACGCTGCAAACACAGACTTACAAAATGTATTTCATTTCAGAAAACCGACATTCGCTATTATAGTACTGTCGATTTTATTTTTTGCAACAGGGCTAGAGAAAAGCTGGGGACAAACACCTTATATAATGTCCGGTGGAAATTATTCTGAAGATTTTTTAAATATATCCAATTCTACCAACTGGCC
>Ga0116177_10002349_pt1 | contig 13944 bp, 16 predicted proteins | sample AD_STIC10_MetaG_FD_89750 | JGI IMG/M metagenome (GOLD analysis project Ga0116177, IMG submission 89750) | Active sludge microbial communities of municipal wastewater-treating anaerobic digesters from USA - AD_STIC10_MetaG | ecosystem: Engineered > Bioreactor > Anaerobic > Digestate | place: USA...
GCAAAGCGCTTTACCTGCCCCTGAAAAACGCCCAAACCTGCTGCATCGCCCTCCTCAGAATGCTCAAATAGCATTTGTAGACCAATACAAATCCCTAAAAAAGGTTTATTGCGCGCTGCAAATAAGACTGACTCACGCAGGCCACGGGCGTCGAGTTCTCGAATACAGTCTGGCATCGCGCCTTGTCCAGGAAAGACAACACGTTCAGCTTTCGAGATTTCATCTGGACAGCTAGTCACCAATACAGACTTCTCTGGCGCCACGTGTTCAAGCGCCTTAGACACTGAGCGTAAGTTGCCCATGCCATAGTCTACGACCGCAATATCAATTTTACGCATACTAAATTAAGCGATCTTCTAAACTTAGAGACTGCCTTTTGTGGACGGCATTATGCCTGCCATACGCGCATCAGACTCAACTGCTACGCGCAGCGCACGGCCAAAGGCTTTAAAAATCGTTTCAGCTTGATGGTGAGCATTATGGCCTTTTAGGTTATCAATATGCAGCGTGATATTGGCATGATTAACGAATCCTTGAAAGAATTCATGAATCAAATCAACATCAAATTCACCAATCGTTGCGCGCGTGAACGTACATGCAAATTCCAGCCCAGGCCGACCAGAAATATCTAACACCACGCGTGACAACGCTTCATCTAACGGCACATAAGCATGACCGTAGCGACGAATGCCTTTTTTATCGCCGATTGCTTTAGCAAAGGCTTGACCAAAAGTAATCCCAATATCTTCCACGGTATGGTGAGCATCAATATGGAGATCACCTTTTGCAATCACACTGATATCCATCATGCCGTGACGGGCAATTTGATCGAGCATATGATCTAAAAAGCCCAATCCAGTATTGAAATGAGAAACGCCTGTGCCGTCTAAATTAACAGAGACTGTAATTTGCGTTTCTAAGGTATTGCGAATAATTTCAGCATTGCGCATGTGACATTAAACTTATATTGAAAATGTATTGGCATTTTAACCCAAACTTGAAGTTATGCGTAAGGTTACACTTGATTTGTTGCATAACTAAAACAAAAAAGCCGGCTCTCAAGAGCCGGCTTTTAGTTAGACCAAAGCTAAATTAAAATTATTCAGCTTGTCCTGTCGCTTCTTTAGCTGCGCCTACTAAACCATCTGTTTTAGCTTCTACTGCTGTACCAGCAGCCTCAACTGCTGCAGCTGCGTCTGTCGTCGCTTCAACTGCTGCACCAGCAGCTTCAGTAGTAGCCTCTACTGCTGTAGTAGCTGCGTCTGTCGTCGCTTCAACTGCTACACCAGCAGCTTCTGTCGTTGCATCTACAGCGCCTTCAACTTGTTGCTCAACTGCCGCACCATCTACTGCTGTGTCAGCGGGTTTATTCAAATTGTTGTACAAGAAGAAAGCCAAGATTGCTGCAGCAATCGCAATTACCCATGGTAAAAAGTTAAAACCACCAGCAGCAGCACCAGCGTTATTGCCATGTGCCAAACCTGTGATTTCTTTTGCAGAAGCCGCAGGGTCAGCTGCGCCGTAAATCGCTGCACCAGCAACAACAATGTCAGCGCCTGCATCAACTACTTGACGTACTGTAGCAGCTTTAATGCCACCAGCAACAGAAACTTTAGCGCCTGTTTTTAAACCAGTGACTAAGGCTAAATCGCCAAATGGTGTTTGGCCGGCCGCTTGTTGATCTAAACCAGTGTGCACACCAATGATGTGCGCGCCCAATTTAGCCACTTCTAATGTACGTGCTTTTTTGTCGGCAACGTTGATCAAGTCAACTTGCGCTTGTTTGCCATATTTGTTGGCAACGTCAATCACGCCTTTGATTGTACCGATATCTGCAGTACCAAGCACAGTCACGATGTCAGCACCTGCTTTGAAGAATGGCTCAGCTTCGTAGAAACCAGCATCCATTGTTTTCAAGTCAACTAAGATCTTGTTGTTAGGGAATTTAGCACGTAATACTTCTAGTAATTTGATACCGTTGTGCTTGATGCAAGGTGTACCAATTTCTAAAATGTCTACGTGTGGAGCAACTTTAGTTGCTAATGCGACGGTACCGTCGAAATCTAATGAATCTAGTGCCATTTGGGTTTGAGCCATGCTACATCCTCCCGCAAAAAGTAAATTACAAGTAACTTACTTGAGTTAAAAAAGTTCGTTTTAAAATAGTTTTTTTGTGTAAAAACACACATTTCGCGATAATAACACGCTGTTCGCATGAAATTAAACAATTTTTTACTTTATTTCATGGAAACCTGCATAATTTTTGATTGACTATGAAAGTTAAGCTTTTTAAATCTTTCTTGATTCAAGCAGTCGCAATCGCACTACTTTTAAATAAATATAGAAAATTTAAATGAGCTGTTTGAGCGCATCAATTAGCGCTCGAGACTGCACTTCTGTGCCAATGGTGATACGAAGATATTCTTTAATTCTTGCTGGTGACTGGAATTGCCGCACGATGATGCCTTTTTCTCGCAATTGGCCAGAGAGTTCACTGCCGGCTTTCACCCGATGCTTGGCAAAAATGAAATTAGCGCCAGAAGGTAGCACATCAAAACCTAAGCCTTGCAAATCTTTCACTAACTGTTCACGTGTCGCAACGACTTGTTGGCAAGTATGTTCAAAATACGCTTGGTCTTGCATCGCTGCAATCGCACCAGCTTCGGCAAAACGATCAATGGGATAAGAGTTAAAGCTATCTTTAACGCGAATCAGCGCTTCGATCAAATCTGGGTGACCCAATGCAAAACCCACGCGCAAACCAGCAAGTGAACGAGATTTAGATAACGTTTGCGTGACTAATAAATTGGGGTATTGTTGAATCAACTTCACGGCTGATTCCGTACCAAAATCCACATAGGCCTCGTCGACTACCACTACAGACTCAGGGTTGCGCTGGAGCAATTGTTCAATTTTAGCAAGCGGCAGCGGAATTCCCGTTGGCGCATTCGGGTTTGGCAGAATAATGCCGCCGTTCGGTTGTAAATAATCTTCTACGTCAATTTCAAACTGATGATTCAGTGCAACTGTCTTATACTGAATTTGATATAACCCACAATACACTGGGTAAAAACTATAGGTGATATCAGGAAAAAGCAATGGTTTATCATGCTTTAATAAGGCCTGAAACACATGCGCCAGTATTTCATCCGAGCCATTGCCGACAAACACTTGGTTTGCTTGCAGGCCATAATAGCTTGCAATCGCGACCTTTAACTTATCTGAATTCGGATCAGGATACAGGCGCAAAGTCTCTGCCGCCTCAGCTTTTAATGCATCAAGCACTTTCGGGCTTGGCGGGTAGGGGTTTTCATTGGTGTTGAGCTTAATCAGATTTTTAAGCTTAGGCTGCTCACCAGGCACATACGGGGTGAGCGTATGAACAATATCACTCCAGAATTTACTCATTTTTTCAAACGATACTCTGCTGAACGCGCATGCGCTTGCAAGCCTTCACCATAAGCGAGCGTAGCAGCCACTTTGCCTAGCACTTGGGCGCCTTCAGAAGACACCATAATCAGGCTAGAGCGTTTTTGAAAGTCATACACACCCAGCGGGGATGAGAACCTTGCAGTACGCGAAGTAGGCAACACGTGGTTTGGGCCTGCGCAGTAATCGCCAAGCGCCTCACAAGTGTCACGTCCCATAAAAATGGCACCAGCGTGCTTAATTTTTTTAGCAAGCGTTAAAGGATCTTCCACAGAAAGTTCCAAGTGCTCTGGCGCGATGTAATTACAAATCGCCACCGCTTCATCTAAATCTTTAGTTAAGATCAAGGCGCCACGGTCAGTGATAGAGGTATTAATAATCTCTTTACGCGGCATTTCTTCTACTAACCTTTGCATACTGGCAGCAACTTCTGTTAAAAATGCGGCATCAGGCGAAAGTAAAATGGATTGCGCCAGTTCGTCATGCTCGGCTTGGCTGAATAAATCCATCGCAATCCAGTCAGGGTTGGTTTTGCCGTCACAAATCACTAAAATTTCAGAAGGGCCTGCCACCATATCAATGCCCACCACGCCGAATACACGGCGTTTAGCCGCAGCGACATAAGCGTTGCCTGGGCCGACAATTTTATCCACCTGCGGCACTGTTTGTGTGCCATAAGCCAGCGCGCCAACGGCTTGCGCGCCACCAATACAGAATACGCGATCCACACCACATACCGCAGCAGCAGCCAAAACCAGCGCATTTTTTTCACCATTTGGGGTGGGTACTACCATAATGAGTTCTTGCACACCCGCCACTTTTGCTGGAATCGCATTCATCAACACGCTGGAAGGATAAGCCGCCTTACCGCCCGGCACATATAGGCCAACGCGGTCTAACGATGTGACTTGTTGCCCAAGCAAGGTGCCATCGGCCTCTGTGTAGCTCCATGATTGCATCAATTGTTTTTCATGATAACTACGCACGCGCGCTGCGGCTGACTGCAAGGCTTCGCGCTGCGCTGTAGGTAAACCGTTTAATGCCGCGACTAACTCCGCCTGACTGATTTCAAGTTCAGAAAGCTTTGTTGCACTGGTTTTATCAAAGCGATTGGTATATTCCAGCACCGCTTCATCGCCGCGCGCTTTCACATCTTTTAAAATATTTGCAACAACAACATCAATGCTGTCATCCTGCGCAGTTTCAAACGCCAGCAAGGCTTTTAAATCAGCATCAAAACCTGCATCTTTGGTGGATAGTTTTCTAATGTTCATCATGAGTTTTCTACTTCACTTTATTTCGATTGCTTAATATATTGATTGCTTAATTTTTTGGGCGTTTTATGTCTATTTATAAAGCGTTATAAAGCGCAAAAAATAACACTTTTTTGGTCAATTTTACCTACAACCTTTTTCGATGCTCTGCGAGCCTTTATTTACAAGGCTTCCAGAGCATATTTTTTCTCTCGGGGAAATTCATGCCTCAAAATACCAATTAAATTCCCTTAATTTTTACTTATGCGCTGCGTTTTGCAATCGCCTGTGTAAATGCATCCATCATTGGCTGAATTTTGGCACGATTGAGTTTGAACGACGCCTGATTGACCACCAACCGCGAACTCACCTCACCGACTTCTTCTACTGCTTTGAGGTGATTCGCGCGTAAAGTTCCTCCTGTACTCACCAAATCAACAATCACATCGGCCAAACCAACCAACGGGCCCAATTCCATTGAGCCATAAAGCTTGATTAAATCCACATGCATGCCTTTTGCAGCAAAATGCTCACGTGCGGTTTTTACATACTTGGTTACCACTTTTAGGCGCGCACCGCTACGAATCGATGCAAAGTAATCAAAATCTTCACGCACTGCCACCATCATTTTACATTTGGCAATTTGCAAATCAATCGGCTGATACAACCCTTCGCCGCCATGTTCATCTAACACGTCTTTGCCTGCGATGCCTAAATCGGCTGCACCGTATTGCACATAGGTTGGCACATCACTCGCCCGCACAATAATCAGGCGCACATCTTCACGATTAGTGCCGATAATCAATTTACGTGAAGCTTCAGGGTCTTCCGCCGGATGAATGCCTGCCGCCGCCAGCAATGGCGTGGTTTCTTCAAAAATACGACCTTTTGAGAGTGCGATGGTAATCATGACTTTAAACTCGCTTAACGTTTGCACCCAAGGCGTTGAGCTTGGCTTCTAAATGTTCGTAACCGCGGTCTAAGTGATAAATGCGCTCAATCACCGTTTCACCACGCGCCACTAACCCGGCTAATACTAGGCTGGCAGAAGCGCGAAGGTCTGTGGCCATCACCGTTGCGCCATCTAAATACTCAACGCCTTTCACCAGTGCGGTATTGCCATCTATGCTGATGTCAGCGCCCATACGTTGCATTTCCTGCACGTGCATAAAGCGGTTTTCAAAAATGGTTTCAGTCACTTTTGCAACGCCTTCCGCCACCGTATTCAGCGCCATAAACTGCGCTTGCATATCGGTGGGAAAAGCTGGATGTGGTGCTGTGCGAATATTCACTGCTTTAAGTTTGCCATCACTTTTTACCGTAATACTTGTTGCATCGTGCGTCACCGTTGCCCCTGCTTCACGCAATTTCTCAATGACGGCATCAAGCAAGTCAGCGCGTGCATTCAGCAACTTGACTTCACCACCTGTCATTGCTGCAGCCACCATATAAGTGCCTGCCTCAATGCGGTCACACACGACATGATGGGTTGTGCCTTTAAGCTTTTCTACGCCAACAATCGTAATCACATCGGTTCCGGCGCCGGTAATATTTGCACCCATCTTAATCAACATCTCGGCTAAATCGACGACTTCTGGCTCTTTAGCGGCATTTTCCAGCACGGTAGTCCCTTCAGCCAAGCTTGCTGCCATCATCAGATTTTCTGTACCCGTCACCGTTACCAAATCCATGTAGTAACGCGCGCCTTGCAAGCGCCGATTTGGTAAATGCAATGTACTTGCCTGAATATAGCCATGCGTAATATGAATGGCCGCGCCCATCGCCTGCAAGCCTTTTATGTGTAAATCCACAGGACGTGAACCAATGGCACAGCCACCTGGCAATGAAACGCGTGCTGTACCAAACCGCGCCAACAATGGTCCCAATACCAAAATAGAAGCGCGCATGGTTTTTACCATTTCATAGGTCGCCTCAAAAGAGGCCACTTCTGATGCATCTAACGTCACCGCGTCAACATTGCGCGTAATTTTTACACCCATCATAGAGAGCAATTTAATGGTGGTATCAATGTCTTTTAATGCAGCCACACCACTTAGTTGAAGCGGAGTTTCAGCCAGTAAAGAGGCGCATAGAATAGGCAAGGCAGCATTTTTTGCGCCAGAAACAGTGACTTCACCGTGCAGGCGGTTGCCACCTTGTATGATTAACTTGTCCAATTATTTAGTCGCATTCAGTAAAGTTTGAAGTTCGCCGCTTTCATACATGGCGCGCATAATATCTGAACCACCCACGAACTCACCATTAACATATAGCTGAGGAATCGTTGGCCAGCTAGCAAATTGCTTGATGCCTTCACGTATTGCCTGGTCTTGCAGCACATCAATCGCCAAATACTTTGCCTGACAGGCATCTAATATTTGCGTAGCTAAATTTGAAAATCCACATTGTGGAAATTTTGGCGACCCCTTCATAAATAACACAACCGGGTTTGTCGTAACGGTTTCTTTAATTTTTGCTTGTGTATCCATAATCACTTTCTATTGATTTAATTTTGCAATTTAGCGGCTTAACGCTTGCCATTGGTCAGGCGTATAGGTTTTCATTGAGAGTGCGTGAATTTCTGCGCGCATGCGGTCACCCAAAGCACCATAAACCAGTTGATGTTGCTGCACCATGTTTTTACCAGTAAATAATGGGCTCACCACCACCGCCTCAAAATGCGTACCATCATCCCCCAGCACCTGAATGTAATTACATGGCAGACCTTGTTTAATATAGCTTTCTAATTGTGCTGCGCTTAACATGCTTATCACTAGCCTCTTAATTTATAACCTGATTTTAGCATTTTTAGGCACACCCATGCTAATCCCAATAAAAAACCAATGACAACAATTAAGCTTAGCCAAGGTGAAACATCCCCTTTGCCAAAAAAGCCAAACCTAAAGCCATCTATCATATAAAAAAATGGGTTGAATTTTGATACGACTTGCCAAAACGGTGGCAATGAATGGATGGAATAAAATACCCCTGACAAAAACGTGAGCGGCATAATCACAAAGTTCTGAAAAGCGGCCATTTGGTCAAACTTATCCGCCCAAATGCCCGCAATAATACCGAACGTACCCAACAGCGCACTACCTAACACCGCAAACGTCAAAATCCACCCAACATGCACAATTGGCAAATCTACAAAAAACAGGGCCACCAAATAAATCACAAAACCCACGAACAGACCGCGTATCATCGCGGCCGCTAAGAGCGCCATATAAAACTGCAAGTAACTTAATGGTGTCAGTAAAATAAATACAATATTGCCCATCACTTTTGACTGAATCAGGCTTGATGAACTGTTCGCAAATGCATTTTGCAATAACGACATCATGATAAGCCCAGGGATTAAAAAAGCGGTATACGGTACGTTTTCATACACTTGCACATGGCTGGCCAACACATGTGAAAATATCAATAAATACAGCAAGGCTGTAAGTACGGGGGAGGCCACCGTTTGAAATGCCACGCGCCAAAAACGCAATACTTCCTTTTTAAATAAAGTATACGTTCCGCGCCATTTTTGATTCATTAAACTCATGACACCCTAGCTTTGTATAATTAAATCATCGTTACGATGACTTGCACTGCCAACCAGCGACATAAACACATCTTCTAGGTCAGGTTCAATCAGTTGCATGTCTTCAATCTGCACATTCGCTTTGCGCAATTCACTTAATGCAAATTCCACTTGGCTTAAATGGCTGAGCGCCAACATATAAACCCCATGCTCGCCACTTTTTAACATTGACAATAAAGGTGCGGGTAGTGGCGCGTTACCTAAAACAAGACGTAAATTTTTACCTGCAAACTTATTGAGTAAATTTGCAGTGCTATCCAATGCAACAATTTCACCCTGCTTCATCATCGCCACGCGCGAACAGAGCGTTTCAGCCTCTTCTAGATAATGTGTCGTCAACACGATGGTATGTCCTTCGCGATTGAGTTTTTTGATAAACTCCCACAGCATTTGCCGCAACTCCACATCAACACCCGCTGTCGGCTCATCCAACACAATTACCGGTGGCTTATGTGCTAGGGCTTGTGCAATCAGCGCACGCCGCTTCATACCGCCTGAAAGTTTACGCATATTGGTATGCGCTTTATCTGTTAATCCCAGACCTTCAAGAATTTCATCCACCCAAGCATCATTTTCGCGACCTCGTCCAAAATAACCTGCCTGAAAACGAAGCATTTCCCGTACATTAAAAAAGGGATCAAACACCAACTCTTGCGGCACAACGCCAAGCGCCATGCGTGCTGCCTGATAGTCACTCACCACATCATGCCCCATGACAGAAGCTGTTCCATAAGTAGGCTTCAGCAGCCCAGCCAAAATATTGATTAAAGTTGATTTTCCAGCACCATTTGGGCCAAGCAAGCCAAAAAACTCGCCTTGCGGAATGGTTAAATCAATACCGTTCAGCGCTTGCAATTCGCCAAAATTTTTATGTACGCGATTAAATTGGATTGCTGGCTTCATTCTCTTTTGGCTTACAGTTAGTGATAAATAATTAAAACGTTACTATTGGATACAACACTGAATAAAATACGGCTTGTTATTTAACAAGCCGTAAAGATTTACAACAAACTGTTTTCGATTGCAATTGTTAGCTATTTTGCAGTTTAAAAAAAATCAAGAAGCCACCATAGGAATAAATTCAGTGACCCCATAAAGTGAGGCCAAGCTCGTTAAATTGGCGGGCAAATGTGTAAATACGACTTTTTTGTTCAATGCAACTGCACGGCGCTGCCATTCCATCATCAAACTTAACGCTGCAGTATCGACATCTGTTACTTTAGAAAAGTTAACCTCAAACGCCGACGCATTATTTGTAAATTTGGCACTCTCAAGCAATAGCTTATTCACCGTATCAACAACCATTGGCCCTGCAACACTCCATGTGTTTGCGTGCTGCGTGATAGATGATAAAGTCGAATTTTCCATTTATGCTATTGCCTTAAATGCTAAACGCCGGCCGATTTATTTTTTTCAGCCAGTTTTTTATTTAAACTATCAATGCCATTTTGACGAATCTCTTGCGAAAATTGGCTGCGATAATTAGTAACCAAGCTCACACTTTCAATCACAATGTCATAGACTTTCCAGCCATTTGCCCCTTTTACCAAACTGTAATCTACAGAAATAGGCTGGCCACCGTTTTGCAAAATCTGCGTTTTAACGGTAACATTTTTTGCATCAGGCTCTGCACGCATAGGTTTATATTCAATGGTTTGATCACGATATTTACCAAGCGCCACCGAGTATGTACGTAGCAACAAACTTCTAAACTCTTTTTGAAAGCTTGCCTGCTGCTCAGGTGTTGCTGCCCTCCAACTCTTGCCTAGCACCATGCGACTTACGCGATCAAAGTCAAAGTTTGGCAAAATTTTCTCTTCAGCAAGTGCGTAGATCTTTTGCTGATTACCAGCCTGAATTTCTTTATCATTTTTGATAATATTTAATACATCATCAGCAGTTTGTTTTACCAATACATCCGGCGCCAATTCTGCATTCGCAGCGCTGGCAACTAATAAATTTGCAAGTAAACTTGCGCCAATCATCCATTTAAGTAATATTTTCATCTGAATCCTTTGTCCATTCAAAATTGAAAGTGTTCAATCCGCGTTTACTAAACTATCACCTGACCTAAAACGGCGGGTCACCTAATTCAGTTGACTTCGCGTTTTCACCAGAGTCACTGACCGCATCTTTTTCATTTTTGGAATTTTTATCTTCTGTTTCTGAGGCCTTGCTAAATAAAAACTGACTAATCATTTTTTCTAGCACAATTGCATCTTGCGTTTTGGCAATTTTATCACCATTTTTTAGATCTACATCATCTCCGCCAGCTTCCAAGCCGATGTATTGCTCACCCAGCAGACCCGCTGTATAAATGTTAGCAAAAGTATCTGTTGGAAAAGGATAACGCTGGTCAATTTTAATTGTCACCTCAGCCGCATAATTTTTACTGTTAAAGGTAATGCTATCTACGCGACCGACAACAACACCCGCACTTTTAACAGGTGCTCGTGGTTTAAGGCCACCAATATTTTCAAATTCGGCGGTCACTGAATAGGTTTCACCTAAACTGCTTGTCGTTAAATTTCCCACTTTCATCGCTAACCCAAAGAAAGCCGCGATGCCTAAAACCACCAACACACCCACCCATAAATCTATTGTTGTTCTACTCATGTTTATTCCCCAACTTTTCTATTGTTAATTGCCACCACATTCAGCCATAATATTTTTTACGCCACTATCATAAATGAAGTGAGTATGAAATCTAAACCCAGCACAGCAAGCGCTGAGGTCACCACCGTACGAGTGGTCGCGTGGCTGACGCCTTCAGCCGTTGGCGGTGCATCGTACCCTTCAAATAAGGCAATAATCGTACATGCCACACCAAACACAAAACTTTTTATCAACATGTTGGTGACATCTGCAAATTCTACATTCGCCTGCATTTGCGACCAAAAAGCACCAACATCCACACCAATTTGTGCGACCGCGACCAAATGCCCGCCCAATACGCCCACCATTGAAAATAAACAAACCAATATAGGCATTGAAAACACGCCCGCCCAAAAACGGGGTGCAATTACACGAGAAATTGGATTGACGGCCATCATTTCCATGGCTGAAAGTTGCTCGGTTGCTTTCATTAAACCAATTTCGGCAGTAATTGCGGTACCCGCCCGGCCCGCAAACAATAAAGCTGTTACAACTGGACCCAGCTCTCGTATTAAAGCAAGTGCCACCAGCACACCAATGGATTCAGAAGACCCGTATTTTTGCAAAGTATTGTAACCCTGCAATGCAAGTACCATCCCTACAAAAAAAGCAGAGACTAAAATAATAATCAGTGACATCACCCCGGTGAAATACATTTCGCGCACAATCAAATGTGGACGACGAAAGCTTTCTGCGGAGTACGTCAGGGTTAAAAAGAATAATCTTGCGCCAGCACCAAGACGCCAGATTTGCTCAATTACTCGATGACCCGTCATCCGAAGCCCACTGAGTAATTTATTGACTAAATTAATTTTAGACATTTTGCATTAGCTCCTTTTGATAATCAGGAGCCGCATAGTGAAATGGTACTGGGCCATCTTTTTCACCATGGACAAATTGATGTACAAAAGGCAGTGTTGATTGCATCAAATCATGCGGCGTGCCTTCAGCCGCCACTTCCCCATTGGCAACAAAATAAACATAATCAGCAATCAAAAAAGTTTCTTTTACGTCGTGCGAAACGATAATTGAAGTCGCGCCTAGCGCGTCATTGAGGCTTCGAATTAAGTCACAAATCACACCCATTGAAATGGGGTCTAAGCCTGCAAAGGGTTCGTCGTACATAATAATATTTGGGTCTAACGCAATTGCGCGCGCCAAGGCCACGCGCCGCGCCATGCCTCCAGAAAGCTCAGGTGGCGTTAATGTGTGCGCCCCGCGCAAACCTACCGCATTGAGTTTCATTAATACCAAGTCGCGAATCATTGACTCAGGCAAGTCGGTAAGTTCCCGCATCGGAAACGCAACGTTATCAAACACGCTTAAATCGGTGAATAAAGCACCGTGCTGAAACAACATGCCCATTTCACGACGTAATTTAAAAATTCCGTCACGATCTTGCTGGTGCACAACCTGGCCTTCAACGCGCACTTCGCCTTTGGTTGGTTTAATTTGTCCGCCAATTAACCGCAACAAGGTGGTTTTACCACTGCCACTACCGCCCATAATTGCCACCACTTTGCGACGCGGGAACACCATATTGATGCCTTTATGCAGCAAACGGCCTTTGTACCCAAAGGATAAATTATCAATTTCTACAATATTATTGGTCATGTTGCAGTGTTGTTTTTTCTGATTTTAAGCACGACTTTTTACGAAGCCACTATTCTAAAACAATTTGGAGACTAAGCAAGCGCTTAAATTAGCTGCCGCTAAAGTTGATTTGTTTGTAAGTTAAGCATCTATAAGCTGTTAGCCAACAAAAAAGCCCGCGATTGCGGGCTTTTTTATCAAAGCTAATTGTTTATTAAAATGCTAGACAAAGTACGTATTTAGTGGAATCAAAATCAGTTGCAGTGGTTGCCACAGGCGATGCGGCTGTGGTGCCAGTAACAGTTGCAGCAACCATAACGGATCCTTTTGTGGTATCCCCATCATCAATTTGTGAATCTAGTTGTTTTGCAATTTTACCAACGATACCACCGGAACAAACGGCATACGACCCGCTCAAACCAGTAATCGTGTTTTGTGGTTTAGATTGTACACCTACAGGGCCACCTTCGTTATTCGTTGGCAAATAGGTGGTGTTAGTAGTAGCGGAATCGGTAGAGCCAGATGCAATGCCTGCACGACGCACATGCTCCCAGAAATAATAACTTTCGGTAGCACTTGTCGCATTCCAAGCACCGTCAATTTCCCCATCACCATCACCGTTAACAGCAGCACCAACATGCGTTATTGCAGACTTATCATCTCCAGGAATCGCTTTAAATTTATCCTGATATGAGTACACATATATTTGAATATTCTTCAAATCACTTGCCATGTTCTTTACTTTAGCACTATTAATCAGCTCCTGCCCTTTAAGCACACCACCTAGCAACAAGCCGATAATCACCAGCACAATCGCCAGCTCAATCAAAGTAAAACCTGTTTGTTGTTTTTTCATATAATTTTCCAAACCCGTTAATTATGTAAGTAAAACTGTTTTTAATGTTGTAGATGATGCATCTGTTTTACTGCCAGCAGTCCTCATGCAAACTTCATGCCAGCTGTGTTTTTATCATTTACTGACGCTTTTCTTGATAATTTTTAACATTCTATCTGTTTTTTTGCTTTTTTCCATAGAAAACTCTGCCGCCTGTGTTGATAATTTGACGATTGTGTCTAAATTTTAACATCGTCCAGTATGGTTAATTTGTAATGAATGCTATTACAATAACACGCTAGGTCGTTGTGAACATATCGCCAACTTCAATAATTGATGAGCCAAAAATTTATGCTTAGTCTTTCTAAAATTTACCGTCGCATGTTTGATGATACCGATCGCCTGATGGCGCTCATGTTACTTTCTCTCCATGCGCTTTTGATTTGGGGAGATTTCAGTCAATTCTTTAGCGCTTTATTTTTATGCCACTTCGGTTTCTTCTTGTTGTGGCAACCTATATTTCATCACAACCAAAAACTCTCCTGGTCATCCATTTTAGTCGTTTTAATTGGCGCCACCTTTGCCTTGTA
>Ga0116177_10002352_pt1 | contig 13936 bp, 9 predicted proteins | sample AD_STIC10_MetaG_FD_89750 | JGI IMG/M metagenome (GOLD analysis project Ga0116177, IMG submission 89750) | Active sludge microbial communities of municipal wastewater-treating anaerobic digesters from USA - AD_STIC10_MetaG | ecosystem: Engineered > Bioreactor > Anaerobic > Digestate | place: USA...
CACCACGCTCGGCTACCTCATGCAGGCCGCCCCCGACCGGGCGTTAGGCGTGCTCTACCGCCTCACCGCGCTCCTGCGCGCCGTGTTGCGCGGTCCCACGCGCGAGTCGGTCCCGCTGGGGGAGGAGCTGGACATCGTGGCCGACTACCTCGCCATCGAGCACGAACGCTTCCTCGAGCGACTCACGGTGCGCGTCGACGTCCCTGCGCCGCTGCGCGAGCTGCTGGTCCCCCCGTTGCTGCTCCAGCCCGTGGTGGAGAACGCGGTCAAGCACGGGATCTCGCCACTCAAGCGCGGCGGCGAGGTCACCGTCTCGGCGCGGTGCAGCGCACCGCAGGACGACGGGGCGGCCATGCTGCAGCTGACGGTTGCCGACACGGGGGCCGGCTGGCGCGAGGAACGGCGTCTGGCCCCCACGGGGACCGGCGTGGGCCTGGCCAACCTCGAGCGGCGGCTCGACCGCATCTTCGGCCCCCGCGCCTCGCTGGCCATCAGCGGCGCCCCCGATCGCGGCACGACCGTCGTCATCACGATCCCCGTCGATGCCTCGGCACTCGAGCCGGAGGCGTGGGCCGGCGCCTCGGCCGCCCCCGCCGCGCGCCACGCCAGCTGAACCCCCCCCGCTAACCATGAACGCTCGTCAGCCGCAACGTCCGGTACACCTCGACAGCCGCTTGCGCGTCGTCATCGCTGATGACGAGCGCCCGGCGCGCGCCTTTCTCTCCAACCTCCTCGCCTCGCACGGCGACGTGGAGATCGTGGGCGAGGCGACGACGGGGACGGAGGCGGTCGAGCTCATCCAGGAGCTGCGCCCCGACCTCGCCCTCCTCGACCTCCAGATGCCGGAGCTCGACGGACTCGGCGTCGTGCGCCTGCTGCGCAAGGACGTGCTCCCCCTCGTCGCCTTCGTCACGGCCTTCGACGAGTATGCGGTCCAGGCCTTCGAGCTGGCGGCGATCGACTACCTCCTCAAGCCGGTCGATCCCGTCCGGTTGCGCCTGACGATCAATCGCGCCCTCGAGCGCCTCGAGCAGGCCGACTTCCGCCCCGCCGAGGCGTCGCGCCTCAAGGCGGTCGCCGAGGAGGTCGACCTCAGCGGGGCCCCCCGCTTCCTCCGTCGCATCCCGGTGCGCAAGAAGGACGACATCATCATCCTCCCGGTGGAGCAGATCGCGGCCATCGTCGCCGACGGCGAGCTGCTGCACCTGACGATGATCGCCGGCGAGCGGTTCACCATCACGTATCGCCTCAAGAACCTCGAGGCGCGCCTCGATCCGGCCAAGTTCGTGCGCCTGTCGCGCGGCACGCTCGCCAACGTCGACCTCATCCAGCGCATCTCGCCGATGCCGGGCGGCACGTACGTCGTGAACCTGCGGAACAACCTGCAGCTCCCCGTGAGCCGCCTGCGGGCGCGGGTGCTGCGCGACGAGCTGCTCCGGCTGTAGCAGGCCCTCACCGGGCGCCGGCGACCACCGGTGGCGCCCTACGGCCGTTCACCGGGCCGCACCGGCCACTCGCTGGATGGATGCTGCTCGTCGTTGGAGGGTATCCTACCTTCGCGGCTCCCTGCTTCCGGAGCCCCGCATGACCGCCACCGTTGCCCCCACGCCTGGTTCCCACGCCGCCGTTGCGGCAGGCCAACGGACCGGCGCCGTGCTCGAAGCCCAGGGGCTCACCCGCCGGTTCGGCACCTTCACGGCGCTGCACCCGCTCGACCTCGCCATCGCACCGGGCGAGGTCTTCTGCCTGCTCGGCGCCAACGGGGCCGGCAAGTCGACGACGATCAATCTCTTCCTCAACTTCGTCGAACCGTCGGGAGGGCGCGCCCTCATCGAGGGGCTCGACGTGACGCAGCATCCGCTGGAGACCAAGCGCTACGTCGCCTACATCCCCGAGACGGTGATGCTGTACAAGAACCTCTCGGGGATCGAGAACCTCGACTACTTCGCCTCGCTCGCCACCGGACGCCGCCACGAACGCGACGAACTGCTGCAGTACCTCCTCCAGGCCGGGCTGCAGGTCGATGCGGTCGACAAGCGGGTCGGCGGCTACTCCAAGGGAATGCGACAGAAGGTCGGGATCGCCATTGCCCTCGCCAAGCGCGCGCGCGCCTTGCTGCTCGACGAGCCCACGTCGGGGCTCGACCCGAAGGCCTCCAACGAGTTCTCGGAACTGCTGTCGATGCTGCGCGAGCAGGGAGCGGCAATCCTGATGGCCACCCACGACCTCTTCCGGGCCAAGGAGTCGGGGACGCGGGTGGGGATGATGAAGCACGGGCGCCTCGTGCAGACGCTCAGTACCGCCGACATCGGCCACGCCGACCTGGAGCGGCTGTACCTCGAGCACATGCGCGACTGACGGGCGCGGCCCGAGCAGCCCGCCCCCCCCGTCATCCGATCACGTTCGCCCCCCTCGCGAGGACTCCATGATCGCCCGCATCGCCGCCAAGGAATTCACCGATACCCTCCGCGACGGCCGATTTCGCTGGTCGGCGGTCATCGTCGGGACGCTGCTGTGCGCCGCGTTAGGCGCCGGCGCCAGGCACTACACCGACGTCAAGGCGCAGCACGACCGTGCTGCATCCACCATGCGCGACTTCTGGGTCAACCAACCGGCCAAGAACCCGCACTCGGCGGCGCACTACGGACTGTGGGCCTTCAAGCCGCGCACGCTCCTCTCGCTGGTCGACCAGGGGGTCGACCCGTACGTGGGCGTCGCCGCGTACCTCGAGGCGCACAAGCAGAACGAGTTCCAGTTTCGCCCCGCCATGGATGCCACGGCGACGCAACGCTTCGGCCAGTGGACGGCGGCGACCATCATGCAACTCCTGCTCCCGCTCCTCATCGTCGTCCTCGCCTTTCCGGCCTTTGCCGGCGAGCGCGAGCAGGGAACACTGCGCCAGCTCCTGAGTCTTGGGGTGCAGCCGGGAGCACTGGCGGCCGGGAAGGCACTCGGGGTGGCGTCGGCGTTAGGCGTCCTGCTCGTCCCGGCTGCCTTCCTCGGCGCTGCGGCGCTCGTGCTCGCGTCGAGCGAGGGGGCACTGGGCGGTGAGTGGCCGCGCATCGCGCTGATGGGGCTCACCTACACGGCGTACTTCACGGTCTTCGTGGCAGTGGCGCTCGCCGTGTCGGCGCGCACGCGGTCGTCGCGCGCCGCCCTCCTCGTCCTGCTCGCCTTCTGGGCCGCGAACTCGCTGGTCGCCCCGCGCGCCCTCTCCGACGTGGCGCGCCGGGTGTATCCCACCCCCTCGGCCTTCACCTTCGTCACCGCCCTCGACGCCGACCTCAAGAAGGGGCTCGACGGACACTCACCCGATGCGCGCACGGCACAGCTCCTCAAGGCGACGCTCGCGAAGTACAAGGTGAGTTCCGTCGACTCGCTGCCGATCAACTTCGACGCCATCTCCATGCAGCAGGCCGAGGAGGATGGCAACAAGGTGTTCGACCGGCATTACGGGGCGCTCTACGACACCTATCGCAAGCAGAACACCGTGCACCAGCTCGGGGCCGTGATCGCCCCGCTGATGGCGGTGCGATCGCTCTCCATGGGGCTGGCGGGGACCGACGTGGAGCACCATCAGGCCTTCGCCAACGCGGCCGAGCGGTACCGGCGCCGGCTGGTGAAGACGATGAACGAGAGCATGGCCGCCAATTCCCGCAGCGGCGACTTCTCGTACAAGGCCGATCCGTCGCTGTGGCGTGAGGTCCCTCCCTTCGAGTACGAGGCTCCCCCGATCGCGCAGGCGATGGCCATGCAGGCGCCAAGTCTCTGGCTCCTGGGCGGATGGCTCCTCGTCGCCCTGGTGTCCGTGGCCCGCACGCGATCGCTGCGGCTCGACTAGCGGGCGTCTGCGCCCCTCACACGCCCCCACCGGGACCTGCCATGTTGCGATTTGCCGCCTTCGAGTGGCGCCTCCTGCGCGCCGACGCCACGCTCCGCCTCTTTGGCATCGTCCTGACGCTGCTGGCGGGCTACGCCCTGTTCAATGGAACGCGCTGGGTGGGCTTCCAACGCGAGACGATCGCCACGGTGCAGGAGGAGGAGCAGGCGCGGCTGGCGGAGCACCAGGCGACGATCGACCGACTGGCCGCGGGGGACTCGACAGGGATAAAGCCGTGGACCAACCCGGCCATCCCATCGGTGGCGGGGGGGACGCAGGCGACGCGGTACGCCGTGTTGCCGCCGGCGCCGCTGGCCGCCTTCGCCGTGGGACAGAGCGATCTCTATCCGTACTATGCCCGCGTCTCCACGCGCACCAAGCAGACCTTCATCGTCAACGATGAAATCGAGAATCCGGTGAACCTGATGGCCGGGCGCTTCGACGTCGCCTTCGTCGTCATCTACGTCCTCCCGCTCCTCATTCTCGCGCTCAGCTACAACATCGTGTCGGCGGAACGCGAGCAGGGGACGCTCGATCTCGTGCTGTCGCAGCCGGTGGATGCTCGACGGGTGATCGGTGCGAAGCTCCTGGCGCGCATCGGCGTCGTGCTCGGGGTGACGCTGGCGCTGCTCCTGGTGGGGACGTTGGCGGGCGGTGCGTCGCTCGCCACCCCCGGAGCGCTGTCGCGCCTGGCGCTATGGGCGGCGATCGTCTCGCTCTATGCGCTGTTCTGGTTTGGGGTGGCACTGGCCGTCAATGCTGCTGGCAAGTCGTCGGCGACGAACGCGGTCATCCTGCTGGGGGCCTGGCTGGCGGTCGTGGTCATCATCCCGTCGCTGTACAACGTCGCGGTCACCACGGCACGCCCGTCCCCGTCGCGCGTCGAACTCACGACGGCCCTGCGCGCCGCCACCAACGAGGCCACCGAACAGGGGAGCGTCCTGTTGCAGAAGTACTACCTCGACCATCCGGAAATGATGGCGGGTGGCGCCCCCGACATGGACAACTTCGCGGCCCGCAGCGTGGCGGTACAGGAGGCGGTGGAGTCGAGCATGGCGCCGGCGCTTGCCGACTTCGACCAGCGCCTGGTGGCCCAGCAGGCACTGGCCGATCGCTTCCGCTTCGTTTCGCCGGCGTTGGTGCTGCAGGCGGCACTCTTCGATCTCTCCGGGACGAGCGTGCACCGGTATCGCTACTTCCAGGGCGAGGTCGATCGATTCCATGCGGCGTGGCGGGCGTGGTTCTTCCCGCGCATTTTCGCCAAGTCGACGCTCTCGGCCGCCGACTTCCGCGCGCTTCCGGCCTTCGAATTCGTCGAGGAGCCGGCATCGGTGGTGGTGGTGCGGGTGATGCCGGCGGTGGTGGGACTCCTGCTGCCGACATTGCTGCTGGCGGCACTGGCCTCCGGGGGGCTGCGTCGGCTGCGGCGCTAGCCTTCTCGACCCCATCCACCTCGTCGCCCTTCGCCGAGCCGGCGTGCGGCGGCGCTGGCTCGTTCGCGGGGAACCGGCGAAGGTCAGCGCGGCGCGGGGATGCCGATGGCGACCACCGGCTCCCCCGAGCGCACGGGCGGAGTGGCGGTGAACGCGATCACACGCCCGCTCACCGGCGCCTTCACCTCCGCCAGCTGCACGCCGAACAGGTCGTGGATCACGGCAATCCGCTCACCCTCGCGCACCGCCTGGTCGAGGGCGACGTCCACGCGCACGAGCCCACTCACCGGCGCCGTGGCCGTGCGAGACCCCGTCATGCGCAGCTGCCCACCACGCCCGGGGCGCCCGCGAAGCATCCCCATGCCACGCGCCACCCCAAGCACCGCCTGCAGCTGTCCGTTGACTGACGCATCGTCCGTGCGGCCGAGCATCCCCCACTCGATCGTGAAGCCCGGGATGCGGTTGACCGCGGCGGTCATCGTGGTCGTCCCCGGGGGAGTGGGGACGGGGGTGGGCACCGGGGTCTCCAGCAGGAGCTCCAGCCCCGTGGCGATCGCCAGGGCGCGCACCCGCGCATCGTAGGCCGAGTCGCCGCTCACGCGCGTTGCCACGTAGGGGCGCAGCGCCTCGTTGGCGTCGCCGCAATGCAGGTCCAGGTAGGCGCCCGCCGGATGACTTCGGTGAAGACGACGTGCGCTGTGCGCTCGCTGAGCGAACCGTCGGCGCGCCCGGGGAACATGCGATTGAGGTTGCGGCCGTCGGTGGGGGTGTAGTAGACGCCGCGCCCGAAGAACGAGACGGGATTGGTGACGTGCACGATGACGATCGTCCCCGTCAGTTGCAGCGGGTCAACGGTCGTGGCGACCCGCTGGGCGGCGAGGATGGGCACGTACTCGCCGCCGTGCACCCCGGCGGTGATCGCCAGCGTCGGACCGGGGCGCGTGCCGCGCAGTACCGTCACGGGAAGGAGCACGGCGGTGTCGGCGCCGAGCGCGGGGACGGTGAGGTGCGTGCGGCACCGCGAACCTGCGTCGCACGATATCCCGGCGATCGTCGACGCGGACTGGGCGATCGCGGGGGTCGACCGGGGGAGCCCGGCGACCAGCAGCACCGCCGACCAGCGCAGGAAGCGCCGGGGGAGGCATCGTGCACGCCGATGAGGCCGCGAGGGGTGAGCGGGGGCAGGGGTACGCATCGATTCCTGGCGAGTGACCGGGATGAAACGGTGGAGATGGCGCGCGTTAGGTAACGGACGGACGCCGCCGGTCGCAACCGTGACGCATGAGTGGTCGTTTTCGAGCGATGAACGGCCGAACACCCGCGGTGAGCGGAGCTGAACCTGACGTCGGGCACCGCGCGCGCGCGCCGCGGCGGGCCATCGTGCGTTTGCAGCTGTCGGCGCCGGGCGCGGAGGGCGCCGGGCCATCCACGATTCGTCCGCGACCACTCATGGGTGTTCACGTGCCGTTCATGAGAAGGCGAGGGAATACCGGCGCGGTGGCGGCGAAATTCTCGCGCTCACCCTTCATCCCCCTGCCGTGTCTCACACGTTTCGGTGTGCCGCCGTGCCATTGCTCCTGGCGGCCCTCCTCGCCCTCGATTCGTCGGTCCTCGCGTCCCAGGAGACCGCTACCTCTGCCTGGCGCGTGAGCGGTCGCGTGGTCGATTCGCTCGGCGCGCCGCTGGCCGCCGCCACGCTGGCCCTCGCCGATGCCGAGGGGCGCGAGGCGCGCACGCAATCCGGCGACGACGGACGGTTTTCCGTGGCGGCTCGCGGGCGTGGCCGCCACGTCCTCACGGTGGTCGCGCTTGGCTTTCGCACGGTGTCCCGCGCCGTGGACGTGGCAGGGGCGAGCACATCGCTCCCCGACATCGTGCTGCGTCCACGCCCCACGCAGGCACCGGTGGTGGTGATCGGGCGCGGAGATGCCGGCGAGGCGCGGCATCTCGCCGCCGCCGACATGCTCTCGGTCGTGAGCGTGATGACGGGCGAGCAGGTCGCACGTGAGAACGTCGACTTCGCCCAGGAGCTGCTGCGCAAGGTGTCGGGGGTCTACCATGCCGACTTCAACCAGGGGATCGTCTCCGGCGACATCGGGATGCGCGGCTTCAATGCCGAGAGCGAGATCGCCCACGTGCGCCTGCTCGTCGACGGTATCCCGATGAACCTCAATAGCGGCTTCGGCGAGATCAACGCGCTGCCGCCGCTGGAGATCGAGCGCATGGAGGTCGTGCGCGGGACGAGCGATGCGCGCTACGGGCTCTTCAACCTGGCCGGCAACGTGAACGTGACCACGCGGCGCGGGGGGAACAACGTGATGGCGCGCCTGACGACCGGGAGCTTCGGCACCAGCGAGGCGCAGGCCATTGCGAACCTGGAGCGTGGGCGCTTCTCGCAGTCCATCGCCGGTTCGTATCGCACCGTCGACGGCTATCGCGACCACGCGTCGCTCACCAAGCGGTCCGCCAGCGGCAAGTGGTTCCTGCGCTCGGCGAACGACAAGGCCAGCCTCGGGCTCATCGCGCGCGTGCACGAGCTGGAGACCGATGCGCCGGGGTACCTGACCTTCGACCAGTCCCGCGCAACGCCGACGCTGTCGCCCGCCTTCTCCAACGCCGACGGCGGCGACATCAGCACGCGGCACCTGTCGCTGCACGCCGACTTTTCCCCCACGCGCAACAGCTACCTCACGGTGAAGGGGTACGGGCAGTCGTTCGACCGCAACCGCTTCGTGCGCTTCACCGCCGCTGGCGCCCAGCAGGAGCGGCGGGAGGACGAGAACCAGTACGGCCTCATCTCGCAGTTCACGGTGCGGCCGGCGCCGCTGGCGCGGGTGGATGGCGTCCTCTCCCTTGGTGCCGACTGGCAGACGCAGGACAACCTGCAGCAGCGGTTCCGCACCACCGATCGCGTGCGCGCGGCGACGCTGCGCGACTACGACTTCTCGCTGCGGAACACGGGCGGCTTTGCGCAGGTGGACATTGCCCCGGTCCGCGCGTTGCGCCTCCACGCGGGAGTCCGCGCCGACGCCTTCGATGGCGACTTCACCAACAAGGGGACGTCGGTGACGACGCCGATCATCGACTACGGCACCGTCTGGCAGCCCAAGCTGGGCGCGGTGTTCACGCCAGTCGCGGGATGGTCGGCGTACGCCAACTTCGGGCGTTCGTTCCAGATCGGGACGGGGCTGGCGTCCTACAGCACCAAGCCGCTCGATCCATCGGTCAACGATGGCTGGGAGGTCGGGGTGATCACCGCCCCGGCCGCGTGGCTCACGGTGCGCGGCGGTGTCTGGCGCCAGACCGCGACCGACGAGGTGCGCCTCAAGTTCGACAACTCGGGCGACTCGGAGAACATCGGTGAGACCGAGCGCAAGGGGATCGACCTCGAGGGGACGGTGCAGCTGGGCGGCGGCGTGAGTGTGTGGGGGGCCTACACCTCGCAGCGTGCCACCCTGGTCGAGCCCGGGCTGGCGCAGCCGCAATTTCGGGGCAAGCGGCTCAACCACGTTCCCGACTGGACCATGAAGCTCGGCGCCGACTGGACCCATCGCTCGGGGTTCGCCGCGAGCGCGTGGACCTATGGGCAGGACGACTACTACCTCACCCCGGCCAACACGCTGCCGAAGTTCGGCGGGTACATGGCCACCAACGTCGACCTCTCCTGGCGCTGGCGCGACGCGACGCTTGGCCTGGCGATGCAAAACGTCTTCGATCGCTACTACGAGTACGCCTGGTTCGACGGGACGCAGACGTTGCACTCCCCCGCCAGCGGGCGCAGCGTCCTCGTCAGCGTCACGCTGCAGCGTTAGGCGGACGCGCGCATGATCGATGGAACCTGGGCGGTCGCGCGACACGAGCTGCGGCTCGCGTGGCGCGACCGTGCCGTGCTCGCGCTCGGGGCGGTCCTCACCCTCCTGCTCGTGGTGGCCACGGCGGTCTCCACGGCGCGGCACAGCACCGAGGCGGCGCAGCGTGCGCGCTACCAGCAACTCGTGGGGGAGCAGTTCCAATCGCAGCCCGACCGGCATCCGCACCGTGTCTCGCACTACGGCTACCTGATCTTTCGTCCGCGCGCACCGCTGGGGGCCTTCGACAGCGGCGTCGAGCGCTTCGCGGGGACGTCGGTCTTCCTCGAGGCGCACCGGCAGAACAGCGCCAACTTCAGCGACGCCTCGCAAGGGGGGAGCGGCGAGCGCTTCGGGGAGCTGACCCCCGCGCTCGTCCTGCAGCTCTTCGTCCCCCTGTTCATCCTCGTCGTCGCCGGCACGTCGGTCACGCGCGAGCGCGAGGCGGGGACGTTGGCACTCCTCCTCTCGCAGGGGACGCCGTGGGGGACGGTCTTGCGCGGGAAGCTGCTGGGGAGCGCGCTCGTGGCCGCCGTGGTGCTCGTGCCGGGGGGCGCGGCCGCCCTGACGTGGGGCGCCCTGGGCGCGGGTGGCCCAGCGGTGGACGTTCCCAACACGACGATGACGGTGCGCGTGTTGCTCCTGGCGGGGCTGCACCTCGTCTTCTGGGCGGTCTGCGCGGCACTCGGTGTCCTCGTATCGGCACACCATGCCACCTCGCGCGGGGCCCTGGCCACGACGCTCGGCCTCTGGATTTCCCTGTGGATCATCGTCCCGCGACTGGTCCCGGCCGCCGCCGCGGCACTCCACCCCATCCCGGCGCGCGTGCAATTCGACGCGCAAGTCGAAGCGCGCCTCCGCGAACTGGGTGACTCGCACGATCCCGACGACCCCGTCTTTGCGCGCCTGCGCGACGAGACGCTCACGCGATACGGTGTCTCACGCGTCGAGGATCTCCCGTTCAACTATGCCGGCTTGGTGATGCGTGAAGGCGAGCGACATACCAGCGAGGCGTTCCAGCAGCACATCGGGGCGGTGCAGGCGAGCTTCGATCGGCAGGCGCGCGTGGTGGAGTGGACGGGGATCGTCTCGCCCTACCTGGCGGTGCGTTCGCTCTCGATGGCGCTCGCCGGCGCCGACCTCGCGCACGTCGCCGCGTTCGAGCGGCAGGCCGAGTCGTATCGTTATGCACTCATCCAGGCGTTGAACGACCTGCACATGCACGAGGTGGACGCCTCGCGCGACCGCTACGAGACCGTGGCGAGCGGAGCCCCGTCGCGGCAGCGCATCGATCGGGCGTTCTTCGAGCGCCTCCCCACCTTTCGGTTCACCGCGCCTCCCCTTGACGACGTGCTCCGCGCGCGCCTCGTGGCGGTACTGGCCCTCGTCGCCTTCGTGATGCTCGCCCTCATCGCCTTCGGCGCGACGATACGGCGCGGCGGGGCACACCCGGTCCGATGATGCGACCGCTGCAGCTCGAGTTGCTCCTCCTCCTGCGCCAGCGCGCCGTCGGGATCGGCGTGGCGATTCTCGTGGCCGCTGGCGCGGTGGCGCTGGTGCACGGTCACCGCGTCATCGCGCGGCAGCGCGCGGCCATCGCGGCCTCGCCGGCCATCCAGGCGCAGGAGCATCGTCGCATCCTTGCCCCGCTCGCCCCCGAGGCCAGTGGCAGCGACCAGCTCTACTACCTCCCATTCCATACCGTGCGCGAGCCGTCGCCGTGGGCCCCGATCGCCATCGGCCAGCGTGACGTACACGCCTTCAACCTCAAGGTGCGGATGCTCGCCCTGCAAGGGCAGCTGTACGATGCCGACCTCGGGAATCCCCTGCTGGCCACGTTAGGCAACTTCGACCTCGCCTTCGTCCTCGTCGTGCTCGCGCCACTCGTCCTGATTGCGCTCACCTTCAACGTGCATTCGCTCGAGGTGGAACAGGGGACGTGGGCGCTGGTGCGCTCGCTTCCGGTGCGCGTCGTGACGATCTTCGCGCGCAAGGTCCTCCTGCGGGCAGTGGCCGTCCTCCTTCCACTCTGCCTGCTGCTGCTGGTTGGCGCACCGGCGCTGGGGATACCCCTCGATGCGACGTGGTGGCGCGTGACCGGCAGCGTGGCGCTCTACCTCGGAACCTGGCTGGTGGCCGTCGCGGTGGTGGTGGCCCTGCGACGTTCGTCGGAGTTCAACCTCCTCGTCCTGCTCGGCGTGTGGATCACCTGGACCGCTCTCGGCCCGGCCGCGGTGAACGTGATGGCGGCGGTGCGCCATCCGGTCCCTGAGGCGCTGGAACTGACCGTGCTGCAGCGCCAGGGCTATCACGCCGCCTGGGACGAACCGCTCCCCGTCGTGATGGAGGCGTTCTACGCGCGCTATCCCGAGTGGCGCTCGACCCCGGTGCCGCGCGATCGCTACTCGAGCGCCTGGTACTACGCCATGCAGCAGCGCGGCGACGACGCGGCGCGAGACGCCGCGCGTCGCTATCGCGCCTCGCTCGATGCACGCGACGCGTGGGTTGCGCGCGCTTCGTGGCTCTTCCCACCCGCCGCGTTCCAGCGAATCCTCACACGTACGGCGCGCACCGACCTCGCGGCCTACCACGCGTATCTCGATTCGGTGGCCGAGTATCACGAGTCGCTGAAGCGCCACTTCTTCCCCCTGGTCTTCCACGACCGCCCCGCGTCACGGGTCGATTGGGCACGCGCGCCGCGGCACCGGCACGCGGATTGAGCGGATGGCCGCGCGCACCCAATTGGTGCACGCGTCAAGCACCCGCGCGCCAAACGCGACCAGCATCACCAACGTCGGTTCCGCTGCATCACCGCGTTGGGCCGCGCCATGCGGCATGATTCACGATCGCAGGAGCTCCCTGGCCCTCGTCGGCCACCCCCCACGTGAATCGCCGGAGTCCCCGATGCACTCGACCAAGCGCGATGCTGTTCTCGTCGTGGTCTTCCTCTCGGTCGTCGCCTGCCAACGCCGCGACGCACCGACCGCCTCCACGGCCGCCGACCACTCCGGCACCCCGGCGAGCGACCACACCGGCCACACACTCGTGGCCACCGCCAGCGGCAACAGCTCCGCCATGGGGACCTGGCGCCCGGGACGATTCGACAGCTGCACGGCCGCCGTCCACGACCAGTTCGCCGTCACGGGGCCCGACGGCAAGCGCTATCCCACCTGGCATCCCCCGGTGGATCCGGCCACCGGCTGCACGTTCGGCCACGAGCACGGGCGCGATCCGCGGGGGTCGAAGCTGTACGCGCTGGTCGGGGCCGTCCCCTTTGGCGTGGCCAACGAAGCGCTGCTGTCCTGGCAGCCTGGCGCCATGCGTCACGAGGACCACGTGGGGCACAAGATCGAGTGGGAGAACGACGTCCAGCTGCACTACTCGGTCAATGGCGCGCGCGTCCCGTTTGGCGTGACGTGCGACTGGATGGCCAAGCTTCACCAGGGGACGCACTCGCCCGATGCGCTGGTGAACAACACGCACGAGATCTTCTACACCGTGCGGTGCAGTGACGGCACCTTCCTGCAGGCGACGGTGCTGTCGCGGATCGATCGCGTCGCGCGCTTCGAGCGCGGCTGCGCCAAGGGGACGTTCGTGAAGACCGACCTGACGCCGATGCCGGGGCAGCTCAACGGACGCGGCACGCGCCTCATCCCCGACCGCACCTGCGCCGACAAGTACCTCCTCGTCCCCGCGGGACGTTGGTCGTCCTACAGCGCGCTGTACGAGGACTGGGTCACCTCCAACTACCTGCGCGACGCGAGCGGGCGACAGATCGCCTACTTCGACCCGCACTTCGCCGTCTTCAACCCGGCGCGCTACCACGATCCGCGAGTCGCCTCGCGCCTGAGCTTCGCGCTGGACCTGTGCTACGAGCGCATCGGGAGTGGGAGCACGCAGCGACGGACGCGCGGCGGCGAGTGCGACTGGGGGACCAACTACGGGCAGTTGCAGCTGACGTGGGACGACCCGCGCTCGCCGTTCAATGGCTCGCATCGTGAGACCTACTTCAACCAGACGACGATCAACAACGCCGGCGGTCCGGCGACCTGGTACACCGACCCCTTCGGCGGCAATGCCTCGCGCACGCCCTTCACGGGCTCCATCGCACAACGCGTCGCCAGCCTGGACAACACACGCCCCTATCCGCTGGAGTCACAGGCGGTCGGTGCCAACCGGCCGTACGGCGGGCAGGGGGTCCACGCACCAAACTGAGCGCCTCGGTCCACGAGCCACTCGGCACCGCGACTCGGCGCCCTCCCGGCGGACGGGAGGGCGTTGTCGTGTCCGCGTTTCTCCGCATACGCAGGGGCGGCGCGAGGGCTATCGTGAATGCTCGTCCCGGCGCCGCACGGCGCCTCCAGCCCCGAACTGCGCGGAGCCTCCCCCGTGTCTCGCGATCGTCTGACCTTCGCCCGTGTCGTTCCGTTGGCAGCGCTCCTGTCTGCCACCCTTCTGGCGCCGTCTACAGCGCTGCAGGCGCAGCCCCCCGCCGCGCCATCCGCCGAGGCGGTCAAGGCCGCCTACTCCAAGCGCGAAGTGAAGATCAGGGTGCGCGACGGCGTGACGCTCTTCACCTCGATCTACGTCCCGCGCGACACCACGCGCCGCTATCCAGTGCTGATCTCGCGCACCCCGTACTCGGTCGCTCCATACGGCGCTGACGCCTATCGCCCCGCGCTCGGTCCCTCGGGGAATCCTCGTTATGCGGCTGACGGCTACATCTTCGTCTACCAGGACGTGCGCGGGCGCCACTTCTCCGAGGGGGTCTTTCG
>Ga0116177_10002353_pt1 | contig 13929 bp, 9 predicted proteins | sample AD_STIC10_MetaG_FD_89750 | JGI IMG/M metagenome (GOLD analysis project Ga0116177, IMG submission 89750) | Active sludge microbial communities of municipal wastewater-treating anaerobic digesters from USA - AD_STIC10_MetaG | ecosystem: Engineered > Bioreactor > Anaerobic > Digestate | place: USA...
CGCGTCCGTCCCGCACGAGACGATATCCGCCACCGAAAAACCATCAGCGCGCAGGATCGCGGCGATGTCTTCCGCGATGACGCTTTCGTCCTCGACGATCAGTACGCTTCCTTTCATGCGCTCCCGCCGTATTTTTTTTCGACGTGCCTCGATACACCGCGCGGTCCGTCGCGTCAATCATTCCGTACAGGACGACGTCCAGTAAAAAAAGTCCGGCGGGCGCTCCCGCACATCGGAGAGCCCCCCGCCGCCGCCCCTCGCCGCACCGACGACCGTATGCCCGAAGGCCCGCAGCATGCCGACAAGGTGCTGCTGAATGATTCCTTCGTCTTCGACGGTCAATACCAATGCGTTCGTCCGTCACCGTTCGCAGGTCAATATAAATGAAAAACCGTCTCCCCGGGGGACTTTGATGGCCGCGCGAAGCTGGCGGGCGAGAGTGGCGATCATCAGCATACCGAGGGTTTTCGCATCGCCCACGGTCACGTCCGCAGGCAGGCCGGGACCCGTATCGTGATACCGCAGCTGAATGCAGCCGTTGACCCGCCGCAGGCCGATCGTTATCGTCCCCTGTGCGGACCCCCGGAAGGCGTATTTCAGGGAATTGGTCACGAGCTCGTTCACGATGAGTCCCAGCGGGATCGCGCGATCCATGGCGAACTCGATCTCCTCCGGCGCATCGTAGCGGATATCGACGCGAAGCTCGGGGGACGCAAAGCTCCGCAGCAGCATGGACGAAAGCGTCCTGACGTACTCCGTGATGTTCACGCCCGCGAAATTCCCCGTTCGGTAGAGAAGCTCATGGACCGCTGATATCGTCATGATGCGGCCGTGCAGGTCCGCGAGAATCGAAACGGCAGTTGCGTCCGGGGCCCTGTTTTGCTGAAGGCTGACGAGGCTGGCGATGATCTGCAGGTTGTTCTTCACCCGGTGGTGTACCTCGTGGAGGAGCGCCTCCTTCTCCGCAAGGGAGGCCGTGAGCCGTTGCTCCGCGGCCTTGCGCTCCGAAATGTCCCGCGACACGCCGTAGATGCCCGCTATCGCGCCCGATTGGTCGCGAATGGCCAGGATATTGTTGACCATCCAGAGCGCGGTTCCATCCTTCCGGCGGAATTCGGTTTCTATCGTTACCGATCGGTTGGGGTCGACCCCCATCTCCTCGCGGCGCATCTCTTCGGCAAACAGTTCCCGTATCCTACTGAGCGAATCCGGCGTTACCTGTTCCTCGATCTGTTGCGAGAGGCGCTCCTCGGGAGTGAACCCGAGCACCCGCTCGATGGACGGGCTCACAGAGGTCGTGTGAAGCGAGAGGTCCATCGTCCACACGATGTCGTTCATGTTTTCGGTGATGAATCGGTATTTCTCCTCGCTCACGCGAAGCGCCTCCTGGGCGGCGACCCGTTCGGTGATGTCGTAGATGATCCCGTTCCAAATGAGCGTGCCATCTCGCACCCTGGACGGTTGAGACTCAATATGCATGTGCCGCACCTGGCCGTTAATGACAAATCGCCCTTCCCATGTGAAAAAACTTCCGTTTTCATAGGATTCCACGTTGTGCGTGTAGAAGTTTTCCATCTCGTCCGGGTGAATCAGGGAAAAAGCGGCGGACGGATTGGCAAGCGCTTCCTCCCGGGTGAGTTGGTTGATCTCGCACCACCGGGGGCTGACATACACGAATCGGGGGTCGCTGTCGTTCGTTGCTGCGATTGTAAAGATCCCGATGGGGATCGTGGAGACGAGCCTGTCGTATTCATCGTTGCGGATGCGCAGTTCGTTCTCGATCCGCACGCGCTCCGATATGTCCCGCGACACGCCAAAGATCGCCTCCCGGCCGTTCCAGGTTCCCCGCGTGACCCGCGTCTCGACCGGAATGAGTCCGCCGTCTTTCGCCTTGAGCGGGATCTCGCAGGTTTCCCGCAGGCCCGCGAGCATATCGCCGATGATGGCCGCCGCTTCGTCCCGTCGCTCGGCGGGATGGAAATCGACGGCGCGCATCCGGGCGATCTCGTCCGCGCCGTAGCCGAGCCGCCGTTCGACGACCGCGTTCGTATCGACGACGAATCCGTCCGCGCCAACGATGAAGATGAAATCCGCGATCGTATTATACAGCATGTCGAGGTTGTCGTTCGATACGCGGAGCCGCTCATGCGCGAGGATGCGAAACAGGACGCCCGCGGCCGTCGTCGCCATCGTTTCGAGCACGCCCTTCACGATGTCGCTCGTGCTGCGCGAGCGGTGCGACGCGACGTTCAGGGAGCCCACGATCGCGCCCTCGTGCCTGAGCGGTATCGCGGCAACCGAGGTGACGCCCTCCGTTCGATAGATCGGGGCCCGGTGATAGACGAGGGTTTCGAGGGAAACGAAATCATGGTAAATCGGTTCCCCCGCGACGACCTTCCGCACGTTGAGGCTTTCTCCTTCGTAGCGATTGGCGGCGGCGATGAACGCATCGCCCAGCCCGGAGTGATACACCAGTTCGAGACTTCGCTCATCCTCGCGGAACAGGTAGGCCCCGCCCGAATCGAACTCGCCCGTGTCGCAAATCCCCTCCATCAATGCCGAGAAGGCGTCATCGACCGTAACGGCGGTCGAAAGGCGCACGGCGGTGGCGTGCTGGATGCGGAGCATCTTTTCATACGCCGTCCGCTCGCCGGCGAGGCGAAACAGTTCCGTCACCTCGTCGCCGAAGACGAGGGCGGCCACGGTGTCGTTATTGGAGTGAATGCGGCCGTCGGCGCCCGGGGCCAGTTCGCCAAAGCTGATGAATCCGGCGACGGGGACGTCGGGCACAACGGATTTGACCCGCGCAATTTCTGATTCGATTGTATGGCCCGCGATTCTCGACCTGAGGGCGCATGAGAACATGAGCGCGGCCGCGGGCGTTCTGATGCCTCCGCTCCACAGGGCGCGGATCACGGCGTTCTTTCCGGCGCTCGCCAGCAGATCGGGCCGTGATTCCATGAGGGTTATCGGCGCGCCTTCGCTGAAGCAGTGCGTCGTGCGGATGCCCCCGGCGGGAGTGAAGTAGCTGCCCACGCTGAGGCCGAATTCATCGTACGCGGTCGCGTACCCGAAGGGGATGCAGGTGGTTTGCGCGAAGTGCTTCCCTTGTAGTTCGGATATCGGAAAGCCGGTCGCGGCGGAAAGGGCCCCGATGGCCGGCGTGCCGTCAAATTCGAATATCTCATGGCCGGAGCAGCGGCTCACGATGAGCGGCTTCGCCGTCGGGACAAACCCGTGAGCGCTGCCCATGCCGAAGGCGAGCCCCGTCGTGCAAAACGCCATCAGCATGGAGTCGCGGTACGCCCGGCGGCCGAGAAACACGTAGTTCTCCTCCATGTGCCAGTCGTCCGCGCACCCCCCGCCGATGAGCGGATAGGCCCCGCCGGAGCGATTGTTGAATTCGTTGACGAGCTCGCAGGCGTGCGAATCGGCGTACCTGGTGTTGCCGGGCGAAAACATGATCGCGAAGGCCTTTTCCCCGGTCGCGCGCAGGGATTGGGAAAGCGTTTCTGTATCGTGCAGAAAACGCGAAATGGACGGCGAGCGGGCGCAGTCGTCGAACGCCCGGCGCCAGTTTTTCGATACCGACTCCCCCACGGCGGCGCATACGGACAGGTGCGGCGATGCGAGGGCGGCCACGACCACGCTGCGCTCCCGGCAGCCGTCGCAGATCTCCCCCGCCGTGGAGGCCCCGATGACCGGGACGCCGTCGCCCGCGGCATCGACAATCGCGCCCAGCAGTTCCGTCAGGTCGTACGCGACCGACGCGAACACGAACACGCACGAGAGCGGGTGGCGCCGTATGGCCCCCAGCGCCGCCCGGGCGGCCGCGGCTCCCGCGCGGGCGGCGTCCGGGAGGTCGCTGGTCCCGTGACCGAATTCAAGGTTCATTTGCGCCTCCTGTGCGCTGCGCGGGGCATATTTTTTTCATCCGGTCGATGAAATCGTCCTCGTTTATCGGGTAGCGGATAACGTCATTTGCGCCGCTCTCGAGCGCGTCGAGCGAAAGCAAAAAGTCCCGCTCCTCCGATACGACCGCGAAGGGGACGTCGGTCAGGCCGGCGGTCGAACGAAGCTTTTCGATGAGATACAGCCCGTCGACGTTTTTGTAGTAGAAGTCGATCAGAATCGCGTCGGGCGCCCGCTGGAGGGCCTCGCGAAAGGCGTCAAAGGGCGTGGACACGTGCGTAACGTCGAACGCCGCGGCCTCCAGTATGCTTTTCAGGAACCCGGCCACCGCCTCGTTGTCGTAGATCAGGAGCACTCGCGCCATGGTGTTCGCCTCCGTTATGCGCTCAGGGCGTGCCGTCGAAGGCGTTCTGTCAGGCGCTCGTTGGTGATGACCCGCACGATTTTTCTCGTGTAGTCGTGGCGCATGTCCACCTCGATGGAGCGGATCTTCTTGTTGTCGCTCGCGTTGAAAAAAATGTGCACGTTCGGCTCGATCGGCCGCCCGCTGTTTGTGCTCATGATCCGGGCGAACTCGTAGAGCGGTTCTTTCTGGTTCGGATTGTCTCGTGAAGATCGCACGGATTCCAGCACGATGAAATCGCCGCGGTCCAGCACCCCCTTCCCTTTGTTCAGTGTGCAGGCGAGCGTTTTAATGAAGGAGAGGACGTCGTCCAGAATGAAGTAATGGTTTGACAGGTTCAGGATCTTCCGCAGGCCGGTGCGGGGCTCCTCGGCGGTGCGATAGGGCGTGGAGGTCGTGATCGCGTCGTACACGTCGCAGATCGCGATCATGCGGATCTCCTCGGGGAGGGCCCGGTAGAATGTTTCGCTGTTGCGCTCGCGCGCGGGACGGAAGGGATACCCCATGTTCTTGTACTTGCGATGATGAAATATCGCGGTGCCCTTGATGACGTCGCTCACCATCTTCTGTCCCCCGGGCCCGGTGATATTGTCGAGAATGCGATAGCCCATCCGGGTGTGCTCGACGAGCTGGTTGTATTCGTCGCTGGTCAGCCTCCCCGCTTTCGACAGCACCTCCCGCTGCACGCCCAGCTTCCCGATGTCGTGCAAATAGCCGGCCAGGGCCATGTTCCGCATGCGGGTCTTGTCGTATCCGAGCTTGTAGGCGAGCACCATCGCCAGGACGCCAGATTGGCCGAATGGGCGTAGGTGTAGTAGTCGAAATCCTCCATATCGCGGAGAAGCCCCAGGCAGCCGCCGAGACGGTCCTCCTGGCGCAGCCCGTCGATGATCGAATGCAGATGCGCGTTCGACTGCAGGAACTGCTCGTAGGACATGGCGCCCGTGGCGCGCACCGAGGAGTAAATCTCGCGCGTTTCGTCGGCGAGCTTTTGAATCGCCGGCCGGGACACGATCTCATGGCCGTAGGATTCGACCACCTTGGGCATGAAAAACCGGCACCCCTGCTGGGACTTCGCGACCACCTCGTTCTGGTCGATCGCGATCCCGGCCTCGAAGACGACCGCGCCGCTCTGGTCGATGATGTCGAAGGTGAGGACCTTTTCGCCGCTTAGCTTCGTGAAAAACGAGAGCTTGAGCTCCTGGAAGCGGGCGAGGTCTATCGTTGCCTGTTCGCTCATGGGGTGTCCCTGCCGTGCGCGCGCGCCGGCGCGTATTCCCGGCGAGAGTACACGCAAACGCCCGGGAGCGCAATCACCGGAAATGGTTATTTTACGGAAGCGGCGCGGGGCGATTGTTCGCGTGGAGCCAGGCGATCGCGTGGCGGGTCAGCTCGCCGGAGCTGGCGCAGCCGAGCTTCGCCCGGATTTTTTTCCGGTGCGCCTCGACCGTGTTCACGCTGATGTTGAGCTTGCCGGCAATTTCGAGGGATTTGTAACCCGCGCCGATCATCTCAAAAACCATGAGCTCGCGGTTCGAAAGGAGGTCCACCGGCGCCCCATCGGCCTTTTCGGCGCCGTCGAGAAGGCCCCTGATGAGATCGCCCGATATGCGGCCGCTCACGTACAGCTTCCCGCTCATGACGGCCATGATCGCGTCAATGATCGACGCGGGCGCGTCGCTCTTGGACAGGTATCCCATGGCGCCGGCCCGAATGGCCCGCTCGACATAATAGGCCTCGGTGTGCATGGACAGGACGATCGATTTCGACGCGATGCCCCGCGAGCGCATGGTGGTGATGAGGTCGATTCCCGAGGCCTCCGCGTCGAGGGAAATGTCCACGATGACGATGTCCGGTTCCTCGCGCGCGATGATCGCGATCGCGTCGTTCGCGGACACCGCTTCGCCCACCACGCGCATGGCGGCTTCGTCCTCGATCACCTTCTTGATGCCCTTCCGCATCAGGGGATGGTCCTCGACGATGACGATCGATACGCCCGTTTCGTTGTTCATGGCAGCGCTTCCTTCCGGGGTCTCGTGCCGATTTTTTCGGTGATGCCGCAGGCATCGAAGTCTGTGCGGAATAGTTATCGAAACGCATTTCGCGTGTCAATAACAGGATCCGGCTATTCCGCGCGCCGGCCCGCCAGCGGAAGCGCGATTGAAAGCGCAAACCGGCCATCCGCGACACCCGTCGCCAGCGACGCGCCGATCAGGACCGCTCGATGCCGCAGTATCCCGAGGCCCATCCCGCCGCCCGCCGCCGCGCCTCCCGTTGCGGGCGCGATTGGATTCTCCAGCAGGACCTCGAGCGCGTCGTTCGCGCGGCGGATCCGCAGCGTCACGTCCCCGTCGCCGTGCTTGAGGGCGTTATGGATGCCTTCCGTCAGTATCGAATACAGCGTGTCGCAGATGAAATCGCCCAGCCCCTCGAGTCTGCAGGCGATGTCGACGCGCACCGCCTTTTTGTATATTCGCTCGTTCTGAGTGATAAAGTCCCTGAGCGAATGTATAAATCGCTCGGTGTCGGCCGTTACCGGGTGCATTTCCCTGGCCGTGTCCTTCGCGTACTCGATCGCTTCGGTGATGATCCTCGAGATCTCGCGCAGGTCCTTCCGTTGCGCCGGCGTCGGCTGGGTGATGGATTTTCGCACCGATTCCATGGCGAACCCGAGATACGAAAGACGCTGCCCGAGGTCGTCGTGGAGCCTGTGGCTGATCCGCTGCCGCTCCGCGGCGGCCGCCATGAGCGCTTCCTTCTCCAGAGTGCGCACATCGGTGATGTCCCGGGCGATCGTCCCGATCGCGGTTATGGCGGCGTGTTCGTCCCGGATGGGGTATTTCTGCACCAGAAAGTAGCACGTGCCCGAATCGTGGACGATCGGGCGCTCTTCGACGATCTCGGTCCTCTCGTCCAGGACCGCGCTGTCGAGCGGCCGTATCGCCTCCATCAGCCGGTCGAAGGCGGGGCTTCCCGGATGCGCCGCCGCCGGGTGCGGCGAACGGGCGCAGCGCACCGATCCCGCGGCGAAGAGGATGTTCCCGCGAAGGTCCTGGAGCGCAACGACCCCCGAGGCGTTTTCAATCAATCGCGTGAGCATGTCTTCGCGATGCCGCAGCTCGGCCTCAACGCGCTTCCGCTCGGTGATGTCGACGGCCATGCCGATGCTGACCGGCTCCCGGTCGATCAGTATCGGCTCAATGGACAGCAGCACGGTCCTCGCCTCGCCCGATTTGCAGGTTATCTCGACTTCGTGGTTCCTGAGATGCCCGTTGCTTCGTACCAGCGCCAGGGCCTTTTCCCTGGCCTCCGAGCTCCATATGCCGATCTCGACCGCCGTGCGGCCGATGAGTTCGCCTCTGGAATAACCGGTTATGCCTTCGTAGCTGTCGTTGATTTCAAGGAAGGTCCCGTCGCTCATCCGCGTGATGCTGCCCATGACCGGGCTGTGATGAAACGCGCGCGCGAACTTCTCTTCGGCCGCCTTCAGCCGCTCGAGCGCCGATTTGAGCGGCGTGATGTCCTCGCCGACGGATTGAAACCCGGTCGTTCGGCCGTCGGCGGCGATGATCGGCCGGGTGGTCCATTTTATCCATTTCGACGATCCGTCCTCCGCGGAGATTTCAGCGAAGTATTCCCGTTCGGTCATCGTCTGACGAATGAGGTCGATGTGGTTTTGCAGCATCGCTCGCTCGGCGGCGGGTAGAACGTCGAGGAAGCGCGCGCCCGCAGCGGCATCGATCGGTTTCCCGAAAAACGCGCAATACGCTTTGTTCGCATAGGTGAGCAGGAGGTCGTCGGTAAACCGGCACACCAGGTGGGGCAGTCCGTCGATGATGTCCGCAAGGAGCGCGGTTCGAGATCGATCGCCGTCGTCGATGGCGATCCCCGCGCTCGTCCCCGCGAACGCCGCTCCACTGGGATCGCGACCCGCGGGGCCCGCCCGTTCGCTCGCGCGCGCTCCGCGCTCCGAGATGTGCCGCTTGATCGACAGGCCGACGACCGCGAGCAGTTCCCGCCGGTTGATGGGCTTGACCAGATAGCCGTACGGCAGAACGTCCATCGCGCGTTTCATCAGGAGCTCGTTCGAGTGCGCCGTGACGAACACGACCGGGATGCCGATCCGCGTGATCAGCGCCGCGGCATCGACGCCGTCCAGCTCGCCCGGCAGCATGATGTCCATAAGCACGATGTCCGGGCGCAGCGTTCGAGCGGCCGTGACGGCTTCGTCGCCGCACGCCACGATGCCGCATACCGCATAGTTTTCCCGCGTGAGAATCTCGGCAATATCGTCCGCGATTATGCCCTCATCCTCGACGATAAGCACCGTTCCGTTCATGGCTGGTTTCCCGTTTTGTTCGTATCATCGTGTTCCTGTGGACAGATGATCGCCGCACCGGATACTCCTTTCCGGAAACAATACCGCCGTAAACCATTTTTTGCGTGTCGCGCCTTGGCAGCGCGCTCCGTCACGCTCCGAATGCGACAGAGCCGAACCATGTCCCCGCTGAGCACAATCGACCGCCGGCCGATGCATTTCGGATTGACAATGCCGGCGTCGGGGTATGGTTTCGCGCTTGTAGCAAATTGCCGATGACAATCGGCCACAAAAAAAGGAGCGTGGTATGAAAAAAACAACTCGATGTGTAGTTTCAACCCTCATTAGTGCCGGCCTGGTGCTGGTATTTTCCGCGACGCGCGGCGGCGCCGATGGCGGGCGCGAGTGCGATTCCAAGCGGGCTCTGAACGGAGCGGAGAAAGCCGCCGTCAACGGCGTTTTTGCAGTGCTGAAGGGTTCGCTTCCCGCCGCGCCGAAGGGCTGGAAGCTGCAACAGGCCCCGGACGCCGCGAAGCTTCCCGCCTGGATCGCCGGCGCGCCGGGCTGCCCGGTGTTTTACGAGTTCGAAAGCGCCTTCTACAGCATGAAGAACGCCATGGAGATGGGGAGCAAGATGGGCAGCCAGCGCATGACGCAGATCGCGATGGAGATCGCCGCCGCCATGCAGCGGGGCGACACCAAGCGCGCCGAGGAGCTCCAGAAGGAGATGGAGGCGCTTCAGAAGGGCGCCACCCCCGCGGAGGGCGTGAGCGTGACGGTCCGGTATCGGTGCAACGGCTCATCGTCGGTCACCCTGGGCTCCGAGTGTAAGCCGGTGTCGATCCCGGGGGCGAAATACGCGTTCATGTGCGAGAGCGCGAATCAGACGACCGTCGCCATCTATCTCGGGCGGTGGACCTCGAGCGGCGGAAGTATCGCCCTCGCGGACAGCCAGAAGAACGCCGCGAACACCTCGCCGCAGGCCATCGAGATCGTCGTGTTCGGACAGTCGGCCTCGACGGTCCAGGACATGGCCCGGAAGATAAACCTTCGGTCGCTCACTGCCGTGATAAAATAGCCATACGGCGTTCGCATGCGACGATACACGGCATCCGGCGGTTTCCCCGGATGCCGTGTGCGTTATGCGACTTATATGCCTCCGCGGAGCGTCCTTCGCGGTCCGGCGCCGGTGATCTCAGTTGGCGCGGTTCGCGATGATGGCGAGGAAGTCCTGCACCGCGGCGGTGAGCTCGTTCGCCCGCGCGAGGATGGCGTTCATGGTCTTCAGGTTTTCCTTGAAGACGGCGTTGATGGCGTTCACGTTGTCCAGCACGTCGTACACGGCCACCTTCTGGTCCACCGTGAGATCGTCGATTTCCTCCGACGTGGCCTTGATCGTCTGCGCCTTCCCGGCGACGATGGTGTTGAGCTGGGACTGGTCGCGGACGGTCGCGGCCATGCGGTGCACGTCGCGGCTGATGTCCTGGATCCGGCGCATCACCTCGCCCGACGCGGCAACCGCCTGCTGGATGGCCTGCGTGTTGCGCGCCAGGACTGCGTTCTTCTCGTCGAGGATCGCGCCGATGTCCTTGACGCTCGCGGCGGTCTGGTCGGCGAGCTTGGCGATCTCTCCGGCCACCACGGCGAAGCTGCGCCCCGACTCCCCGGCCCGCGCCGCCTCGATGGAGGCGTTCAGCGACAGCAGGTTGATCTTGTCGGAGATGTCGTTGATGACGCCCAGCACCTCGCCGATCGACTTCGTGTCGTCGATCACGCCCAGCATCTCCCGCGCGGTCGCGTCGAGCTCCGCCTGGCCTTTTCCCGCGCTCTCGGCCACCCGCCCGGTGGAATCGACCTCCGCCTCGATATTGCGCGCAACGGTCTCCGCCGTCTCTATCAGGCTCTCGATGAGGCGCACCAGGAGCTGCAGCTCCTCGGACTGGCGCGCCGAGAGCTCGGCCACGCCGTTCACGCCTGCCGCGATCGACTCGATGGACGCCCCCACCTGGATGATCGCGAGCGCCTGTTCCTTCACCTGGTCGAGGGAGGCGGCCGTGTCCCCGGTGATCATCGCCGCACGCTCCGAGAGCCGGTCCGCCGTCTCGGCGAGGAGCGCGGTGCGGCCGCTGAACGCGCCGGCGGTCTCGTCCAGCGCGGCGGCGAGCTCGCGGAGTTCGCCCGAATGAGCCGCCGGGTCCGCGGGATTCCCTGCGGCGATCGCGCGCAAGCGCCCGGACATGCGCCGTTCCGCGGAGCGGATCAGCCGGTGCCGAATGAAAAGATATGCGATGGCGATGATGGCGATGCCGAGCGATGCGCCGCTATAGGCGACAAAGAGCGTCCCCGAGCGGTCGGGATCGGTGGCGATATCGGCCGCATAGTAGAGCGCCGAGGCGAGCGCGAGTGCAATCGGCGCGCAGAGAACGATGCCCGTGGAAACGCGATGCAGCCGGGATTCTTTCTGGTTCTGTATCATCCCGTGTTCCTTCCGATTCCAAGGGTGCGCGGGGGCGATGAAAATATCAACACAAATACGTTGTGTCGATCCGTACCGCCCGTGCGTTATTTGAACGCCGCCGAACGAAGCGCCTCGCCGCCCGGCGTGCGCGGGAGGATCACGAATCGGTACTGGCCGCCGTTTCGGGCCGGATTGTGCCACCGCGCCTCGTAGAGATGTCCCTCAGCGTATTTCGTAACCAGCCGGACCGAGAGATCGTACCCGCCGTCGTCCATCGGCGTCCCGGCGACGGCCAGCGGCGTCCATGTTTTTCCATCGGGGCTCGACTCGATGCGCACCAGGGGCCGGTCGAACGCCATCGCGCGCGGGGGCGCGTCGATCCAGCGAAAGCGCCACGACGCCTCGATGCCGCGTGCGCCCTGCTCGAACTCCGGCGCTCCCTGCGGCGAGCGGCGAACGATCGCATCGCCCGATTTCGGAACGAAGGGTTCGCCCTCGAGCGTGAAGGACCACGAGGTTGGGAGTGACGACGGCGCACCGTTAATAAGCGCTCGCGCGAGGTCCGCGGCATGCGCCGCGAGGAACGGTTGCGTGTTCGGGCCGTAGAGCGTGTGCCCGCCCTCGTAGTATTGGCGGGCGTATTCCTCGGGCGTGGTCACATAGCCGAAGTAGCCGTTCGATACGCTGATGGGCGCGACGACGACCGGCGCGGCGCCCGTGAAGGCCGAGGCGCACTGCGCCGCGATCCGCCGCCCCGATTCCGTTGTTATCTCGAAGGGAAGGGGGGCGAGCACGGTGTTTCCGACCTGGATCAATTGCAGGTAGAGAAGATGCGGGAAGTCCTCTTTGGGGAGGATGATCGGCTGCAGCGGACCCGCCGCGATGCGCTTGTGTCCCTGCTCGCCGCCGGTGAAGAACCAGCGCGGCCACCCCGGGGCGAAAAAGGGCAGGCAGCCCACCACGGGCGTGCGGCCGTCCGGGGCCCCCGCGAGGAGGGCGTTGCCCACTTTGGGCTCGCTCGCGAGCGACACGCCGCCGATCGAGCGGTTTGTGGCCAGGTCGATCTCGCGCGCGATGGCGCGGCAGGCGGCTTCGTCGGAAAGCTTCGCGCCGAGCGCGCTAAAGAGCTCGAACTGACGGGCGGCGAGCGCGCTCCCCAGGCGGCGCGCCTCGGGGAAATCGCGCGCATCGCGGTAGTTCGGCGAGTTGTCGCCGTGAGTTCCGTTCGCGGCCGCGTGGACGAAGTCCTCGCCCGCGCCGAGCCGCTCGCGCGCCAGTCGCTCGAACTCGCGCGTCACGGCGGCGAAGACGTCGGCGTTGTACAGGCGGTTCGAGTTCGGGATCACCGTCGCGTGGATCGAATAGCTGGAAAAGGCGGCGCGCGGCACGAAGCGGCCCAACTCGTCGCGGCAGTCCACGCGGACCACGTGGAGCGACGGGTTCACCGCCGCGAAGATGTCGTTCTTCTTCGCTTCGGGGACCGTCGCGTTGTGCCGATAGGCCTCGATGCTGCGGTTGCGGCTGAAGCCGGTGAAGTCCATCGTCCCGGCGGCGACCTTCGCCGGCGCGCTCGTTGTGTGCGCTTCCATAATGGCCGCGGCGATGCGCCCGGCGAGGAAGTCGAAGTAGTCCCGGTCGAATCCGGGCGCGGCGGCGGCGAACCGGTTGTAGAAGTTGCTCTCAAAGTAGCCGCCGGGACCGGAGTGCGTGTGGGTCCCCGCGATCATGAGGGCGTCGGCGCCCACGCCGGTTTCCTTCGCCACGAGCTCGGCGACGCGATGGTGCAGGATGAGCGAGCCGGAGAGGAGGTCGCACTGCACCAGCGCGATGGGCTTCCCGGTTTTCGGTTTGATGTAGATGGCCCGCGCGTACAAGCGCGTCCGGAAGCCCTCGGCGGCGCCCGACTGCTTCGAATAGCCCGCCAGCGGCATGCCCGGGGGCGGGGTGATGTCGACCCGCGCCGCCCCGGCGACGAGCCCGTCGGAGGGGGCGGGCGCGGCGGGCGCGATATTGCGTATGTCGATCTTCACCTGCGGCGCGCTGCAGGCATACAGCCCGAGGCCGAGACCGGCGGCGATGATGATGCGTGCGATGCGTGTTGTCATGGCTTCCTCGCGTGATGGTTGATAGCGCGGCGCGATCGTCCCGCGTGCGTTGCGGCTGCGTAAGACCCTTGCGGGTTGTGCGCTCGCTTTCAAGCTTTTTTTCGCCGTGTGTCGTCGGATAGCGCATGTGGCGCGGCCCGGCGACGCGTGCGCGAAGATGTCGAATGTCGGGGAATGCTGGCGGGAGACTAGAGCATTCCCGGCAGGTGCGATTCCAGGAACTTCTGGTCGTCCATTCCCACGAGATGGCGGTACTTCTCGGATTGAAGCGACAGCAGCTCCTCGCCGCAATCGCAGATGAAGTTGCGCCGCTTGGCGTCGTGATGGCAGAAGTATTTCTGGCCGTCCTGGTACGCGGGGAACACCGCGGCCATGCTCCTGTCCGCGAGCGCCTCTTTGCGCGAGCTCACGATCTCCTTCGAGAGCAGGATGGCCCGCATAACGCCCCGCTCGCAGGTGATGAGCCGCGAGTACTCGGTGAGTCCCCGCTCCGATAGAAACGAGGCGATATCGCGCTCGCAGGCCTTGTCTGCGCATTCCTGCTTGGTGTAGCGGTTTTCGTAGACGTGCGCGCCGAAGCGTTTGTGCGTGTATTTTCCGTAAATGAACTTTTTCTGCTTCAAGGCCCCGAAGCACAGGTAAATCTCGTTCTCCGGGTCGAAGGAGCAAGTGGCCAGCAGCAGATCGAGCTCCTTGCCGCATGCGGCAAGGAGCTCGATCTGCTGCTGGCCAC
>Ga0116177_10002358_pt1 | contig 13922 bp, 7 predicted proteins | sample AD_STIC10_MetaG_FD_89750 | JGI IMG/M metagenome (GOLD analysis project Ga0116177, IMG submission 89750) | Active sludge microbial communities of municipal wastewater-treating anaerobic digesters from USA - AD_STIC10_MetaG | ecosystem: Engineered > Bioreactor > Anaerobic > Digestate | place: USA...
GCGCGCGGCGGCGACGATCTCGTCGCGCGTCGCGTCGGGCCGGCCGTAGGCGATGTTCTCGGCGATCGTGCCGAAGAACAGGAAGGGCTCCTGCAGCACCAGGCCGATGTGGCGCCGGTAGTCGGCCACGCCGAAGCGGCGGATGTCGGTGCCGTCGACCTTGATGGCGCCGTCGGTCACGTCGTAGAAGCGGCAGATCAGGTTCACCAGCGTGCTCTTGCCCGAGCCGCTGTGGCCGACCAGGCCGATCATCTCGCCGGGGCGGATGTCGAGCTCGAGGTCGCGGATCACCGCCCGGTTGCCGTAGCGGAAGCCCAGCCCCTGCATCTCGATGCGGCCCTGCAGCCGCCCGATCTTCACGGGCTGGGCCGGGTCGGGCACGTTCGAGACATGGTCCAGGATGTCGAAGATGCGCTTGGCCCCGGCGGCTGCCTTCTGCGTCACCGAGACGATGCGGCTCATCGAATCGAGCCGGCCGTAGAAGCGGCCGATGTAGGCGATGAACGCGGTGAGCACGCCGACCGTGATGTCGCCGTGGCTGATCAGCCAGATGCCGAAGGCCCAGACGACGAGCAGCCCGATGTCGGTGAGCAGCGACACCGTCGGCGAGAACAGGCTCCAGGTCTTGTTCAGCTTGTCGTTGACCGCCAGGTTGTGCTGGTTCGCCTCGCGGAAGCGCTGCGCCTCGCGTTTCTCCTGCGCGAAGGCCTTGACGACGCGGATGCCCGGGATCACGTCGGCGAGCACGTTGGTGACGTCGCCCCAGACGCGGTCGATCTTCTCGAAGCCGGTGCGCAGCCGGTCGCGGACGATGTGGATCATCCAGGCGATGAAGGGCAGCGGCACCAGCGTGGCCAGGGCCAGCCAGTGATTGATCGAGAACAGGATCGTCGCCGTCATGCCGATCATCAGCACGTCGGTGGCGAAATCCAGCGCATGCAGCGACAGGAAGACCGAGATGCGGTCGGTCTCGGAGCCGATGCGCGAGATCAGGTCGCCGGTGCGCTTGGCGCCGAAGTAGTCGAGCGACAGCTGCAGCAGGTGCTCGAAGGCGGCCACCCGCAGGTCGGCGGCGATGCGCTCGGACACCAGGGCCAGCAGCCAGGTGCGCGCCCAGCCCAGGCCCCAGGCGAGCAGGCCCGAGGCGAGCAGGCCGCCCAGCAGCTTGAAGACCAGCCCGGGCGCGATCTGCTCGCCGTTCTGGAACGGGATCAGCACGTCGTCCATCAGCGGGATCGTCAGGTACGGCGGCACCAGCGTGGCGCCGGTCGAGGCCAGCGTCAGCAGGAAGCCGATGAGCAGCTGGAAGCGGTACGGTCGCGCGAAGCGCCACAGCCTCAGCAGCACCCAGGTCGACGGCGGCGGCGGCTGGACGCGCGCGCAGGCCGGGCACTCGTCGCTGTCGGGCGGCAGGGTGGCGCCGCAGGTCGGGCAGGCCTCGCTCTCGTCCGCCGCTGCGGCGCGGCCCGATCGCAGGGCCAGCACCTGCCGCTCGAAGGCGCCGATCCATTGCAGCGCCTGCGGATTCAGGCCGAGCGTGAAGCGCCAGGAGGCCAGGCGTCGGGTGGCGTCGTGCAGTTCGATCGTGCCGATGCCGGCGTGGTCGAGATGGTGCGCCGACAGGCCGGCGACCAGCGGCCAGGACTGCCAGTGGCCCGAGGCGTCGGCCGCGAGCACGCGCCGGTCGCTGAGCACGAGCAGCCCCGGCGCGAAGCGGAGTTCCGCGTCGAGGTCAACCTCGAAGCTCGCCAGAACGTTCTCGGCGCTTTCGAGTTGCGCCGCCAGCGCGGCGCGCAATGCGTGCGCTGCGGACGGGGCGGCATCATGGAGGGTTGGGTGTTGCATTCTGTTTCCCCGGCGGGGGTGAGCGCGGTGCGCGTCGAATCGCCGCCGAGGCCGGCGATTCTCGCCCAATCGGCGCGATGGCCGGCGGCGCATCGACGTCCGGCGCCTGTCGGCGCCGGGTGCAGAATCCGCACCCAAGTCCGCCCCCGCCGAAGGCCGCTTCCATGACCCGCAAGAAAGACATCGAGCTCCTGCGCATCAACTACCTGCGCGGGCCGAACCTCTGGACCTACCGGCCGGTCCTCGAGGTCTGGCTCGACCTGGGCGAGCTCGAGCACCATCCCTCGCACCTGCTGCCCGGCTTCAACGACCGGCTGGTGGCGATGCTGCCGGCGCTGGTCGAGCACCATTGCGGCGTCGGCGAGCGCGGCGGCTTCATCGAGCGCCTGCGCGAGGGCACCTGGGCCGGCCACGTGCTCGAGCACGTCGTCATCGAGCTGCTCAACCTGGCGGGCATGCCCACCGGCTTCGGCCAGACGCGCAGCACCTCGCGGACGGGCGTCTACCGCATGGTCTTCCGCGCCCGCGACGAGCAGGTCGCGCGCTGCGCGCTCGACAACGGCTACCGGCTGCTGATGGCGGCGATCAACGACGATCCCTTCGACGTCACCGCGGCGGTGGCGCGGGTGCGCGAGCAGCTCGACGACTCGTACTTCGGGCCGAGCACGGCGGCCATCGTCGGTGCGGCCACCGACCGCGGCATCCCGCACATCCGCCTGAACGACGGCAACCTGGTGCAGCTGGGGCACGGCGCATCGCAGCGCCGCATCTGGACCGCCGAGACCGAGTTCACCAGCGCGATCGCCGAAGGCATCGCCGGCGACAAGGACCTGACCAAGCGCCTGATCGCCGCCTGCGGCGTGCCGGTGCCCGAAGGCGAGATCGTCGCCAGCGCCGAGCAGGCCTGGCAGGCGGCGCAGGACATCGGCCTGCCGGTCGTCGTCAAGCCTTCCGACGGCAACCACGGCCGCGGCGTCACGCTGGACCTCACCACGCGCGAGGACGTCGAGGCGGCCTTCCGCCTCGCCGAGCAGCACGGCAGCGAGGTGCTGGTCGAACGCTACGTGCGCGGCGACGAGCACCGGCTGCTGGTCGTCGGCGGCCGCGTCGTGGCCGCGGCGCGCGGCGAGACCGCCTGGGTGACCGGCGACGGCCGTTCGACGGTGGTCGAGCTCATCGACAGCCAGATCAACAGCGACCCGCGCCGCGGCGTCACCGAAGACCACCCGCTGAACCGGCTCGACCTGAGCGAGGACGAGGTCATCGTCGCCGACCTGCAGCGCCAGGGCCTGACACCCGACGCGGTGCCGGCGGCCGGACGGCGCGTGCTGATCCAGCGCAACGGCAACGTGGCCATCGACTGCACCGACGAGGTCCACCCCGAGGTGGCGCACGCGGTGGCGCTGGCCGCCAAGGTGGTGGGGCTGGACATCGCCGGCGTGGACCTGGTTGCCGAGGACATCGGCCGGCCGCTGGCCGAGCAGGGCGGGGCGCTGGTGGAGGTCAATGCCGGCCCGGGCCTGCTGATGCACCTGAAGCCGGCCGTGGGCACGCCGCGCCCGGTGGGCCGGGCGATCGTCGAGCACCTCTTCCCGGAGGCCGACGAGGCGCACGCGCACGGCCGCATCCCGATCGTCGGCATCGCCGGCTCGCGCGACTCGACGCTGATCGCGCGCATGGTGGCGTGGCTCCTGCACCTGGGTGGCCGGCACGTCGGGCTGGCCTGCGCCGACGGTGTCTTCCTCGACCGACAGGTGCTCGAGCACCACGACGGCACGCGCTGGGACCACGCCCACCGGCTGCTCGTCAACCGCGTCGTCGACGCGGCGGTGTTCGAGAACGGCGCCGAACCCTTGCTGCGCGACGGCCTGCCCTACGACCGCTGCCGGGTCGGCGTGGTCACCGACCTCGACGGCTGGGAGCGGCTCGCGCACTACGACGTGATCGAGGCCGACCAGATGTTCAAGGTGATGCGCACCCAGGTCGACGTGGTGCTCCCCGAAGGCTCCGCGGTGCTGAACGCCGCGGACGAGCGGATTGCCGACATGGCGCGGCTGTGCGACGGCGACGTCGTGCTCTATGCCGCCGACGATGCGCTGCCGGCGATGGCCGCGATGCGCGAGCAGGGCAAGCGCCGCGTGTTCGTGCGCGACGGTCGCGTCGTGCTGGCCGAGGGCGCCGACGAGACCCCCGGTCCGGCGCTGGCGCGCGGCCGGCGCGCGATCGACATCGCGCCGGACACGCTGCTGGCCGTGGTGGCCGCCGGCTGGGCGGCGGGCGTGTCGCCCGAACTGATCGCCGCGGCGATCGAGACCTACGAGCCCGAGGCGCGCACGGGCCACGAGCAGAGGACGCACTGATGGAAGTCTCACGCATCCGCGCGCTGCGCGGCCCCAACCTCTGGAGCCGCCACACGGCCATCGAGGCGATCGTCAAGTGCGAGGGCGTCGAGAACGCGATCGCGACGATGCCCGGCTTCGAGCCGGCAGTGCGCATGCTGTTCCCGGGCATCGGTGCGCTGCGCGCCAGCGGCTCGGTGTCGCTGGCCCACGTGCTCGAGGCCGCGGCGCTGACGCTGCAGGAGGAGGCCGGCTGCAAGGTCACCTTCAGTCGCACCACGCAGACCGTCGAGCCCGGCACCTACCAGGTCGTCGTTCAGTACAGCGAAGAGGCCGTCGGCCGGCTCGCGTTCGAGCTCGCGCAGCAACTCGTGCACTCGGCGCTGAAGGGCGGCGACTTCGATGCCGATGCCGCCATCGCGAAGCTGCGCGAGACCGACGAGGACGTCCGCCTCGGGCCGTCCACCGGGTCGATCGTCGACGCGGCGCTGGCGCGCGGCATCCCGTACCGTCGCCTGACCGAAGGCAGCCTGGTGCAGTTCGGCTGGGGCTCGAAGCAGCGCCGCATCTGGGCCGCCGAGGTCGATGCGACCAGCGCGGTGTCCGAGTCGATCGCGCAGGACAAGGACCTGACCAAGCAACTGCTGCGGGCCGCCGGCGTGCCGGTGCCCATCGGGCGCCCGGTGCACAGCGTCGGCGAGGCCTGGGAGGTGGCGCTGGAGATCGGCCTGCCGGTGGTGCTCAAGCCGCAGGACGGCAACCAGGGCAAGGGCGTGACGGTCAACATCACCGATCGGGCACACCTCGAGATCGCCTACCGCGCGGCCGAGGAGATCGGCACCGTGCTGGTCGAGAAGTACCTGCCGGGCAGCGACTTCCGCCTGCTGGTCGTCGGCAAGCACCTCGTGGCCGCGGCGCGCCGCGACCCGCCGCACGTGATCGGCGACGGCCAGGCCGACGTGCGCACGCTGGTCGAGCGCGTCAACGCCGACCCCCGCCGCGGCGACGGCCATGCGACGTCGCTGACCAAGATCCGCTTCGACGACATCGCCGTGGCGCGCCTGGCGCTGCAGGGCCTGACGCCCGAGTCGGTGCCCGAGAAGGGGCGCCGCGTGATCTTGCGCTACAACGCCAACCTGTCCACCGGCGGCACCGCCACCGACGTGACCGACGAGGTGCACCCGCAGGTGGCGGCCAGCGCCGTGGCCGCTGCGCAGATGATCGGCCTGCACGTCTGCGGCGTCGACGTGGTCTGCGAAAGCGTCGGCCGCCCGCTGCCCGACCAGCACGGCGGCATCGTCGAGGTGAATGCCGCACCCGGCCTGCGCATGCACCTGTCGCCGTCCTACGGAAAGGGGCGCAACGTCGGCCAGGCGATCGTGGCCGACCTGTTCGGGCCCGGGGACGACGGCCGCATCCCGGTCGTCGCGGTCACCGGCACCAACGGCAAGACGACGACCGCGCGGCTCATCGCGCACCTGTTCGCCAGCAGCGGCCTGCGCGTCGGGCTGACCAACACCGACGGCGTCTACGTCGACGGCCGGCAGATCGACAGCGGCGACTGCAGCGGCCCGAAGAGCGCGCGCAACGTGCTGATGCACCCGGAGGTCGACGCCGCCGTGTTCGAGACCGCGCGCGGCGGCGTGTTGCGCGAAGGGCTGGGCTTCGACCGCTGCCACGTCGCGGTCGTCACCAACATCGGCGCCGGCGACCACCTCGGGCTGAACTACATCACCACCGTCGAGGACCTGGCGGTGCTCAAGCGGGTGATCGTGCAGAACGTCGCCACCGACGGTTTCGCGGTGCTCAACGCCGCCGACCCGATCGTCGCGGCGATGGCGGCGTCGTGCCCCGGCGAGGTGATCTTCTTCTGTGCCGACCGCCACCACCCGGTGATGGCCACGCACCGGGCCCAGGGGCGGCGCACGGTCTACGTCGACGACGGCCACATGGTCGCCTCCGAGGGCAGCGTGCGCGGCCGCGTGCCGCTGCGCGACATCCCGATCACCCGCTATGGCACGATCGGCTTCCAGGTCGAGAACGCGATGGCCGCCGTCGCCGCGGCCTGGGGCGCCGGGCTCGACTGGGCGGCGGTGCTCAGCGGGCTGGCGAGCTTCGTCAACGATGCCGCCAGCGTGCCGGGGCGCTTCAACGTCATGGACTACCGCGGGGCCACGGTCATCGCCGACTACGGCCACAACCCGGACGCGATGCGCGCCCTGGTCGCGGCGGTGCAGGCCATGCCCGGCGAACGGCGTTCGGTCGTGATCAGCGGCGCCGGCGACCGCCGCGACGAAGACCTGCGCGAGCAGACCGTGATCCTCGGCGATGCCTTCGACGAGGTCCTGCTCTACCAGGACGCGGCCCAGCGCGGACGCGCGGACGGCGAGGTGATGGCGCTGCTGCGCGAGGGGCTGAAGACGGCGCGCCGCACGCGCCACGTGGACGAGATCCGGGGTGAGTTCCTCGCGATCGACACGGCGCTCGCCCGGCTGAAGCCGGGCGACCTCTGCCTGGTCCTGGTCGACCAGGTGGAAGAGGCGCTGGCGCACCTGGCCCGGCGCATCGGCGAGTCCGCCTGAACCCCGTCGCGCCCTGGGGGCAGGCCTGCGGGCCGTCCGGGGCCGCGGCTTACAATCCCGCGGTTTTGCCGCCGGCATCGTGCGCGGCACTCCAAAGGACGACAACGTGTTCATTTCCGACGCTTTTGCCCAGGCCGCCCCGGCGGCGGCCGCCGACTCCTCCTTCGCGGGCAGCCTGACCAGCATGCTGCCGCTGGTGCTGATGTTCGTGGTGCTGTACTTCGTGATGATCCGGCCCCAGATGAAGCGCCAGAAGGAGCACAAGGCCATGATCGACGCCATCGCCAAGGGCGACGAGGTCGTGATCGGCGGCGGCGTGCTCGGCAAGATCTCCAAGGTCGGCGACAGCTACATCCACGTCGAGGTCGCCAACGGCGTCGAGATCCAGGTGCAGCGCGGCGCGGTGGTGCAGGTCCTGCCCAAGGGCACCTACAAGTAAGTCGGCACGCGGCGTGCGGTCCGGCCCGTCGTGGCGGGCCGGCGCGCGGCAGCGGGCTGCGGCCTGCGAGGAACATCGATGAACCGCTACCCCTTGTGGAAGTACGCGATCCTGGCGATCGCGCTGCTCGTCGGCCTGGTCTACACGCTGCCCAATCTCTTCGGCGAGGCGCCGGCGGTCCAGGTCAGCAGCGGCAAGGCCACGCTCAAGCTCGGGCCGGACATGGTCCCGCGGGTGCAGCAGACGCTGGCGCAGGCCGGCATCCCGGCGGACTTCGTGCAGTTCGACGGCAACTCGGTCAGGGCGCGCTTCGCCACTACCGACCTCCAGATCAAGGCCAAGGACGCGATCGGCCAGGCGCTGAACCCGGACCCCACCGATCCGAGCTACATCGTCGCGCTCAACCTGGTGTCGCGCTCGCCGCAGGCACTGACCGCCGTGGCGGCCCGGCCGATGGCTCTTGGCCTGGACCTGCGCGGCGGCGTGCACTTCCTGATGCAGGTCGACATGAAGTCGGCGCTGACCAAGAAGGCCGAATCGCTGACGGGCGACATCCGCACCCTGCTGCGCGACAAGAACCTGCGCCACGCCGGCATCACGCGCGACGGCAACAAGGTCGAGGTGCGCTTCCGCGACCGCGAGACGCTCACGGCCGCGCAGAACCTGCTGCTCGACCAGCTTCCCGACCTGCAATGGGCCGAAGGCAGCGACGGCGCCGACCTCAAGCTCACGGGGGAGCTCAAGCCCGAGGCCGCGCGCCGCGTCCAGGAGACGGCGGTCAAGCAGAACATCACGACGCTGCACAACCGCGTCAACGAACTCGGCGTGGCCGAGCCCGTGATCCAGCAGCAGGGCCTGGACCGCGTCGTCGTGCAGCTTCCGGGCGTGCAGGACACCGCCAAGGCCAAGGACATCATCGGGCGCACCGCGACGCTCGAGGTGCGCCTGGTCGACGACAGCGCCGAGGCGGCGGCGGCCGCGGCCGGCAACGGGCCGGTGCCCTTCGGCACCGAGCGCTACGTCGAACGCGGCGGCGCGCCGTTGATCGTCAAGCGCCAGGTGATCCTGACCGGCGAGAACCTGACCGACGCCCAGCCCGGCTTCGACCAGCAGACGCAGGAGGCCGCCGTGCACCTGACGCTGGACGCCCGAGGCGCGCGCATCTTCAAGGACGTGACGCGCGAGAACGTCGGCAAGCGCATGGCCATCCTGCTGTTCGAGAAGGGCAAGGGCGAGGTCGTGACGGCGCCGGTGATCCGCACCGAGATCGGCGGCGGCCGCGTGCAGATCTCGGGCCGCATGACGACGGTCGAGGCGAACGACACCGCGCTGCTGCTGCGTTCGGGTTCGTTGGCCGCGCCGATGGAGATCATCGAGGAACGCACCATCGGGCCGAGCCTGGGCGCGGAGAACATCGCCAAGGGATTCAACAGCGTGATGTTCGGCTTTGCCGCGATCGCCGCGTTCATGTGCGTGTACTACCTGCTGTTCGGCGTCTTCTCGACCCTGGCGCTGGCGCTCAACCTGCTGCTGCTGGTGGCGGTGCTGTCGATGATCCAGGCCACCTTGACGCTGCCGGGCATCGCCGCCATTGCGCTGACGCTGGGCATGGCGATCGACGCGAACGTGCTGATCAACGAGCGCGTGCGCGAAGAACTGCGCAACGGCGCCTCCCCCCAGACCGCCATCAACAACGGTTACGAGCGGGCGTTCGCGACCATCCTCGACTCGAACGTCACGACGCTGATCGCGGGCGTCGCGCTGCTGGCCTTCGGCTCGGGCCCGGTGCGCGGCTTTGCGGTGGTGCACTGCCTGGGCATCCTGACCTCGATGTTCTCGGCGGTCATGTTCTCGCGCGGCCTCGTGAACCTCTGGTACGGACGCCAGAAGAAGCTCAAGGGCGTGTCCATCGGCCAGGTCTGGAAGCCCGACGGCGGCACGACCCCGGCGCAGGGCTGAACTCGCAGACGACCTCAGGACACCGCCATGGAATTCTTCCGCATCCGACGCGACATCCCGTTCATGCGCCACGCGCTGGTGCTGAACGTGATCTCCGCGCTGACCTACGCCGCCGCCGTCTTCTTCATCGCCACGCGCGGACTGCACCTGTCGATCGAGTTCACCGGCGGCACGGTGATCGAGGTCGCCTACCCGAAGGCGGCCGACGTCGGCAAGGTGCGCGAGACCGTCGACGCGCTGAACTTCGGCGAGTCCCAGGTGCAGAACTTCGGCACCTCGACCGACGTGCTGATCCGGCTGCCGGTGCGCGGCGATGTCAAGCAGGGCGAAGTCGTCGCCCGCGTCTTCGACGCCTTGTGCAAGGCCGAGGGCAGCAGCGTTGCCACGCAGCAACTCACGACCGACAAGGGGGAGTCGGTGAGCAAGCCGGTGTGCGGCACGCTCGGCTCCGAGCCGGTGGTGCTGAGCCGCAGCGAGTTCGTCGGTCCCTCGGTCGGCTCGGAACTGGCGCGCGACGGTGCCTTCGCGCTGCTCGCCACGATCGCCGGCATCATGATCTACCTCGCCTTCCGCTTCGAGTGGAAGTTCTCGGTGGCGGGCATCGTGGCCAACCTGCACGACGTGATCATCATCGTCGGCTTCTTCGCATTCTTCCAGTGGGAGTTCTCGCTGGCGGTGCTGGCGGCGGTGCTGGCGGTGCTGGGCTACTCGGTCAACGAATCGGTCGTCATCTTCGACCGGGTGCGCGAAGCCTTCCGCAAGTTCCGCAAGCTGACGCCGCGCGAAGTCATCGACCACGCGATCACGAGCACGATCAGCCGCACGATCATCACCCACGGCAGCACGCTGATGATGGTGGTGTCGATGTACCTGTTCGGCGGGCCGACGCTGCATTACTTCGCGCTGGCGCTGATGATCGGCATCCTGTTCGGCATCTACTCCTCGGTGTTCGTCGCGGCCGCGATCGCGATGTGGCTCGGCGTGAAGCGCGAGGATCTGGTGCAGGGCGGCGGGCCGACCAAGGAGACCGACCCCGACGATCCCAACGCCGGGGCGGTGGTGTAGAGTCTGTCGGACACGCCTTCGATACGGATCCCTACACCTTCACCCATGGCGCTGCCCGCCGACCCGACCGGACTCGCCCAACAGGCGAGGCGTTCCTACGTCGAAGGGCTGCTCGCCGGTCTGCCGCTGCTGGTGCAGGCCATCGACCGGGGGGCCCAGTTGCAGACCTCGCAGGTGGCCGAGCCGCCACTGGCGGCGCGACGGCGCGAGGTGGCGGTCGACTTCCACCGGGCCGCGCCGAACTGGCTGCGCAGCATGATCGGTCTGCTGCGAACGGCGCTCACCAGCGGTGTCGTGTCGGCGTCGCGCGCCGGTGACCTGCCGTCGCCGTCCGGCCGAGGCGCGGCCTTGAGCCTGGTCGACGACGACACCATCGAGGACGAGATCCTCAGCTCCCGCCTCGCGCTGGCCATGATGGACCGCGCCTCCTGGGAGTTCACCGACCTGCGCTCGCGCATGAACGTGCTCGAGCGTCGCGAGGAACTCGACGCGAACGACGTGCTGCGGCCCCACGTGCTGGCACGCCTGGCCACCACCTCGTGGCGCGCCGCCGGCTTGTCGCTCGAGGCCTGGCGCGTGCTGCAGACGCTGCTGCACGACGAGTTCTCGCACTTCGTCGAGGAGCGCTACCACGACGCCAATGCCTGGCTCGTGCAGCGCCACGTGCTGCCCGATGTCGATCTGCGGCCCTACATCCGGCGCTCGACCAGCGCCGGATGGACCGGTGGCGCCAGCGGCGGGTCGTCGACCAGCGGATTCACGCATTCCGGACGCGGCAGCGACGGGCGCACCGGTGTGAGCGAGGAGACGCGGCTGATGACGCGGTCGTCGGCGCTGCCGCGCAGCCCCGACCACGCCGAGGCCGTGCTCGGGCGCCTGAACCGCCTGGTCGGCAGGCAGTTGCCCGACTTCGCGTCGACGGCCCAGACGCCCCAGCAGGCCTCGCCGCGCTTGCGCGAGGCGATCTCCGACGCGCAGCAGGGCATCGCCCGGCGCATGTCGGCGGCCTCGTCCACCGGGGGGGGCACCGCCGTCGTCAGCACCCCGGCGCTGCTCGAAGAACTGAACCAGCGCAAGCGTGCGCTGAAACAGGCCGCGTCCACGCCGGTCGAGCGCGCCACGATCGAGATCGTCGCGCTGCTGTTCCAGAGCATCCTCACCGAGGAGCGCATCCCCGCGGCGGTGCGTGTCTGGTTCGCGCGGCTGCAGATGCCGGTGCTGCGCGTGGCCATCAGCGAGCCCGACTTCTTCGCGACCGTCGATCACCCGGCGCGCCGCCTGATCGATCGCATGGGAGCCTGCGTCATGGGCTTCGACTCCGGCAGCCGCGCGGTCGGCGACATCCTCGAGAAGGAGATCAAGCGCGTCGTGCAGGTGGTCGAGGCCTACCCGGACACCGGGCGCCGCGTCTTCCAGACCGTGCTGGTGGAGTTCGAGAAGTTTCTCGAGCATTACTTCAAGAACGAGAACGAGGCCTCGCGCAAAGGGGTGTCGCTGGCGCAGCAGGTCGAGCAGCGCGAGACGATGGCGATCCAGTACACGATCGAACTGCGCAAGATGCTCAATGAGGTTCCGGTCCAGGAGGGCGTGCGCGAGTTCCTCTTCCAGGTGTGGGCCGACGTGCTGGCGATGAGTGCCGTGAAGTTCGGCGCACAGAGCGAGGCGACCCGGGCGATGAAGGCGGCTGCGGCCGACCTGATCTGGTCGGCCGGTGCGAAGGTGTCCCGCGAGGAGCGGGCCGAGGTGCTGCGCCGCCTGCCGCCGCTGCAGAAGGTCCTGCGCGAAGGCATGGTCAATGCCGGCATCCCGGCCGAGAAGCAGGAGGAGCACCTCCAGGGCCTGAACAATTCGCTCGCCGCGGCCTTCACCGCCCGGGCCGCGGTGATTCCGAACGAAAGTCTCGAAGAGCTGAAGAACCAGCTGGCCGACATCGAGGTGATGCTGGTCGACCCGGGCCTCATCGAGATCGACAAGGCGATGGTGCGGGACCTGTCGTTCCACGAGACCTCTGAACTGAAGATCGTCAGCGAAGGCGGATCGATGCCCACCCCGGCGCTGCTGGCCTACGCGCGCGAGCTGCGGGTGGGTGACTGGTTCCGGCTCGAACTCGACGGACGTCTCGAGGACGTTCAACTCGCCTGGCAGGGCCTGCGCCGGCAACTGTCGCTGTTCGTGTCACCCCAGGGGCGTTGCATCCTGTTCAACCTGCACCGGCTCGGGTCCTATCTGCAGGCCGGCCTGCTGCTTCCGGCGCAGGACGAGTCGCTGACGGTCAAGGCCACGCGCAGCGCCCTGGCCAAGCTCGACGTGGACCCGGCGCGACTGCTGCAGTGAACACGGGCCGACCGGCCCGCAGGCGTCAGTGGATCAGGCGGTCTTCGGCGTCGACGAAGAGTTCGTCGAGGATGAGCGCATCGGGCTCCTCGCCCAGGCTCCAGAAGACCATCAGCACGATGATCTTCAGATCTTCCAGGTCGATCGGGCCGCCAGCGATGGCGTTGGCGCGGTCGATGACCATCTCGCGCATCGGCGGGGGCAGGACCCCGGCGGATTCGAGGAAGCTGACGAATCCGATCGACTCCTCGCCGAGGTGCTCTTGCTCGGCGCGGGAATAGACGCGAAGACTGCGCTCGCCTTGATCGCCGACATAGGACTGTGACGCCGTGGCCAGTCCGTCGAGCCAGGACAGGGCTTCCTGGATCTCGTCCGACTCGAAGCCGACCGACGACAGCTTGCGGGTCAGCTGGTCATGGTCGGGACAGGCATCGGGCCGCCAGTAGTTTTCGTACAGGTACACGAGCACGTCGAACATGAGTCACTATACCCCAGCCCGGCACCCTGCTCGCGGCACCTTGGCGCGTCGCCCGCCCGCCTCCATCGCCGATTCAGGCCTGGCCGGTGCGCTGGAACAGCTGGCCCGGGAGGCGCGCCACGCGGCCGTCGAGCTCGAGCTCGAGCAGGCGCACGCTGAGCATGGCCGCGCTCCAGCCGGTGCGGGCCTCGAGGGCATCCAGGCCGATCGGGTCGTAGCCCATCGCGGTCAATAGTGGGTCTTCACTCTGCGAATCGGCAACGTTGAGCGCAACGTCCACGGGCCGGGGTCGATCCGCTGCGGTGGAGCCCCCCAACTCGTCGAACACGTCCTGCGCCGTCTCGACGAGCTTGGCCCCCTGGCGGATCAGTGCGTGGCAGCCGCGCGACTGCGGGGCATGGATCGAGCCGGGAATGGCGAACACCTCGCGCCCGGCCTCGGCCGCCAGCCGGGCGGTGACCAGCGAGCCGGACTGCAGCGTGGCCTCGACGACCAGCGTGCCGCGGCTCAGGCCCGCGATGATCCGGTTGCGCCGCGGGAAGTTGGCTGGCAGCGGCGGCGTGCCCAGGGCGTACTCGCCGACGATGAGGCCGTTGCAGACGATGCGCTGCGCCAGGTCGCGGTGGCGGGCCGGGTAGACGCGGTCCAGGCCCGTGCCCACGACGGCGATGGTGCCGGCACCGCCCTCCAGTCCCCCTTCGTGCGCCGCACCGTCGATGCCCAGCGCGAGACCGGAGACGACGACCCAGCCGGCCTGGCTGAGGTGGGCGCCGAAGGCGCGGGCGTTGTCCAGTCCTTGCCGGCTCGGGTTGCGGCTGCCGACGATGGCGATCGAATCGCGTGCGAGCATCGTCGCCTGACCCTGTGCGTACAGCAGCAGC
>Ga0116177_10002373_pt1 | contig 13859 bp, 5 predicted proteins | sample AD_STIC10_MetaG_FD_89750 | JGI IMG/M metagenome (GOLD analysis project Ga0116177, IMG submission 89750) | Active sludge microbial communities of municipal wastewater-treating anaerobic digesters from USA - AD_STIC10_MetaG | ecosystem: Engineered > Bioreactor > Anaerobic > Digestate | place: USA...
GACGGTGATGTTAGCGGTGCCAAAGGCAGTCAGGATTATTGGGTCATCAATATCAATGCCGCCAGTGGTAATAAAAACTGGCAAAAAGTGCTGGGTGGTACCGATGCCGATTATGCCAATGCCGTGATCACCGAACCCGATGGTGGCTACCTGATTGGCGGAATCGCTTATTCAACCAATGGAGATGTAGCCAATAACCTCGGTGAAGGCGATTACTGGATTGTGAAACTCAGCAGCAATGGCAATATTGTATGGAAGCAGAATATTGGCGGCAGTGGTAATGATCATCTCCGCGCCATGGCCTACCAGCCGGCTGTAAAAGAATATTTTCTCTGTGGTGATTCCGATTCAGGTGACGGTGATTTCAATGGGAATAACGGGGAAGTGGATTTCGGTATCATCAAGTTAAAGCAACTGGATACCCTCCTGCTCGATTCAGCTGTTTGCAGTCTGAATGGTTTTGTTCCACCCGCCGATACCCTGCGCGATATCTGCGGTAATGATTCAGCCTATGTTTCTTACAAACCCGTTTTACTCAGCGGCCCCTTCGACGGAATTAAAAAAATTGATACCATATTTATCGGACAAACTCTCCGGCTGCCTTCGATTACCAACGGACAAATCAGCTGGAACGATGACCCCACCCTTAGTTGTTCGAATTGCCCCCATCCCATCGCTAACCCCACCCGCACTACTGTTTACACCGCCACCAATTCCCTTGCAGCAGGATGCAGCCGCAGCGATCAGTTCACCCTGGTGGTACTGAAAGATGCTGTGATCAATATTCCTACTGCCTTCACTCCCAATGGCGACGGACTGAATGACTGGTTCGGCCCCTTGGGAAAGGTTCCAAATGAGTATTCCCTCCAGGTTTTTGACCGCAATGGCACGCTCTTCTTTAAAAGCTCTTCCACCTATACCAAATGGGATGGCCGGGTGAATGGCGTGGTACAACCCCATGGTATGTATGTATACCTGGTGCAGTACAAAGACATGCTGGGAAAATGGATCATGAAAAAAGGAACCCTGGCCCTGTTGAGATAGATGGATTTAAAATAAAAGGATGACCGTTCAACTGTTGTGTTTATAACAACAGCAGAACTATTCATCCCATCAGTAAATATCGGAATCAATATTTTTTAAAATTCTCCCAATGGACAGAAGAGAATTCTTTACCAAAACAAAGAAGAGAACTCCGGCCTTTCACCGGACAGTAGCAGCAGGACTAAGTCCCTACGCTGGCAACTGGACCACGAATGAAGTCGCCCACCTGCTGAAGCGAACCATGTTTGGTGCCACCAAACAGGATATCGATCATTTTATCCCGATGTCGCCCGCTGCTGCCGTAGATGAACTGCTGAATAATATTCCGGTAACAGGTACCCCTCTTCGTGATTACGGTTTGATTGAAGATGAATTTGGCGTGATGCATGATGACCTGGGAGTGGTACAGGGGCAAACCTGGATCAATGATCTCAATACCATGAGTGACCCCGAAGTAAGGGGCAGTATCAACCAATTGAGAACCGGCAGCCTGCTGAAATGGTGGACCGGTTTGATCCTGAACCAGAACAGGAGCATCATGGAAAAAATGGTGATGTTCTGGCACCATCATTTTTCTGTACAGATGGAAGAAGTAGGAAATGCCACCATGCTCTGGCGTCATCATAAAATTTTCAGGGATAATCCGCTGGGCAGTGTAAAACAACTGGCAAGAGATGTAACCATTGATCCTGCTATGTTATTCCATCTCAACGGCTACCTCAATTCAAAACTGGCACCCGATGAAAACTATGCCAGGGAATTACAGGAATTATTTACCGTAGGACGTGGTCCCGGTTCCGGCTATACCGAAAATGATGTAATTGCTGCGGCGCGTGTTCTCACCGGCTGGCGAATAGACAGTGTGACCCTGACTTCCTATCTCGATAACAATGCACATGATACCGGCAGCAAAACATTTTCTGCCTTCTATAACGGAACAACCATTGGTAATAATGGCGCCACCGAAGTAGACCAGCTGATGGATATGATTTTCAATACCACGGAAGCGGCCCGTTTCATCTGCCGCAAACTTTATAAATGGTTCGTTTATTACCAGATTGATGAAGCCACAGAAAACGAAGTGATCATTCCCCTGGCAGATATCATGATCAGCAATAATTATGAAGTAAAACCGGTCTTATCAGCGCTCTTTAAAAGCGAGCATTTCTTTGATCTTCAGCACCAGGCCTGCTTTATCAAGAATCCCTTTGATATCATCGTTGGTACCCTGCGTGAATTTGGCGCTGCCATTCCCGCCTCAACTGACTGGCAGAATGGGTATGCTTTTTTTGATTCCGTATATGATAATGCCGCCAATATGCAGCAGGTATTATTCCAGCCACCGGATGTATCCGGTTGGCCATCTTATTACCAGGAACCCATGTACTATGAATTATGGGTGAACAGTAATTCACTTCCAAGACGGGCCAATTTTACCGACCGGCTGGTAGATGATAACCTGATAGATACCCGTGCTTTTGCCAACTACAGCAGTAACCCTGCTGATCCTAACCAGTTGATCCTGGATATCACTACCCTGCTGCTGCGTTACCCTTTATCGCTGCAGTCAAGAAATTATACCAAGAACAGGTTCCTGCTGAATAATACCAATGATGATACGGTCTGGACCAATGCCTGGAACGGCGGTAACAGTGCCGTGATCAATGCTGCATTGAAAGAGCTGTTCAAATTCATCATGAATCTTCCGGAATATCATTTGTGCTGACAACTGAAAACAGAAAAACATGAATCGCAGAAAATTTTTACGCAATACCGTACCGGCAGCTGTAACACTGCCCTCCTTTATCAATGGCTTTTCTTTTACCGCACATGGGGCAGGGCCTGACAGTTTACTAAGCGGATTATTAGGCCAAACAGCCAGTAATGACCATATCCTGGTGCTGGTACAACTGGGTGGAGGCAATGATGGATTGAACATGGTGATTCCGCTGGATATGTATGCCAACTATTACAATGCCCGTCCTAATGTAGCCATACAGCAAAGCCGTGTACTGCGTTTGGATGGAACCGATAAATCCGGATTACATCCGGCCATGACGGAAATGCAGCAGATGTTCAACGAAGGACAGGTGAATATTGTGCAGTCGGTAGGTTATCCCAATCAGAACTTCTCACATTTTCAGTCTACCGATATCTGGATGACCGGCGACAGTAACCGGGATCGATTTACCCGGGAGAAAAGAGGCTGGCTGGGTCGTTACCTGGAAACAGAATACCCCGGTTATCCGGATGCTTATCCCAATGGAGAAATGCCGGATCCGCTGGCCATACAAATCAGCGAAATTCCAACGGTGGTGGTGCAGGGAACTTTATTTTCGATGGGACTTTCAATCACCGATCCGGAAAACGTGTACAATTTCACGAACCCTTTTTCAGATTATCCGCTCAATGCCACCTATGCCAATAAGGAATTGCGTTTCCTGCGGGTGGTGTCTGAAAAAACAAAGATCTATTCTGATATCATCCGGGCGGCCTATCGCAGGGCTAATAATATGGCTACCTATCCGCAGAACGGACTGGCGCATCAATTACAAATTGTGGCCAGACTGATCAAGGGCGGATTGAAAACAAGGATCTATACCGTAACCGTTGGTGGTTTTGACACCCACAAAAAACAGGTGAATGCCAGTGATACTTCAACGGGCAATCATGCTAAACTGATGAAGGATTTGTCGACTGCCATCCAGGCTTTCCAAAAAGATATGCAGCTGATGGGCACGGATGACCGGGTTTTGGGAATGACTTTCTCCGAATTTGGTCGAAGAATAAAATCCAATGCCAGTCTGGGTACCGATCATGGCGCAGCGGCACCATTGGTTTTATTCGGAAAACATGTGAAAAAAGGAATACTGGGTACCAGTCCGGATATCCCTGCCGATATAAACGTTGTCAATAATGTTCCCTTCCAATATGATTTCAGGAGTGTGTATGCTTCTGTACTGGAAAGATGGTTCTGTGTTAAACAGCCTTTGCTGAATCAGTTATTATTGCAGAATTATCAGTCTCTCCCGCTAATCAAGGGTGGCCCCTGTGGTTTACCGGATGATCCGGATGTGACTAATAACAATTCAGATCAACTCCTGCTGAAAATGTGGCCGGTCCCTTACGAACTCAATGCCACGATCCGATTCTCTACCAATGGCGGACATACCCTGATCCAGCAGATCAATAACCTGGGACAGGTAGTGAAAGTGCTGACAGATCAGGAATACACGGCAGGTACTTACAATATTGATATTTATGATGACAACCTGCCATCAGGCGCTTATTTCATCCGTTTACAGAATCAATCCCTGCAAAAAGTGCTGAATGTGATGAAAATAAAATAATCGATTATCTTTTTACCGCATACGAAGTCCCGGGGCTATTGTCAATTTGAGCTAAGCTTACGCTGAGGAATCAAAGAGTCGAAATATGAACAGCTGAGCCGTTCCTGAACCAGTCCCTTTATCCCCCCTTTTTTCCACAATTGGTGTTTTCACCATTGAATTCTGGTCTTTTAAACTTTGCCGCCTTTTACAAATCAATACTTTTACATTTTCCCTGCTGATCCAACCCCCTTGTAAAGCCGAACTGTTTACAGACAAAAATCATTACAGTGATGCATAGATACCTGGCAGCAATATTTCTCTGCTACTTAGCTTTTTATCAACCGGCCGCAGGTCAGTATTACTACCATAACAGCAGGTACTTTGAAGGTGATGTAAATTTTGAACTGGGGGTTAGCGGCGGGATCATGAATGCCCTGACCGACTTGGGTGGTAAAAAAGGAGTCGGGAAAAATTTTATCAAGGACCTGCGGTGGCAAACTGCACGTCCTTCCTATGGTGTTTATTTCGCCGCCACCTATAAATATGCATTGGCTGCAAGAATCGAAGGCACCATCGGACAGGTAACCGGGTATGACAGTATTCTCAAAAATGTGGCGTCCTCTACCACGGGCCGGTATGAGCGAAACCTGAGTTTCCGCAGCAAAATTGCAGAATTGCAGCTGGCGATTGAAGTGCATCCTCTTTTTTTCCGGTCTTATGATGAAAATGAAGCCCCGAGATTATCTCCTTATGCCATCATTGGTGCCGGCTATTTTTCATTTGATCCGGAAGCCGGCCTCAACGGACAATGGTATTCCCTGGCACCTCTCAGAACGGAAGGTCAGGGTTTTGCAGAATACCCCAATCGTAAACCCTATGCACTCAAACAGCTGAACTTATTGGGCGGGCTGGGACTTCGGTATGAGATCAATGATTTCCTGAATGCCCGGATTGAGCTGGTACACCGTAAACTGTTTACAGATTACCTGGATGATGTGAGTACCGGGTATATCAATCCTGCACTTTTTTATAATTACCTGCCCCCTACCCAGGCTGCCCTGGCCCAGCAATTGCATTTCAGGAGAAATGAAATCAACGCAGCTGATGTACAACCCCTGTCTGGTGAACAGCGGGGTGATCCCAAGGACAAGGACGCTTATTTTACCATCCAGGCCAAAATCGGCTTTATGATCGGGGCCAGAAGAAGATAAGAATGGCGGGTTGCCGAAAATCATTGTAAAGTCCTGCCATTTGCCGGGCTTTATTTTTTATTTTTACCCTACCTGCGACGTTGCCAGTAAACCTGAACCTTATGCGCCCACATTTACCACTTTTACAAGAATCTGCTTTTAACAGCGTGCTTTCCTTTCGCCCATTGGTGGAGGCACTCAAAAGAAATATCAATGAAGGAAACCCGGGGATGCAGAAATTGTATGGAGAAGTGGTGAAAGCCTTCGAAGCACACCCCGAATTACTGGAGCCAATCAGTGACCTGTCCATTTTATTCAAATACACAGAGCTGATTGAAGAACTTTTATCGGCCGTATTTCCACCCACTACCGCCAACTTTATGTACGGGGTATCTGTTCCATTTAAAAGAGTGGCGGTTTACGGATCACCAACTTTTAAAGCCAACCTGGTTAAAACAGGCACCAACGATATCATCCTCCCGGAAAACCATGTGGGGGAAAGCTTGTCTGATCAAAGAGTGAGGGCTGCATACGATATCATCCTTGAAAAATATTATCACCTCACCGGACCCGGCACATATAATTCCGTGTATCCTTATCCGGATGAAGCCAGTGGACTGACCCGGTATATGGAACTACGGCTCGACAGGAGATTTATTACCGTGAGCCCGGTTGGGGAATTACCTGAATTACCCAAATCCCTGATGGACCAGCATACCAACCGGATGCTGAAGCTGGAAGATCTGGTGCACCATATTCCCATTGATCAGTTTCGTTTCGAAGGCCTGGTGGTGATGCGGATCAATGATGTTACCGAGCAGGCAGTGGTAACGGAGATCAAAAACAAATTACTTCACTTTGATGCATTTGGTAACGGTACCAGTGATTTTATCGAACTCGAACAATATGTACAAAGCCTGATCAGGATCAAAGACCTTGGAATCGGTTTAACCCCTTTCTTCCGGATCAATGGCCATTATATTTATTCCGACCTGCATAATACCAACAGTATTCTGTTCCGTCACCTGCATTCCATTCCGGAAAAAGATGAGATCAGCGATTATTGCAAACTCTTATTCCGGGATAGTGACCAGCCCCTCTTGTTTGAAACCATTTCAGAACAGGCCCTGGCCGATTTTCAATGCCTGCAATATTATCACCGGGAAGGAGTGCGCTCCTTGCTCATCTGCCCGCTTAAACTGGGGCATGAACTAATCGGAATGCTGGAAATCACTTCCGATAAACCCGGCCAACTGATGCCTGCCTTTATCAGCAAAGTGGAATCAGTAATGCCACTCTTCACACTTGGACTGGAAAAAAGCCTGGACCAGTTAAATTATGAAGTGGACAAAGTGATCAAGAAAAAATTTACAGCCGTTCAGCCATCCGTAGAATGGAAGTTCACGGAAGTAGCTCTGGATTTTATCGTGCACCAGCATGAAAAAGAAAACAGCAAGATCAAACGGATCTGTTTCGATGAAGTTTGGCCGCTTTATGCTGCCCTGGATATCCGTAACTCTTCCACCGAACGCTCACAGGCTATCCAGCGGGATGTACTGGAACAATTGAATCTTGCGAAAGCAGTTGTTGACAAAGCTATTTCCAGTCTGAGTTTCCCCCTGCTGCAGGAACTGGCATTCAAGATCAATAAGTTCATTATGGCGGCATCCGATGTGCTGCAATCGGAGGAAGAAATGAGCATCAATGATTTTATGAAGACCCAGGTACAATCGGTCTTCCATCACCTGCGATCCACGGAACATTCCCTGAAAACAGAGATCGACCACTATTTCTCTACATTGGACCCGCAGACCGGCATGTTATATAAACACCGGAAAGATTATGAATCCAGCGTTACAAAAATCAATGAAACCTTATCGCGGATCATAGATAAGGAACAATTATCTGCACAGAAAGTATACCCGCATTATTTCGAAAGATTTGTAACAGACGGACTGGAGTTCAATATTTATATCGGGCAGGCCATCGCTCCCCGTAAAAAATTTGATGAGATTTATCTCCAGAATATGAAAATGTGGCAATTGACCGTACTGGCCAAAGCCGCCAGAGTCACCCATCAGCTGGAGGATGAACTCAGTCATAAACTGCGGACCACCCAGTTAATCCTCTCCTACAGCCAGCAGTTGTCTGTTACTTTCAGAACTGAAGAAAGAAAATTTGATGTAGACGGCACTTACAATATCCGCTATGAGATTGTAAAGAAAAGGATTGATAAGGTCAGGATCAGGGATACGAATGAAAGACTGACCCAGCCCGGGAAAATTGCCATCGTTTATTCACAGGCAAAAGATGCAGCCGAATACACAGAGTATATTGAGTTCCTCCAAAGTCAGGGTTTATTGAAACCAGGTATTGAAAAATATGACCTGGAAGAACTGCAGGGAGTTTCCGGACTTAAAGCCCTTCGCGTAGATGTGAACTTTGAAGAAAAGCCGGCGATGTCTCCTGCACTTGAGCTTTCACAAACCACAACAGATCAGTTGCTGGGTAAATCCTGAAAGAAGTAAAGACAAAACACACTGCATTAAAATGCCACAAAGGCACAAAGACACTAAGCGTTGAAGATTAATTTTCTTACTTAGTGTCTTTGTGCCTTTGTGGCAAAGAAAGTATTTCGATAAAGCCTCCCTGTCGGAAGGCTTTATATTCATCAGAACTTAAAGAACAATCCCGCTGAAATCAGCATATCCTCACTGGAAACACCCACACCGGCATTCAATACAAACTTGCGAAGCGGGGAGAACCAGATACCGCCACCATAACCGGTAGCCATCTTAGATACATTGTCATTATCCACCCAAACCCTTCCTACATCTACAAAAGCATACATACCGATAGAAGCAGGGAACAGGTAGGTTTTCAGGTTAGCCCATTTCCAGCGCAGTTCGGTTTGGTTGGAAAAAGCACTCTTTCCGGAAAAACGTTCACGGCGATAACCACGAAGTGTTTCATTATTTCCCAGCGACTGTGCCTGGTAAAATTCAAAATCCATTCCTTTAACCAGGTTCGCCCCAAAGTTGGTGCGGTTGGCCCAAACCAGCCAATCCTTGGCCAGTGGGAGGAAGAAACTGAAATCTGTATTAATATTTGAGATATGGTCATAGCTCGACTTGTTACCGGCGAGATAACGGAAACTGGTATTCCAGAAAATACCTTTGGAAGGCATTGCCGGATTATCCCTGGTATCTACCATAAACATTGCTTTCACGCCAAAGTAAGACTGGCGCTGATTCACGGAACTCGTCAGACCAGCAGGCGGACTCACTTCCACGTTTCTGATTTTATTGAACTTGTCCGTTGAATCATAATGGAAGAACTGGAAATTAGGACCAATCGAGAAAGTTACTTTATCAGAGAAGCGGTGACGAATAAACAGGGCGATATCTCCCAGATCATAGCGAACACGGTAGAAACGGAACTGTCCGGGTTTAGATTCATCATACACTGAATTCATACCATATCCAAAGAAATTGGTGGTGAAATTATTCGGACCACGGTAATCAATTTCAGTTGTCAGGTCCGTTCTTCTTCCCAACACACCAATAAATTCATTGTTATATGTGATACGGAGCGCCTTGGTAGAGAAGGCAAACAGCCCCTTGAACTGGTGCAGGGATTTATAAGGCGACTTCCGGAATCCATGACGGATATATTTAAATGTAGGCCCAATAAAGAGACCATCATCCGGTGTAAATCCTAAGGTTCCGAATACAGACTGGAAAGGATACTTATAATAAATACGTTCAAAAGAATTGACAATGGTATCATTCCGCAGTTTGCGGCGGAAAGGACCTGTCAGTGTATTTCCGCCATCGGTTCTGTCATACACCAGTACATCATCTTCTTTAGATGTATTCTCAAACTGGTCAGCACCATCTCCTCCAATCATCCGCACTTTGATTTTATCATTGGTTCCGCTGATCGTGAATTTATCATCACCGCCAAAACCATAGATACGTACTTCCTTGGTTTGCAGCGGCTCAAATTTTCTCTCATACATTTTGGTAGATATGGCCCCTTCCTTGGTGATTTTGTACACTTCCAGCAGCAAGGATCCATCATCGTTGCGGGTCAGTTTATACTGTTCTGTTTTATCACTACCGGTTACACTCACGATTTCAGTAAGAAAACGGTAGTAGGTCATTACATCTGCCACGATAAAATTGCGGCGGTCTTTCAGGGTCTGTATAATCTTCGGTCCGTTCATATCCCTGATTTCTGCAGGCTGCTGGGCAATGGCCCTTTCGATCACTGCATCCGTCATTTTGGCTACAAAACTTTCCGCTTCTTTCTGCCAGTCCTGTTCGGTGAGGCTGGTCAGGAAAAAGCGATCGAGGTTACGGGCTGCAAAATTGAAACGGGCAATACTTTTTGCCTGCGGTTTAAAACCTTCCAGTTGGGGAACCAGTGAACGGCCCTTGATAAATCCTGGCAGGATACCCTGGTTGATATAAAATGCCTGATCCCTGTCTTTGGCGATCGGGTAAAAAGTTTTTCCCTTACCATTGTCCCAGGCACCCCAGTTCCACTGGTCTTCGTGACGATCCAGGTCCATCACAAACATATCCAGGATCCGCACCCGCAACATAGCCAGCTGATCCACGGCATTGTCATTGTCATCTTTCAGCTTATCAGCCACCTCATCGGTATCATATCCTTTTTTAACAGAATCCGGAAAACGCTCTTCATACAAAACCATCATGTTTTTGAAATCATCGCGGTATTCTCCCAGTTTGGGATCATCCCCTATATAAACCACTTTGGGGTTACCATGCGGAACACCAGCGGCTTCAGAAAGCACAGCCATAGAAAGGGCAGCATAAGGATAGGATGCAGATACACCATCTGACACGAGATCAGCGGCTGCATCACTCTGGAGATTGCCCGGCAGGGTTTTGCTGGTAATAAATTTGGTAATGGAACGGATCGTGTATTGTTTACCGTTCGGAGCTTCCAGTCTCAAAGACTTGGTTTGCTTTCCACCACCTCTTTTTATGGGAGTCAGACCTCCGTGTTCTGTTCCCAGGTTCAATACAGGAACAGTAATAGGAGTATTCCATTCTTTACGGTAATTGGCTCCCATCCATTTAGCCCTGGAACGATTGGTTCTGAATTTACCACCGGCAGCAGTAGCTGTTCCGGCAGGACCCTGGGCATGGATCTCAGGTGCCACAAAGAGCGCAGATAAAATAATGAGCAAAAAAATTCTCATGTTTGCAGGTTTTGGTTAAGGTTAAGCGATCATCAGAATCGGAAAAGATACGATTTTTTAAAATTATCCAAAATTACAAATGAAGGCCTACAACTTTCCGGTAATTTATTGAACGGCTACCCGCTAATACATTAGTATTTTTTTGCATTTAATCTATATTTTTTCTCTATAACCGGCTTATCAGCAAAAACTTTTGTGTAAATTGACCCGCTATACAACCGTAATTGCTGGAATTCGTTATTTCCAGAGACGGATTTTCATTTTTCAGGCATGAAGGCCAGGCCCCTTGCCACCAAACTTTTAAAAATACTGGCTGGTAACCCAGCGGGATTTAACCCGGGATGAAACAATACTTTTTACTGATAACATGGCTGGTGGTAGCAGGTTCCCGGGTCGGTGCACAAACAGACACGATCAGTCAGCGTATTGTCCTGATCGGTGATGCCGGTCAATTGACCAATGGCCGCCATCCGGTAGTAGATGCCGTAAGAAATAATATCCCGCTTGACAGCAAAACGATCGTGCTCTTCCTGGGAGACAATCTTTACAAACATGGTCTTCCCGACGAACAATATAAAAATTATGCCCAATCCAGGGCTGTACTGGATTCGCAGGTATCCATTGCCGACGGCACCCCCTCTAAAGTCTACATGATACCCGGCAACCACGACTGGGAAAACGGCAGTCGCGGGGGGTATAATGCCATCCTTCGTCAGCAACTTTATGTAGACTTTCTGGGCAAGAAAAATGTCAAATATTTTCCGGAAGACGGTTGTCCCGGACCGGTAGAAGTTCCGGTGGGCAAGGATGTGGTCCTGATCCTTTTCGACAGCCAGTGGTGGTTGCACCCTTTTGATAAACCGGAAATTGAATCGGATTGCAAATGCAAAACCAAGGAAGAACTGGTCGATCAGATAGCTGATATTGCCGCCCGGAATGCCAAGAAACTGGTCTTGCTGGCCTGCCACCATCCTTTTAAGAGCAATGGTATACACGGTGGTTTTTTTACGCTGAAGCAACATTTGTTTCCCCTGACCGACCTTAAGAAAAGTTTATACATCCCTATGCCCGTACTGGGCTCCATTTACCCCATTGCCCGCAGTGTATTTGGTACGCCACAGGATATCAGCCACCCGAACTACACCAACATGATCAGTCAGATCACGGATGCCGTTCGTCGCTCCTCTCCCAATGTGGTGTTTGTATCAGGACATGACCATAACCTCCAGTTGATCCGGGAAAATGGATATAATTACATTGTCAGTGGTGGTGGCTGCAAACAGGGCCGGACTTCCAATAACAAAAACAGTCTGTTTAATTCCAGATCTGAAGGGTTTGTGGTGATGGAAGTCTCCACCAATAAATCGGTCAACGCCACTTTTTATACGGTGCTCGACACTGTCAAAAAATACAACAGTATCCCGCTGTTTAATTTTACAAAGCTCGACCCCACATTCATTGACAGCAGCAGCAAAGCAGCTATTGATACCAATTTTACTTATCCCGACAGTGTCAGCGCTTCGATCAGCAAGGAACTGTTGCCGGTGAAAGGATTGAAAAAATATTTCATGGGGAATAATTACCGGAAAGAATGGTCGGCCCCGGTAAGTATGCGCATTTTTAACCTGCGCCGCGAAAAAGGCGGTTTCACCATTGATGGACTGGGTGGCAGTACGCAAACCAAATCGCTGCGGTTAAAGAACAGGGCCACCGGTGAAGAATGGGTATTGCGCAGCATGAACAAAAGCCCGATCAACACCATCCCGGAAGCATTCCGGGGAGCCGTTGTAAAAGACATTGCCACGGAACTCAAAACATCCACCTTTCCTTATGGGGCCTTTATCACACCCGGATTGACTGATGCACTCGGGCTGGCCTCCGCCAAACCTGAATTATTCTTTATACCGGATGATCCGGCCCTCGAATTTTACCGGCCACTCTTTGCCAACACCGTATGTATGCTGGAAAAGAGAAATGCCTCCTTCGATAACAGCAAAACCCTGACGACTGCCAAACTGGTCGACAAGATGCTGGAGGAAAATGACCACCGCCCGCAACAGCAGGAAGTACTTAAGGCCAGGCTGCTGGATATGCTGATTGCTGATTATGATCGTCACCTGGATCAATGGCGCTGGGGCAGTATTGACACAGGAAAAGGAAAAATTTATTACCCCATTCCGCGTGACCGCGACCAATCTTTCTTCTATTCCAATGGCCGCCTGCTCCGGTTTATCAGCGGCCGGTCCATGCCTTTCCTGAAAGGTTTCCGGGAAGATATCAATGGGGTCAACTGGTTGAATTATATCGCCCGTGATTTTGACCGGATCTTCCTCACCGATCTGGATCAGGAAGACTGGGAAAAAACGCTGAGCAGACTTACTACCGAGCTGTCTGACTCCGTGATCCGGAAAGCTGTCAAACAATTACCACCCGAGATCTATGCCCTTCATGGGGACAGGATCGCCCAAAAATTAATCAAACGCCGGGATGCCCTTAGCATTGCTGCGATGAAATACTACCGTTTTATTTCTAAACAGGTAAATATCATTGGCAGTAACCAGAAAGAGTATTTCAGGGTCTCCAGTATCGGCGACAAACTGGAAGTAAGGGTATTCGCCAAATCAAGAAAAAGTGATACCAGCTTTGTGATGTTCAACCGGGTTTTTGATCCGAAAGTGACCAGGGAGATCCGTCTTTTTGGTTTACATGATGAAGATGTGTTTGATGTGGATCCCAAAGCCAGTTCCAGAATCAAACTCCGGATCATTGGTGGAAGAGGCATTGATACCTTTAATATTCGTGGAAAAGTGGAAGCACTGCTCTATGATTTAAAAGATGATGGCGGCGGTGGCGACTATTTTGTAAAAGACAGCAGCCATGCCAAAAAACGTTTCTCCAATGATCCCCCGGTGAATGATAAAAGCATCCTGGGCTTTAATTACAATTACAGTCGCTTCCCACAGGTACACCTGAATTATAATTCTGATGACGGGCTCCTGCTCGGTGCCGGTTTCTCCCGCCGTACTTTCGGATTCAGGAACCTGCCTTATGCGACTGACC
>Ga0116177_10002381_pt1 | contig 13835 bp, 14 predicted proteins | sample AD_STIC10_MetaG_FD_89750 | JGI IMG/M metagenome (GOLD analysis project Ga0116177, IMG submission 89750) | Active sludge microbial communities of municipal wastewater-treating anaerobic digesters from USA - AD_STIC10_MetaG | ecosystem: Engineered > Bioreactor > Anaerobic > Digestate | place: USA...
TCCTCGGCCAGCACCCCGTAGAACTCCAGCAATTCGGCAACTTCGTCGGCTAGTTCGAGTGGCTCCGGGTGCGGGATGAGTTGGTTGTTCTCAGCCTTGGCCAGGAAAAGCATGTCGGCGATCGTCCGCGACAAGCGCTCGAACTCTTCGGCGTTGGACGCCAGAATGTCCCGATATTCGTCGGCCGATCTGGCGCGCGACAGCGTGACCTGGGTTTGGGTCAGCAAGTTGCTGACCGGCGTTCTCAGTTCATGGGCAAGGTCTGACGAGAAGTCCGACAGGCGCTGAAAGGACTCTTCCAGCCGCGACAGCATGTCGTTCAGGGTGCTCGCCAAGTCGCCCAGTTCAAGGGGAATAGCCTCGACTGGCAGACGGGTGTGCAACCGGTTGGCGGTGATCGCGGCAGCTTGACGCTTGATCGTCTGCAGCGGCGCCAGTCCGCGCCGGACGACAAACCATCCGAGCAGGCCCATGGCCAGCGTGGCCAGCAGCATGAACACCCACAGGGTTTGCCGGAAAGCGCCCATGAAATGTTCGTGATGCGATATTTCGGTGGCCACCACGACGGTATACGAGGATCCGGCCTGGCCTCCGGACGTCAAAGTGGCCGAAATGCCCCGCCATGGGAGACCATCGTCGGCGACCCATTTGATCGGGCGTCCACTACCGGTCGCCAGTCGATCGCTGAGCAATTCAGTGGGCAGAACAAGCCCTACATGGGCATCCAAGCGTTGCCGATTAGGTCCGACTACGGCAATGACCAAACCGTGATGCCCAGTCAAAGCCTCATCCAACTGTTTTGCCAGCGTCTCGCCACTTGGCGTGGCCAGCGCTTTCTCAAGAACATGCTTGGCCAACTCCATTTTGCCGGCCAGCACCTCGATGTCCTGCTCTTCGAAGTGTTGTTCCACCGAGCGCCCGATCAGCAACCCAAGCAGGAACAGCACGAATACCGACGCCAATGCAAACCACAAGGTTAGGTGAAGCGTCAGTGATCGACTCTGTGTTTGACTCAATCGGTAATCTCCAAAACGTAGCCCATGCCCCTGACCGTGCGCACCAGCTTCGGTTCGAAGCCTTCGTCAATCTTGACCCGCAGGCGTTTGATGGCGACTTCAATGACATTCGTGTCACTGTCGAAATTCATGTCCCAAACCTGGGAGGCGATCAATGAACGGGGCAACACCTCACCCTGGCGGCGCAGCAATAGTTCGAGCAAGGCGAACTCCTTGGCGGTCAGGTCGATACGTTTCCCCGCACGGGTCACCCGACGGCGCAGCAGATCGAGTTCAAGGTCAGCTGCACGCAGAAACTCCGACTCTTTTGCCTTCCCACCCCGCCGCAACAAGGTTCTGACACGGGCCAGCAACTCGGAAAAGGCAAACGGTTTGACCAGGTAGTCGTCCGCACCCAACTCCAGGCCCTTGACTCGGTCTTCCACTTGATCCCGGGCGGTCAGGAACAATACGGGCATCTCTTTCCCGGCCCGCCGAATTCCCTGCAACACCTGCCAGCCATCGATACCCGGCAGCATGACGTCGAGGATGGCCAGATCATGCGCCTCGGTCAGCGCCAGATGCAAGCCGTCCAGGCCGTTAGCCACCAGATCGACCACGAAGCCAGCCTCGACGAGACCTTGTTTCAGGTATATCCCGGTCTTTGGTTCATCTTCTACGACCAATATTTTCATGACGCTCTCCACCAACCGTTGGCTATCGTTGATGCATTTTGCGTCGGTTTCAGCATTGATCGCCCTAGATTACGCAAATGTAATCCGTAAGTCAGCCGATTGTTGGTTTCGCGAAAGCATGATGTCCACCATGGGAGCGATAGATTCCCAAGACTCCTCTTTCCCAGCGGAGGCATCATGAAACATAGAGCATTGATCCTTGTCGTCGCCATGAGTCCGGGATGGGCAGATGACCACGCACCGCCAGCGGTGACGCCAACTGCCGGCTACCGGTCGGTATTTGTTGACTACAAACCCATGGTGGACGAAGCGGTCCAGGATTGGCGGCAAGCCAATGACCGGATGGGGCGCTTGCAGGGCCATATGGGGCATCTTGAGCCTTCGAAAGCAGAGCAACAGTCGGGGGCAGCAAGCGCAGCCGCTCCGCGTGAGAAGAAATAAGCCATGTCTTCCCATTTCCCCATAGGGCTGTACAGCAGCGGCAAGCGCACATTGCTGGTGATCGCCCTGGCAGGTCTCGCCGGCTGCGCCACTTTCTCCAATGACGGCGGATTCGGCAGCGTGGAACAGACTGTCCAGGAGCGGCTCGGCAAAGAGGTGAAGTGGGTGCGCGGCGACCAGGAACGAGCCACCCTGCAAGCCCGCGTCGATGAACTGCTGGCGAAACCACTGGCGGTCGACGACGCCATCCAGGTGGCGCTATTCAACAACCGGGGGCTGCAGGCCAGCTTTTTTGATCTGGGGATCAGCGAGGCCGATCTTGTGCAGGTCGGTAGGCTCCCCAATCCGCACTTCTCGATGCTGCGGGCCAGCAAACCGGAAAACGGCATTCGCGAATACAAGATCGAGCAAGCGCTGACCTTTAATATTTTCGCCTTGATCACCATGCCACTGGCTGTCGAGGTCGAGCGGCGCAATTTCGCGCAAACCCAGCGCCTGGCGATCATTGCGGTGGCCCGGCTGGCCGCCGACACCCGGCAGGCCTATTTCACCGCCATCGCGGCCGAAGAGTCGGTGCGCTACCTGCGCAAAGTCAAACAGGCTTCGGAGGCCGGCGCCGAACTGGCCCGCCGGATGGCGCAGGTGGGCAACTTCAGCAAGTTGCGTCAGGCTCGGGAACAGGCGTTTTACGCCGATGCGGCGCTGAACCTGGCGCGGGCGGAACAGGCGGCTACCTCCTCCCGGGAGCGCCTGGCCAGAGTTCTCGGACTGGCCGACCGATCGGTCTTCCAACTTCCCGAGCGGCTGCCGGACTTGCCGACTACCGTCAATGAACTCCCCGTCCTGGAACAGGCGGCCCTTGACCAGCGCCTTGACCTGCAAGCCATTCGCCTCGAAACCGAAGCCCTGGCCAGTAACCTGGGATTGAGCAAGGCGACCCGCTTAATCAACGTTCTGGAGGTGGGGCCGGCCCGCGTCCTGGAAGGCGCCCGGGACAGCGGCTACAAGAAAGGCTACGAAATCAGCTTTGAGTTGCCGATTTTTGATTGGGGTGGCGCCAAGGTCGCCAAGGCCGAGGCCATCTATATGCAGGCGGTCGAACGGGCTGCCGAAGCAGCCACGAATGCGCGCTCGGAGGTTCGGGAGAGTTATCACGCCTATCGGACCCACTACGATATCGCCCGCCATTATCGCGACGAGATCGTGCCGCTCCACCAGCGGATCGCCGACGAAAACGTGCTGCGCTACAACGGCATGCTGATTGGCGTGTTCGAGTTGCTCGCCGATGCGCGATCACAGATCGCCACGGTTAACAGCTATATCGAGACGTTGCGGGACTTCTGGATTGCCGAGGGCGATTTGCAGATGTCGATGATCGGCAAACCCTCACTGAACACGCCAGCCCGCGCCACTGTCACGGCGACGGGTCGGGCCGACCACTGAGCGCAAAGGACTCGACCATGACTTCTCGTCGCGAATTTTTCAAGAACCTGGGGATGGCTGGTAGTGCCGTCGCCGCCGCTTCGGTCAGTTCCGTCGCCATGGCGGCGCTGCCCGAACTGATAACGATGGACAAACCAGAAACCATGCCGCCGCTCCAGCCAGCCAACGGACGTCTTTACAACCCGGTGGTAACCCTTAACGGCTGGACCTTACCGTGGCGGATGAACAAGGGCGTCAAGGAATTCCATCTCGTCGCCGAACCGGTCGTTCGCGAAATCGCCCCGGGCATGAAAGCCCATTTGTGGGGCTACAACGGACAAAGCCCTGGTCCGACTATTGAAGTGGTCGAAGGCGACCGCGTGCGCATCTTCGTGACCAATCGGCTGCCGGAGCACACCACCATTCACTGGCATGGCCAGCGCCTGCCGAATGGTATGGATGGGGTGGGTGGCCTCAATCAGAAGCAGATTCCGGTCGGCAAGACCTTCGTCTACGAGTTCGTTGCACGACGCCCGGGTACCTTCATGTATCACCCGCATGCCGACGAGATGACTCAGATGGCGATGGGCATGATGGGTTTCTGGGTGACCCACCCGAAGAGCAAGCATCCGCTCATCGAGGAAGTCGACCGCGACTTCTGTTTCCTGCTGAACGCCTATGACATCGACCCCGGCAGTTACACGCCACAGGTCAATACCATGCTCGAATTCAATCTCTGGACCTGGAACAGCCGGGCATTTCCAGGCATCGATTCGCTAAATGTCCGCAAGGATGACAAAGTTCGCATCCGCATGGGCAACCTGACCATGACTAATCACCCGATGCATTTGCACGGGCACGAGTTTGTCGTCAGTGGCACCGATGGCGGCCCGACGCCAATCGCTTCCCGCTGGCCGGAGGTGACGACCGATGTCGCGGTCGGCCAGATGCGACAGATCGAATTCCTGGCCGATGAGGAAGGCGATTGGGCTTTCCATTGCCACAAGAGCCATCACACGATGAATGCCATGGGACACGATGTGCCGACGATGATCGGCGTCGATCACCGGGGCGTGGTCAAGCAGATCACCGATCTGATTCCCGACTACATGGTGATGGGCGAACGCGGCATGGCGGACATGGGCGCAATGGAAATGCCGATTCCCGACAACACGCTCCCCATGATGACCGGCCAAGGGCCCTATGGCGCTGTCGAAATGGGCGGTATGTTCTCGATGCTGAAAGTGCGACGCGATCAGAAGCCGGGGGATTATCGCGACCCTGGCTGGTACAAGCAGCCCGCCGGTACTCAGGCCTCCGAATGGACGGGGCCAGTCGCCGAGGCCCCGCGAGCGACAACTCACGGAGGAATGTCGATGTCGGCGAACGGGAAACCAGTGAACCAGGAACTGACCGTGCGCAAACCCGGCAAACATGCCGGCCACTAAGCCGAATTTACTTGAAGAGGTGCTCATCATGCGCAATCGTTGTGATCTTGCCTTGCTCGTCATACTGTCCATGCCCGGTTTTGCCGCCTACGGCGATGAAAAACCCACCGCCCAGACCACACGCCAAGTGGGCAAGCAACCCGGCCAACATGCCGCCGCACTCGGCAAACCGGCTTCGATCAGCGCGGCCACGCGGACGGTCGAATTCGACATGGACGACAGCATGCGTTTCAAGCCTGAACGCATCGAAGTCAGACAAGGAGCAACAATTCGCTTTGTCGTGCGCAACCATGGGCAAGTCAAACACGAATTCGTACTGGGTACGCCGGCGGAATTGAAGAAACACGCCGCACTGATGGCGCAGTTCCCGCAGATGGAGCACGACGACCCGAATGCGGTGTCGGTAGAACCGGGAAAGACCGCGGAATTCGCCTGGACGTTCGCGAAATCGGGGAGTTTCGATTTCGCCTGTCTCGTTCCGGGACATTTCGAAGCGGGGATGAAAGGCAAGATTAATGTGCGTCGGTAGTTCGCAAGATTACATAAATCGGATTCCATTCCGCTTTGGCTTCCCGGTCGGAAAGTCGCACGCCAAGTCGATATCGTCAGCCATGTTTGCCTCGATCATCCTGTGCCAGGAAAAGTTGATGCGTTCCCTGTACATGGCTTGCCGACTTTTCGCCGGGCATGATCGCTTGAGACAACCCGTCAAGAATGCCGCAGTGGGCAGCATCCCGCGCCTCACCGCAGCGCTCGCGTAGGTCTTTCAGTTGCCTTTCCAGTTCCTGGAGTTCTTGCATCCGTTGGGTGACGTGCCCAATGTGTCGGTCAAGGAGGCGATTCACATCCGCGCAGTTCTCCTGGGGTGACTCCTTGAAGTGTAGCAAGACCCGGATCTCATCCAACGTCATGTCCAGACTGCGACAACGCCGAATAAAGGACAGTCGCTGGACATGGGTTTCCCGATAGATGCGGTAGTTGCCTTCGCTGCGTGCCGGTACGGGTAGCAGCCCATCACGCTCGTAATAGCGGATCGTTTCCACATTCGTCCCGGCAAGGCGGGCCAGTTCGCCGATTTTCATCTTCGCCTCCTGACGATCAAACGGACCGAGCCGGTTGGAGCATAATGATCGCCATACCGGCCAACGTGACCGCACTGCCGACAATATCCCATCGGGTCGGCACAACGCCATCGATCCGCCATAGCCAGATCAGGGCAATCGCCACGTAGACACCGCCGTAGGCGGCGTAGATTCGTCCGGCGGCACCTGGATGCAGGGTCAGCAGCCAGGCAAACAGCCCCAAGGAAACGGCGGCGGGGATCAACAGCCAAACTGAACGCTGCTGGGTCAGCACCAGCCACGGCAGATAGCAGCCGAGAATCTCGGCCAGCGCGGTTATGGCGAACAATCCCAGAACTTTGACAAACTCAAGCATTGCTTCGGCTCCGACTATTTTCTTTTATTGTAATCGCTTGACTCTGTAGTCACTCAAGGGTTTCTAATGCAGGAAACAAGGAGAACGCCATGAGTCTTGATCCCAGCCCGAAGCCCCTTCAGGAAGCCGCCCACAGCGGCTGTGCCGGCGGCTGTTCAGCCGCAGTGACTACCACCGTAGAAATCCCAGCCGCCGCCGATCTCGCTCAAAGCGATGGCGTGCCCGTTTTCGTGATTCCAACCATGGACTGCCCGAACGAGGAGAATGACATCCGTCGTGCGGTGGCCGGTATCGATGGCATCCGTTCCCTGCGTTTCCAACTGTCGGCCCGCACCGTTTCGATCGATGCGACGACGGATGCTCTCGATGCCGCCTTGGCCGCTATCCGCCAGGCGGGGTTTAGCCCCAAAGCGGTTTCGCCAGATCAGGCGGCAACGGAAAACGTTGGCGTCAGTGAGCTATGGCGAAGTGTTCTGGCGCTGGGGCTGGCCGTCGGTGCGGAAGCGCTGGATTTCTTCGCGCCCGACACATTGCCATTCAAGGGCTTCGGTATGGCATTAGCCGTTGTTGCCATCTGGCTGTCCGGCATTTCCACCTATAGCAAAGGCGTAGCGGCATTACGGCGCGGGCAGTTGAACATGAACGCGCTGATGGGTGTGGCCGTGACCGGTGCCTTCCTCATTGGACAGTGGCCCGAGGCGGCGATGGTCATGGCCTTGTATGCCATTGCCGAACTGATCGAAGCCCGTTCCGTGGATCGGGCGCGTAACGCCATCAAGGGCTTGCTCGACCTGACGCCGGAGACGGCGGAAGTTCGGCAGGCTGATGGGACGTGGCTGGAAGTACCGGCCGCAGTGGTAACGCTGGAGGCCAGTGTGCGGGTCAAACCCGGCGCCAGGATACCGCTCGATGGTCAGGTGACGGCAGGAACCAGTGCGGTCAATCAGGCGCCGGTCACTGGCGAAAGCATCCCGATTGACAAGGCGGCCGGCGACCCGGTATTCGCCGGCACGATCAACGAAACCGGCATCCTGGAGTTCCGTGTGACGGCCGCTGCCGACAACACCACACTGGCCCGCATCATCCACGCGGTCGAACAGGCGCAAGGGACGCAAGCGCCAACCCAACGCTTTGTGGATCGGTTTGCCGCAATCTACACCCCGACCGTGTTCGGCATCGCAGTTGCCGTGGCGGTTCTGACGCCCTGGCTCCTCGGCTGGACTTGGACGCAGGCGCTCTACAAGGCTCTGGTGCTGCTGGTCATCGCTTGCCCCTGCGCGCTGGTGCTTGCCACGCCGGTGACGGTTGTCAGCGGACTGGCGGCAGCGGCCCGACGCGGCATCCTGATCAAGGGCGGTGTCTATCTTGAGGAGGCCCGCAAACTGCGGGTAATTGCCCTCGACAAGACCGGCACCATTACCGAAGGCAAGCCCCGTCTGGTCGCCACAGAACTACTTCCCTCGACGGTCCCTGAATCACAAGTGCTTGCCTGGGCCGCCAGCCTGGCCGGGCACTCGGACCATCCTGTCTCAAAAGCGATTGCAACCGGTCTCAAGCTTCCGGAAAATGGCTTGACCGATTTCGTCGCCCTTGCCGGACGGGGCGTGGAAGCACGGGCTGACGGCCAACTGCTGATCCTCGGCAACCATCGTCTGATTGAGGAACGCGCTCTGTGTAGCGCCGAGATCGAGGCTCGCCTTCAGGTGCACGAGACGCAAGGCCGGACGGTCACCATGCTGGCGTCGGCACAGCAGGTGCTGGCGATTTTTGCGGTGGCGGACACCATTAAGGAAAGTTCGCGAGAGGCGGTGGCCGATCTGCACCGTCTCGGTGTCGTCTCGGTCATGCTGACCGGCGACAATGTGGCGACGGCCGCGAGCATCGCCAAGGAAGCCGGTATCGACGACGCCCGGGGCAATCTTCTCCCGGAGGACAAACTGGCGGCCATCGAAGATTTGCAGGCTCGCTATGGCCCGACCGCGATGACCGGCGACGGCATCAACGACGCACCGGCGCTGGCGCGTGCCGATATCGGCGTGGCGATGGGTGCGGCCGGTACGGATACGGCGATGGAAGCGGCCGACGTGGTGATCATGAACGACGACCTGCGGCGCATTCCAGAGACCATTCGCCTGTCCCGGCGCACCCATGCGGTCCTCTGGCAAAACATCGGGCTGGCCCTGGGGATCAAGGCGATCTTTCTCGGACTCGCCGTTTTCGGTAATGCGACCATGTGGATGGCGGTCTTCGCCGACATGGGCGCGAGTCTGCTGGTGGTGGGTAACGGCGTGCGACTACTGCGCAAATGATCCCGGATAAGCCCATGATGGACCGGTACCGCTGGCTGGGGTTGGCCATCGGTGTGGCCTTGGCGGACCAAGGGGCCAAGCATTGGATCGCGGGGACCTTCCCCTTGGGCGCAGGCGAAACGGTGTTACCGTTTTTCAATCTCGTCCACATCCTGAATAGCGGCGCAGCCTTCAGTTTTCTCGCGAATGCCGGCGGTTGGCAACGCTATGTCTTCATTGCCCTCGCCTTGGTCGTCTCGGTGGGGCTGACCGTCATGTTGCTCAAAGGCGTGGCGAACCGGTGGGAAGGGTGGGGGTATAGCCTGTTCCTCGGCGGTGCCGTCGGCAACCTGGTAGATCGCTTGGGCCGGGGAGCGGTCGTGGATTATCTGGACTTCCATGCCGGCGGCTGGCACTGGCCAGCCTTCAATCTCGCCGATACGGCGCTTTGTCTGAGCGCCTTTATTCTTCTTTTGGGAACCTTGCTGTCGTCAGCTCAAAGCAAGGCGCCCACTTAGCACGTGCACAGGAAATCTCGATGCAAATCCTGGCTATAAACCAAAACGAGGAACACAAATTGGCTCAACGATCCTTCTCCCTATTTGACCGTCGCACGTTGTCTGCCTTGATGCTCATGGGCCTGGTCCATTGCACTTCGGCAGCCGAGGAACCCTTGCCTCCTGATCAGGCGTTTCGGCTCAAGGCATCCCTGAAGGGTAGCGATACGGTGGTGGCTGAAATCATTCCTGCCAAGAAGCACTACCTCTACAAGAACAAGGTCCGCTTCGCCTTGAAGAACGCCAGCGGCGTCATGATTAAGGAGGTGAAGCTACCTTCCGGCGAGATGAAGAACGACCCCTATTTTGGGCTGATTGAAGTCTATAAATCGCCCGTCGTCGCGGAAATCGTTCTGGAACGCGCTCCCAAGTCTAAAGTCTTCACCCTTTATGCGTCTTATCAGGGGTGCAATGAGAAACTCGGCATCTGTTATCCGCCGATTGAGAAAACCGTTGACATGAAGTTCGATTGACGCCGGGTATCACATTTTTCCATTGCTAGCGTTTAGCCCATCTGCCATTTATTGAAAGGTTTTATTGTCATGTTGAAAAAGCTCATTGCCTGCCTGTTAGCGACCACCGCACTACAGGGTGCCCTTGCGGCACAACTGCCCGAAGTAACCGTCTATAAGGATCCTGATTGCGGCTGCTGCACCGAGTGGGTCAAGCACATGCAAGAGTCCGGTTTTCAGGTGAAGCAGGTCAATACCCGAGCCATGGACGTGGAACGGCAACGGTTTGGGGTACCCCCACATTTGGCTAGTTGCCATACCGCGAAAGTTGGCGGCTACACCGTGGAAGGTCATGTGCCCGCCTCCGCCGTCAAGAAAATGCTGGCCGAAAAGCCGTCGGTAGGAGGCCTGACCATTCCGGGCATGCCGGCCAATGCCCCAGGCATGGGGCCGCACATCGTGGGAACGCTCAAGGTATATACCTTGCCCAAAGCGGGTGAGTCGTCGCGCCTCTACTCGGTCGAATAGCGCCGATTCCCGAAAGTGCGGATGGGGGAATTTTGGCAATGCACCCATGTGAATGGCCGTATTCGCCGACATGGGTGCCATGTCTGCTGGTGGTGGGTAACGGCGTGCGCATCCTGCGGTGGACTTCCGGTAAAGACTTTCGCTGATACAATCCCGCCCATGCGCCGCTGGCTCTCTATCCTTCTTCTCGTATTTCTGCCGTTCCAGTTCTCCTGGGCGGCGGTGGCCGGCTATTGCCAGCACGAGACCGGAGCGGCAGCACAGCACTTCGGTCATCATGACCACCAGCATCAGGCCGCTGCCGATCAGGATGGCACGCCGGATGCCAAAACCTTGGGTGGTGGCATCGACGGCGATTGCGTCGCCTGTCATGCGAGTTGTGCCGCGGCGATTTTCAGCACGGCCTCCTTGCCGGCTTCAAGCAGCGCGTCCTTTGCGATTCCCTGGTTGCCGGGAAATCTGACCGCGCCGCCTCTCGCTCACCCCGAACGCCCCAACTGGTCCGTCCTCGCCTAATCGGCGGGGTGGATAGCACTTTTCTGCGCTTCTCCCTTGCGGCTGTGGTGGACTGATCCGCCCTGACGCATTGCGACGCTTCCCGGTCGCACCTCGCCGATTCCCCGTGTGTCTTTTTATCACTGGAGAATTGGATGTCTCGAAGCAAATCGGTTTCACGAACTACCTTTTTACCGGCCCGCCTACTCGTGGCCGGGCTGTGCTCGCTCGCTGCGCTAGCGACCGGCGACTTATGGGCGCAATCGACGCCAGCCCCCGCTGGTGCCTTGATTACCCTGTCGCAAGCCTTTGAGGCTGCTTGGGCACGGCAACCCGAAGCGCAATCCCTCGATCTGCGGCGCGATGCTGCCGAAGCGCATCGGCAGGTTGCCGGCAGTTGGACGGCCCAACCACCTTCGCTGGATTTGTCTGGCAAGACCGACCAACTGAGCAAGAATCAAGGCAGCCGCGAATACGCGGTGGGCGTCGCCTTGCCGCTGTGGCTACCCGGCGAACGCTCTCGTCAGGGCGCCTTGGCCGACGCCGAATCCAAAGCCGTGGATAGCCGGGTGACGGCCGCGCAACTGCGCACTGCCGCCGCCGTGCGTGATGCCTGGTGGAACTGGCAGCGGGCACGTGGCGAACAGTCGCTGGCCCGCGAACGCATGGTCAGCGCGCAAAAACTGGCAGAAGATGTCCGTCGCCGAACCAAGGCCGGCGACCTGGCCCGCTCGGACCAGCATCAGGCCGATGGCGCGGCGGCAAGCGCCGAGGTTGCGCTGGCGGAAAGTGGCAGCCTGCTGGCTGCCAGCATTCAACATCTGCGCGCCTTGATCGGCAAGCTGCCGGATGAGACAGCAGCCGACGGACCGGAAACCCCGCCGGCGGTGCCTGCCGACTTCACCGCCCTGGATGCGACCCACCCGGCGGTCGTCGAACTGTTCGACCGGGCCGAAGTCGCTCGCCGCAGTGCCGATCTGGCCAGCGTGCAGACCAGGAACAATCCCGAACTGTTGTTGGCCACTACCCGCGAGCGGGGCGCTTTCGGCGACGACTATCAGCAGACCGTCACGCTCGGCGTACGCATCCCGTTTGGTTCGGATAGCCGCAATCGCGCCAAGCTCGGGCTGGCCCGTGCCGAAGCCCTCGAAACCGAGGGGCTGCTTCGCCTCGAACGCGAGCGCCTGGCAGCCGACCTGGAAGCGGCGCGGGTGCGCGTCGAATCGGGTCGCACGCAACTGGCGGCCGCCGAGAAACGCGCCCAACTGGCGCGCGAGTCGCGGGGCTTTTTCGACAAGTCCTTCCGCCTGGGCGAAAGCGATCTGCCGACCCGCTTGCGTATCGAACTCGAAGCCGTCGAAGCCGAACGGCAAAACGCCCGCGCCCGGATTGAGCTGGCCGCTGCGATCTCCGCCCTGCGCCAGGCGCTGGGCCTGCTCCCCGAACAAAAATGAGGAACCCGAACATGAGAACAACAAACACGCTGGCCGCTGTGGGATGGGCCGCCTGGATCGCCCTGGCGGCCCCACTGGCCTGGGCCGGTGACGGGCACGACCATGGCGAGGCGCCAGCATCATCGGCCGGTCCCGCCTCGCCGCGTTTTGCGGCAACGTCCGAAACCTTTGAACTGGTCGGCGTCGTCAATGGCAAGCAACTGACGCTCTATCTCGACCGCTATGCCGACGGCAGCCCGGTCAAGGATGCCCAGCTCGAACTGGAACTGGGTGGCGTCAAAGTCCCCGTCGAACCGCATGCCGAGGGGGAGTTCGAGGCGACGCTGGCGCAGGAACTCAAACCGGGGGTCGTGTCGGTCGCGGCGACCGTCATCGCCGGCGAGGAAACCGACTTGCTGGCTGGCGAACTCGACGTCCACGAAGAGGCACATGACGAAACGACCGCCCACACCCATGGCTGGAAAGAATATGCCCTGTGGGCCGGTGCCGCCGGCGGGGCGCTGCTGCTCCTTGCCGCTCTATTGCGCCGCCTGCGCGCTTCCCGCAACCCGCGTTTCGGAGGTGCCGCATGAAGCCCCGTCTGTTATTTAGCGCCCTATGTCTTTCCTTCTTGTTTTCCTCAACCTTGGTGCTGGCCGGTGATGGCCATGACCACGGCGACGCCTCGCCCGCTGCCAGCGGCAATGGCCCCAAGCGCCAGCCGGACGGCAGCGTCTTCCTGCCCAAACCGGCGCAACGCCAGATCGGTGTTCGCACCCTGCTGGTTGAGCTAGGTGAACTGCCCCGCACCCATGAGCTGGCCGGCAAGGTGGTCATGGACCCGAATGCCGGCGGCAAAGTGCAGGCCATCGTCGCCGGCCGTGTCACGCCGGGGCCACGCGGTCTGCCATTGCCCGGTCAGCCGGTCAAGAAAGGCGAGGTGCTGGCTTACGTCACGCCGGAAGTCGGCGGCAACAGCCGCTCCCTGGCGGAAAGTCGCCTGCGCCGCCTGCGCGAACTGGCCGACACCGTGCCGCGCAAGGTCATCGAGGAAGCGGAAGCCGCCGTCGCCAACGAACAACTGGTGGCGCCGGTCAGCGGCGTTATCGCGTCGGCCAACGTCGTCTCCGGTCAGGTGCTCGAAGCCCGCGAAACCCTGTTCGAGATCGTCAATCCGGAACGCATGCTGATCGAGGCGCTGGCTTTCGATATGGCCATCGCCAGCGATGTCGCCGGGGCCTTTGTCGCCGTTGGTGAGCAGAAGCTGCCGCTGCGCCTGGTCGGCGTCGCCCGCAGCCTGCGTGAGCAAGCACTGCCGCTGACCTTCCGGGGTGAAGGCGGCGCTTTGGCGGCGTTGGCCGTCGGCCAGCCGGTTCGGGTCTTCGTGCAGACGCGCAGCACGGTGCCGGGTATCCGCGTACCGATGGCGGCGCTGATGAAGAACCCTGCGAACCAGAGCATCGTCTGGGTCAAGACGGCGCCGGAACGCTTTGAGCCGCGCACGGTAACCGCCGAGCCGCTGGACGGCACCCACGTGGCGGTGACCAGCGGATTGAAAGCCGGGGATCGGGTTGCCGTTCGTGCTGCCATCCTGATCAACCAGATTCGCTGAGCGGAGCCAATCATGTTCAAGTGGCTTCTCGA
>Ga0116177_10002382_pt1 | contig 13835 bp, 9 predicted proteins | sample AD_STIC10_MetaG_FD_89750 | JGI IMG/M metagenome (GOLD analysis project Ga0116177, IMG submission 89750) | Active sludge microbial communities of municipal wastewater-treating anaerobic digesters from USA - AD_STIC10_MetaG | ecosystem: Engineered > Bioreactor > Anaerobic > Digestate | place: USA...
AGCGCAAGGAAGGATATGGCGAAACCGGCAAGGATTCCGAAAAGCGGTGAAAGCTTGATAAAGAGCCCTTCGCCGTCCTTCGCTGACCCTGCGGCCGTCCTTGTGGCTTCTTCTCCCATCTTCTTCCTGTCCTCTTCGGTGAGGTCCATCACTTCTTTGAACCGGCCCTTCCATACCTCGTCGGCGCGGACGGCCTCATCCAGTGCCCTGCCTGCTTCGCAGGCCCTGCCGTATATGTCCCTCAGCCTCTGTTCGGCCCCCTCTATGGTCAGGTCCGCGTCCAGCAGCTCAGCCGACAGCCCCTCCTGCCGCTTGTGCCCCGCTTTTATGGCCTCGGCCTTCTCCACCGCCTCCTTGACCTCATAGAACGTCTCCTTTATAGCATCGAGGCGGGAAGGCGGTATGCCCGGCCCCTCATGCCCCGACCTCAGGCCGGCCAGCTCCGATATGCGCTCATCCCTCTCCTTCTCTTTCCTGACGATCTGTTCCAGGTCCGCCTTCTTCCTCGCGTACTCCTCGTTCTTTGCGACCCACCTTTCCCTCACGTCCATCCAGGCGGTCACGCTCATCTTGCGCTCGGTCCACATCCCTTTGTTAAGCCTGGCGTCCTCGGCATCTTGCAGCTTCTCCTGCAGCCTCTCGTTCAAAGGGGCTATCCTGTCCAGGTCCTCCCTGGCCCTCCTGAGCTTCGCCGCATCCTCGTCGATGGCATCTTCCAGCTGCTCCAGCTGTCTTTTCTCCAATAGGTCCCTGCTTTCCCCGTACTGCCTGAGCCTCATCGTGATGCCGTCGGACATGTCCCTGCCCAGGCGCGATAACAGCCTGTCCCGCGCCCCCCGGTAATCTCCCCCGGTCTTCTCGGCCAGCAGCCGCCAGCCCTCTCCGAGCCCGGCAACGTTCTCGTTGGGCTGTTCGAGCACGAACGCCGACCTGAACGCGTCCACATCTATCGTCCCGAAGTGCTCCTGGACGAAATCCTCGTACTTCTGGCTCCGCTTGCCGGCCGGGACATGGGACTGCTCCCTTATAAGGCTCACGAATCTCCCGGTATCCGGGTCGAACCTGCCGACAGCCACCCTGTCCGCCGCGAAGTCCATGTCTATCCTGTATGTCATGCCCTTCGACGTGAAAGTGAGCCCACCTTTGAAAGAAGGTGCCCCCCGCCACGAGCGGAACCTGTCCTTCCCCTGCTTCCTAAGCCCGTAGACGGTGTGCACGAGGCCGTTGACCATGGTGCTCTTGCCGGACTCGTTCAGCCGGTACAGAGTGTCTACCCCGCCCGCGAACTCGAAGACGGTCCTTTCCTTGAAACAGCCGAATCCTTCCAGCGCAAGGCTCACGTACTTCATCTTCCGCCCACCTCCTGCCTCAAGGCCTCGAGGCCCTTCCTGAGGGCGGCTTCGACAAGGCCCTCCTCCTCACTGCCGCAACTTTCCAGGCGCTCAAGCATCCTCCTTGTGAACGCGCCCCTGAGGCTGTTCTCCTTGGCGATGTTCGAAAGCTCAAAAGGGTCGAGGCGCAGGGCGTCGGATTCCACCCGCACATATGCGAAGTAGGGGTCGAGCGCCGATTTCAGCCCGACCGGGGAGAAGGAGGCCGGCATGGTTCCCGTCAGCCTGACTTGGAGGTAGGCGGCGCCTTCGGCCTCCTTGCGGATCGTCTCCGCGGCGTCCTCGGAAGACATGCCCGTAATGTCGATGTCCAACGCCGCGTATCCCGCAAGGTCCGGCATCGTCTGCCAGCTGACCAGGATGCCTGAACCGTCCAGTTCCACAAGGGGGTACCTGCCCGTCGCGACGTCGTTGAAGCCCATGCCGTCCAGGAGCCCCGGGTATACCATGGTGAGCCTGCCCGACGTCTTCACCATGGGCTTGTGTATGTGGCCTAGGGCCGCGTAGGAGTAGCCTGCGGCTTCTATGTCCTCTGAGGAGACCCTCATGGCCCGGTCCCCGTCCGCCGTGGGCATGTCGATGTCGAGCGAGCAGTGCATCGCCAGGATGCCTACCGTACCTTCCGGGACCGCCGGCAGGTCCTTGAGGTCCTCCTTTCGCGTGACGCCGCCCGTGTAGGCGCAGGAGCACACGTACACATCGAGCCCGGCCACCTTGTCGGCAAGGACCGGCCACGGCGTGGGCGCTTTCACGAGCTTGCAGCACCGCTCCCAGGACGCGTCCTTGTAGGTTGACCCGGTGTATGTTATCTCGTCGTGGTTGCCGGGCACGACCAGGGCCGGGATCCCCCTGTCCCTGAGCCTTCCGAGCTCGGACCTGACCATGCTCGCAAGGGCCTCCCCCGGGTCGTGCCTGTCGAACAGGTCGCCAGATATCACGAGCATGTCGGCCTTTTCGACCGCCTCGTCGATTATCCTCGGGAAGATGGAATCCCTTTCCTTGCGCCTTTGCCTTGCGGCGTCGCCTAGACTGCCCAGGGGGGCGCCTAAATGAAGGTCGGCTATGTGCATGAGCCTCAATCGAGTCAACCTCCTTGGTCGATGCCCTTACGGCCTCGTCCTTACAGTATTTGGTTATCGCAATGCGTGGGGGTTGTCGGGTGTGTCATTCGGTTGTTTGCCAGTCGCCATGCTGGCTGGGTGTGCCATATTGCGCTTCCGGTCTGTATAATATGATTATAATGCAAATGGACCCGGCCTTCCATCCGTTAATATATTAAGAAGGGTGGATATCATGTCATTCAACGACGGCGAGAACGGCGGCAAGGACCGCTACAAGCTCATAAGGTTCCCGAGGAGCAACTCCCCTCTAAACTACCTAAAGAGCCCGACGATTTCGATACTCGTCCTCAACGTGCTCGCTTTCATCATGCTCGAGATCTTCGGAGGTTCAGAGGACCTGAACACGCTCGTGGTGGCGGGGGCCAAGGTCAACATACTCGTGCAGCACGGGCAGTGGTGGAGGCTCTTCACGGCCATGTTCCTGCATTACGGGCTGTTGCACATAGCCCTGAACTCCTATTCGCTCTACAATCTCGGCACTTTCGCCGAGAGGATATACGGCGGCTGGCGGTTCGTGGTGATGTACATAACCTCGGGCCTGGCGGGCAACCTGCTGAGCACGATGTTCGGCCAGCCGTACGTCGTAGGCGTCGGCGCTTCCGGCGCGATCTTCGGCATAGCCGGTTCCATCCTCTACCTCGGAGTCAGGCGGCCTGAACTTTTCAAGTACATAATCGGCTCGAGGTTTATTACTGCGATCGCGATCAACCTTGTGATCAGCTTCACGATTCCCGGGATCGACGCGTGGGCCCACATAGGCGGCCTCGCCGGCGGCTTCGCCATAGCATGGGCGCTGGGCACGCCGGCCGATGACATGTACGGGGGTCCCGCCTGGTGGAAAGGGGCCATCGTCTTCGGGGCGCTGGGGCTCATGCTGGCGTACATCCTCGCCTGATCGGCGACGAATTTCTTACTAAGGGCGCCCGTTTTTATTGACGGGCGCCCTTAGTGCATGTATCATACTCCTTAGCTTGTGCACAAATATGTGAACACTCGATTGGGGGACAGCAAATGGGCGCCATCGAAGACAGGGTAAGCGCATTCAAGCAGAGGCTCGAGGGCCTCAAGGCGAACGGGCACTACTATTACCTTCAGCAGGTGGACGAAGTCGGCGACACAAGAGTCAAGATCGCCGGCCGTGAGATGATAGTATACTCCTCCTACAACTACCTGGGGCTGCTGCACCATCCCCACATCCTGGAGAAGTCGAGGCAGGCCCTCGAGGAATGGGGCACCGGCACCCACGGCGTCAGGGTACTTTCGGGAACGACTAAGCTGCATAACGAATGCGAGGCTAAGCTCGCAAGCTATATGGGGACCGAGGACGCGATAGTGTACTCCTCCGGTTTCATGGCTAACCTAACTACTTTCGACGCCCTCATGGGAAGGCGCGACCTGATAGTATCCGACCAGCTGGCGCACGCTAGCATAATCGACGGCTGCAGGATATCTGAGGCCGACTTCCAGCGTTTCAGGCACAACGACACCGAGGACCTGGAGAGGCTGCTAAAGGCGAGGCGCGAACAGTCGGCGAACTGTGGCATCATGGTCATAGTGGACGCGGTCTACAGCATGGACGGCGACGTATGCCCGCTTCCCGAGCTGTCGGGGATATGCAGGCACTACGGCGCGTGGCTCGTTGTGGACGAGGCGCACTCGCTAGGCGTACTCGGCAAGAACGGGAAGGGCATCCTCGAGTACTTCGACATGCCGATATCCTCCGTGGACCTTCTGACCGGCTCGCTAGCCAAGACCATCCCCTCGATCGGAGGCTACGTGGCAGGATCCAAGGACGTCATAACTTTCCTTAGGAACAACGCCAGGGGCTTCGTCTTCTCCGCTGCGGTGCCCCCTGCGGCGCTGGGCGCCATCATCGGCTCCGTGGAGGTCATGGAGACGGAGAAGTGGAGGCTCGACAAGGTCCGCGGCAACATCAAGAGGTTCGTAGGCGGGCTCAACGAGCTGGGCTATGATACGCTGAACACGCAAAGCTGCGTGATCCCGATAATAGTGGGCGAGGACGAGCCCACGCTGGAGCTGACCCGGCTCTGCCACATAGACGGCATGTTCGTCTCCCCTATAGTGCCCCCGGCGGTACCTCCGAAGAAGTCGAGGCTAAGGGCAAACGTTACGGCCGCGCACACCGACGAGGACATAGACATAGCGCTCGAGATACTCGGCAGGCGCGGCAGGGAACTCGGGATAATCTAGCATAGGGATCTTATTAAGAGGCGAAGCGCCTTCCCGCCTGTCCGGGGGAGGGCGCTTCATTGTCCCTAGGCCCGTACATATCGGGAAACGACACCAACCGGCGCCCTTTATGCTGTATAATATCCATATACAATACAAAAAAGCGGGTGATTCAATGATAAGACCAGCAAAGCTTGCCGAAGGACGCAAAGTAGGCATAATGGACACCACATTGAGGGACGCCCATCAGTCGCTTTTCGCGACAAGGATGACGACCCCACAGATGATGAAGATAGCGGCCTACCTCGACAAGGTCGGTTTCTTCTCCATGGAGGTATGGGGCGGGGCCACTTTCGATACCGCGCTCAGGTACCTGAACGAGGATCCCTGGGAAAGGCTCAGGCTCCTCAGGTCGGTCATAAAGAACACTCCCATGCAGATGCTGCTAAGGGGGCAGAACCTCGTCGGGTACAGGCCGTACGCAGACGACGTGGTCGACACGTTCGTTCAGAAGTCCGTTGAGAACGGCATCGACATAGTCAGGATATTCGACGCCCTCAACGACATCAGGAACGTCGAAAGGTCCGCCAAGGCTGTCAAGAAGGCCGGGGCCCACCTGCAAGGCGCCCTTTCCTATACGATATCCCCCGTCCATACCATCAAGGGGTTCGTCGAGTACGCAAAGAGGTTCGCAGACCTCGGCGCCGACAGCATCTGCATCAAGGACATGGCCGGCATCATGTCGCCGTATCCTTGCTACGAGCTTGTCGCCGCCTTGAAGTCCGAGATAGGCCTGCCCGTACAGATCCATTCGCATTATACGTCGGGCATGTCATCGATGACCTACCTCAAGGGCGTGGAAGCGGGCGCGTCGGTCATAGACTGTGCGGTCTCCACGGTTGCGATGGGATCGTCCCAGTCGCCCGACGAGACGATGATCGTCGCGTTCAGGGACACCGAGTATGACACGGGCATCGACGTAAGGAGGATCAGGCCTGCGGCGCAGCTGCTCAAGGGAATACAAGATGAGATCGCGGCCGCAAACCCCGGAGTCGTCGCCGCGAGGACCGTCGACACCGACGTCCTCAACTACCAGATACCCGGCGGTATGATATCCAACCTGAGGGCTCAGCTCACCCAGAGCAACAACCTCAACAAGCTGGAGTCGATACTGGCCGAAGTACCGGTCGTGAGGCAGGACCTCGGCTATCCGCCGCTCGTCACGCCGATGAGCCAGATAGTGGGCGTGCAGGCCAGCATGAACGTCATGACGGGCCAGCGCTACAAGATGATCAGTAAGGAAGTGAAGGCCTACATAAAAGGCGAGTACGGAAAGCCTGCCGGAAGCATAGACCCCCAGGTGCAGAAGATGGCGATCGGCGACGAGCCCGTGCTGGACGCGAGGCCGAAGCTTCCCGACGAGATGCAGAACTGCGTAGAAGCAGTGAAGCCCTACAACGGGAGCATCGAGGACGCCCTGTCCTATGCCCTGTATCCCGACCAGGCGGTCAAGTTCTTCGAGGGCCGCGCAAAGAAGCAGTCATAAGTGGCCTTAACGCGATATGAACGGGTCCGGCGTCAACGCCGGACCTTATTATAAGGAGGGGCAAGATGGAAACGCCCGTACCTTCGAAGACGAGGACCGAACCCGTTGCCTTGTATCTCTCTTTGCTGTTTTCAATATCGGTGATGATATTCGGCTTCATCGCGTCCGCCTCCCCGTTTGAATCGTTGGCCGCCATTTGGCGGTCGCCCGGGCTTCTCTGCACCGATTTCTCCTTCGTGGGCGACATCGGCGCCGCTTTCATGAACGCGGGGATGATGGGCGCCATGGCGGCACTTCTTGCTATCGCTAGCGGCGACAGGCGCGGGATAGCCGTAAGCGCGGTGTTCATGTGCGTCGGGTTCGCCTTCTTCGGCAAGACCCCCATATCGGGCGCCGTCATAATCATCGGCAGTTGCTTAAGGAGCGTCACGGCCGGCAGGAAGCCCCTTGCGGACGTCGTGACCGGGCTCTTCGGTACGTGCCTTTCGCCTCTCGTCAGCTTCATATCTTACAGTACGCCTGCGGGCTGGCCGGCAGCGATCGCAGCCGGCCTTGTCGCCGGCTTCGTCCTACAGGACCTATCCGTTATGACCAAGCGACTGTACAAGGGCTTGAACCTATATAACGTGGGTTTTGCGTCCGCTTTCGTGGCAGTGGCGGCGGCAAGCGTCATACGCGGCCTGGGGGTTACGCTTGAATCCCCCGCAAGCCAGCTGGCAGCATACCCCGACTGGGGCTTCCTTGCGCTTTCCGCTCTCTACGTTTCCGCGGCGCTCCTTTCGCTGGTTTTCATCCGGGGCTCATGGAAGGGCTTCGTTGACATCTGTATGCACGGCGGAGGCAACCCCGACCTGCTTGAGGCGGCGGGCCCGGGAGGTGCGCTCCTCAACTTCGCGGCGTCGGGGCTTATCTGCATCATAGTCTGCGGTCCGGTACTGGGCGTCAAGCTCACGGGGCCGCTGCTTGGTACGATCATAGCCGTGAACGGATGGGCCTTCTTCGGGATGAGGCCATTTGCCATGGTCTCGGTCATGGCTGGCTACGTCCTGGCCTCCCTTGTCACCTCATATCCCGTCAGCAATTCCATCGCCATGGCCGCGCTCTTCTCCACGGCTTTGAGTCCAGTCTCGGAAGGGCTGGGCTACGGCTACGGGATGCTGGCCGGGTTCCTGCACCTGTTCGTCGTCTGCAGGAGCGGCGCCTTGCACGGAGGGATACTGCTCTATAACAACGGCTTCTCCACCGGCATCGTGGCGACAGCCATCCTCGCAGCGGCAAAGTCCCTCCGCTCGCAGAGGGCCATGGACATTTGATCCAACGCACGGGCGCATGTTTTGGAGCATCTTCATGAATCTGTCGCTCGGATTGTTCCTTTTCAGGAGCAATCCATTCCCCACATAGCGTAGTTCCAGCATTTTGCCTATTTTGAACATTTCCTTCCTTATTATGCCAATAGCAGGATTTCGACTATCAAATTTATAACATTTCGGTAGCGGCCGCATCGGGCCGGGAATCCTACGAAAGGGAGGAAAGGAAGCAATGAGGAGGGTATCTTATCTTCTGACCGCGCTGCTGGTGCTGGCCTTGACGTTCGTGCCCGCGGTGTTCGCCGCAGAGGCTCCTACGGTATCCCAGGAAGTCCTGGAGGTCTACGACAAGCTCGCGAAAGACCCCAAGGTCACTTCGGCTGTCAAGTTCCTCGAGAGCGACCATGAACAGAGGGTCCAGTACGTGAAGGACCTCGTGGTCATCGAAGCGCCTTCCCACAAGGAGGAGAAGAGGTCCAGGGCCTACGCCGCGCTGCTCAAAGAAGCCGGCCTCAGCGATGTGACGATCGACGAGAAATCATGGAACTGCTGGGGCGTACTCCCCGGCACCAAGAAGGGTCCCGTCGTCTTCGTGGACGCACACCTTGACACGGTGTTCGATTTCGGGACCGTTAAAGGCTTCACGGTCGACGAGAAGGGCACGATCTACGCCCCCGGCATCGGCGACGACACTTCCGCCCTCGGCGGCATGCTCTCGGTGATAAGGGCATTCGTCAAGAACGGCGTAAAACCCGTCTACGACATAGTCTTCGTCGGGACGGTCGGCGAGGAGGGCCTCGGTGACCTCAAGGGGATGAAGGCCTTCTTGAACGAGAACCATCCCATCGGCAAGAACGTAATCGCGGTGATCGACTTCGAAGGCGGAGGCCCCGAGAGGATCACATACCTTTGCACCGGCAGCCACAGGTATTTCATCGACTTCATCGGACCCGGCGGCCACAGCTTCGGCGCCTTCGGCACCCCCAGCGCAATACACGCAGCCGGCAGGGCCATAGCCAAGGTGGCTGACGTCCAGGTGCCCGGCGGTCCCAAGACGACCTTTACTGTGGGAATGATCGAAGGCGGCACCTCGGTGAACTCCATAGCCGCCGATTGCAGGCTCCAGCTCGACATGAGGTCGAACCTCATGGACAACCTGCTCAGCTTGGAGAAGACGATAATGTCCATCTGGCAGCTGGGCGCGGACGAGGAGAACGCGCGCTGGAACAAGCCCGGGACGATCACGGTCAAGACCACGATGGTCGGGGACAGGCCGGCAGGCTCGCAGGATGAGAACATTAAGCTCATCCAGGCGCACTGGCAGAGCAACGTCATGTTCGGCTATACGCCGTCGCTAAGCGCAGCTTCGAGCACCAACATCAACTGGTCCGTCTACAAGGGTTACCCTTCGATATGCGTCGGTGCGGGCGGTAGCAGCACCGGCAACCATTCGCCCAGCGAGACATGGAATCCCGCAGGAGCCTGGAAGGCCCTGCAGGTAGGATTCATGACCATCTGCGCGGTGGCGGGCGTCGATGGCGTCACCCAGCCCCTCGGCGGGAAATAGGCCGATATAGTAAATAAAGCCCGTTGAAAGCGTGCCGGGGGCGGATCGCACCGCCCCCGGCACGCTCGTTCATGTCCCCCCTGCCGCGCACACGTGCCTTTTAATATCCGATAAGCCGGCATATCCCTTGTCTTGTGCGTCGTGACTGCAAAGATAGCCGAAAACCGCGTAAAACATGCTGTCAAAAAGAGAACGTACGTCAAGATCTCCTTGGCCGCGCCGACAGCGCCGGTTCCCCTTCCATTTCCAGTCTGAAGGCTCGCCGCCTATCCAATCATGCCGGCCTGATGAATAGAGAAGGGGCGGGTCATTGAACCCGCCCCCAGGCCTTCCACAGGTCTTCTACGCTATTTAGCAGGCCTTACGATCTTGCTGAATCCTACTGCCTTTAGCCAGTCATCGGGGTATCCTACGGTCTTCAAGTTGACATAGCCGTCCTGGTACTTGACCGCGAGCTTGTCGAACAGCTTCCACCAGGCGTCCACAACCTTCTGGGCGTTGGAGTTGGAATAGTCGGTAAGGAAGCTGACCGCCAGCTTCGGGTCCAGCTTATACAGCTCAGAGGCAGTCTTTTCCACCGTCGGCTGTATCGCCCTTGCGTCCTTCTCGAACTTCGTGAAGGTCTCCTCGATGTCCTTGATCATGTAGGAGTACTTCAGGTCAGCGAAGTTGGAGACGAGGTTGAACGCCCACCATGCGCAGTTCCTGTCCAGCACGTCACGCCTTCCGATGGTGAACGACGCAGGCACCGAAGTCGCCCCTGCGTAGATCGGTACATAGCAGGTGCTGTGGGGCGCGTCCTCGCCGAACCAGATCACTCCGCCTATGGCCGCAGGCAGCCACGCGCGGGCTTGCATTATCACGCTGTACGAGCAGCGGAATATGGAGATGGCCCTCTCCCACTCGCCCAGGGTAGCCGGCGTTGGGTACCTGTTGGGGTTGCCGAACGGACCTGCCGCCATCCCCTTGGTGAGGTCGAAAGCCGTACCTTCGTAGTGGTCGCGCTTGATCCTCATGAGGTCTTCAACCGTGACCTTCTTGTCAGGCTTGACCGAGAAAGGATACTCGACCGCCCAGGCGTCCAGGTTGAGCGACGGGGCTATCAGGGACAGCGCCCTCCACTCGCGGCGGGTATTGTATACAGAATCCTTGAAACCGTAAACGTTGGCGTAGTTGAGCGGGCCCTTCGCGGGATCCCACCAGCCCATATCCTTGGCATAGCTGAATACGTTCGAGGAGTACATGAAGTTGGGGTCGTTCTCCTTGATAACGCCGATCCTCGACCTGTTCGCAGAGACGCCCACCTCATCGTCCGGCACCCTCTGGGCCGCCCAGATGGCGCCCACCTCAAGGGGGCCCGCCCCGTAGATCTCGAAGAACCAGGCCTCGTTCCCGTCGATGACGGTAAGGCACTCACCGCCGTCGCCGTAGCCGTACTTCTCTGCCATCTCGCCCATTATCTGTATCGCTTCCTTGGCGGTCTTGGCGCGCTCGAGGCCCACTCTCTGCAGCTCCCATATCTCGAATATGCCGTTCTTGTTCTGCAGCTCCCTCCTGCCGCCGATGGTGGTCTCACCCATCATCACCTGGTTCTCATTGCCGAAAGGATATGCGATGTCGAAGTACTTGAAGGTATGTGCCACCTGAGGGATGTCAGCGACCTTCGTCCTGTCCGCTATGTCCTCGCCGGTGCCACCGCCCTTGTATACGGGCCTAAGCGCTCCTGCCGCCCAGTCCTTGGCAGGGATTACCCCTATCCTGAACTCGTACCGTCCGTCGCAGGTATGCGTCGTCATGACCGATCCGTCAGCGGACGCCAGCTTGCCGACCACGACCGATGTGCACGCAATGGCGGGCACGACCGCTGCTAGCAAGACGGCCATGATGGCCGCAACTAGGGTCAGTTTCTTGCCGAGGTTCGATTTCATTGACTCAAATCCCCCTTCCTTGTCATCACAGTAAGGTGCTATGTGCTCCAGAAGCTGCCGATGAATGGGGCACCTGCCCTGCATATCCATTTTATAACACGTCACGGCGGCGGGAGAACTTATTTCTATTCAACGGCGATATGCCCTGGTGCTGCCCATAATCGTGATCCTACGCCCCACATGAATATTTATCCGTAGCATGAAGGTGTTCAATACATTATGGAGAAAACCTTCATGGTCCCCAGAAACATATGGAGGTGTCTAAAGTGAGAAAGGGCCTCAAGCTGACAATGACGGTATTAGCAGCTTTGGTCGTCGTGTTGATCGCGGCAAGTCCCTTCATGGCTTGCACATCCATCTGTGTGGACAAGGCTGCCACGGCCGACGGGTCGATAATGACAGCCCATACGTGCGACGGCTGGTATGACGCGCGTACCTGGGTCGTGCCGGGGGCGAAACACGCCGCGACGGATAAGGTGACGATCTACTCAGGGCTGCTGCATTCGGACAGGGCCGAACCAAAGATCCTCGGCGAGATACCCGAAGTCGCCGAGACATACACATACTTCTACGCGGGTTACCCCTACATGAACGAGCACGGGGTGATAATGGGCGAGACCACCATCGGACAGCGCAACGAGCTGAGGACGACAGAGGGCATTTTCTACATCGAGACACTGCAGATACTGGCGCTGCAAAGGGCCAAGACCGCAAGGGAGGCCATACAGGTGATGGGTTCCCTGGCAGAGGAGTACGGCTATCGTGACGGAGGCGAGTGCCTGACCGTCGGCGACCAGTACGAGATGTGGTTCTTCGAGATACTCCCGTCCGGTCCGCTCAACAAGGGGGCCATATGGGCGGCCGTGCGAATCCCCGAGGGCCATGTCGGCGTCTCGGCGAACAGGTCGAGGATAGGCGAACTCAAGAAGAACAACCCCGACTACATGTTCTCCTCGAACGTCTTCGACCTGGCGATCCAGAACGGCTGGTGGGACCCGGCTAGCGGCAAGCCGTTCCTGTTCTATGAGGCCTATGCGGACAAGACCTCTATGGGAAGCAGGAGGCGCGAATGGAGGGTGCTTTCGACTTTCGCCCCTTCGCTTAATCTCGACCCGAACGCGTCGCGCTTCCCCTTCACGGTGAAAGCCGAGAAGAAGATAACGGTCCAGGACTACTTCACCATCTACAGGGATACGTACGTAGGGACCGCCTATGACAAAGCCAACGTAAGCGACTGGTTCGTTCCGGACAGCAAGGGCGTCTACGTGAAGAGCCCGTTCGCCACGCCGCACATGAGCAGCGATTTCCTCAAGCTGGTGGACGCCGCCTCCGAGCGTAACATAGCGATACCCGGCTGCTCCTACTTCACCGTCCTCCAGTCGAGAAGCTGGCTGGACCCCAAGATCGGAACGCTTTGCTGGTTCGGGCTAAACAACCCCGATACTTCGGTGCACGTGCCCGTCTATGCCGGCGTGAGCTACCTGCCGCAGAACTTCGCCGTCAACGACAGGACCAAGTTCAGCATGACCAACAGGGTGTCCGCCTGGTGGGCCTTCGATTTCGTCGACCAGCTGGTCAACCAGAGGTACCAGGATTGCATCAACGACGTGAAGGCGGTCAGGGACCCCTTCGAGGCGCAGCAGTTTGCCATGCAGCCCACCATCGAGAAGGTCGCGTCCGACCTTATGAAGGTGGACCCGAAGCTTGCGATCGGTTTCCTGACGAGCTACACCAATTCACGTTGCGTCATGGCGGTAGACATGTACTGGAAGCTGGCGGAGGATCTTATCGTCAAGTACGACGACAAGTGGTTCTAGAAGGAAGCCCTGATTGCGCGGCAAAAGGCCCCGGCAGAACATGAGCCGGGGCCTCGCTCTTTCCTTAAGTCCGTAAGGGCGTCATCCGCAATGTTGCATAAGCGTCTTGCCCAGAAGCTGCAAGTCCCTGGCCCCTTTCATCGGCACGATGATCCTGCCAGCGGCCTTGAAGCCGAGGTTTGTGTAGAACTCCATCCCCCTGTGGTTCCCGTCAGAGACGGCCACCCTAAGGGACCTTCCTCCAAGCGATCTTATGAAGCTTCTTATGACAGCAGTCCCGATGCCCCTGCCGCTGAAATCCGGATGCACCTCCATGTGCCTTATGCGCACGGCATCCTCGGCCTCGACATATGAGAGGAAGCCCGCGCAAGACCCGTCGTACGTCAGGATGTAAAACGGCGCGGCCGACATCTCGCCCGCGAGGTACTCCTTCTCCGCCTCTTCGTCCCAGCCCCTTGCCTCCTCTATGACATCCTTGAAGTTCAGACCGTATACTTCCAGCACGAAGTCAAGGTCGGAAGCAGACGCCCGCCTGGCCGAGGCCCTGCCGAGTGACAGATTGACGCTCATCCTCTTATGTCCTTTGGCATGAGAAGGCCGCATGCCACCGCAAGCGCCATCGCCGCAAGGCAGAGCATGAAGCCGTTCTTGTAAACCGCCGCGGAGTAGAAGCGCACGCCCTCCGTGAAGTATGCGCCGCCCCAGCCGTAGTCCATGACGGCGCTGACGGCAGCTTGCATCACGATCGCCCCGATGAACCCGGAGGCGTTATTGAGGCCCTGGGCAAGGCTCGACACCTCAGGGCGGTTGGCCTTCCTCATGACGACGAACGCCGGCAGGAAAGATGAATTGCTGACGCCCATCGCCACCATGGCAAAGCACAAGGCGGCGATCGCGGCCTTATCCCCGGGCCTTCCGATCGTCCAGAGTATTATGAGCCATGCCATTGCCTGCATCCCCGCCAGCAG
>Ga0116177_10002383_pt1 | contig 13835 bp, 14 predicted proteins | sample AD_STIC10_MetaG_FD_89750 | JGI IMG/M metagenome (GOLD analysis project Ga0116177, IMG submission 89750) | Active sludge microbial communities of municipal wastewater-treating anaerobic digesters from USA - AD_STIC10_MetaG | ecosystem: Engineered > Bioreactor > Anaerobic > Digestate | place: USA...
ACAGCAGAAAGCCCGGTACCGTTACAGGCAAGCGTAAAAGACAGTGCAATCCTGACATTGACGATTGAAAACCGAGACTTTGCAAACAAAAAAGTAAACCGAATTTTACACGAATGACTGTTCATTACATATTTAAAAAGACCAACGAGCCGACACGCAAGCCGACTCGAAAGTTTTTAAAATTTTTCCCCACCGCATTTTTTTAAAAACATTTTATCCTTACCCGCATTGGCACATTTGATTTTTCCCGATACACTTTTCCGACCCTTCACAAAACTAAAAGAGCCAATTTTGCTAACCCGCAAAAAGACTGTTGAAAAGATTTTGACTTTTTTAGGATGCTATTTAACGACAACTTTGTATTTTTGGACATAAAATGACAAGTCAAATTTTTCAAGCATTGAAAACAGTAGGCGAACTAATACGGGAAGCAAGAGAAAAAAGGGGGCTACTACTAAGGCAGGTTGCCTCTTTTCTTGAAATTGACCAAGCCCTTTTAAGTAAAATAGAAAGAGGGGAAAGAAAAGCTACCAGAGAAAATATAATCAAGTTGGCTTCATTTCTTGAATTGAACGAAAAGGAACTCTTAGTTCAATACCTGAGTGAAAAAATTGCTTATGATTTGCAGGATGAAGATGTAGCAAAGGAAGCCCTGAAAGTAGCTGAAAAGAAAGTTGAATACTTAAAAAGACATAAATGATAAACGACCAACAAATAACCGAGAATGAAAACTGGTTAAATCCATTAGCTGATAGAGAATCAGTTCAACTTGAAGAATATTTGAATTTTTATAACAATAGAATTGAAGGGGAAGGGGGTAATAGAAAGCTGCATCATGAGAGCGAGATTCTTTTTGTAAAAGAATTTATGTTCCCAATTTTAGGTAAGGAAAATATCAAATATCTTATCCCGCAATATCCATTTCTGGATTCAGAAGGAAAAACCAGAAGAATAGATTTTGCAATTACTAAGGATGGGAAGAAGTTAGCACTTGAAGTTAATGGAGAAACATATCATGCAGAAGGTGTCATAGCAAGAGAGGCATTTGACGACAATCTTAATAGGCAAAACGAAATCTTAATCGCAGGATGGCATTTACTGCGATTCTCTTATAGCCAATTACAACATCCGGACTGGCGTAAACGAGTGAGCGAAAGCATCAGACGAATTATCTACAAATTATTTCCTGAGCTACTTTCCGAAACGCTGATTGAACCAAATCATTTACAGATTAAGGCATTAGAAGCTCTGGACTATTACAGAAGTTTCGGATGGAAAAAAGGAGTTGTAGTATTACCGACAGGAACAGGTAAAACTTTTCTATCGGCATTTGACACCAAGAAAGTTGAGGGCAGAATTTTATTTATCGTTCATAGACTTGACATTCTAAGCCAATCAAAAGAAGCCTTTGAAAAAGTATATCCGAAAGAAAAACTAGGATTGCTCACAGGAGAAGTAAAAGAGAATGTTAAAGATTCCAAAGTTCTTTTCGCTTCTAAAGACACATTGAGAAGTCCTGATACGCTTTATCAATTTGCACCTAATGAATTTGATTACATTATTGTCGATGAAGTTCATCACGGGCAAGCGCCAACCTATCAAATAATTCTAGAATATTTTCAGGCAAACTTCTTTATGCTCGGTCTGACTGCCACGCCTGACAGAATGGACAGGAAGGATATTTTTGAGCTTTTCGACTACCAGAAAGTATTTGAATACACTTTAAATGAAGCTATTGAAAACGGCTTTCTTGTTCCATACACCTATTACGGATTAAAAGACAATATAGATTATTCAAAAATCAGATACCAAGGCAACAAATACAATGTGAACGACCTTGATAAGTATTTGATAATAAAAGAACGTAATGAACAAATTTTAAAAGAATATATTGAAAAAGGAAAAGGTTATAAAGCCGTTGGCTTTTGTTGTTCAGTTAAACACGCAGAAGCGATGGCAAAATTTTTCAATGAAAAGGGGATACCTTCTTTTGCTATAACTTCACAAACTCACAACAGAGACGAACTGATTCAACAATTCAGAGACAACCAATTTACTGTTGCTTTCACCGTAGATTTATTTAATGAAGGTGTTGACTTTCCAGACTTGCGTGTATTACTATTTTTGAGACCAACCGAGTCAAAAACCGTTTTCATTCAACAGCTTGGCAGGGGCTTAAGACTTTGCACAGGAAAAGACAGAGTTGTAATTCTTGACTTTATCAGTAACTACAAAAAAGCAAATAACATAAGGGAGTACCTTTCAAAAGGAAAAAGCGAAAAGAAAAATTCTAAAACCGGCAGAGTAGAAAAAATTGTTTATGAGTATTCGCCTAAGTGTTCTGTAATCTTTGATGCAGAGGTTGAAGAAATTCTGGACAATCAAGACAAAGCAGGAAGAGAAATCACCAAAGAAGATTTAATTGATGCTTACTATACGCTGGCGGAAAAACTGGAACACAAACCAACACAACAGGAAATTAACGAACAAGGTGAATTTAAAGTTGGAAAATATCTATCTGTATTTGGTTCTTGGGTTAAGTTTCTAAGAGAAATTGGAGAATTTACAGAAGCCAGTTATCATTTCCCGCAAGGCGTACACCTCGGGCACATTCTATACATTTTAAAAACGCTTCAAAGCAATCGTTTAAAGAATACTCATCTTGACAGCAAATATATCCGAATAAGAGGAAATCTTGGAGAGGACAGATTAGGTGCTTTTCAGAGGCAGACAAAATACAAGTTGCAAGCTCTTATGGAACTTGGATTGATTGTAGATGATAGAAAGGTCGGAACAGATACCGAATACGTCCTTCAACTTACACCAAAAGGGAAACAATTAGCAGAAATTTTAAAACCTGTTTTCAAAAAACTTGACTTTGGCTTCAAAGATAAAGACAGCGATATTCCGTCTTGGGAAATGAATACTCAGCCCTCACAATTCAATGAAGCAATCAGCAAGTTCATAAAAGCAAACAAGAAACACGGTGCATTTATTACAAATGTTTTCCTTGAAATGCATGCGGTTGGCTTAATGCTGAATTATCTCTATCGTGTAGAACGTAAAAAATTAATAAATAAAAACAGCATTTATCAAGGTTTCTTCTCTGCTCCTTTTGTTGCAAACTATTGTGACAGAAACGGAATTGAAGCAGCAACCGAAGAAGGAGCAAAAAGGAGATGTCCGTTTCTTCTAAATATACTTGAAGCATTAGGCATTATTAAACAGGAAACAAGTTCAATTGAAGTATTACAATTTGTTCTGTCAAAACAGACCATACAATTGAAATCCAAAGAATCAGAAAAAGAAATATTTGAGCGAATTACTAAGATTGAGAAGAATCCAAAATCACTTTCAGACGAGGATGTCTCGCTGTTGAAAGAAGCGTTCGGCAAGGATTTTCTTACTGACAAATATTTTATTAAAAACTTTAAAACCGTAAAGTAAAATGGGAAATAAATCACATTACAATTCAGGGCATATAGCAATGAACAAGCTCAAAAAAAATGGGGTTGCTCATAGTAGTTTCATTGAATCTCAACTGCCGCAAAAAACTTATCACGGTTTATTCGTTGAGGACGCAGTTAAGTTTCTGAAAAAACTACCTGATAATTCGGTACAATTAATTTTGATTGACCCACCATATAATCTCGATTTGGCAATATGGGACACATTTAGCAATTATTTAGAATGGGCAAGGCAATGGTTGGACGAAATTTACAGGGTGCTTTTAGAAACGGGTAATTGCGTAATATTTGGCGGATTCCAATATCAAGATCTTAAAAAAGGAGACTTGTTGGAGATTATGCACTACACAAGACATAATACCGATTTGCGTTTCACTAATCTAATAATTTGGTATTACAAAAACGGAATGAGTGCGCACCGCTTTTTCGCCAACAGACACGAAGAAGCTATTTGGCTTTCAAAAACAAATAAATATTTCTTTGACTTAGATTCTGTTCGTATTCCGTTTGATGAAGAAACCAAAGAACTTTATAAGCGAGATAAGCGACTAAATCCTGAAAGCGTTGAGAAAGGCAAAAACCCAACTAATGTTTGGGAGATTAGCAGATTAAATGGCAATTCAGTTGAACGCGTGGGACACCCAACACAAAAACCACTTGAACTGATAAGAAGGTTTGTAAAAAGTCTTTCTTACCCTGGTTCTTTAGTACTTGACTTTTTTGCAGGTTCAGGAACTACGGGCCGCATTTGCATTGAAGAAAGCAGAAATTCAATTCTTGTGGACAGCGACCCAAAAATGTTGGAATATTTTGACTTACATCTAAAAAATATGAACGGCAGATTGTTTTCTGCACAGCATTGCATAAAAATCAATCCTGACTTGAATGAGTTTTTAGAGTTGGTAAAAACTGAAAGTAAAGTCGAAGCAGAATAATGCTATACCAAATTACTATATTAAATGAGAAACAAAATCTTCATAAGCCATGCCTCACCTGATGACAACGATTTTACAAAATGGTTGGCATTAAAGCTTATTGCGTTGGGTTATGAGGTTTGGTGTGATGTTTTGTTCTTAGACAAGGGAGCCGATTTTTGGAAAGTAATAGACAAAGAAATCCGTGAAGGGGCCATAAAGTTCTTACTGGCAACTTCTGAAATTGCCATTAAGAGAGATGGAGTATTAAAAGAAATTGCCGTTGCGGAAAAAGTAAAAAAACAACTAAAGGATGATAATTTCATAATTCCATTAATCATTGACGAAAACCTTTCGTATGATGACTTGCCGCCCGAAATCATTCGCCTGAATGCGATTGATTTTAAAAAATCATGGGCAACGGGTTTACAGGATTTACTGGATGCATTAGACAAACAGAATATTTCCAAAAACAGTCCCGACCCCGATAAAAGCAATGCCCTGTATCAGCAAATATTTCTGCACAACAAGGGCATAATTGAACGAGAAGAAATTTATGATTCCAATTGGTTCAGCATTTTATCCTTCCCAAAGGAATTACGCTTTCATGATTTTGGGAAACTGATGCCAAAAGGTTTTGATGTGAGTGAACTTACGTTTCCTGCGGTTTGCTATAAAAATTATCTCTGCACTTTTGCATGGGAATATGATTTCATGCACCAATTACCTACAACAGAAACATATAACAGCAGCCAAACAATTAGAATACCAACTGAAGAAATACTATCAGGCAAATACGATTCGCCATTCATTGGCAACTTTGAATGTCAACGGTTGATTGTTCAACTATTGAATAAGGCGTTTGAATTGAGAATGAAAGACAAAGGAGTTCGGGAATATCCTATGTCTAATAAAGTAGGTTATTGGTTTGAAAAGGGAAAGCTGGTGAAGGATAAGTTCAATAAAATACGGTTGGTTGGTAAGCAAAAAGATAAACATTGGCACTTCGGTATATCAGCAGCAGGTAAACTTTATCCGTTTCCCGTGTTGATGGTTTCATCACATATCTTTTTCACCAAAGACGGTAAAGAAATCATTGAAAGCAAAAACATACAACATGCAGCACGAAGAAGACAGGGTAAAAATTGGTGGAATGACGACTGGCGGAATAAGCTGCTTGCCTTTGTAAAATACCTGTCGGATGATGAAAGCAGTTTTTATCTGATGGTAGGAAGCGAAGAAAAAATTCATATTTCTAATAAGCCTGTTCAATTTATCGGGTATGTCAGCTATAACAAACCTGAGAAAAATACGCTGGAAGATGAAGCAGAGATATCAGATTTAAATGACCTGAATGAATTTGACGAAGAAATAATTGAAGAAGCCGATTCTGAATGAAGAAACTGATATACATACCTGAGCCAAATATACTCTTTGCCAATGGACAGAAATGTACAGACGCAAGGGACGGACTTGCTTTGTTTGGTCCGCTAACTAATATATATGGCATCAAAAGCGGTGTAGTAGGAACCAGAAATGGATTAAAAATTTTCCAAAATTACATCAAACGCATACAAAAGCCCATTTACAACGCTAATAATATTACACGTCCAATGTTTCCAGGTTTTGAAGCTGTGTTCGGTTGTAAATGGGACGCAGACCATGTGGTTTTCAAAGAAGTAACCAATGAAGAAATTGGGAAACTGCTATACACAGACAGCACCCACAAAAGGACGTATGATTTGGTTACCTTATTCATAAACAAAATAATATCCGCCAACAAAAATGAAGATGAAAAAGTAGATGTATGGTTTGTGGTGATTCCTGATGAAATCTATCAATACTGTCGCCCCAATTCTATATTACCCAAAGACTTAGTTCAATCAAAATCATTGATAAGCAAATCGAAGGCAAAATCATTTCGATATGAACCAACCTTATTTGAAGACATAAACAAGGAATTGAAGGAGCAGGAAAAAGAAGCGATAACTTACAAGTATGATGCCCAATTTCATGACCAGTTGAAAGCCCGGTTGCTTGAACACACTATTCCAACACAGATTTTAAGAGAGAGCACTTTGGCGTGGCGTGATTTCAAGAACAAGTTTGGTGAACCCAAAAGAGACTTTTCAAAAATTGAAGGTCACTTAGCTTGGACAGTTTCAACCGCTGCATTTTATAAAGCTGGTGGTAAACCTTGGAAGTTATCAGATATTAGAAGCGGTGTTTGTTACCTAGGGCTTGTTTACAAGAAAATTGAAAAAGGTATGAACCCAAAAAATGCGTGCTGTGCAGCCCAAATGTTTTTGGATAATGGAGATGGAACTGTTTTCAAGGGAGAAGTTGGCCCTTGGTATAATCCTGATAAGGGAGAATTTCATCTAAAACCCAAAGAGGCAAAAGCATTATTGACACAGGCCTTAAAATCGTATGAAGAACAAAACGGAGTTTATCCTAAAGAAATTTTTATTCATGCCAAGACAAAGTTTAACAGTCAGGAATGGAAGGCATTTCAAGAAGTAACTCCTGAAGGAACGAATTTGGTTGGAGTTACCATAACCAAAACAAAGCCCTTAAAACTTTTTAAATCAGAGGGAAATTATCCGATAATGAGGGGTAACGCTTTTGTTGTTAACGAAAAGAGTGCGTTCCTTTGGACGGTAGGTTATGTTCCGAAAACAGAATCAACCTTGTCAATGGAAGTTCCTAATCCCATTTATATTGAAATTAATAAAGGCGAAGCAGACATTGAACAGGTATTGAAAGATATTTTAGCGTTGACTAAATTGAATTACAATGCCTGTATTTATGCAGACGGAGTTCCTGTAACACTTCGGTTTGCTGATAAAATTGGAGAAATACTAACCGCTTGTACAGACTTAAAAGCACCGCCACTTGCATTCAAATATTACATATAATCCAAAAAGCAAAAGCATACACATTTTGCAGCCTCGCGAATCAGCCCACAAGCCAAAACTGCAAAAAGAGTATGCATTTCTCCAACCCGAGAAAAATTGTTTAAAAAAAATCCCTTCCCTTCTGAAAAATTTTAAAAACGTCAACCCTCAAACCGACTCAAAAACAATCGAACAGGTGGTTGCAAAACTCAATAAAGACAAAGGCTGCAAGACACGGACGACAAAAACGCCAGCCTGTAACAGCGTGTATGTGGCAATAGCGGGTAAAGTGGTAAAACGAAAGGCTTTGCATCTAATAAACTTTGTGCTAAATAGACAGGTAGAAGCTTCTAATCCGCTACTGCACATACACGCAAACCGTTAGCGGGCATTATAAAAACAACGACACAATCAGCGAAACAGCTATGAAGAAAAAAATTAGAATTATTGGTATTGGATTAATCACGATTATTATTTTGACTTTTTCGTGGTATCTTGTTGACAGATTTTCTTATTCGAAGGAATTACCTTTTTATTCAGTAACGGTCGACAATGATACGACCTTGACAATTGGTATCATTGGTGACAGTTGGGTTGCTGGTGCGAAATTGGATTCATTATTACACAATGGACTGTTAGAGAAAGGTTTTAAAAACAAAATTTTATCATCAGGACATCCTGGCGCAAAAAGTAAATTAATATATCAAAACCTATTTGAGGGAAAAGAGAACGAGCATTCTTCCAAATTTATAATTGAAAATAGACCCGACTATTGCATTGTAATAGCTGGCGTAAATGATGCAGCTTCTCAAATTGGCGGTCATTTCTATTCACATCATATACGTTTAATAATAAAGACTTTATTGCATTATAAGATTAAACCAATAATTGTTTCCTGCCCAGAATTTGGAATTAAAGAAAGTATTGACAATATGAATGTTGTGAGTAAAAATAGGAATGTTATTTCCGCATATTTCAATAATGATGGTGAAATTGACAATATCAAAACATACAGAAAAATTTTGGCGGAAGATTTAGATATTGAAAATCAAAAAGACAGCGTCATTCTTATTGACTTTGACAATGTCTGTCTTGATTATGACAAATGTACTGAGCTTTATGCAAATCCTTCTCACTTGAATAGAAAAGGTAATGAAAAACTTGTACAAGTGATTATTGATGAACTATTTAAAGAAATAACGACCCGCTAACAAAGTGTAGCAGCAATAAGGGTTTCAGTGGTAATTCAAGCATTCTGCCCCGCATAAACTTCGGTGTAGCTTGACAGTGATGAAGCCCGCAATCCCTTACTGCTGCTACACTCAACCGTTATAGCCAATGGTAGAAAGACGACATAGCAACCTCGTACAGACACGAGTAAAAACAATCAGGTTTGACAGTTCTTGATTTAACTGCCACGCCTGAAAGATAAAAGTGGAGACCAGCGACCACTTTAAAAAACGGGGCGAATTCTGAAAAGCCATATGAGTAGGAACAAAACAAATAAACATAAAAAATGAGAACAATTAAAATTTTAGCAATTATTGGAGTTGTGGCACTAATGACATCTTGTGCAAGCACTTCCAAGTTTCCTGTTTCGCAGGTAACACCAGCTGCAGACATAACTGCAAAAACTAAGAAACAAGGAAAACCAAATTACCTTGTTACAATTACAGCCAACAATCTTGCGGCTAGCGAACGATTAAACCCGCCAAAAAAAATCTATGTGATTTGGGCAATATCGGAAGCAGGTGTAACCAGAAATGTTGGACACTTTACTCAAAAGAATGCAGTAAAAGCAACCTACAAGGCATCTTTCCCTTATAAGCCTGTTGAAATATTTATAACAGCAGAAGACGAAGAAGGTTTGTGTGTGCCCGCAGGTATTGAAATTTCAAGAACCAAATTGTAATGGTTATGAGATTGTTAAAAACAATTTTACTGCTACTTCTTTGTGGGGTAGCAGTAATTTTCACTATTCAGAATATGGAAATAGTGAAACTTAGTTTTCTGAATTTTCATTTAGAAATTCCACTTTCTTTTGCAAGTGTTGCCATTTATATTTTGGGCGCAATTTCAGGCGGAATTGTTTTTTCAATGCTAAAAAAACTAACAACAGAAGACCCTAACAAGAAAAAAAGTTAAATAATCATTTAAACAGAAATGTATGAACACAGAAGAAAAAAATAATTTGGCAGAGACCAATGATGTCGAACCCATTAAGAAACAAAGCAAATTCAAAGGTAAAGTTGTTGCCTTTTTCAAAAACAATAAAGCTGCAACAGTTTTAACCGTATTGTTGTTGGTCGTTTTTATCTGGTTTTCCATTAAAATTCGCATAAACGAGAAAAACTTTAATAATGAGAAAACACAATTGATAACTCAATATGAAAGCAAAATTGACAGTTTGCAAATAAAGCACCTTGAGTTTGCATCTGAAGTTTTCTCGTGGTCAGTAAGAAGCGAATTATTAAGAGAGAATACTGAAAATCTAAATCAACTACTAACAGTTTTTGTAAAGCAATCGGGTGCAGACTTAGTTCAATTAATTAATCCTGAAAATAAAATAGTTTTATTATCCTCTGACAAAAAGTTTGAAGGAGTCAGTTATTCAGGTCTTATAAATTTTGAAATTAAAAAGACGGTAGTTATAGAAGACAGTGGTGTTGTAAAAATAATCACACCTGTAATGGGCTTTAATAACATGATTGGAATTTTAATTGTAGAATTAAGAAAAGAATAACCACATGGCTATAACATCGTATATAAAACATTTGGCAGTCAGTGGGTTATCGAAATTTTCTGCCCGTATCAAAAGTACTTGTAACTTGACAGGAAAGTGCTTCGAAATGCCAAACGTTTCATATACGCAAACGTTACCTGCAAGCTTTGGAGAAACAACACTTAATAAAAAATAATAAAATAATGAAAATAATGAAAACAACAATGATTGCATTTTTAATGTGTCTGATGACAATGGCATTGAGTGCACAAAATCTAAAATTATTCCAATGGAATGGGAAATATGGATTTCAAGATGAAACCGGCAAAATTATTATACCTGCGAAATACGATAATAGTGGGTGGTTTCGCGAAGGTCTGGTAAAAGTAGCGTTAAAAGATAAGTATGGGATGAATGAAAAATGGGGATTTGTTGATAAAACGGGGAAAGAAGTCATTCCACTGAAATACGATTGTGCCTATGATTTTTCTGAAGGTTTGGCGGTAGTTAATCTCGGGGGAAAAGCTGCTTCGCTCTACAGTGATATTACCGGAGGCAAATGGGGATATGTTGATAAAACAGGTAAAGAAGTTATACCGCTAATCTATGATAAAGCCGGTAATTTTTCAGGGGGAAAAGCACAAGTTGTTCTTAATGGCCAAACTATTTATATCGACAGAAAAGATTTTCCAGGTACTTCTAACACTGAAGCGGTAACAACAAAAGCAGAAACTAATGTTACATCCTATACCGCGCTATCAACAATAGATGCAATCCGGTCAAAGTATGATAAAGTTTTTGGGTTTGAAAATGGTTATGAAAGGGTAAAACTTGGTGATAAAATAGGTATTATTGATTCTACCGGAAAAGAAATTATTCCTCCTGTATATGATGGGATTTTGCCATTATCAGAAGGCATTTATACAGTTACTAAGGATGATAAAAGGGGGTTCCTGGATAAGAATGGTAAGGTTATTATACCTCTTAAATATGATGATGCCAATGTTTTTTCCGAAGGTCTGGTAGGTGTTGCAATAGATAAAAAATGGGGATTCATTGATAAAACAGGAAAAGTAATAATACCCCTTAAATATGACGATAACTCAAATTTTAAAGAAGGTCTGGCAATGGTAAAACTGGGAGAGAAATATGGATTTATTGACAAAACCGGAAGAATCGTCATTCCTTTGAATTATGATTACGCATGTACTTTTTATAAGGGAAAGGCAAACGTTAAATTGGATGGAAGGTGGTTTTATATTGACAAAACCGGAAAAGAAGTGAAATAAAATAGGGGAGATTAGCTTGATTGAATAATATAGAAATAAAAAAGCGAGCAGGTAACACACAATATAGCCAATAAGGGTTTCAGTGGTATGCGAAGGCTTGTAGCCCGCTACAACTTTTCGTGTACCCTGATAGGAAATCACCCGCAATCCCTTACTGGCCATATTGTCGACCGTTAGCGGTAATATATTGACTGAAAACATCTTTAAAACATGAACAAGATTTTTATTTACGGAATAGTAATATTTATTATAAATCTCAACGAATTGTATGCTCAATCTTATGACCTTACTTCCGTTGACGAGTTTTTTAAAGTTGCAGGAATATTAAAAGAAGGAAAAGAAATATCTAATGTTCAGTGGGATAATTTTGATAATTCTGCTTGTTACAGAAATTATTCAAAAAGACAAGACAAATTTGTAATAAATACGATAAAGAATTCTATTATTATTGTATTTGGAAGTAGTCATAATTCTGAACTAGACAGTATTTTAAGTATTACAGAAAAGGACATGGAAAGGGATATAAAACTGCTGTTTAAGAAGGAACTTTTGACGAATTACTTAAGTGTAAAGAGTAATTACGACTCAATTAAATCATTTAGAGAAAATTACGATTTTAATAATTTGGTTGAAAAATCTAAGCAAAGATTAGGTTCATTCCTTGGGCAACCGTTAGATTCTTCAATAATACTTAACCCTGTTTATTTTTTATTTATTACAGCAGATGGGAAAAATAACGAAGAAGCAATATATGTCGATTTTAATTTGATTTATAAAAAAACTGAACAACAACGAATAGACTTTATTGCCCATGAAATGTTTCACAATTATCGAGCATACTTTAGAAATTATGACTTTATACATAGTAGTGACCTTAACAGTGCTTTAGATATGATACAAGACGAAGGAATTGCTGATTTAATTGACAAGAAAATTGGATATAATAATTACTTTATTGAAAATGGAGAATTGACAGAATTGGGTGAAATATTTGTAAAACTATATAGTCAAGCACCAACTGATTTAGAAAGGTTTCAATCTGTAATCTTAGATTATTCTAAAGATAAAATAACTGAAACGAAAATGATAGATGAGATAATAGAAATTGTTAAATTTGGAGGTCATCCAATTGGATTTTATATGGCTAATAAAATTGTTAGTGCCGGATATCAAGAACAGATGCTTATAACCTTTTATAATCCTTATGAATTTTTCAGACTTTATAATAAGGCAGCAAAAGAACAAAACGGTTTTCAATTAAGTGACGAATTTATGAATTATTTAAACGAAATTACTAAAGAATACTACCGCTAACAGCAAGGCTATATGCAATAAGGGGGATTATGGTAAATCAAACATTCTGTCCCGCTCAAACTGCAGTGTTGGCTGACAGGAAAGAAGTCCGCAATCCCTTACTGCATATAGCCGCCAACCGTTAGTGACAAGCAAAATTTCAGCATAATTAGATATTTTAAATATTTTACTTTTCTTGCTTTTTAAAAATATGGTTCAGTTTAAATTAATAATATTGGTTACGATTTTTAACACTAAATTATAAAATATGAAAAAGTTAATAGTTCTTAAAGTATTGCTATTTATAGGTTACAAATTATTTGCTCAGTCTCCGGATTTGAATTACTATTCGCAATTTGGTTTTAATGTTGGTTATGGTTATGGGAAAGTAAAAAGTGGACTATCTTTAGGGCTTGTTCATGGTTCTGTAATTGGCAAATATATGTTTTTTGAAGGTTCTGCTGCTAAGTTAGCTTGGTGCAATGAAAAAAGCACTACAAGTAAATTGATAGCGATGGAATTAGGGGTTATTGATATGGGATTTGGATATTCTTCTTCAAATTTCTTTGCTGGCGTTTCTCCTTTTTCAATTAATTTGACGCAAAGCCCTTGTTTTGGTTTAGCAATATTAAGTAAATGTCGAATAATGGATGATTATTCGGTTGAAGTCAAGCTTTTGCCTATAGTTTATGGCAAGCCTGAGCACTATGGATTATTTAACAATAATTTTTATTTAGGTGTTCACTATTGGTTTTCTGAAAAATTTTCATTAGGACTTCGTTACAATCGCTATGATTACTATGGTAATTTTGGTATCATGTTTTCATGGAACTTTTTGGAATAAAAAAATGCCAAGTTCTAGCATCATGTCAATTAGTCATTGCAGATTAAACTAAAGATTTCAAACTTTTCTCGATGGCAAACTATGCCAGATTTACAGCTTAAGAATTCATACCAAAAAATTAATTATTCAGTTTGAAGTATATGCTAAATCGATTCAATGCCTGTCGCTAACAGCAAGTATAATTCATAGCGGGGATAGGAGGGATGCGAGTTTCAGCTCTCGCATCTAGTTTAACTAAGGTGATAAGTTAGTTATTACGACAACCGCTACGCATCATACTTGCGGACGATAGAGAGCCATACGCTTCGCTTGACGGTTTTTTCATTTAAAATTTCTGAGCAATGAAAAGGCTTTCAAGAAACATTAATGTTCTTACCTTTTTGAGCATGAGAAATGAGAATAGAGAGAA
>Ga0116177_10002393_pt1 | contig 13809 bp, 12 predicted proteins | sample AD_STIC10_MetaG_FD_89750 | JGI IMG/M metagenome (GOLD analysis project Ga0116177, IMG submission 89750) | Active sludge microbial communities of municipal wastewater-treating anaerobic digesters from USA - AD_STIC10_MetaG | ecosystem: Engineered > Bioreactor > Anaerobic > Digestate | place: USA...
ACATCTCCAGCGTCGTCTTGCCGACGCCGGTCGAGCCGATGATCAACGTGTTGCCCGGCAGCTTCTTGTCGGCCGAGTCTTCGCCGTCCGGGCTGCTGTGCAGGTTCAGGTAGAAGGGCTGGCCCGAGGGCGTGCGCAGCAGGGCCAGTGCCTCACCCCACGGATTGCCGTCGCGCTTGCCGCGGGCGAAGTTGTGGCCGCTCGACAGCGCCGCGAAGGCGCGCGAGCTGAGCTTGGCATCTCGGGGCCGCCACTGCCAGTTGCCCGGCATCTGGGCGAACCAGGCGGCATCGGCCACCAGGTCCACCGGCGACATCTGCAGGCTGGAGGCTTCGCCCACCGCACCGATGGCCTGAGCTGCACGCCGGCCGGCATCGGCCACATCCTCGCCGAAGACGACCAAGCTGTAGTGGTACTCGCCCATGCAGAACTGGCCGTCGCCGAGTTCGTTCAGCGCCACGTCCATCTCGGCGACCTGGCTGGCCACTACGTCGTCGCTCGCGATCAGTTGGTCGCGTTGCAGTTCGAGCGCCCGCATGGCCTCGCGGCGCGGCAGGATCGAGAAGCTCTGCGTCTCGATGAAATCGCTGGCTTCGTAGAGCAGCGCGTTCAGGATGCCGGGCTCGACGGCATCGGCGTATTCCTTGATGTCGACGAGGGCCGCGTAGCGGCGGTGGTCGCCCTGGCGCAGTTCGAGCTTGTCGCCGCCGAAGGACAGGCGTGCCGTGGGCAGCGTCCGGTACAGCGGCCCGGCGGTCATCGGGATCGGGCGCCAGCAGCCGTTGACCAGGTAGCCCAGGAACTCGGCGACTTCGGAGTAGGTTCGTCCGCGGTGCTCGCGCGTACCGAGCAGTTCGGGGCCGAAGCCGCGCAGCACGCGGCCGACGAGGGCGGTGCGTTCTTCCATGACGCGCAGGGCTTCGGCCTGGGCTTCCGCAATCGCCGCACGGGTGCGTTGCGTCGATTGCAGGGCTCGGCTCACGCGGGAGATGTTGGGCCGGTAGACCAGCGTCAGATAGAGCTCATTGCTCATCATCCGGCGCTCGCCGAGCTTGGCCTGGTAGGCCTGCGACAGGTCGCGGGCGAAGCCGGGTTGCGCCGGGTCCTGCAGGTTGTCGCTGACGGCGCGGTGCAGGCGGTGGGTCCACACCGCCCACTGGCCGCCCGCCAGGTTGCGCAGCAGGCTGCAGAGGGCCTCGTGGCGCTCGCCGATCTGGTGTTCATCGGCGCACTCGAAGGCCACGCCGTCGAGCCGCCAGACCCGCAGGTAGTCCCCGCCGCGCGTGATCACGTCGTGCGGGCTGACCAGCGACGAGAACGGGATGAATCGGACCAGCGGGTTCTCCGCCTGGGCCTGTGCCCAGTGACGGGGTCGGAACCCACTGCGGCCGGGCCGCGTGTCAGCGTCGTTGGCCTTAGACATGCCAAGCATCTCGTGCTCCCCGGTATAGGGTGGGCGCGTAGCTGCGCGCATGCCAGAAGCGGCGGTTGCGGTCGTGCAGGCGCAGCTTCATGGCGACGAACATCTGGCGGAAGCGCTGGTCGTCCTTGGATGTCACGAAGCGCATCCACAGCAGCGCCGGCACGAAGGCCACCACCACGCCGAGGGCGATCCACCAGCTCACCAGGGTGCCGCCCCACATGATGAGTAGCATGCCGGTGCCGAACAGCACCACCAGCGGCACGAGCGGGATGCCCAGCTTCATGGCCGGGCGCGTGGCGCCCTTGTAGATGGCTTCGCCTTGCATGGTCGCGCCCGGCATTCAGGCCACGATGTAGCTGGCGAAGGCGGCGGCGCCGCCGACGAGCGTGCCGCCGATGAGCACGTTGGCCACGTCCGCCAGGCGCGCACCCTGGAAGATCATCTTGAAGCCGGCCCAGATGATCGCGATCGTCACCACCGCGATCGAGATCGTCACCAGGATGGTGTTGACGTTCGTGACCGTGGTGTTGATCTTGTCGAAGCCTTGCGCGAGGGCTGCCTGCGACAGCAGGGTCGGCAGCATGGCGGCCAGTGCCGGCGAGGCGCGCCGGATCGATGCGAGGGTTGTCATACCTTCTCCTTCGGTTGGGCGGTGGGAACGGCGCGCGCGGCGACCACGACTTTGCGCACGTAGCCGTGGCGGAAGCCGATGGCGAAGTTGCCGCTGTAGTAGCAGGACAGAGCCTGCCGCAGTGCCACCTGATCGATCGCCTTCGATGCGGTGCCGCTCGCGCGGGCGAAGCACTCGCCGAGCACGGTCTGCATCGCGGCCAGGTTGGTGCAGGGCTCGAAGGCGGACTCCACGGTCAGGCCGAGACGCTCGAAGTTGCCGACGTTGATCTGGCCGAGGCCGACGCTGAAGTTCCAGCCGGCGTCCCGTAGGGCCTTGGCCGTAGCCAGCGCCTCGGCACGGGTACGGGGCTGGCGTACCAGTGCGCCGCCGACCACGCCGATCGCCCACGGGTTGAAGGCGCTCTCGACGCTGACGAGGGCCCGGGCCGTGTCGGTGTGCACCTGGGGTGCACAGGCCAGCGCAAGCGCGAGGAAGACGGAAGCATCCATGACCCTATGCCTCAGTACCCGGACTCAGCGTCAGGTGCCGGTGGCGGCAGCGCGGCGAACCACGCGGCGTAGTCGTCGTCGAACTTGGTGTCCCAAGTGCCGAGCTGCGCCTTCGCTGCCGGACTGAACTCGGTGACGCTGTCGCCGCCCATGCTCCACCAGGTGCGCGCGAACGGCGCGCCATTGATCGAGACCGACACTGCGCCGCTGTAGTCGCAGGTGTAGATCGGTCCGCTCTCCTCGCGGAAGAGTCTCGTGTACTGCGGCGGGCAGTAGCCGGGCGCACTGGCCCAGGTGTGGCTGGCGGAGTTGCCGGCACCTGCCATACCGCAGGTCGGGAACGGCTTGCCGCGTGCCAGGTCACGAAGTACCTGACGGATTGGCGGCACGCACTGAGGGATCGAGCGCCAGCTCGGGGCGGCGAAGCAGAGCAGCACGAGGCAGCCGTCGACCGCACGGGCCGTCCGAGGTGCCCCGGCGCCGGCAAGAGCCATCGCAAGCACCACGATCAGCGGCAGGCGCTGCCGCAGAGGGCGCGCGGAAGCAGTGCTGCCGATTGCTGCGAACGTGACGGTGGGCATGTCGTGACTCCTTCCTGGCAGATGTGGACGCTGGTGAACGTCTCTGGCCTGGCGATGGATTCACTCTAGGAGCTGAGGGGCTCCGTTCGACTGCATGAATTCAGCGACTTTCTTGCTCGACGTCGGGTCAGAAGAACCCGTATCGCCTGCAAAGGCGCACCGCGTCGCGCCGAGTTGCGACACCCAACCGGACATTGAGCCGGTGGAAGCGGCAATCGATTGTCTTGGGCTCTGCGTTCAGCGCCGCCGCGATGCGCTTGGAGCCGTGCCCCATCCATTCACGGCGCAGGAGATCGAGGTCGCGATCCGTCAGCTGCGCTTGCTGGACGAGCTCCTCGCGGGCCCGTCGCTGGGACCAATCGGAAAGCGCCATTGCCAGGGCACGGTAGACCGGCAGCAGTTGCCGGGTCACCTCTAGCTTTACCTCATCGGCGCTCGCGAGAATCAGAAGCCCGAGCGCATCGGAAGACTGCGGCGACGGCGCTGGGACAAGCCAGGCGGCACGCCCCTGTCCAATATGAACCGGCGATGCGGCGTCTTCAAAGGTGTGGGTCGAAGGCACACGGACCAGCAGCGGCTCGCTCGATCGGGCGGCGTGTGCCAGCCAGGTACAGGGCCCTTCGTGCAGATCTCGGAGCACGGAAGCGCCCCAACGGTGATCGAGCGCCGCGAGGGAGCGAAACCAGTAGTGCTCGTCGCTCTGGGGAATGACCCACACGAACAGAGCTGCTTCAGCGCCGCCAGTCCGCGCCGCCATCTCCAGCGCGGCCACTGCGTGCGCCTCGTCTGCAACGACCAGCGAACTGGTCAGCTTGCAGAGGTCCGCCGCGGCGGAAGGCCAGATCCGTTGCAGGTCCTGCTCGAGGAACTCACTCTGGGAGGTGGGCATTTGCGAACCTCCTGATCTCGTCATGCGCCACAGGGTGGTCGAACCTGGCCGGTGACGATGCATGCCACTGCTGGAACTCCTCGCGCCCGTGCAGCACGAAGACTTCTTCGACGACACCTCCCGCGTTGTGCCAGGTCGACTGCTTCACTTGAAGACATGGAGGCACCGTCACCACGATCAGCTCGCAGCGACCAAGAGCGCTGATCCATGTTGCATGTACCTGGGCGTCGTCGCGTCTCAAGGTGGGTGAAAGTCTGACTGCGGCGCCCGCTATGGGCGCTCGCCGGCGGACGCCGACTCGCTCATCTGCGGCGATCTTCAGCAGGCGATCTCCATCCCATGAGGATCCATCGGCATGGAGTCCGTGTCCCGGTGACGGAGGCGTATTCATGTCTGCACTCCCGTGGTTTCCGGCCACTGGCGACCTGCGGTCCCGATTGCGAGCGGGACATGCCAGGAACTGCCGGGAAGTCAGACTAGAAAATGGGCTCCACGCCTGTCAACGTTTGCGACGCTTCGTGCGCGAAATTGAGGCAGCGTCAACTTTGCTAAACGGTGGGCCATGCTGCCGTTGTGGGACCTTCTGGGACCTCAATCGCTTGAACCTTCCGACGCGAGTTCGCGAAGGATCTGTAGCGTCTCCTCGGCTCGCGCTTCAGGAACGAACAGATGGTCGTGGAGGAACGCAGCAACGGCATTGCAGGCGATTCCGGCCTCCGAGAGGCGAGCGGTGACGCACGCCAGGAACCCCACGGCGTCAAGCGAAGAGTGAACGGCGAGCGTGATGAGTCGACATGGGAAGACATAGGGCAGGGCGGCCTCGTCAGCTTCGCCCTTGCCGATGATGGCGGTCAGTCCCTCGGCCTCGCGGAAAGTGCACACGGGATCGAGGCCCGCCGGCAATCGGAAGTCGCTGAAGGTGCAATAGACATAGACCCCATTCGCGAGGCGCGGAGTCATCTGGCGGCACAGCTTGCCCAAGTCCACGATGCCAGTCATCCGAACATCCTCCTGCCGTATGGGCCGCCCCGCCGAGGATTATGGTGATCCTTGCCGAGGCGGCTACCACCGACCCCCTCTCAATGTCGGGCTACGGGCGAACCTTCGTTTAGCCGTGCTGACGCGAAGCGAAACTTTCTAAACAGCATCCACCAGCCTGACCTCCTTGGTACCTTCTGCTCGCCGCTGGGACGATGGTGATCGGTCCCGAACTCCGATCGCCGGGTTGCGTGCTCCACGCAAGGAGGTCTGTCATGGCCACCCGATCCGAGGTCTTCGCCGACATCGCGTTGCTGCGCCAGTCGCTGCGCAACGCAGGCAACCCACATCTGCCACTGCTGCAAGTCGACCTGTGGCGGCCCCTGCGAGACACCGCATTCGATCTCTGCGTGATCGCGCTGACTCTCACGATGGCGATTGCCGAGCCGTTGAGTCTTCCGTTTGCTTTGCTGGCGCTTGGGAACCGCCAGCGCGCCCTCGGCAACATCCTGCACGACGCCGCACATCGAAACTTGACACGGAATCGGCGACTGAATGACCTCGTGACTCGGGCCGTGATCGCTCCTCTGCTGTTCCTCAGCCTGTCGCGCTACCGCGACCTGCACTTCCGGCATCACCTGGATCTCGGCCGTGCCGGCGGCGACCCGGACTTGATCTCGATTCCGAAGCGGAAGGCGGCTTCGTGGACTCGAGCGCTGGCGACCAACGCGCTGCGATGGCCCGCTTTTGCCGGATCGGCCTTTGGCCATCTTGTCGACCGGGCGGTCTCCTGGCCGAAACGCCTGTACATCGTTGCCTGGTGGGCCGCGGTGTGTGCGCTACTTGTGACTGCCGCCGGGCCAACTGCCATCAGCGAAGCGATGGCGGTCTGGATGCTCGCGCGGGTCACCGCCTTCCACGTCATACCACCTACCGCGAAATGTGCGATCACCACGGGCTGACGCCTGGCGGTGTGTTCAGCTTCACCCGCGATCTTCCCGCTGCGGGGCCGTGGTCCTGGTTGATCCATCCCCGCAACAACGCCTACCACCTGACCCATCATCTGTTGCCCGCGATCCCCTACTACCGATTGCCGGCAGCGCAGCGTCTGTTTTCGACGCTGCCACCCTATCTGTCGCGGGCTCGGGTCTGCCGGAGCTACTTCAGAGGTGACTCGCCTGTCGTGTCGGAGTGGCAGCGGGTCCAGTGATGGTGCGAACGCTGAATGCACTGCAGGTTGCCGCGCTCCTGGTCTCGGCCAGCTACGGCATCGGGTTCTTGTTCGGGTCCGGGGAGCACGCGCTTCAGTACGGCATGGCCGGCGCAATCTACGGCGTCGCGACTGGCCTGGGGATGCTCGCCATGGCGTGGTTTGCAGGGCGGCTATGGCGAGCCGGCCGCGCAGTCTGGGACCTCTTCGGGGATCGGTTCGGCGAGCGTGTCCGGCGCCTTGTCGCGCTGCTGTCGATCGTCTGGATGGCTGGCGTGCTCGCCGCCCAGATCCACGGCGCGGTGGCGGTTGTTCGCTTGCTGGGCGCCGGAGTGCCCTGGGCGCAGCTCATTGCGGTTGGGCTGGTCTTTGCCGCCTCGAGGTTTGACCTGCGATCCGCGTCCATCGTCTTCAGTGTGTGCCTTGGCGCCAGCGCACTGGCGCTCGTGTTCGCCTTGGTGCGAGCGGAGGGGTTAACGCTCTACGCCCACTCCGTGCCTGCATTCGCAGCGACGCTTCCGTTGATCGGACTTGCGCAGGGAGTGACGATCGGCATCGGTGTTGGGCTGCTCGTCTGCACGGGCGCGGACTATCACCAGTTCGTCCTGGCGGCGCGCGACTGTCGGTCGGCGGTCGGCGGGTGCCTGCTCGCAGGCGTTGCGCTGATCTTCTTGGCCTTTCTGCCGCCGGCCGTCGTGATGGCTTCCATCGCGCAACCAACCTGGCCCGGTGTGGCCGATGCCAAGCAGGTGTTGCCTCAGGCACTGTCAATGGCTGCGCGCGAGCTCACTGCGATTGGCGGAGCACTGATGCTGGCGATGCTGGGCGTCGCGGCACTTGGCTCGGGCGCAGCCATTCTGCGAGCCATGGTGTCAGCCCTCGACTCGGCTCAGGCGGGCCGGATGTTCCTGCGCCCGACTGCCTTGGCGCTCATAGCATTGGGCGGCGCGACGGCGTTGACCATGAGCGGCCTGCCGATCGTCGATACGATGGTGTCGGTCAATGTGGTCTACATCGCCAGCGTTGGCGTCAGCCTTGTGGGGCTTCTTCGCGATGAGCCCGAGCAGCATGTCGACGAGACCTGGGTCATCAGCGCGGGTTTCACTGCCTCGATCGCGGTCTACCTTCTGACCTGGATCGGCGGCCCGATCTCCAACGCCGAACTGCTGTCCTTGAGCGTCGGCCTGGCCTCGGCCATGCTCGCCCGCATCATCCTAGGTCGACGCGAGCGCCGCGATCTCGCGTGCCGGCCTTCGGACCGGTAGGGACGTGGTCCTGCCGGGGCCCTTTCCGGGTGACCGTCTTGGTTGGATGAGGCTTTGTGATGCCCGACTGACCACCAAGCTCGTGATGTCCTGCGCCAAAGGAGGTTCCATCTCCCAGTGATGCCAGTACAGGGTCACCGGCATGGCTTGGCCCGGGGCGAGGTCGATCAGCACACCCTCCTGCACGAGGCTTCGCGCCTGGATGGAGGGGGCCAGACCGTAGCCCGCACCCATCGCGATGCCTTCGAGCAACGCGGATGGGGAGGGCAGGTAGTGCCGCGGATAGCGATCGATGCGCACCCCGAAGCGCCGCTCCAGGAAGTCGTCGTGCAATGCATCCTTGCGATTGAAGAGCACAGCGGGAGCGCGCAGAACGCTGGCGACGGTCAGTCCCTCAGACAGGAACTCGGCGGCGAACGCCGCAGTGGCGTAGCAGCGGTACTCCATCGCGCCGAGAGGCTTGGCGAGAAACCCCGAGGCTGGCTTGGCGTCGGTGGAAATGCATCCCACCACCTCGCCGCGCAGCAGCCGAGCCGACGTGTGATCCTGGTCATCGGTGATGACCTCCAGCGCAACCTCCCGCTTGGCGAACAACTCACGCAGCACGGGCGGAAACCAGGTGGCCAGCGAGTCGGCATTCACGGCGATCGATAGCGGTACGGGACCGTCGCGACCCGCCGCCGACGGCAGTTCGCGCAGCGATGACGCTTCCAGCAGGCGCAGGGCCTTGACGTGGCGAAGCAGCACCTCGCCCGCGGGTGTCGCCGTCACCGGCTTGTCGCGCAGGAGCAGGATCGTGGAGATCGACTCCTCGAGCGCCTTGATCCGCTGCGAGACGGCGCCACGGGTCACATTGAGCATGGTTGCGGCTCGCTCGAAGCTCTGTTGCTCGGCGACGGTGGCAAAGGTCTCCAGTTGGTCTCGGTCCAGCATGACGCCATCTCCCTGAGGACGACGCGCGAAGCGGAGGCCCGTTCGCGGCCGGGTGGACGGTGACCCCGTCGCCCGTGGTGCTGGCACGATGTGCGTCGATGCCGGCATTCGCAGACCCTGGCCCATGGACTGCAGTCGTCGCGAGCCAGGCGCTGATCCGAATCTTCGACGCGAGCCACCACGGACACCGGGCGCTCTCTGAGCCGATTCGAAGGCGGCTTTGTGCAATGCAGTATTGACCTCCAGTGACGACTGCCTTGTCCACAAGCGTTACGTCACAAATCGTGAGCGGCGCAAGGCAAGCGCGCCCGCACGGGCGGGCGCGTGTCGGGCGCGCTCGCTTCAGCCGTTAGCTTGCGCGAGCGCGTCTCTCTCGATCGCCAGGTCATGCTGGGCCCGCCTCGCCGGCCGCCTCCACTGCGGACCGTAGCGCCGCACGCACGGGCACAAGGGGCATGCGCGGCATGAACGGCCTGCGCCCCGCTGGAGCGGGTCCCCTCCATTAAAGCCGCGGTCCCCTTGCACCCGCGCTCGCGGGCGGCGCTCTCGGTGCCGCACGGCGACCGACGAATGCGGGGCAGGCACCAGCTCGACGGCCTGGCTTTCTCCGAGGGACCAACAGCCACGAACGGCTCCCTCGGAACTTAGGGCAGGGGCCGGAAGGCCAGCCAACCACCGCCGTCACGTGCATCGAAAGGGAACCCAGTGCGAGCACCTGGACGTTTACGGAAAGTTGCCATGCGGGCCAGGCATGGCGGGTCTTCGCATCCAGGCGTGCCGCCGTGAGCGACGGCCCGTCAGCCCACATCGTCCCAACCCAACATGGAGTCCGTCATGAAGCACACGAAGGAAATGCTCTTGATCAAGGTCGAGGACCTGGTGCCCTCGCCGTACAACGTGCGCCGCTACTCGGCCGGTCAGGTCGAGGAACTGGCGGCGCTGATCGCGTCGCAGGGCCTGCTGCAGAACCTGATCGTCACCGAGCAGGTAGTCGGTCGGGGCAAGCGCCAGGAGACGAAGTTCGGTGTCGTGGCCGGCGAGCGGCGGCGCCGCGCGCTGGTGCTGTTGCAGGAGCGCAAGGAACTGCCGGCCGGGCACGAGGTGCTGTGCGAGCTGGTCAGCGCTGAACGTGCGATGGAGGTCAGCTTGGCCGAGAACTGCGGGCGCGAGGCGATGCACCCGGCTGATGAGTTCGAGGCCTTCCATGCGCTGGTCCAGCAGGGCCGGGGCATCGAGGACGTGGCGGCGCGCTTCGGCGTGTCGCCGATGGTGGTGCAACGCCGGCTGAAGCTGGCGGCGGTGTCACCCAAGCTGCTGGCGCTGTACCGTGAGGACGGCATCAATCTCGACCAGCTGATGGCGCTGAGTCTGACCAGCGACCAGGCAACGCAGGAGCGTGCGTGGTTCGAGGCGCAGCCGTGGGACCGTGCACCGACCGCGCTGCGCACGCGCCTGACCGAGGGCGAGGTGCTGGTGCACCAGAGCGCGCTGGGGCGCTTCGTCGGCATCGAGGCCTACGAGGCCGCAGGCGGTGTGGTGCGGCGTGACCTGTTCGACAGCGAGCAGTCGTGCTGGATCGGCGACCTGGAACTGCTGCGGCGGCTGGCGGGCGAGAAGCTCGACGCCGAGACACTGCCGGTGCGTGGCGAGGGGTGGACTTGGGTCGAGGCGCGCATCGCACTCGACTCTGCAGGGCTTCGCGAGTTCGCGCGTTGCGAGCCCGGGTTGCGCGCGCCCACCGCCGACGAGAAGCGGACGCTTGCGGAACTCGACCAGCGCCTGGCCGAACTGGAGGCCGAGCAGCGGGCACTGGATGACAGCGACACCTGGACGCCGGTCGACGGCGAGCGCATCGACCTCGAAGAGCAGGACATCGAGGCGCGGCGCAAGGCGATCCAGGTGGCGCGCCAGGTCTGGCGCGACGCGGACAAGGAACATGCCGGTGTGATCGTCACCATCGGACGCGATGGTGCGCTGGAGGTCATTCGTGGTCTCGTTCGCCAGAGCGACCGGCGCGCTGCCAAGTCCGTGGCTCGCGGAGAGCCCGCGCGCAAGCGGGTCGGGGTGGACATGGACGAAACCGTGGCAGCGGTGCGGTCACCCGTCGAAGGCGGCGCGCCGTACAGCGAGACGCTGCTGCGCCGGCTGGCTGCGCATCGCACGGTGGCCCTGCAGGCAGTGCTCGCGCAGGACACGGCCACCGTACTCGTGGCGCTGACGCATGCACTGGCGCTCCAGGTGTTCGAGCGCTACGGCCTGGAGGCTCGCTCGGCACTGCAGCTCAGCGCCAAGCCGCCGCGTCATGACCTGCTGCGCGCGGCGGACGACCTGCCAGCCGGCCGCGCGTGGGCCGCACTGGAGGCACGGCGCGCCGCGTGGCTCGAGAAGCTGCCCCAAGCCGAAGGCGAGTGGCTGGCGTCGCTCGCGGCGATGCCACAGGCTGAACTGCTGGACCTGCTGGCGCTGTGCGCCGCCAGCCTGGCGCTGGTGCCAACCGGCGTGGCGCGCGCGGCGGATGGCCTGGAGCGCCTCGCGGGTCTGGACATGCGGCAGTGGTGGGAGCCGACGCCCGAGGCATTTCTGAACCACGTGTCGAAGGCGCAGATCGCCGAGGCGCTGAAGGAGGGCGGCGCGGGTCACGAGGCGGCTGACGGTGCCGCGATGAAGAAGGGCGAACTGGCTGCCTTCGCGGCCGGCAAGCTGGCAGGGAAGGGCTGGCTGCCGGTGCCGCTGCAGGCTGTGGCCTGCGCGTAGTCGATGGAGGCCGGTCGGTGCAAGGGAGCGCCGGCCGGCCCAGGGGAGAACTGCGATGTGGCTGCTGTTCGCGCGCGCGCCGCCGCCAGACGTCCGGGTCTGGCCGGGCCGGCGCGCGCTCGCGTTTGTCGATGCGGTGGTGTGGCCTGCAGGACTTGCGGCGCTCATCCTCGGCTCGCCGTTCCCGGGCGGAGTGGTGGGCATGAGCGCAGTGGCCTTCTGCGCGGTGGCCGTGTTTCGACGCGCCTACCGGGCCACCTTCCAGAACCATCGATACCACTTCACGACCTGGCGCTGGGGGCGCAGGCTCGCGCTCGTCCTCGCGTTCGGCTATGCGCTGAAACTGGCCGTGATGCTCAGTGCGTGACGGTCGGGCGCGACTCGCTCCAGCGGTCGAGGTCGGTGCGCCGCCACGCGACGGCGCGGCTCGCGATGCGAACGGGGCAAGGGAAGCGGTTGTCGGCGACCATGCGGTAGATCGTGGACCGGCCCAGGCCGGTCAACCTCATGACGGCCGGTAGGCGGAGGAACAGCGATGGCGGGTCGCCGCCGTCGCGGGCGGCGATGGCTTGCAGGGAGCGCTCCATGGGTGTCCCTCGGGCTGGTCGATGGGATCACTCTAGGATCGGATCGAGGCGCCTTCGCCGCTTCATTTGGACGGAAATCTCGCTGTGCCCAGTGCGTTGGCGATGGTTTCAAGCTAGTCGTGGCTACGTACGGCCTTAGGCAGAACTGACGGAGCGACGCTTCCAGACTGATTGCAGCCGGTCAGGTCCAGATATCCAATGGACGCGGCTGAACAAACCCGACGTTCACCGGAAGCCCGCGTACTGCCAACTTTTGGCGAAGCGTTGCAGATTGCGCAAGGGTCGGTGTCACTGGTCCTCAAGGAGCGCGTCGCGCTGCTCGCGGGTCCCCATCGATGTCGTCGCGGCAGCCCTGCGCAGCGACTTCAGGTACAGGCGCTAGTTTCGATCGTCATCAAGGAGAGCGGTGACCTTCCTGATCGCCGGGCGGCTGTGAACGATGCCGAAGACTGTCTCCAACGACGCATTGCGCTGCTCAAGCAGTCGAGCGAGAGCTGCCGCAAGGCGTTCGCACCGATCCCAGTCGCGGTACCACGAGACCGACGGCGCTTGCTCCTTCAGCCAGTCCCACTCCTCGTACTCAAGGCGCGAACTACCAGCAGCGTCATACGTAGGCTGAAAGCACACCGAGAGAAGTGGTGACTTCACGTCGGCTTCCCAGAACGCCAGCGTCAGACCGAAGGCCGCCACCCTCGGGGCGACGGAACCCGAACTAGCCGTACCACTCTTCCACACCGTCGCGAGCCGCGACTGAGTGGCCTTCGGGCTCACGAACCGGCTACCGAGTTCGAGGTCCCGAAGCGACGGTGACGAGAGGCTCTCGAGCCACTCAAGCACCGTGTTTGGCTGTGCCCCGAGGGTCGTTCTCCATTGCCATGACAACTGGAGCTGGCCGGACGCAAGAGCCGAGAGCGCGCGGAAGATCGCTACCTTGCCGCCGAAGCGAACGACCGCATCGATGGAGACATCACGTCCCGAGCTGAAGATCGCGTCGACGACAGAGCCTCGTGCCCCTTCGTCGAGGTCCGCCCCGCCGAGTTGAGACAGCACGTCGATCGCGCGTCCCCCTACGTGCTGCCAGAGAATGGGCGACTGGGCGAGCGCCGGGTTCGCCCCGACGATGGTCGGAAGGAACGGCGTCTGCGTGTCTCCGAAGGTGTCGACGTCGTTCGGCACGAGCAGCAGGACGGCAGCACGAAGCACGCGTTCCCCGACCTCGGTCAGCTCACTGCCGAGCAGCGACAGGACCAACGCGACACCCTCAGAGCGTGACTCTTCGAAAAGCCGCTTCGTCTGGTCCTCAAGCGTCAACGCCATCGGGGCGAGGTCGGTGTCTCGATGCGCACAGAGGACGTGAAGTAGCTCGCGTCGACCGGCTGCCCCCGACTCCGAGTTGGCTCGATCGAACACCATGCCAACGAGTCGATTGCGAGCGCCCGCCTCGAGGTCCTTCGCGCCAACCACGCTCGTGAGCGCGGAACGTGCAGAGGAGCCCGGGGCATGCCATTCGCCGAATATTGGGGCGAGGCTCGGCACGACGGCACGGCCGGCGTCCGCTCCGGCGGCTGCTTCAAGCCAAGTGCGAAACGTCGCGTCGCCTTTCAACGCGCCGTCGAGCACGAGGTCCACCCACGCCTCAGGCTTGCCCGGTGCGCGTAGGTCGAGGAGGAGTGCCGAGCTCGCGCTCTTACGAAACTGCGACGGCGGAATAGCGCGAGGAACCGCCTGCAGGTCCAAGAGCACACCAGCGTTCGCGCGCGGCATGAGCGCACCCGTGCAGAAGGAGAAGCGGATCTTCTCGGCAGGCCACAGCTCCTCCCAGAGGCGAACAAAGACCGCCTCGAACTGGGCGGCCGCCTCGGCAACGACAATCACCGGGCGGGGCTGTCCGAGAACCGCGCCAATCATTGCTGCTGCGAGTCCCCGGTCCGCGAAACCATCCGGCGCGGTGACCTGGGGCTTGGTTTCATCCATCTCGACCAACTTCGTTGCTGCGATCTCGGCGACTTCAAGTTGAGGACGTCGAAACGCGCCGAGCAGTCTGGTGGTCGGCACGATCCCGACATG
>Ga0116177_10002404_pt1 | contig 13770 bp, 18 predicted proteins | sample AD_STIC10_MetaG_FD_89750 | JGI IMG/M metagenome (GOLD analysis project Ga0116177, IMG submission 89750) | Active sludge microbial communities of municipal wastewater-treating anaerobic digesters from USA - AD_STIC10_MetaG | ecosystem: Engineered > Bioreactor > Anaerobic > Digestate | place: USA...
GCGCATCGTGATGAGCTTCCACCCGCTGCTCATCGGCGGCAACCCGTTCTCGGTGACCTGCGTCTACTCGCTGATCAACACGCTCGAGCGCCGCTTCGGCGTGCACTGGGCGATGGGCGGCACCGGGGCCCTGATCCGCGGCATGGTCCGGCTGCTCGCCGAGCGCGGCGTGGCCGTGCGGCTGGACGCCGAGGTGCGCCGCATCACGGTCGAACAGGGCCGGGCCACCGGCATCGAGCTGGCCGACGGCACCAGACACCGCGCCGACATCGTCGTCAGCAACGCCGACACGGCCTGGACCTACCGCCACCTGGTCGAGCCGCAGCACCGCCGCCACTGGAGCGACGCGCGCATCGAGCGCAGCCGCTACTCGATGGGCCTGTTCGTCTGGTACTTCGGCACGAAGCGGCGCTACGAACAGGTGCCGCACCACATGATGCTGCTGGGCCCGCGCTACGAAGGGCTGCTGACCGACATCTTCAAGCGCCACCACCTGGCGCAGGACTTCAGCCTCTACCTGCACCGGCCCACCGCCACCGACCCGTCGATGGCGCCGCCCGGGCACGATGCGTTCTACGTGCTCTCGCCGGTGCCGCACCTGGACAGCGGCACCGACTGGGCCACGCACGCCGAGGCCTACCGCCGCGCGATCGAGGCGCGCCTGGAGGCGACCGTGCTGCCCGGCCTGCGCGACGAGATCGTCACCTCGCGCGTGACCACGCCGCAGGACTTCCACGACCGGCTGCTGTCCTTCAAGGGCGCGGCCTTCGGGCTGGAGCCGCTGCTGCTGCAGAGCGCCTGGTTCCGGCCGCACAACCGCAGCGAGGACGTGCAGGGCCTGTACCTGGTGGGGGCCGGCACCCACCCCGGTGCCGGCGTACCCGGCGTGCTCATGTCCGCCAAGGCCCTCGAATCGGTGGTTCCGCATGTCGGCCGTCCTGCCTGAACTGCGCCGCGCGCCCCCCGAGGCCCCGCGCGCCTGGCGGGCGCCGGCCTACGACCAGCGTGCGTGCCGGGCGCTGATGCGCGGCGGCTCCAAGACCTTCTTCGCCGCTTCGCTGCTGCTGCCCGCGCGGGTGCGTGCGCCGGCGAGTGCGCTCTATGCCTTCTGCCGCCTGGCCGACGACGAGGTCGACCTCGGCACCGATCCGCACGGCGCGATGCGTGGCCTGCACGACCGCCTCGACGACATCTACGACGGCCGCCCGCGGGCCATCGATGCCGACCGCGCGCTTGCCGGCGTGGTGCACCATTTCGAGCTGCCGCGCGCCTTGCTCGATGCCCTGCTCGAGGGCTTCCTGTGGGACGCGCAGGGCCGGCGCTACGAGACCGTCGAGGACCTGCATGCCTACGGCGCCCGCGTCGCCGGCACCGTGGGCGCGATGATGGCGCTGGTGATGGGCGCCCGCGAGCCGGCGGCGCTGGCCCGCGCCTGCGAACTCGGCGTGGCGATGCAGCTGACGAACATCGCCCGCGACGTCGGCGAAGACGCCCGCAATGGCCGCCTGTACCTGCCGCGCGCCTGGCTGCGCGAGGCCGGTCTCGACCCCGACGCCTGGCTGGCCGCGCCGCGCTTCGACGCGGCCCTCGCCGGCGTGGTCCAGCGCCTGCTCGACGAGGCCGACGCGCTGTACCGCCGCGCCGAGCCCGGCATCTGCGCGCTCGCGCGCGACTGCCGTCCGGCGATCTGCGCGGCGCGCCTGGTCTACGCCGAGATCGGACGCGAGATCGAGCGCAACGGACTCGACTCGGTGACCCGGCGCGCCGTCGTGACGCGCCAGCGCAAGCTCGCCTTGATCGCGCGGGCCACCGCGGCCGCGTGGTCGCCGTCGGGCGGCCGGCGCGAGCCGCTGCCGGCACTGGCCGCCGTGCAGTCCCTGGTCGATGCCGGCGCCGTGCGGCCGTTCGGTGGGCACGCGCGCCCGGAGGTCGGCCGCGTCGCCCGGGTGATCGAGCTGTTCGAGCGCCAGATGGTCCAGCAGAGGTCGCTGCGGTGAACACGGCCATGGACCGCTCCCACTGGCCGCTCCTGCTGATCGAGGGCGTGCTCGTCTTCGGCGGCGCGTTGCTGTTCGGCTGGTGGCAGCTGCGGTCGGTGGCGCGAGACCAGCGCGAGACCGCGAGGCAGCGCGAACGCGAGGCGCGCGAACGCGCGCAGGAGGACGGCGATGGCGCGAGCGAATGAACACGCGTGGCGGCCGTCGTGCGCACCCGGCACCGCTCGCCATGACTCGGATCATGTCCCGACGACAAGATGTCTGGACAATACAGAATGTCACGTCAAACTGACATATGCAGAGGCAGTACCCGCGTGCGGGTTGAGCACGTAACTTGCAGTACCAAGAGGAGAACCCATCATGGCGGACCCGAACAAGGTATGGCCCACTGGGCTGACCGAGGCTGAATCCGAAGAAGTGCATCGCCACATCATCCAGGGCACGCAGATCTTCGGGATGATCGCCGCGCTGGCGCACTTGCTGGCGTACATCTATTCCCCCTGGCTCAAGTAGCCCCAGGAGCACACGATGATCTACGGAAAAATCTGGCTGGTCGTGAAGCCGTCCGTCGGCGTCCCGTTGCTGCTCAGTGCGGTCGCGGTGAGTTCGTTCGCGGTGCACTACGCGCTGCTGACGCACACCACCTGGCTGCCCAAGTACTACGAAGGCGGCGCGAAGGCCCAGAAGGCCGCGGCCTTGCCTTCCGAACAGGCCGCGACGCTGGCCCTCGTCGAGCAGCCCAGCGCCAAGCCCTGACGGGCTCTCGCCGTGGACGGCACGGCGGGCCGGGTGGTGTTCCTTGCCCCCGGCCTGCGCGTGCCTGCGCCATGGCGCCCCATTCTTCTCGATGACGTCGAGCCGGAGCCCGACATGACACCCGCCCGCTCGCCACGACCGCTCCGGCCCCCGAGGGCCGCCTGGGTGGATCCGGCATGAAGAGCCTCTCGCGCAAGCTCGTGCAGACCTGGGCCGGCCTCGGGCCGCGCTTCCTGCCGTTCGCCGACGTCGCGACGCCGGACCTGCCGTTGCCGCGCCTGCTGCGCCTGTCGCTGTTCCAGGCCTCCGTCGGCATGGCGCTGGTGCTGCTCGTGGGCACGCTCAACCGCGTGATGATCGTCGAGCTGCACGTGCCGGCCTCGCTGGTGGCGATCATGGTGTCGCTGCCGGTGGTGTACGCGCCGCTGCGCGCGCTGATCGGATTCCGCTCCGACACCCACCATTCCGCGCTCGGCTGGCGACGCGTGCCGTTCATCTGGATGGGCACGATGCTGCAGTTCGGCGGGCTGGCCGTGATGCCCTTCGCGCTGCTGGTGCTCAGCGGCGGCGGCAACGCGAGCCAATGGCCGGCCTGGATCGGCCAGCTCGGTGCCGGCATCGCCTTCCTGCTCGTCGGTGCCGGGCTGCACACCACGCAGACCGCCGGCCTGGCGCTGGCGACCGACCTGACGGCCGAGGCGTCGCAGCCCCGCGTCGTCGGCCTGATGTACGTGATGCTGCTGCTCGGCACCATCGTCAGCGCGCTGGTCTTCGGCCGGCTGCTGGCCGACTTCAGCCCGGGCCGCCTCGTGCAGGTCATCCAGGGCGCCGGCCTCGCGACGATGGTGCTGAACGTCGTCGCGCTGTGGAAGCAGGAGACGCGCCGGCCGCCGCGCGGCCGGGCCGCGCCCGTGCACGCCGGCTTCCGCGCCACCTGGCAGCAGTTCATCGCGCAGCCGCTCGCGCTGCGCCGGCTGGTCGCGATCGGCCTGGGCACGGCCGCCTTCAGCATGCAGGACGTGCTGCTCGAGCCCTATGGCGGGCAGGTGCTCGGCATGAGCGTGGGCAGCACCACCTCGCTGACCGCCACGCTGGCCGCGGGCGGCCTGATCGGCTTCGGCTGGGCCTCGGGGGTGCTCGGCCGCGGTGCCGACCCCTTCCGCATGGCCGCCGGCGGTGCCCTGCTCGGGGTGCCGGCCTTCTGCGCGGTGCTCTGGGCGGCGCCGACCGCCTCGGTGCCGCTGTTCGCGTTCGGCGTGCTGATGATCGGCCTGGGCGGCGGCATCTTCAGCCACGGCACCTTGACCGCGACGATGCAGAGCGCGCCGAAGGAGCAGGCCGGCCTCGCGCTCGGCGCCTGGGGCGCGGTGCAGGCCACGGCGTCCGGGGTGGCCGTGGCCATCGGCGGCGTGCTGCGCGACGTGATGTCCGCGCTGGCGGGCCAGGGTATCTTCGGCAGCGCGCTCGCGGTGCCGGCCACGGGCTATGCTGTCGTCTACGGCGTGGAGATCGCGCTGCTCCTGGCCACCACCGTGGCGATGGGCGTCCTGATCGGCAGCGCGCGCCCGCGGCGCACGCACGGCTTCAATGAAGAACTCGAGAGGAGATCACCATGAAGATCCACTACCTGCTGTTCATCATCTGGGTCGCCTGGGTGGCCTTCTGGCTGTGGGGCCAGTTCAGCCGCTGGAACCGCGATGACGAACGCAAGTGAGCCGGTGCGCCGCGCGGCACGGCGCGGCGTCGTTCAGCCCTGCGCGGAATCGGTCTCGCGAAGGCGCAGCCCGAGGTCGGCGACGTAGCGGACCATGATGGCGCCGAAGAAGGCGCCATTGGCTGCGAGCAGCACGCCCAGCGGCAGGCCGCTGATCTGCACGCCGAAATCGAAACTCCAGACCGCGCCGGCGCCGGCGGCCATGAGTTGCACGGCCTGGACCAGGCGGTTCAGGGCGGGGGTGTACCGGCGGTTCATCGTCCGTTCCTCCTTCATGTCACCCGGGGCATGCGCCACGGCAGCATCAGGCGCGTCGAGCGCGCCACCAGCCGGGGCAGGTCCAGCGTCTCGTGCACCGAGGTGACCGTTTCGCCCAGCAGCTGCGCGTCGATCAGCGAGCGCACGTAGAAGGGCGTGTCCTCCAGCGTCTGCCGCACGCGGGGCGGGGCCCCCGGTCCACTGCGCAGGTGCCGCTCGATGCGCCACATCGAGCGCGCCAGCGCCTGCCTCGGCGGTGCCTCGAAGGGCTCGCTGCGGCCGTCCGGCGCGAAGCGTTGCGAGATGACGCGTTCGACGCCCGACTTCTGGCGCAGGTCGTAGATCACGGCGGTGCTCCCGTCGCGCAGCGCGGCGCGCGACCAGTCCCAGCTCGTGAACGGGCCGTCGATCGGCTCGTCGCCCTCGTTCGAGTCGAGGTAGGCGTCGCCGCTCCAGCGCAGCCCGGGCCGGTCGAGCACGACCTCGACGCGCGCGCACGGCGCGATCGGGCCCCAGCGATGGCGGCCGGTGTCGTCGAGCGCGGCGCCGAAGGTCGACAACCCGCGCGGCCAGACGCGCACCCGGCCGCGCACGCGCTGCGGCAGCGGCATGCCGACCTCGTCGAGGTCGATGGCCAGCGAGGAGCCGTCCCAGTGCAGCCGGCTCGGGCCGACGGCGAACGAATGCCGTTCGCGCGCCACGCTCGCGCGGCTGCGCTCGGTCATGGTCCAGCGGCGCGCGCCCGGGCCGTAGAGCGCGACGTTGATCGCGCAATGGTCGTCGGCCGGGGTGCGCGGGTCGCGCTGCAGCGCCCAGGCGTAGTAGGGCGAGAAGACGCTGCCGACGAAGGCGATGATCGTCAGGGCATGGCGGCCGTCGTCGCTGACCGCGTCGACGTACCACCAGAGATATGCACCCGGCGCGACCGGCTGGTCGAATCGAGGTGCGCCATCAGCGTCGCGGCCGCCAGTTGCCCCGACAGCGCCGCCATCGGCACCCCCGGCCCCGGGTGCACCCCGCCCCCCGCCAGGTACAGGCCCGGCACGCCGCTCGTCGACGACGGGCGGCGGAACGAGGACATCCAGCCGTGCGTCGCCTGGCCGTACAGCGCGCCGCCACTGGCCGGGAAGAGGCGGTGAAAGTCGTGCGGCGTGCAGCGCTGCACCCGGGTCGGCGTCATCTCGATCTCCAGGCCGCACCGGCTCAGCAAGTCGAGGCTGCGTTGTTCGCATGGGTCGGTCTCCAGGGCATCGAAGGCGCGGCGGTCGCCTTCGGCGGGCGCGTTCACCAGGCACAGCAGGCGCTCCGGGCCGTCGTGCGGAGCACCGTCGCCGCGGTCCTGCGCGCAGACGTACACGGTGCCGCGGCGCGGCAGCCGGCGGGCGCGGAAGACGTCGTCGAACTCGGACGCGTAGTCGTCGTCGAAGAACACGTTGTGGCGCACGAGCGGAAAGCCGCGGGTGCGCGCATGCACCGCCCAGGTCACGGCCGACAGCGAGCGCCGCGAGCGCGGCAGCGAGGGCACGGCGCGGCGCACCTCGTCGCCGAGCAGGCCCTCGGCGAGCGCCTGCGGGTCGCCGTTGAACACCACCGAGTCGGCGGCCAGGTCCTCGCCGCTGGCCAGGCGCACGCCGCGCACGCGGCCGCCCTCGACGAGGATGCGTGCGCACGGGCTGGCGTAGCGCAGCGTCGCGCCGCGCTGCCGGGCGAGCTCGGCAAAGCGCTGCGCGACCGCGTGCATGCCGCCCGCGACCGACCAGACGCCGTCGAGCTCGACCTGCGCGACCAGCATCAGCGTCGCCGGCGCCGCCCAGGGCGAGGCGCCGCAGTAGGTGGCGTAGCGGCCGAAGAGCTGGCGCAGCCGGGGGTCGTGGAAATGCCGGCCGAGCGCGCGCCACAGCGTTGCGAAGGGCCCCAGGCCGGCGAGCGTGGCCAGCCCGCGCGGGCCGAGATCGCTGGCCATCGACAGCAGCGTCGGCCGTTCGGACCGGATGTAGGGCCCTTCGAGGCGGTCGTAGACCTCGCGCGCCTGGCGGCAGAAGCCCAGAAAGCGCTGCGCCTCGGCGGCACCGGCGAAATCGCCGATCGCCTCGGCGGAGCGCTGCCGGTCGGCGTGCAGGTCGAGGCGCGCGTCGTGCCCGCGCCAGGCGTGGCGGGCGAGCACCGACAGCGGCGTGAGCGCGGGCAGGTCGTCGCAGGAGTAGCCGGCGGCCTCGAGGATCTGCTCGAACACCCAGCGCATCGTGAACACGGTCGGGCCGGCGTCGATGGCCGCGCCGTCGACCGTCAGCCGGCGCATCTTGCCGCCCGGCGCGTCGGCCGCCTCGACCAGCGTGACCTGCAGCCCACGCCGCGCCAGCAGCAGCGCGCTGACCAGCCCGCCGATGCCCGCGCCGACGACGACGACGCGGTGCGCGCTCGTGCGCTCAGTCGCCATGGTGCCGGCCCTTCCAGTCGCCCTGCAGCGCGAGCACCGAGAAGCGCACGAACATCGACTCCGAGAAGTAGCCGCCGGCGGCCGACGCACGGATCGCCTGCAGGTGTGCACCGCTGCGCGCGTAGGCGTCCATCGCGGCGACGCTGTCCCAGAGGCTGAAGGTGCACTGGCGCAGCAGCGGCGCCTCGCCCAGGCCGACCGCGAGCCGGCAGCCGGCCGAGGCGGCGAGCGAGGCCTCGCTGCCCGGCGAGTGGCGCCAGAACGCCGCCAGCCGGCGCGGCCGGATCGAGGCGCGGGTCAGGGCGGCCACGGGCCCGTCGGCGCGCGGTGCGGCCGTGGGCGCCATCGCCGCCCCCGACCACGACCCCTTGCTCGAGGTGGCCCGCAGCAGCGCGATGCAGCACTCGCGCGCATGGGCGCGGTAGCCCGCGACCACCGGCGAGGTCTCGACGAAGGCACGTGCCTGCGCCTCGTCGTCGAAGACCGCGAACAGGCCCTGGCGCGTGCCGCTGGGCCGCAGGCCGAAGCCGCCCTCGTGGCCGCTGCCGAGCACCTTGGCGAAGCGCAGGCCCGGCGCGTGGCGCAGGGGCCAGCCTTGCAGCACCAGGCGTGCCCAGCCCCAGGCGCGCGCCAGCGGTGCGTACTCGACGAGCAGCATCACCGCCACCGTGCCCGCGGTCCGCACGGCAGGGCGCGCGCCGGGTACCGCGGCCTCCTGCGGGGTCCGTTCGGCCGCGGTCCGTGCCAGCGGCGCGGCGGACGGCGTCGTCGCGGGTTTCACGCCGCGCGCCGCAGCAGGGCCACGGGCAGGCGGAAGACGATGCCTTCGTCCTCGCCCTCGGCCTGCCGCACGTCGGCCGCGCCGAGTTCGCGCAGCCGCTGCACGACGCGCTGCACCAGCACCTCGGGCGTGGACGCGCCGGCGCTGACGCCGATGCGCTGCACGCCCGCGACCCAGGCCGGCTCGATGCCGGCCTCGTCCTGCACGAGGTAGGCGCCGATGCCCTGCTGGGCGGCGACCTCGCGCAGGCGCGTCGAGTTCGAGCTGTTGCGTGCGCCGACGACCAGGACCACGTCGACCTGCGAGGCGAGTTCGCGCACCGCGTTCTGCCGGTTCTGCGTGGCGTAGCAGATGTCGTCCGTCTCCGGGCCGACGATCCGCGGGTAGCGGGTCTTCAGCGCGGCGATGATGCCGCGGGTGTCGTCCAGGCTCAGCGTCGTCTGAGTGACGTAGGCGACCGGTGCGCCGGCGGCGATCGGCAGCCCGGCGACCTGCGCCACGGTGCTCACCAGGTGGGCCTCGGTCTCGACGCGACCCAGCGTGCCCTCGACCTCCTCGTGGCCGGCGTGGCCGATGACGACGATCGCGTGGCCGAGCTTCGCGTAGCGCTGCGCCTGCAGGTGCACCTTGGCGACCAGCGGGCAGGTCGCGTCGATCACCTGCAGCGCGCGCGCCTGCGCCTGGCGCACGACCGCGAGCGAGACGCCATGCGCGCTGAACACCGTCACCGCGCCGCGGGGCACCTGCTCGAGCGCATCGACGAAGACCGCGCCCTTGTCCCGCAGTTCGTCGACCACGTGGCCGTTGTGCACGATCTCGTGGAACACGTAGACCGGCGCGCCGTGCGCCTCGAGCGCGCGCTCGACGATCTCGATGGCGCGCACGACGCCGGCGCAGAAGCCGCGCGGTCGGGCCAGCAGCACCTCGGACGCCGCGGCGGCGAGGATCGGCGACGCGGTGTAGGGCGACAGCATGGCGCGGCTCGCGGAGCGCGGCGCTACTTGATCGTCACCTCGACGCGCCGCGACGTCGGGTCTTCACCGGCGACGTTCGCGGAGGTCTGCTGCGGCTTGGCGAGCGTGACGCGCGCCTCGGCGATGCCGGCGGCCATCAGCGAATCCCGCACGGTGAAGGCGCGCTGCTTGGCGAGTTCCTGGTTCTGCGCCAGCGTGCCGGCCGCGCTGTGGTAGCCGGAGATCGTCGCCTTCAGGGCCGGCGCCTTGTCCATCGCGACGATCAGGTCGGCCAGGCCCTTGGCCTGCGCGTCCTGCAGCACCGCCGAGCCGACCTCGAAGTACAGCACGCTGCGCCGCGGCTCGACCAGCGGTGCCGGCAGCGGTGCGGCGCCGGTCTTGGCGACGACGCCGGTCAGCTTCTGCAACTCGGGGAAGTCCTTGGCCATCGCCGCGCCGTAGACCGGCTTGTAGGCCCCCTGGTGGCAGGTGCTGCACGAGACCTTGGCGACGTCGCCGGTCGGGCCCTTGCGGGCCGCCGGGAAGAGGTCGGTCAGCGGCCCGAGGTAGGCCAGGTTCAGGTCGCGCACCATGCGGATGCCGTGCCACGCGGTCGTGCGCTGGCCGCTGCTCTGGTCCCAGTCGCCGAAGGAGCGCGTGTTGTGGCAGTACGTGCAGTTCACGCCCAGCGACTTCGACATGTGCATCATCAGGCCGTAGGTCTGCTCGGTGTGCTGGATCGACGCGCGGTGGCCCGTGGGCAGCGCCGTCGTGCTGCCCACGCGGATCTCCGACGTGTTCTGCAGGTAGGGCGTGAACGGGTCGTAGGGCAGCGTCGCCAGGCCGACCGCGTCGTCCGGCGCGTTCTGGCCGTTGCGGTTGCCGATGAAGTCGGCGCGCTTGTCCTGCGGCTCGGCCTTGAACCAGACGTTGGCCGGGATGTTGTTGCCGCGGTGGCAGGTCCAGCAGGTCACGCCGGTCTCCGCGACGTGCGGCTTCCACTCGGCATTGATCTTCTGCGTCATCTGGATCATGCGGCGTGCCACGACCTTGGTGTACTTGGAGTCGTCCGCCAGGTTCTCCAGGTTGTGGCAGTACGCGCACTGCTCGTTCGGCGCGACCCACTGCGAGATCGACACCATGTGGCGCGTGAACGCGCCCACGCTCAGGTCGCCGAGCACCTGGACGTTCTTGAACACGTCCCTGGCCTTCGGACCGTCGTCCGACGCCGCGGGCTGCGCCACCGGCGGCTGGTTCAGCGGCACCTGGGCCTCGACGATGCGCGGGTTGTAGACCTGCACCATGCCCGTGCCGCGGTAGCCGTGCTGGACGGAGTCGGGAGGCGGTCGCTCGCAGCCGGCGAGCAGGGCCACGGCCGACAGCGTCGCGACGGCGGCGAACGCTCGTGTGAGCAGGCGGTTCATGGCTTGACTCCCTGCAGGACGGTCGACGGGTCGACCACGGTGCCGAACACATGCGGGTAGGGCGGCACGACGCCGTGCTTCATCGACCAGAGGTACCAGTTGTCGACGACCGTGCCGGACAGCAGGATGCCGATGCCGCCGCACAGCGGGCACAGCACCGCGAACCACCAGGCCCAGCGGTGGATGGACTCGGTCGTGGCGTTGAAGCCCATCGTCCAGCGCCAGAACAGCGCCGCGCGCTCCGAGGCCGTGCCGCGGTCGACGATCTGCTCGATCTCGCGCTCGCCGCCGAAGCGCGTCACTGCGAGGATCGTCGCGCCGTGCATCGCGAACAGCAGTGTCGAGCCGTAGAGGAAGGCAATCGACAGCGCGTGGAAGGGGTTGTAGAAGAGGTTGCCGTAGCGCAGCGAGAAGGCCGCGGTCCAGTCCAGGTGCGAGAAGATGCCGAAGGGCACCGCCTCGCTCCAGCTGCCCATCAACACCGGCCGGATGAAGCCGAGCACCAGGAACAGCCAGATCGCCGCGGCGAAGGCCCATGCGACGTGCGTGCCCAGGCCGAGCGCGCGGGCCCGGGTGTACATGCGGGCCCACCACAGCAGCACCGACAGCGTCAGGAAGAAGCCGGCGATCAGCCACCAGCCGCCGTCGTTCAGCGGCGGCAGCGACAGGCCGTAGGCCGGCGAGGGCGGGTCGAGCGACAGCCAGAACAGCTGGCGCACGAACTGGACCGGGTCCCAGTTCACCGACGCGAGCATGTTGAAGCCGATGATGTTGAAGGCGAAGGTGCCGAAGAACAGCGACATCAGGCCGAGCGGCCCCAGGTAGACCGGACCGATCTGCGCGCAGCCGATGCGGCCGAGCAGGTGCGAGACCCAGGGCGACTGGCCGGTGCGCGGGCTGTTGCCGGGCGGCAGCGGCACGCCGCGCTCGGCCGGTCCGACGACCTGGACGCTGGTGAAGAGATTCTGGTATTCGATCATGTGGTTCTCCCGGGCTCACTTGAGGGGCCACTGGCTCCAGATCGGCAGGTTCAGCCACCAGCCCCACCATTCGGGCCAGCCACGCGTCCAGAACGGGCCGCTGATGACGATGCACACGGCGCTGAAGAAGACCGCCGCGAGCGCCAGGAACAGGCCGAGGCGGTGGATGCCGAGCGAGCCGATCGAGTAGCCGATCGCGTCGCGGAAGAAGGTGTCCTCGTGCGCCGGCGTCTTGACGACCTCGCCCGCCTTCGGATTCGTCGCCGACAGGATCAGGCCGCCGTGCAGCGACAGCGCCAGCGTGGTCGCGAAGAAGAAGCTGATCGCGATCATGTGTGCCGGGTTGTAGTGGAAGTGCAGGTACTGGTAGCCGACGTTGCTGACCCAGTCCAGGTGGCTGTAGATGCCGTAGGGGAAGCCGTGGCCCCAGGCGCCCATCAGCACCGGGCGGATCACCACCAGCGTGAAGTACGCGAAGATCGCGAAGCCGAAGGCGATCGGCACGTGCAGGCCCATGCCGAGCTTGCGGCAGATCTCGACCTCGCGCAGCGCCCACGACACGAAGGCGCCGAGCGCGCACACCGTGATCAGCTGCCACAGCCCGCCCTCGAGCAGCGGCGCCATGCGCAGGCCGTACGACAGGTCGGGGGGCGCGATGCTGATCTGCCAGAGGTTCCAGGTCGGCCCCTGCGAGGCACCCCACAGGATCATGGCCGTGCCGAGGAAGGCGAAGAAGAGGGTCGTCACGCCGAAGAACCCGACGTAGAACGGCCCGATCCAGAAATCGAAGAGATCCCCGCCGATCAGCGTCCCGCCGCGGACCCGGTATTTCCTCTCGAAGCTGAGCATGGCCATGTCTCGGTCCTCCGACCATCAATCACTTGTCTCGGTCGGCGCCGCGAGGGCGCCGGCCCGGCAGACGGCAGGCACCGGGGCTCGCGCCCACGGTGCCGTCCGCTGCACGGCACCGCGGGCTATTTCGCCGAGTTGAACTCGACGGAGGCGACGGTGGTCGGCATCGGCGCGTTGGCCGATGCCACGGTGGCCTTCTTCGGGCCGTCGAGCCAGTTGAACTTGTTCGTGCTCAACAGGATGAGGTGAATCATCACTGCGATGCCGAACAGGAAGATCCCCTGGACGACCATGGCCCTGAGGGGATCGAACAAACGCCAGATTCTCCACATGATTCCAAGCTCCTACGTGAGATGCGACATGAAGGTGTAGACCGCAGCCTTGACGCCGCCAAACAGTGACTTGACGCCCTCTGCCCCGGGCAGCCAGGCACGCCAGTGCCATCCGAGCACCTGCCCTGCGAGGGCAATGGCAAGAAACACGATGAAGCTCAACGCGAAGATCAGGTGGAAACTGCGGTACCGGGCCTGCGCGTCGTGCTTGTGTAGTGCACTCTCGGAATGGACCATGACTATCCCTTTCGCTGGGTCAGTGCGTCAGACGGTTCAGAGCCAGGGGCGCCAGGCCCAGACGAGCACGTGCGCGACCACGGCAATCGCCGTGAAGCCCACGAACCCCTGGACCCAGAACCGATGGAACTCCTGGGCCTCTTCGTCGGTCAGGCCCGAGATCGAACCTTTTCTTTCAGCCATAGGAAATCTCCTTCAGCTCGGTCTTGCGACCTGCCGCGCGCGATGCCTGCGCGACGAAGGCGGCCGCGGCACGGTGCCGCGACGTCGGGGTCACCCGGTGCGGGCACCGGGTCGAAGGGGGGTCGCGGCGCGGCCGCGGCGTCATGCCGGCACTCCCGGCTGCGGCACGTGGCTCGACTGCGCCATGCGCCGGACGCTGACGCGCTCCTCGCCCAGGCGGCGGGCCTCGGACTCGGCCTGGTCGCGCAGCCGCTTGGCCGCGGAGATGCGCACCAGCACCGGCTGCGTCTCGACGAGTTCGTCGAGCAGCGCCTTCGCGTCGTCGTCCCAGGGCAGTTCCTGGGTGTGCCTGGCCGGCGTGGCCTCGACCTGGTCGAGCTCGGTGCCCAGCGGCAGGATGTGGAACAGCGCGTCGAACAGCGCGTTGCAGACTTCCTGCACGACGTAGGTCGCGCCGGCATAGCCCATGAACGGCGTGCCGGTGGCGCGGCGGATGATCGCGCCGGGGAAAGACGCCGGGATGAACGCCGGCTTCATCGGCCCGCGCGTGCCGAGCTCGGCGAGGTACATGCGTTCGTTGAAGCTGCCGAACATCACCAGCGGGGTCTTTTCGCGCACGAGGCGGCGCACCTCGGCGTTGTCGGTCTTCGTGCCGGCGGTGCGCGACACCGCGAACTGGCACGGCAGGCCGAGCTCGTCTTCGAGGAAGTGGCGCAGGCCGCGGGCGTAGGTCTCGCCGGCCACGACCGCGAAGCTCGCGGTGGCGAAGAAGTCCTGCGTGACCGAGCGCCACAGGTCCCACACCGGCTTGATGGTGGTGTGCTTCTCGCGCTCGATGAAGGGCTCGGGGTCGAGGTTCAGCAGCC
>Ga0116177_10002410_pt1 | contig 13742 bp, 10 predicted proteins | sample AD_STIC10_MetaG_FD_89750 | JGI IMG/M metagenome (GOLD analysis project Ga0116177, IMG submission 89750) | Active sludge microbial communities of municipal wastewater-treating anaerobic digesters from USA - AD_STIC10_MetaG | ecosystem: Engineered > Bioreactor > Anaerobic > Digestate | place: USA...
GCGTCAGGATCTGGTAGCGCACGTAGGACGACATCTGCTCCGCCATGTCCGTGTCGCGGATCCGGGACTCCGACGCCTGCACGTTCTCGTAGGCGTTCATCAGGCCCTTGGCCGCGTGCTCGAGGCGGTTGTAGTAGGCGCCCAGGTCGGCACGCTGCTTGGAAATGATCCGCAGCGCCTCGTCGCACAGGCCGATGACCGAGTTGGCCTTGCCCGGCGTCGAAATGGAGATGAAGGTGAGCACCGTCGGGTTCCTGAGGCCCAGGGCCGCCGTGGTCATGGTCTCGATGAACACCCGCTCGCGCTGGTGCATGTTCGGGCCCATGTGGAACCACATGGATGCCGTCGGATGGAGCCGCGCGAAGGCGCCGGTGAGAAGCTTCATCTTGTTGAACTCCGCCTGGGACGATATCCGGTCGACCTCGTCCACCAGCTCGGAAACCTCGACCTGGATCAGCTGACGGTCCTCGTGGGTGTAGATGCCGTTGGCGGACTGCACCGCCAGGACCCTGATTCGCTGGAGTATGGCGTGGACTTCCTCGAGATATCCTTCCGCGGTCTGGATCATCGACATGCCGTCCTCGGTGTTGCGCTCGGCCTGCCTGAGGCCCTGGATCTGGGAGCGCATTTTCTCGGAAACGGCCAGGCCCGACGCGTCATCGCCGGCCTTGTTGATCCTCATGCCGGACGAGAGCTTTTCGATGTCCTTGGTGATGCTCCAGTCGTGAAACTTGAGAGTGCGGTGGGAAAAAATGGCCGCAACGTTGTGGTTTATAATCATATTTTTCCTCCTTGAAATTCACTGCCATCATCCGTGATGGCACTTGTATATTTCTCTGTGTATATTCTGCTCTTCGTCAGAATTAAAGAGGATGCTAAATGACATCTGAATTGATTATCGGCATGTAATTGAAAATATGAATAAAAATCATAATTTTTCAGCGATTTAATATGTAATGGAAATTAATTGCATTTTCGTGGTGAATTCACCATGAGCTGTTCCTGCTGATTTGAAAAACGGGCATTGCTGTTATGCCGGAGAATCTCAGGGTATTCCAGAGGTTCACGACTGCGGCGCTTGGAACAAGGAATTCATAATAATAGTATAACTTACATGTTTATCAGCAATGCTTACATAATTTGTCTTGATTTTTTCCGATGAAAAAAACATGGTATTATGTCTACCTCGCCGGTGCCGTGAAAAGACTCCATGGGGGATTACCAGATGAAGAGAATCGGTTTTGACAATGAAAAGTATCTCAGCCAGCAGAAAAGCATGATCCTGGAAAGGGTGAAGCTCTTCAACAACAAGCTCTACCTTGAGTTTGGAGGCAAGCTCATGTTCGATTATCATGCCGCGCGGGTCCTTCCCGGTTATGATCCGAACGTGAAGATGCGTCTTCTCCAGAAGCTTTCCGACAGCGCGGACATCATCCTCTGCATATTCGCCGGCGATATCGAGCGGAAAAAGGTGCGGGCCGATTTCGGCATAACCTATGACGCCGACGCCCTGAAACTCATCGATGACCTGAAGGACTGGGGCATCAACATCCTGGCGGTGGTGATCACCCGCTACGAGAACCAGCCGGCGGCGAGCATATTCAAGAACAAGCTGGAGCGCCAGAACATCAAGGTGTACACGCACCGCTTCACCAAGGGATATCCCACCGACGTGGACCTGGTGGTGAGCGACGAGGGATACGGCGCCAACGAGTACATCGAGACGAAGAACCCCCTGGTGGTCGTGACCGGCCCCGGCCCCGGGAGCGGGAAAATGGCCACGTGCCTCTCCCAGGTCTACCATGACCACAAGCGGAATATCCAGAGCGGGTACGCGAAATTCGAGACCTTCCCGATCTGGAACATCCCTCTCAAGCACCCGGTCAACATCGCCTACGAGGCGGCCACGGCCGACATCGGTGACTTCAACCTCATCGACCCCTTCCATCAGGAAGCCTACGGCTCGATCGCCGTAAACTATAACCGGGACGTGGACACCTTCCCCGTGCTGAGAAGGATCCTTGAAAGGATCATGGGCGGGAAATCCATGTACAAGTCCCCCACGGACATGGGCGTCAACTGCGCCGGTTTCGGCATTGTCGACGACGAGGCGGTGCGCGAGGCGGCGCGGCAGGAGGCGATACGGCGGTTCTTCCGCTATTCCTGCGAGTACGCCGTCGGATTCGCCAGCAGGGAAACGGTGCAGAGGGTGGAGCTCCTCATGGACGAGCTGGCGGTGAAGCAGGAGGACCGGATCGTGGTCGCGCCCGCCCGGAAAGCGGCCGTCGAGGCAAGGGAGCAGGGAAAGGGAAACGAGGGCATTTACTGCGGCGCCGCCATCGAGCTCAAAGACGGCACCATCGTGACGGGAAAGAATTCCCCCCTGTTCCACGCCGCCACGAGCGTTATCCTTAACGCCATCAAGAAGCTCTCGGAAATTCCGGACCGTATCCATCTCCTGTCGCCGCAGATCATCGAATCGATCAAGAGCATGAAGGGCGACGTCCTGGGGGCGAAGTCCCTGAGCCTTAACCTGGAGGAGACCCTCATAGCCCTTTCGATCGGCGCGGCGACGAACCCCTCGGCCCACGCCGCCATGGAGAAGCTGAAGGAACTGGCCTCGTGCGAGATGCACATGACCCATATCCCGACGCCGGGCGATGAGGCGGGGCTCAGGAAGCTGGGGATAAACCTTACCACGGAGCCGTTTTTTTCGACCAAAAGCCTGTTTATCGCTTAAGCTGCGGATGCACCCTGCCGTAGTTATTCCTGGAGGCGCGTATGAGCAAACTGGTCAAGTACTTCGGGGTTAACTTCAAGAAAGGCGATTACATCTTCCGCGAGGGCGAAGCGGCGGACGTGATGTACATGATCCACAAGGGTAAGGTGCAGATCAGCAAGGGCATGGGGACCTTCGACGAAAAGATCCGGATCCTGGGCGAGGGCGAATTCATCGGCGAGATGGCGGTCATCAATTCAATGCCCCGTTCCGCGAACGCCCTTGCGGTCGAGGACTGTGTCCTCATCAAGATGGACCGCGAATCCTTCGACAAGACGGTGCAGAAGAACCACGAGTTTTCCGTTAGTGTCATTCAGCTCCTCTCCGACCGCCTGCGGGAGACCGACGAGATGCTCATGGTCTACGCGAAAAACGACCGGGTCCAGAGGCTCTACTCCCTGGTGCTTGCCGAAATGATCACGGCGGGAAAGCGGGACGGGTCCGGCCGGTGGTGCCTTCTGAACAAAGATGCCTTCGTGAGACGTGCCGTTGAACGCCTCAAATGGGAGCGGAACAGCATCCTCTCGGTCCTTGCCGAGCTGGTTGCCATGGAACGGCTCAGGGTAAAGAAGGACGGCGGCGGAACTGAATGGATCGCTTACCGTCTCGGGTAGGAATGCTGATGATGTAATAAATAAAAAGGCTTGACTTAATCCGCGGGTTGCATGGTTTTTATAAAAATAATTGATATATCAACGAATCTATGCTCGTCTTTCTGATTTGTTTTGCTTTACAATCTGCGATATCCATAAATGAATATTTATTTAACAATATTGATCAGTGTTTTAATGAACGCGACCGCGCAGCTTTTTTTGAAGGCTGGCATGCGTGCGTCAAAAAACCTGGATTTCAGGATAACCAATTTGATTGAGGTTATCAAGGTCCTGGCTGCCAATGTTTATATTTACCTCGGTTTTTTCTGTTATTTTATAAGCATCTGGTTGTGGCTTTCAGTCCTGAAGAAAATTGATGTCATAATTGCTTATCCTTTCATCAGTCTCGGTATCGTTTTTACAACTTTTTTCGCCTGGTTTTTTTACAATGAGCCGTTAAACATTTTTAAAATAACCGGTATTGTTTTCATCTGCATAGGCGTCGTCATATTGTCTCAAGGATAATGATAAAACACACATCTGATTTGACCCGTTAATTGTATGACAAAAAAAATTTATCTATCAGTCGCCGCTCCTGTTTTTAATGAAGAAAAAAATATTGAGCAGGTGATTCGCTACTGGAACGGCATTCTGGATTCCGCGGCTTTCATCAGTGAGATTGTTGTCACCAATGATGGATCCACTGATAAAACATTATCTATATTAACAAGATTAAAAAAAGAAATACCCCGGTTAAAAATCGTAAATCATGAAAAAAATTGCGGCTACGGGCAGGCTCTTACATCGGCCATTAGAAACACCTCCGGCGAATTGATCGTAATGCTCGACTCTGACGGCCAGTTTGACCTGAAGGAATACGAATTGCTGTTGAACAAAGCGGTCAAAGAAAAATTGGACGGGGTAACCGGCTTCAGAAAAAAGAAAAAAGACACGATCATGCGTGTCCTGCTGGACCGGATCCTGAATTTAATCATAAGGATCTTTTTCCATATACAGTTCAGAGATACGAATTGCGCGCTGAAACTGATTAAAGGTGATATAATCCGCAGGATTGATTTAGAAGCAAAGGGTTATCCCACCCCCACCGAAATTGTCGTGAAACTTTCAGCGATTGGAGCACGGATTGCAGAAGTGGGCATAACCCATACGGAACGGGAAGCCGGCATATCCAAACTTAAGCCGTTCAAGACGGCGGTTAACTTTCTGAGATTTCTCCTGTACCTTAAATTGAAAGTGCTTCTATATAATAAAAATATTATTTACAAGCTGTAATCATAACAAAAAAGGAATTGAGTCATGACTGACAGGAAATACAAAAGGGCCCTGGTTACCGGCGGAGCGGGATTCATCGGATCGCATATCTGCGGGAAACTGCTGGAAGAGGGGCTCGAGGTTGTTGTGATCGATAATCTTTCGATGGGGAAGAGGGAAAATGTTCCGTCCGGGGCAAAATTGATCGTTGGCGATATCCAGGATGACAGCCTCATCCAAAAAACCTTCAGGGAAGGAATAGATGTTGTTTTTCATGAAGCCGCTATAGTTGCGATTCGCTCATCCATAAATAATTTTTATAACGACGCCATGACGAATGTAATGGGAACGCTGAATATACTACGTGCCGCGTTACAGCATAAGGTGAAAAAATTAATGTATGCCTCTTCCATGGCGGTGTATGCCGATAATCTTAATTATACGCCGATCCCCGAAAGTTACGTCACTGCCCCCATTGCCCCCTACGGCATATCAAAACTCTCGTCTGAGCAATACCTGAAGAATGCATCGGAGAATAATGAACTGGATATTGTGTGCCTGAGATATTTCAACACATACGGGGAAAATCAAACATTGACCCCTTATGTCGGCGTGATCACCATATTCGTAAACAAGCTTTTAAAGGGGGAGCCGCCGGTAATTTTTGGCAGCGGGAACCAGAAAAGGGATTTTATATACGTCAAAGATATTGTGCAGGCAAATATCAAGGCAATGTACTCGGATGTGCATTTCGGGATTTATAACGTAGGGACCGGGATAGCGCATTCCGTCAATGATGTTGCTAACATGTTATGCAATGCAATCAATCCGAAGATTAAACCGGTGTACGCGGACGCTGTCCCCGGAGAACTTCAGTACTCGATAGCTGATCTGTCTCTTGCTCAAAAACACCTCGGGTACGCGCCGGAATACAAGCTTGAAGAAAATATACATTGCGTTATAGATCAGTATTCTAAATAGACTGCCCGTCAAGAACGGTAAGAAAGAATAACCGGCCTGTCAGGTGTGCGAACGAATGAATAGCTGAAAATATAACTGGAAATAAGGACAACTATGAACCGGTTCGGCAGGGATATACTGAAAAAATTTTTTACCTATACTTTCATCGTTGCTGCTTCTTTGATACTGTTAACCCTGGTAATGCAGTTATGGAACGCTGATATCAACGTGCCTTTCGGTTACTCCGGGGATTCCCTGCTTTTCGGGGAATTCGTCAAGTCAATGATGGATAACGGCTGGTATCTTCATAATCCCTTCGTTGCCATGCCGTACGGCCAATATCTGCATGACTATCCCCTGTCTGACAACCTCAATATTATAATTCAGAAAATTATCTCGCTGTTCTCCTCCAATTATGCCGCAACTATGAATATTTTCTTTATACTGACATTCCCGTTGACTGCATCTGCATCGTATTATGTCTTCCGGAAATTCAATGTTTCCCCGGTGAACGCGTTTGTCGGAGCCCTGCTGTACGCCTTCACGCCGTATCATTTTTTCCGCGGCGTCCATCATGTTTATCTGGCTTCATATTTCATGATCCCCTATATAGTTCTTATCCTGATGAGGATTTTTTCCGGCCAGATCGATCTGTGGCCGGCCGGCAACAGATCAAAGGGATATGGCGTGCGGCTGAACGGGTATGCTGTCGCCGGCATAATAATATGCCTCCTGCTTTCCTCGGCGGGCATATACTATTCATTTTTTGCCTGCCTCTTTCTCGTTATAGCCGGCTTAACCGCTGCCATCTGGGAGAAAAAAATCAGCCGTTTATTTACCGCGCTTTTTCTCGCTTTCATCATAGTCCTGGGAGGGCTAATCAATACAGCTCCAACGCTGATATATCAGATGCAAAACGGAAAAAATCTGAAAGCAACACAGAGAGTATACCATGATACCGAGTTATACGCGTTAAAGATCACCCACTTATTGCTCCCGGTCAATGATCATAGGATCAAATTACTGGCCGACTTTAAAAATCAATATAACAAAGAATCCAATTATATCAGCAAATTCGTCAATACAGATGTTTGCGCTTCTCTCGGTCTGGTTGGGAGCTGCGGCTTCATGATCCTGATCCTGTTTGTGCTATGTTACAGAAAGAATTCCGCGAAGGATGAAGATGCCAGACTGCAGACGCTGCATCAATTGGGGATATTAAACATTTCGGCGATTTTGATCGCAATTATCGGAGGATTCAATTCATTCATTTCTATTGCGGTTAATTACAGGATCAGAGCCTATAACAGGATGAGTATTTATATAGCCTTCTTTTCATTGTTTGCCGTAGTCGTGTTGCTGGATTTTATCTATGATAACTATATAAAAGACAGAGTGGTCCTTAAATTTTTTGGGAATACCCTGAATGCATCAAAATTCATCTGGTTAACCTTCCTGCTTGCGGTACTTGCCGGCGGTGTGTATGATGAAACCGGTTTAAACACGGTTCCTGACTACAAATCACTGGCCGAAAGGTTTAAGAATGACGGGACATTCGTGGGACGGATTGAGAAAATCATGCCGGAAAAAGCTATGATATTTCAATTGCCATACATTCCCTTTCCAGAGGAGCCCCCGCTCTATGGAATGGGGACTTATGATCATTTTCGCTGTTATCTCCATTCAAAAAATCTGCGGTGGAGTTACGGTGCAATGAAAGGGAGAAAGACGGATGAATGGCAGAAAGCGGTAAGCGCCAGGCCCATTAAGGAAATGATCAGTGAGTTGTCGGCAAAGGGTTTTAAGGGTATCTGCATCAATAAAACCGGGTATCAGGACAAGGGTGTTAAAATTATTAAAGATATCGGAGAACTACTGGGAGTTAAGCCGATTCTGGATAAAGACAAAACCATGGCGTTTTTTTCAATGCTGAATTATTCAAAATAATTCAGCGCCGCGGCCCCGCCTCTGTCGCAACTGTGCAGTTCTATGCTCCGGACCCCATTCAGGAGATCCTTCTATTTCATGAATTCCTCCGCCATCTGGATGTCCTCTTTGGTGTTGATATTCACGTACTTGTCGCAAATCAAGAAGGAGCGCACATCCATACCGTCGTCGATGGCGCATTGTATAAGGTCGGGTAATTCTTTCTCGTTACGCTCGTGATGAATCGGGGTATATTCTATATAATCGAATATCTTATTATTGAAAACGCAATCACCGGTGCCCATGAACTGGTTCAGCGGGTTGCGCGGTTTTTCTATCAGGCGAAATATCCTCCCTTCTGAGTCCTGGATAAGGGTGTATGTTTTTTTTATCAGATTGCGGTTCTCAACGGTTAGGATGCCGCACAGTGCGAATGCGCCGCTTCGCTTGTATTCGCTGATCATTTCCTTGTGGTGCGGGTTTTTCATGATTTCGTCTGCCAGCATGAGCATGAAATCATTCTGCCCGATCGTCTCGCGGGCGCACTCTATGGCGTGTACCAGGCCCTTTTGCTCTTTCTGGATCACGTACCGGATTGCGACGTCGTGGTACCGGTTCCCCAGATAATTGATGATGTCTTCCGCTCTGTAACCCACCACAATGACGATTTCTTCCACGCCGGCGTTAATCGCGTACTGAAGGTTGTATTCTATGGCCGGACGACCATTGATGATGGTCATGGATTTATTTCGTACGGCTGAAAGATCGTCGAGACGTTTTCCGCGGCCGCCGGCCAGCAGTAATGCTTTCATGGTATTTCTCCCGGTGCGATTCAGGCGACGCGCTGGTGAAGCCTCTCACGGATGCCGGGCAGAGCATGCCCTGCTCCCGGTCCCGTGTCGGGCGCGCGTTTCGGGATGGTGGTGCGGAGGGATCAGGCTCCGCACGGTTCCTGCGTCAATTTCCCGATATTCTATCGGTTGCCATTCAATTACAGAGCGGAAAATAATCAAGATATTTTTAATGAGGACCCGATTTGGCAACCGTTACTCGTTATCCGGATACCGCTGCATGATGTTGCGGATTATTTCCAGGTTACCGAAGAAAATCTCCACAAGCTCGGGGTCGAATTTTTTTCCCGACATGGTCCGGATCTCCTTCAGAACTGATTCGTGGTCCCACGCTTCCTTGTAAACCCGCTTTGACGACAGGGCGTCGAACACATCGGCCAGGGCGACGATCCTCCCGAAAATGGGGATCTCCTCACCCTTGAGGGGCACAGGTTTTCCGTTCGCGTCCTTTTCCAGGGCCTCGCCAGTTTCAACGTCGATGCGGCCGGGATAACCGGTGCCGTCCCAGTTCTCGTGGTGGGTGAGGGCGACGACCGCCGCCATCTCGTCAAATTCCGACTGCCTCAGCTTGAAGAGACGGGCCCCCTGGGCGCAGTGGGTCTTCATGATCTCGAATTCCTCGGGGGTGAATTTGGCCGGCTTTTTCAGGATAAGGTCCGATACCGCCACCTTGCCCACGTCGTGGAGCATGGCGGCCATGCGGAGTATGTCCTTTTTGCGGAAGATTTCGTCCCGGGAAATTTTTTTAATGTCCGCCCAGCGCTCGTAAATTTCCACCGCGTAGGAAGCTACCCGGTTGACATGGGCCCCTGTTTCCTTCGGGTCCCTGAGCTCCGCCATGTTGATCATCCTCAGGATGAGGGCCCGGGTCATCTGCGCCCTCTGGAGGATTATGCTGGCCATGTTGGCGAAGTGGAGCGCTATCATCTCGTCCGCCGCGTCAAAGGTGCCGCAGAAATCGGCGCATTCGTCGAAATCGCTTTTATTGCCGTCGGGGCTCAGGGAGTTGATGATCTGCATGATCCCCAGTATCTCGCTGCGGTTGTTCTTTAACGGAATGGTCAGCATCGACTTGGTCCGATATCCGGATTTCCTGTCATTGGTGGGGTCGAACTTATAGGGCGCGCTTTCCGGTATGCTGTAGGCGTCCGGGATGTTTATGATCTCCCCGGTGAGGGCGGCATAGCCGGAGATGGAGCTCTTGTTGATCTTAGTCCTGAAGGTGGTGTAAATCAGCTTTTCCCCCGGCTTGAGCTTCCGTTCAAGGGAGGCCGTCTGGACATGGCTGGTGAAGACGAGTTCGTCCCCTTCCTTGATCTGGATGGACCCGGCGTCGGCGTTCAGGATCTTCCGGGCCTCGGTGAGAATCCTGTCCAGGAGTATGTCCAGGTCCTGCACCGTGTTGAGCTCGGAGCTGAGCTTGATGATATCGTTCAGTTTGATCGCCTTGTCGTGCATCGATACCGCCGTTATGGAAAGTTAATTGCAGCTACGTATAACTGGAATTAAAGATAATCATGAATAGTCATTAATGCAATTACTTTTTCAGTATTGCTTACAATGTTTCAATAGCGTAAAATTGTCCCGTTGAAGGGAAATTAAGAAAGACGGCCACGAGGGGCAGTTGCTATATTGAATTAGGTAAAAGGAATGGCAGATATAATGTCACAGCGACGGAACGGCAACGGACCCGAACAAGAGCGAACACCGTTGATTCATGGCGACAAGGCTGAATCCCGGGAAGTGCGCGAGCTCACGCTCCTGTATGAAGTCAGCAGCGCCCTGAACGGCACCCTCGACCTGCGCACCGTGCTGGACCGCGTGCTTTCGATGATGGCGGAGCGCATGGAAATGCTTCGCGGCACCTTCACTATCCTTAACAGGAAGACCGGGGAGATCGTCATAGAGGAGGCCTACGGCCTCACCCCGGATGAGCGGGCGAAGGGACGCTACAGCGTCGGCGAGGGAGTCACCGGCAGGGTGGTCGAAACGGGCCTGCCGGCGGTTGTCCCGCGCATATCCGATGAGCCTATGTTCCTTGACCGTACCGGCTCGCGGAAACAGCTCGACAAGGAGGACATCGCCTTCATCTGCGTCCCTATAAAGACCGGCAGCGAGGTTATCGGAGCACTTTCCGTGGACCGGCTGTTTAATGAAACCATTTCGCTGGAAGAGGACGTCCGGCTTCTCACGATCATATCTTCCATTATAGCCCAGGCGGTGCGCCTGCGCCAGCTGGCCCAGGAGGAACTGGACCGGCTCAGGGAGGAGAACCGGAGGCTTCACGATGAGCTGAAAACAGCGAACCGGCCGGATTCCATTATCGGCAACGCCCGGGCGATGCTGGAAGTCTACTCCCTGATAGAGCGCGTCCGCGACACCAAGACAACGGTGATGATCCTGGGCGAAAGCGGCGTGGGCAAGGAAAAGGTGGCCCAGGCCATCCACTACGGCTCCAACCGGGCCGACAGGCCTTTCATCGCGGTGAACTGCGCGGCCCTTCCCGAGTCCCTCATTGAGAGCGAGCTCTTCGGGTACGAGCGGGGCGCCTTTACCGGCGCCGTCGCTGCCCGGAAGGGGCGCTTCGAGATGGCCGACGGCGGCACGCTCTTCCTCGACGAGCTGGGGGACCTCCCCTACATGATGCAGATAAAGCTCCTCAGGGTGATACAGGAACGGGCCTTCGAGCGGATCGGCGGCACATCGACCATAACCGTGGACGTGCGGATCATAACAGCGACCAACCGGGACCTGGAGGCCCTGGTGCAGGAGGGGAAATTCAGGGAGGACCTCTTCTACCGCCTGAACGTCTTCCCGATCGTGGTGCCGCCCCTGCGGGAACGGAAGTCGGACATCATCCTCCTGGCGGACCACTTTGTGGAGCGGTACGCCGCCCACCATGGCAAGACCGTGAACCGCATCTCCACCCCGGCCATCGATATGCTGATGTCCTACCACTGGCCGGGAAACGTTCGCGAGCTGGAAAACTGCATCGAGCGGGCGGTCATCCTCACCACTGACGGCGTCATCCACTCCTATCATCTTCCCCCGAGCCTGCAGACCGCGGGGGCAGCCGGAGACGGCGGCGCGGCAACATTGAAGGACATGGTCTCGACCATTGAAAAGGAGATCATTGTTGAAGAGCTGAAGCGCTCGCAGGGGAATATGTCGAAGGCCGCCCGGGCCCTGGGAATCACCGAACGGATAATGGGGCTCCGCGTGGAAAAATTCGGCATCGACCCGAAACGCTTCAAGGAGTGAGGCCCGCCCCCTGTACCCCGTGGTGGGGGTGAAACGTTCAAGCACCCTGTTTTTCTATTTCATTTCGAAGGAGCCCCTCGATTTACTCGGGATATACTCCGCGAATGAGAAATCTTTAATCCTGCCATGTTAAAGGATTTTTCACCCCTGCGGGGTTCGAAATGACAGCGTAATATGCGTTCTTCTATAAAACCCCCGCGTGTCAAAGCTCTATCACAATTGCTATTTCCTTCCAATTTGACAGGAATTTTTCCTAAGGTGATAACTCTTACAAATATGTAGCTCCATAATTACCAATCCTACAATTGTGTAGTTTTTTCTTCAACTTTCCGCTTCTTCCGGCGCACTGGGCTGTGAAGGAAACATGAATCGAACTGATCGTGACATTGTGTTATCAATGAATTGTCCCTTATTATTACGGTCATGTTAACTTGTGTCGCAGAATAGGCGGTTCCGCATCCCTCCCGCTGATTTGGCACGGGCCGTGCTATATATAAAATTATGTATGAATTTCCGGCGGACCGCGGTTTGCGGGTTTTCAAAGGACAGTTCAAAGATTCTATCAATAGTATTTCGGAGGAGATATGAGTAAAGTTTTCACAGCAGTATCGCTGGCGCTGTTCATCGGCGTTGCGGCGATGAAAGTTTTCGGCGCTGAAACCGCGCCCGCCGCGGCCGTCACGCCGGATGCGCTGGAGGCATTCAAGAAATCGATGCAGGTCGGCGTCGATACGGCCTGGGTGCTCTTCACCGCGTTCCTTGTTTTTTTCATGAACCTTGGGTTCGCCATGGTCGAATCCGGGCTCTGCCGGGCCAAGAACTCGGTCAACATCCTGGCGAAGAACTTCATCGTCTTCGCCATTGCGTCCCTTTCCTTCTGGCTTGTCGGCTGGGGCCTCATGTTCGGCAACGGTAATCCATTCATCGGCCTGGAAGGTGTTTTCTTCGCCGGCGGCGCGGATAACAGCCCGGCAATGGGAGACGCGTATCAGGGAGCCTACAAGGCCCTCAACTGGACCGGCGTTCCGATGTGGGCGAAGTTTTTCTTCCAGCTGGTTTTTGCCGGCACAGCGGCTACCATTGTTTCAGGAGCTGTTGCGGAACGTATCAAGTTTAAATCGTTCATAGTGTTTTCATTCATCCTGGTTGCCGTGATGTATCCCATAACCGGACACTGGATCTGGGGCGGCGGCTGGCTGCAGAGCCTTGGCATGTTTGACTTCGCCGGCTCCTCCGTGGTTCACTCGGTGGGCGGCTGGGCGGCCCTGGCGGGAGTCATCCTTCTTGGCCCGCGCCTGGGGAAATACCGCGCCGACGGATCGGTAAACCCCATCTTCGGCCACAACATGTCAATGGTCACCCTGGGTGGCCTGGTGCTCTGGTTCGGGTGGTTCGGGTTCAACCCGGGATCCACCATGGGCGTCGGCGACGGAAGCGCCATAGCCCACGTGGCGGTCACCACCAACACGGCTGCAGCCACAGCTATCATAAGCTCGACCATAATGTCATGGGTCATGCAGAAGAAGCCTGACCTCTCCATGATCATCAACGGCGCCCTGGCGGGCCTCGTGGCCATCACGGCTCCCTGCGCCTTTGTGAGCGTCAAATCGGCCGCCGTCATCGGCCTCATCGCCGGCGTGCTGGTGGTCCTCGCGGTCATAATGTTCGACAAGTTGAAACTTGACGATCCGGTGGGCGCACTGTCGGTACACCTGGTGAACGGAATCTTCGGCACCCTGGCCGTGGGACTCTTCGCCCAGGACAAGATCACCGGCACGGCCACGGGCAACGGCCTCTTCTTCGGCGGCGGAATGAAGCTCCTCGGGGCCCAGGCGATCGGCGTACTGGCCGTGGGGGCCTTCACCTTCATCGTGGCCTTTGCGGTCTGGTTCGTCATCAAGCTGGTCATGGGCATCAAGGTTTCCCGGGAAGAGGAAATACAGGGCTTGGATCTTGGCGAGCACGGCATGAAGGGATATCCCGATTTTCAGGGGTTCCTGACCAAGTAATGCGGGCCGATACCGAATAAATTATATAAGGAGAAAACAGCATGAAACTTATAATAGCAGTGGTCCAGCCGGAGAAGCTGACCGATGTAAA
>Ga0116177_10002411_pt1 | contig 13742 bp, 14 predicted proteins | sample AD_STIC10_MetaG_FD_89750 | JGI IMG/M metagenome (GOLD analysis project Ga0116177, IMG submission 89750) | Active sludge microbial communities of municipal wastewater-treating anaerobic digesters from USA - AD_STIC10_MetaG | ecosystem: Engineered > Bioreactor > Anaerobic > Digestate | place: USA...
ATTATGTTTAATGGCAAGTGGCTGGAAGTAAATGGAGCAGGACTTGTAAATCCTATTTGTTTGAAAACTTTTGGCATTGATCCAGAAAAGTATAATGGCTGGGCTTTTGGATTTGGCGAAAGATTGGCGATGATTAAAATGGAAATTCCTGATATTAGAATTTTGTGGTCTGACGATCCAAGAATTACCAGCCAGTTTAAAGATATAAATTCAAAATACAAAGAAGTCTCAAAATTTCCTGAGACAACTCGCGACATTTCGTTTATAATAGACAAAAATATAAATTTGAATAATTACTACGAGATTGTTAGAGACTTTGCAGAAAATTTAATTGAAGAAGTAAAACTTGTAGATGAATTTGAAAACGAAGCCAAGTTTGGAAAAGACAAAAAATCATATACTTTTAGAATTGTTTATAGATCTCCAGAAAAAACTTTAACCAACGAAGAGGTAAACAAAATCCAAGATCAAATCCGTGAAGAAACAATAAAAGAATTAAATGCAGTGTTAAGGTAAAAATATGGGTGAAATTCCAAGAAGCGAGCAGCCAGAAGGGGAACAAAAACAAGAGTATAGTTTTGAATGGATGAAACTTATCGAACCATATATGGTTTCAGGCGTTGGCAAATTAAAAGATTTAATAGAAGAAGGAGAATACTCGGCATTAATAAGTGATGATGCGGGCGGTAGAATTCCAACATTGGTTATGAAACGAATTATTGAAGAAAGATCTTCCAATAAAGATATAAAAACATATTTTGTTGGAAAGATTATGTTGGACGAGCATATAGAGAAGTATAGAGATAAATATGAAAAGACACTGGATTATTTTAGAAAAATGGATTTAGGGAAAGACAGAACTTTGGTTGTTTCGGAATTTTTGTCGAAAGGTGGAGCTTTTGCGAAAATTAAAAAAGCGCTTAAAAGATCTGGCAAAAAAGTCGATTTAGATTTTTTTACTTTATCAACAAATCCCGTTGCAAAATTAGAAAAAGAAAATTCGGATACGATTAATACAAATAGCTACTTATTCAGCGGTGGAGGCGGACAACTAAATAGTAAAGAATTCTTAGATGGGGTGGAAACCTGGAGCGAAGCTGAAATTATTCCCACGAGTGTTACCAAGAGGATGGAACGGGAGGGAAAGTCGGACGAGGAAATAGCGGAAATTAAAGAAAAAATTAGGTTGGTTAGAGAGCATGATGTTCCATTGATGGCGCAAAGGGTTATTGAACAAGTTTGGGAAAAAGAAGAAAATAAATAAAGTAATTAATTAGTTTATGGCATTTAAACTTAACATAAAAGACGTAGACGACGAACAGCCAAGAAAAACTAAGGTTGAGAAAAAAGATAAGCCGGAAAAGAAACCGGCTGCCTTGGCTCGCCAAAGCTCGAAGAGCGACGGCGGCTTAAAGGCTGTAAAAGCAGACAAGAAATCACCTGCGCAGGAAATTAAAGACAGCGTTGCAGAACAAATTGCTGCTAAAAAAGGCAAAGCAAGAAAGGAGGGCGAATATACTGCCAAAGATATTTATGTGTTGAAGGGTTTAGAGCCAGTTAGAATGAGGCCTGGAATGTATATTGGTTCTACTGGAGTTGATGGACTGCACCACTTAATTTGGGAAGTTGTAGACAACTGTCTTGACGAGGCAATGGCTGGTTATGCCCGTAATATTGAAGTTATTTTGCTGCCAGAAAACAGAGTAAGAGTTTCTGATGACGGCAGAGGTATTCCAGTTGAGAAACACCCAGACACTGGCAAATCTACTCTTGAAACAGTTTTAACCACTTTGCACGCTGGAGGAAAATTTGGCGGCGAGGCTTACAAAGTTTCGGGAGGTCTTCACGGAGTGGGTATTTCGGTTGTGTGCGCACTTTCAACTTGGATGGAATCTGAAATTCACAGAGACGGCGGAATTTATAAACAAGAATATGTAAGAGGTGTGCCAAAGGCTCCAGTTAAAAAAGTTGGAGACGCAAAAGACACGGGCACAATTCAAACATTTGAATACGACCCAACAATTTTTACTGGCGATATGAAGTTTGACCCAAAAAGAATTTTGGGCCACTTGCGACAACAAGCTTATTTGACCAAGGGAGTAAAAATTACTTTTGTTGATGAAAGAGAAAAAGGGCAGCATGACAGCTATACATTTTATTTTGAAGGAGGAGTTGCTTCTTATGTAAAATACTTGGTGCAGGGAAATACTCCAAGACATGATAATGTTTTTTCTGTTGTTGCAGAAAAAGATGGCATTTCCGTTGAGGCAGCTTTTCAATATACGCAAGAAATGGAATGCACCGAAGAATCTTTTGCAAACAATATTTATACAATGGAGGGCGGCACGCATATTTCAGGATTTAGAACAGCTTTAACCAGATCATTAAATGATTATGCAAGACGCGAAGGATTTTTGAAAGAAAAAGATGAAAACTTTTCAGGAGATGATGTAAGAGAAGGGTTAACCGCTGCTGTTTCGGTCAAAATTAGAACTCCGCAATTTGAAGGCCAAACAAAAGCCAAATTGGGAAACCCAGAAGCAAAGCCTGCAGTGGAAGCTGTTGTTGCAGAAGGACTGTCTGATTATTTGGAAAGAAATCCTTCAGACGCCAAATCAATTATTGAAAACTGTATCTTGGCCACAAAGGCAAGGTTGGCAGCCAAAGCAGCAAGGCAAACAGTTTTGAGAAAAGGAGCTTTGGAGGGTTTGGCATTGCCAGGAAAGTTGGCAGACTGTTTGTCTAGAAAAGCCGAAGAATCAGAAATTTATATTGTTGAGGGAGATTCTGCCGGCGGTTCTTCAAAGCAAGCCAGAGACAGAAGATTTCAAGCAATATTGCCTTTGAGAGGAAAAATCTTAAACGTTGAAAGAGCAAGGCTTGATAAAATGTTGGCCTCAAAAGAAATTAAAGCTTTGATTATTGCCATGGGCACGGGAATTGGCGAAGACTTTGACATTGAAAAATTGAGATACCACAGGATTGTTATTATGACTGATGCCGACGTTGACGGAGCCCACATTAGAACTTTGCTTTTAACATTCTTTTATAGACACTTTAAGCCAATTGTGGAAGCAGGACACATTTATATTGCACAGCCGCCTTTGTATAAAATTTCTTTTGGAAAGAATGCACAATATGCATATTCAGATGACCAAAAAGATAGAATATTAAAAGAAATGGGCAAAGCCACAGCTTCAATTCAGCGCTATAAGGGTCTTGGAGAAATGAATCCAGAACAACTTTGGGAGACAACAATGAATCCTGAAAATAGAACTTTGCTGCAGGTTGCAGTGGATGAGGCTCACGAGGCAGATAAGATATTTGATGTGTTGATGGGCGAGGAGGTAGAGCCAAGAAAGAAGTTTATCCAAACACACGCCAAAGCAGCTAAAAACTTGGACGTATAATTAAAATCCCCCTTAGCAGGGGGATTTTTAATTGTATATACATCTTGACTTTGTATTATAAAGATGATATAATAAATATATAGTTAGTACCTTAAAAAGCTGGTAAGGAAGTCAGCTTTTAGATTTGTTCCGCTTTCCCCCTTAGGAGTTTTTGGGTCATGAAGACGTTGACGAAGGATCGATTGGTGGCATTGGATGCCAAATGTGGAGAGGCTTTCGTTGGGCTCATCAAGTTGCGGCCTCGGCTGCAAACGATTTTGTCTGACGAGAATGTGGGCCACTTGTATATTATGGCTCACAGGCTGCACATTCCGGTGGAGGAGCTTTGCTCGTATGTCTGGTTGCAAACATACATATTGGTAAAGTCTCAAACCCTGGATAATGTGCCCGAGCCTCATGTGGTTGCTCGACAGTTTGAAATCGATATCAGAGATTTCAAGCAATACATCGAGGCCCGGGCCTTGGTGATTGGAGGCATACTCCAAGAAGTGGATGAAGATCCACAAGATCTCTCCCAAGAAGAATGGGTAGATTACTTGGACGACCTCAAAGAGCAATCCGGTGAAACTGGCGAATAACCAACAAAGAAGCTGAATTTCACAAGCCCTGGGGTGCATTTGCGCCCTGAGGCTTTTTTATTTAAATTTTTCTGCTATAATAATTAAAAATAATAAAGTGAGCAAATTCACAATGTTTGATCAAATAAAAAAACTACAAGAGTTAAAAAAGCTGCAAGATTCTTTCAAAAATACAACCGAAACATTTGAGAAAGATGGCACATCAATAACACTTAATGGAAATTTTGAAGTTTTAGAAGTAAAACTTAACCCACAATTATCTGTTGACCAGCAACAGGATGTTTTAAAGCAATGTTTTAACACTGCCCGCGAAAACATACAAAAAAAGTTGGCAAAAACCATGATTGGCTCAGGGCTTGGATTTTAAAAATATCCACTTGACTTATTTACTTGTTTCGGCTATTATATATGTATAAATATTAATGGCCGCAAAGGCCATTTTAAAAACCGAAAAATATGTCTATTACACAAAGAATTAACAATTTTTTTAAGGAGGTCTACGTAGAATTGAAGAGAGTTAGTTGGCTTCCTCGCAAAGATGTTTTTAGATACACAGTTATTGTTTTAGTTGTAACTTTTGTTGTAGCAGCCTTTTTGGGAGGACTTGATTATATCTTTTCGGAGATACTTAAAAAAATCGTATTTTAAAAAATAACCATAAGGTTTTGGCGCGAGCTAAGGGTTTACCTTGCAGCGTGCTAAAATTCTTTTACGGTGATGCCAAAACAAGTAGTGGAACAAGAAAGAGGCTGGTATGTTATTCATACCTACTCAGGATATGAAGATGCCGTGGCAAAAAACTTGAAACAAAGAATTGAGTCATTGGGCATGGAAGATAAAATCTTCAATGTTATTGTTCCAAAAGAAAAAAAGATAAAAATTAAAAACGGAAAGAGAAAAACAACCGAGGAAAAAATTTATCCAGGTTATGTGCTTGTTGAAATGATTGTTACCGATGAATCTTGGTATGTTGTTAGAAATACACCAAGAGTTACAGGGTTTTTGGGCGCAGGCACTACGCCAATTCCAGTTTCAAAAAAAGACATTGATGAATTGCTTGGCAGAATGGAAAGCGCAGAAGAGCCGCAGTTTAACATTGATGTTGCAATTGGCGACTCAGTAAAAATTAACGATGGTCCATTTAAGGGATTTGAGGGAAGGGTTTCAGAAATTGACCAAGAAAAAGGAAAAATTAAAGTGTTGGTCAATATGTTTGGAAGAGACACTCCTGTAGAATTGGATTCATTGCAGATTACTTCAATAAAATAAACGAGTTTACCCCGCCCTCTACGCAGAGGGTTTGGTAAAAATAAATTTATTAATAAAATGACAATGCAGCGTACTCGTCACGCTAAGATAGAATTTAGAGGGCGGGGTGCTCATTGCATTCGCAAAAAATGGCAAAGGAAATTAAAGCAGTTGTAAAGATTCAAATACCTGCAGGCAGAGCAACACCAGCACCACCAATTGGTCCTGCATTGGCGCAGCATGGATTGAATATCGCCGAGTTTTGTCAAAAGTTCAACGACGCAACCAAAGACAAAATGGGTTATACTATTCCAGCCGAGGTGACAATTTTTACCGACAGAACTTATACCTTTAAACTTAAAACTCCGCCAGCTTCAGAGTTGTTGAAGAAGGCCGCGGGAATTGAGAAAGGATCTGGAACTCCTAACAAAACAAAAGCTGGAAAAATAACAAAGGCTCAGCTAAAGGAAGTGACAGAGAAAAAGTTGGCAGATTTAAACACAAAGGACATTGACCAGGCAATGAAAATTATTGCCGGCACTGCCAAAAATATGGGCATTGAGATAAAAGACTAAGCGCTAAATTAAAACATAAAAAGCAATTCTAGCAAGAGTTGCTTTTTATTTTGTTAAGGTGGTAGAATAATTGAACATATTATTAACTATTCAAAAAAATGTCAGAGGAAAAAAGATATGTTCGCCCCTCGTGGGATGAATACTTTCTCTCTTTGCTTGAGCCGCTCGGCAAGAGAGGAACCTGTGATCGAGGAAGAAGCGGAGCTGTTATTGTAAGCCCAGGTAATACAATTATTGCAACTGGTTATGTTGGATCGCCTCCGGGTCAACCACACTGCGATGAAGTGGGCCATTTGATGAGGACTGTTATTGATGAAAATGGCAAAGAATCAAAACACTGTGTTAGAACTTTGCATGCAGAGGAAAACGCGATTTTGCAATGCGCTAAAGATGGTATAAAGCTTGAAGGATCAACAATTTATTGCAAAATGGTGCCATGCTACAATTGCGCAATGAGAATTGTGAGAGTTGGTATAAAAAGAGTGGTTGCACTTAAAAGATATCACGCAGATGATTTGTCTTTGAAATTGTTTAGAGACGCAAGGGTGAATTTGGTTGTTATTGATAACACAATAGAAGCGTATAAAAATCAGGGTGGAGAAAGTGAAAACAACAATACGGGACATGCGATGATTGTAGAGGGAGAGCAACACAGATTACAAAAGATAGATGAGAATGGGTTTGTTAGCATTAAAGAAATCTTGATGCAGGAGGGCAAAAAAGAAAATATTAATAAATCAGACTTTTGCAGCTGCTAATATGGCAAGCAAAGATGACGAACAAATTTTAGTTGTAAAGTCTAGCGTCCTTTTTGAAAAAGGCGCTTGGCAAGGTTTGAAAACAGATAATCTGGATTATTATGTTGATTTGATAAAAAAGAATTGCGAGTTTAAAAGAAGGGGAGATATGGAGACCGACAACTCTTATCAGCAGATAATTCCTTATATGCTTTTTGGCTGTGATAATAAATTTTTTGCATATACATATTTGCCAAATGCTGGAGAACAAAGATTGGTAAACAAGAATTATCAGCTTGGCGTTGGCGGGCATATAAATAAAGAAGATATAAAGGAAGGCAAAGATATTTTAGAAGAAGGCATGATGCGCGAATGGGATGAGGAAGTAAATTTTAAAGGAAATCTTTTAGATAAAAAATTAGTTGGCATAATAAATGATGACACAAATGCCGTAGAGCAGGTGCATGTTGGATTGGTTTTTCATTTTGCCGGAGACAGCTCGGACATCCAGGTAAAAGAAACTGATAAAATGAAAGGAGAAATGTTTAGCATAGAACAGATATCATCTTTGCCGCACAGCCCCTGGATGAAAATCGCTTACGAAAACTATTTAGCTAAAAAAAAATTTAAGAATATTATTTTCGATTGGTCAGGGGTGATAAAAGATGCTTTGCAAGATTTTGGCTGGGTTGTAAACAGAATGAGGGAAGAACTTGGCGGCAAAGAAATATCTCTTGAAGAAATACGCCAGAACTGGGAGCAGCCATATATGAAATTTTGGAACAAATATTATCCGGATTTAACCCTGGAAGAAGAGCAAATTTTATATCGTAAAATTCTCGCCAGAAAAGACTGTCCGAATGCGGGAGTTGTTCCGGGAATGGCTGACCTTATAACAAAACTAAAGAAAAGAGGATTAAAAATGTCTGTTGTAAGTTCAGACCATGCAGAAAGGCTTTTATCGGAAATAAAGGAATTTGGGTTAGAAAATGTCTTTGGTGATGTAATTACGGACGTGCACGACAAATCAGAAGGAGTGGAAATTTTAATTAAAAAATATAATCTTAATCCAGAGGAAACAGTTTTTATAGGCGATAGCAATCACGAAATAGAGGTTGGAAAATATTTTGGAATTAAAACTATTGCTGTGACTTGGGGATTTGCCGCAGAGGATAAGCTTAAAGCTACAAACCCAGACTATCTAGTTCATAATATTAAGGAGCTAGAAAAAATTTTGATGCCTTCACGTATGGTAAAAAGTAATTATCCTGGGAAGTTTATTGTAATTGAAGGGCTTGATGGATCGGGCAAGTCAGCGCAGGTGGATTTGGTAATTGATTTTTTAAAAAAACAAGGCAAAGATGTTGTTGTCACAAGAGAGCCTACAATGGATTCAGGCGCCGGCAGAAAAATAAAACAGGCTTTAAAAAAAGAGATAACCGTTGAGCCACTAGAACTGCAAAAACTGTATGTGCAGGACAGAAAAGAGCATTTGGAAAACAAAGTTATTCCGGCTTTAAAGCAGAGCAAAATTGTTGTTTCTTCAAGATATGCGTTTTCAACTTTTGCCTATGGCTACTCAGACGGCCTGGATGTTGATTTATTGGTAAAAATGAACGATAATTTTTTATTGCCCGACTTAACCATAATTGTAGATGTATCTCCAGAATCATGCGTTAAAAGAATTGAAGGCAGAGGCCAGGAAAAAGAATTATTTGAGCAAAAAGAAAAGTTAACCAAAGTGAATGAAATTTATAAGAAAATGCCGCAAATGTTTGAAAATATTTTTATGGTAGATGGCGAAAAACCCATTAGCGAAGTTTTTGAAAATATAAAAAATATAATTATAAAAAAATTTAATATGAAAGTGCTACAAAACGCAGGCAGTTATAAAATATTGGCAATAATGACCGGGCTAAATGGCGAAGATCCATTGAGCCTTATTGAAACAGCAGGCCGTACTGCTTATCAAAGCCGCGACAAAATCACAAACGAATCTGCTGTGAAGTTTGCCAAGGCTTTGAGAGTAAGGGGGCACGAATCTGTGTTTGAACACTCCGCAATGACTGTTGAGTTTAATGATGTTTCGCGCGGGCTAACGCACGAATTGGTTCGCCACAGATTGGCAGCTTATACACAAGAATCAACAAGATATGTTGATGAAAAAGAGTTTAGAGTTATTGCCCCACCAAATAAAAATTTAGATGAAAAGTTGGTTGATTTGGTTTTGCCAGGCGCTGAAAATTCGGGGTTAAAAGTGTCTTTGAAAGTTTCATTTAACGACTGGATGAATTTAAACGAGCAAATGTATAAAGGTTTAAGAGCTCAAGGTTGGGTGCCTCAAGATGCAAGGCAAGTTTTGCCAAATGGGCTAAAGTCACAAATTGTTGTTACCGCAAACCTTAGAGAATGGAGGCACATATTTAAAATGAGATGCGCAGTAGATGCCCATTGGGAAATTAGGGAAGTAATGGTAAAATTATTAAAAGAAGTGAAAGAAAGAATTCCGGTATTGTTTGATGACTTTGAAATTTCTAGCGACGGCCAAAGCGCTACATTAGTAAGGCCCCAATTTTAATGCTACAAAAAGTAGATAAAAAATATAACGAAATAATAAGGGCTGCCAAAGCGGGTGGAGAGGTGGTTAAGAAATATTTTGGAAAGAGTTTAAAGATTGAAGAAAAATCAATGCCTTGTGATTTTAGAACAGAAGCAGATTTAAAGTCAGAAAAGGCCATTATAAGCATTTTAAAGAAAGCTTATCCAGAATATAATATTCTTTCAGAAGAATCGGGAGAAGAAAATAATGGTTCTGAATATACTTTGGTAATTGATCCTTTGGACGGAACAAATAATTTTTCTTTGGGCATTCCATATTTTTCCATTAGTATAGGTTTAGTTAAAAACGAAGAATTACTTTTTGGCGCTGTGTATAACCCTGTATTAGATAACCTTTATTGCGCCCAAAAAGGGAAGGGAGCATATTTAAATGGTAAGAAAATATCGGTTAATAAAGAATCAGATATAAAAAAGTCGTCAGTTTCTATGGTTATAAGTTACAATGGATCAGAAGAAAAAGCAGAAAATGTTGCCATTGATTTGTACGAAAAGAAAGACGTAAAAAGAGTTTTAACAAATTGGTCTGTGATATTGGATCTTTGTCTTTTAGCATCGGGGAAAATTGAAGCCATAATAATTAGTGAAATTCCGCTGCATGATTTTGTCTCAGGAAAATTGATTGCAAAAGAGGCCGGGGCTTTAGTAACAAATTTTGATAACAGTTTAGAAAATAAAGAAACAAATAATAAATTTTTAATAAGCAACGGAACAAAAGTGCATAAAGAAGTTGTCGAAGTATTAAAAGCAAACTATGGAGTATAAACCTACAATTGGATTAGAAATCCATTCAGAACTAAAAACCAAGAGTAAAATGTTTTGCTCTTGCAAAAATGATCCCAATGAGAAAAGGCCAAATTATAACATTTGCCCTGTTTGTACTGCGCAGCCAGGCTCTTTGCCAGTTGCCAACGAGGAGGCAATTAAAAGAGTCATAAAAACAGGACTGGCTTTAAATTGTAAAATTGCCGAAGACTCAAAGTTTGACCGCAAAAATTATTTTTACCCCGATTTGCCAAAGGGATACCAAATTTCTCAATATGACCAGCCTTTGTGCGAAAAAGGATATTTGGAAATTGAAGGTAGAAAAATTAGGATAACAAGAATACATTTGGAAGAGGACACGGGCAGCTTAATGCATCCAGAGGGCGCAGATCACTCTTTGGTAAACCTAAACAGGGCTGGAGTGCCTTTAATGGAGCTTGTAACCGAGCCCGACATAACTTCGGGCAGGGAAGCCAGGTTGTTTGCACAGGAGTTGCAAACTATTTTAAAATATTTGGGAGTTTCTGACGCAGACATGGAAAAAGGCCAAATGAGAGTTGAGGTAAACATTAGCGTAAGCAAAACAGATAAATTTGGCACAAAGGTAGAAATTAAAAACTTAAACTCTTTTCGCGTTGTAGAGAAGGCAGTGGATTTTGAAATTAAAAGACAAACAGAACTTTTGGAAGCTGGTGAAAAAATAGTGCAAGAAACCAGGGGCTGGCATGATAAAAAAGAAATAACATTTTCTCAAAGAGAAAAAGAAGAGGCTCATGATTATAGATATTTTCCAGAGCCTGATTTGCCTGCAATGCATTTTACAAAAGAATTTGTTGATTCTATAAAAGCAACAATTCCCGAATTGCCAGAGCAAAAAAGGCAGAGGTTTGCCAGAGAATATGAACTTGATGCAGTGTCGGTTGAATTTTTTGTAAACAACAAAGACCTTAGCGAATATTACGAAAAGGTTGTATCAGAGTTTGAGCAATGGAAAAAGGAAGAAACAGGAAAGGAAAAAATTTCTGGCAGCAGTGAAATTAATATTTATAAGCTGGTTGCCAACTATTTAATTTCTGACATTCAAGGTTTAATGCAAAGCAAACCTTTTGTTGAAACGGAGTTTAAAATTACTCCAGAAAATTTTGCTGAGTTTATAAAAATGATTTTTGATGGTGAAATTTCTAGCAAGGCTGCTAAGATGGTTTTGGCAGACATGTTTAACACAGGGGCTGATCCTTCAACAATTGTAAAAGACAACAACTTAAGACAAATTACCGATGACTCTGCAATAGAAAAAGTTATCAAAGAGGTGGTTACCAAAAATCCAAAAGCAGTTCAAGATTATAAAGCAGGTAAACAAAACTCTTTGCAGTTTTTAGCGGGCCAAGTAATGAAAGAAACAAGGGGAACAGCAAAGCCAGACAAAGTTCAAGAGCTGCTTAAAAAAATATTGTAACAAAAAAATGCCCCCAAGTGGGGCATTTTTATTTTACTAATTTTTCAGCTTCTTTATAATTTTTTATCCAATTAATTCTTTTGTCTCGTTTAAACCAAGTCATTTGGCGTTTGGCATAATGTTCTGATTCTTTTTGTATTCTTTCCATCATTTCTTGCTTTGAAATTTTGCCTTGCAAATATTGTGCAACAAATTTGTATTCCAAACCAAACTCCTCAAGGCGCTTGAATGATAAATTTTTGCGGAGTTTTTTTACTTCTTTTATTATTGCGTCTTTTTGTAACCTTTTTAAAAGCCTCTTGTTTATATTTTTTTCTAGCTCCTGGCGAGTTTTTAACATTCCAATTTGTAGCACATCCCAGCCCGAGGCTGGTCCGCCTTCGGCGGGAAAGCCGGATAAAAGAGGGGGAACGGGCTTGCCTGTGGCTAAAACGATTTCCACGGCTCTCACTAGTCGGCGCGGATTGTTTTTGTCTATATTCTTTGCCCTTTTTGGGTCTTTCTCTAGAAGCATTTTATAAAGCTCCTCGTTAGATTTTTTCTCCAAAATTTTTCGCAGCTTCCAGTCTGGCTTTACCTCTGGAGCCACAATTCCGTCAACAATTGATTGTATGTAAAACCCAGTTCCGCCAACCAAAATTGGCAGCTTGCCTTGTTTTTGAATATTCTTTATAGCTTTTAATGCAAGTTTTTGATACTGGGCAACACTAAATCTTCTCTTGGGATTTGCCACGTCTAGCAAAAAGTGGGGGATGCCTTGCATTTCTTTTTTAGTAATTTTGCCGCTGCCAATGTCCATGCCCTTGTAAACCTGTCTTGAGTCAGCCGAAACCACTGCACCATTATATTTCTTGGCCAGTTTTATAGATAAATCTGTTTTTCCTGAGGCTGTTGGCCCCAAAATTACTAAAAGCTTATTTTTTATGTTTTGCATTTATAAGATCTATTAGCACTTTTTCGCGACGCTTTTTTTCTGCCCACGATACATTGTCTTTCATTTTTTCTGCGGCAGTTCCAGCCCTTGGAGAATATTTGTTTATAAATGCCACGCCATAGCCGATATCTTTTAAAACCTTTACGGTGTTTTCAAATTGTTTTTTTGTTTCACCGGGGAAGCCCACAATAATGTCTGTAGAAAGTCTCACATTTGGAATAGCTTTTCGTATTCTTTTTACCAAGTTTTTATATTGGGCAACAGTATACGGGCGGTTCATTTTTTTTAAAATTTTATCATCGCCAGACTGTATGGGTAAATTTAAATCACGAGAAAGTTTTTTACACTTTGCCATGATATCAATCAGTTCATCTGAAAAATCCTTTGGGTGACTACTTGTAAAATTGAGCACAAAATTTCCTGGGATATTATCTACCATTTTTAATAATTCCGGGAATTTTACTTTTTTATCTTTGTAGCTGTTTACATTTTGACCCAAAAGCCAAACTTCTTTGGCACCATCTTTTACGGCAAGTTTTATTTCTTTTACAATTTTTTTTGCTGGTCTTGAAACCTCGCGCCCCCTGGTATATGGCACAACACAATAACTGCAAAAATTATTGCAGCCCGTCATTATTGGCACATATGTTGCTGGCTGGCTTGAGTGTCTGGGCATTATTTCTAGAAAGCCGTCAATATCTTGCATGTCCCAAACCTGATCAAATTTTTCTTTAAAAATCTTTTTGTCTTTTTGCAAAATGCACCCAGTTAAAATTGTTTTAGGGCTGTTTTTCATTCTTCTAAATTTTTCAGCCAGCCAGTGGACGCGGTCAACCGCAGATTGTCTTACTGAGCACATGATAATTGCAACCAAATCAGCCTCACTTTCATTGGAGGTTTTTGTGTAACCCATTTTTTCAAGCATTGTTGCTATTCTCTCAGAATCGGCAATATTCATTTGGCAGCCAAACACTATAATGTGATACTTCATAATACTTCATATAATACAACAAAAAAGCAGGTCAGTAAAGCCTGCCTTTCTGCTTTGTTTATCTTATTTCTTCTTTCTTTTCCTTGACACCATTCTATATATTTTCTCAAGGTCTGGTGCGAGACGTGGTAATACAGGCTGCACAATTTGCCCATTTTGTGTTTGTTACCGTATCTCTTCTTTCTTTTCCTTGATAAAATATCTCCACCTTTCTATAAACTCAACAAACACCGAGAATGGCATATCTATTAGAGCATTGAAGAAGGCAGCCAAGGCGTTGTATTTCTTCCATTTGTTAGACATCCACCTGCCCATTCCTGCAACAGGCAGGAAAAGAATATCCGAAACAAAGCTTAAAAAGTTTTCTGAATCATCTTCAATTTTTAACTCTTGAGCCCTTTTTCTAACTGCCATGCCCGCAAAAACTATCAA
>Ga0116177_10002413_pt1 | contig 13733 bp, 10 predicted proteins | sample AD_STIC10_MetaG_FD_89750 | JGI IMG/M metagenome (GOLD analysis project Ga0116177, IMG submission 89750) | Active sludge microbial communities of municipal wastewater-treating anaerobic digesters from USA - AD_STIC10_MetaG | ecosystem: Engineered > Bioreactor > Anaerobic > Digestate | place: USA...
GAAAGTACGGCCCTAACGGGCCTGTCGCTTCAAAATCCAGATACTTATTATGAATTTTTGAGTTTAACCAAATGACATTGAGCTAAAGCTGACGGCAATAAAGTTTGCGATGTCCGACTTAAATTTAAAAAGTATTTTCGCTCATCGTTTAATAAGCAACTTGGAAAATTGTGGTTGGCTTGGGGAGATGATTTGGACAAAATAAATACCTGAAGGAAGTGTTGCGATGGAGAGTGTTGTTTTCGTTGCTGACAACAAAGTACTTTGCATTTTTTCTCCAAGTGAATTATAAATTACAGCAAAAGTATTTCCAGTTACTTCTTCACTTAAAGTAATTGTGAATTCTCCTTCTGTCGGATTTGGAAAAATGTTGATGTCTGCGAAAGTTGAATTGGTTTCAATTGCGCTTAAAGGTGAAGTTGTATACTTTTCTGTAACATTGACATTGTTCATCGTTCGTGTCAGATAGATATCGCAGCTATTATCGAAATGTAAAAATCCGGGAGTTGTGTTGATAGATGCAGTATCGAACCAGACTGTTGTTCCTGCAAAATCTGCTCTATGCAGAATGAGCAAATTGTTTACAGGATCCCGATGTTGTGCTGAAAGAGTATACAGGCCTGCATCGCATGCTTCAAACTGAACGGCTCCACCAAAACCATCCTGCACTGCAAGGGAATCAGATTCTGTGAAGTATTCTTTTTGCCATTCAAGGGTTCCGGATGAATTGAGTTTATTTATCAGATAATGTTTGTTGTCCCATGTACCACCATTAAAATATGTAAAGTTATTTGCCACATAAATATCGTTTCCAAGTATTGCCATTCCAACATTTGAAATTTCAGAAGAATCTTTTTCTATTCCTTCCGACCATATCAATGAACCGGTCTGGTCATCAAACTTTTCTACTCTGGATTTTGTACCGGTATAGCCAAGCGTATAGAAATTTCCGGATGCATCGAATTCAATTGCAAAATTACTTGAGTTTACCCCATCGTAAGTATTCTCTAACCGATAATCAAGTGCACCATTATCATCGATCTTAAAATAATAATTCTTTACTACACCGGTACCTGATCCGGTTCCAACACAATAAACATTGTTGTTTGCATCTACCTCGAGATCATAGATGATCTCAGCTAATGGATTCAGTGTTGCACCATCATCAGGCAGTTCAATATGCCAGTCAAGTAATCCACCTGAAGTATCGAATTTTGCAACACAGAAATCTTCAAGGTCAGTAAGATTAACAACGGCTGTCATACCAATTATTAAGTCACCATTATTATCAAGTATAGATTTGACAGGTTGAACGGAAAGAAAAGGTGTGATCCAGAATTGTTGCCAGACTAAATCGCCTTGCCTGTCGATTTTTTTTATGCGGACTTGTGTTCCTGTAATGTCGTCGTAAGCGCCAATAAATATTGCGCCATCGTTTTCAACCGGAATAATATTAAAGTATTTGTCATTGCAATCGAGCAGACAACTATCGTTTACATACTCCCATAATTTTACACCATTAGCATCATGTGCATAGAACACATAGCTTGTATAGAGCGAAAGTCCTGACTGTGTGTAATTGACAGAATAGCTGTTTCCATTTCCATCGACAGCGAAACTTCTTGGGTCGGTGATCTGTGAATTCAGCAAAGCAGAGGTTGTCGACCAGACAAGGCGACTCTGCGCCATTGTTTCTGATGTGGCAAAAAAGAATAAAGAAATAATAATTAACAGGGCTTTTTGCATCTGACTAAATTAAGTGGGATAATAGAGTTGTAAAAAAAAGCGAAGGCAAAGTTAACTTTAATTGCTAAGTGACCAAAATCAAAAAAGGGCGACTCCTTTTCGGAATCGCCCTTTTTTGTTAAAATTTATTTTTAGAATTTGAATGAAACTCCTAAAGTTAAATATGCAATACCATAACCAACTTCGGCATTTAATCCGAAATTATCAGACACATAGTAGCGAATTCCACCGAATGCAGAAAATCCGGCAGTACTTCCATATCCACCTGACCAGTCAAATGATGAATTATAGCTTGGATCAGTATCAGTATATTTGAAATTTAAAATATTGTACGAAAGCATCGCTCCTAAATACAAATCAAGTTTTTCATTGTCTAACGGAAAGTGATATGCACCTCGAACACCAATAATAGTATAAGTCCACTTCCAAGTTGAAACATAACTACCATAACGCCATTCGTCCTTAAGAGATTTGTATCCAAGGTAACCACCAAGGCTGACAATTCCATCGCCTAATTCCCAAGTTCCATGTTCAAATGAAAGACCAATAGCCGGAGTCTGGCTACCATCGTGATAAGAATATCCGCCAAGTAGTGTACTTCCAATACCTACTCCAACATTTAATACATTATCTCCAATTTCAAATTGTGCTCGTGAAGATCCGATCGATCCTAACAATACTGCAACTGAAAGAACTGCAACTTTTGTTAATTGTCTAATTGTTTTCATGTGATTATAATTTTTGTTTATGTATGGTTTAATATTTCTAAAAGAGGAATAAGCGTGTAGTCACTTATTTGGTCGTAAATGTATGATTTATCTAATTAAATGCAAATTTCAACAGAAAAGTCATAAACCGCTGAAAAATGATCAAAGACAGACGATAATTTCACTCAGGCTTTTTTCTGCTTCATTGCTGTAACCACTTCAAATGCAGTAAATATAGCGTAGGCGACCATGAAGGAAATTATAAAAGGGATCGCTTTTGATTTATGTGTTAAGGCATAGGCCAGAATTACTCCAAGGTGAATAAACAGCTTAATTGTAGTTGCTGCCATATAGTAACGAATAAAATTCTGAGGTCGGCCTACTGAACTTTTTACCAGTCCAAAGTGAAAAGCAAATGAGATCACAGCAAAATAAGCGAGTATCTGCCAACGCATAATTATATCTGTTGCGGCTCCTCCAACTGTCAGTATGATCGCCGCACAAAAAGCAACGATGAGAATAAAATAAATAGAGTAGTGTTTCATAATGATAGTGAGTTCCAGGTTTTGATTAATAAGTAATGCTATTCACCACTTAATACTCACTGTTTACTTCTTAAGAAAATCTTTAATGCTCAAATAGATCGCAGCACTAACGGAAAGCAAACTCAATACAAGTGTGCATACCGGAATTTTCCAACCCAGGTATTCATCTAATTTTACTCCGCCGAAAACACCCAGACCGATGATGACCATCATCTGTGTACCCATCGATGCATACCGCATGATGGAATTTTTATTCTCAGGCAGTTTTTTCTTTGTTGAGTTCGATTGATTTGTCGGCATCCTTAATGTCTTTAATGACCGGACCCATATTACATGATCCCGTAAATGTTGCACCTACTTCAACAACTAATTTACCGGTAACGATATCGCCAATCACTTTAGAAGACGATTTCAGAAAGAGTAATTCGGAAACAGCAGTCTTTCCTTTAATCACACCGGAGACATCAGCGTTTTGACTGTTAACATCGCCTTCCACCACACCTGTAGCACCAATTACTACTTTAGCCTTTGAAATGACATGGCCAATTACGGTTCCATCAATTCTGATATCACCATTCGAACGAATATCTCCTTCGATAACCGTTCCTGCTCCGATCAGATTGATCGAAGAATTTCCGCCTTCAACAGTTTTTGATGCAGGCATGTTCTCTTTGTTTCCTTTGTTGTTAAACATCTTGTCCCAATTTTAATAATTAATAAATGAACCTTCAAATTCCCCGTTTTCAGGTTCAGGATTACAAATATAGAATATAATTTGGTTTTAGTATGACGGCTAATTTAGCGGAATTTGCATCATAAATGGATAAAATGCGAAAGATCATCTTCAAAAAATTAATCAATCCGCTCAAAAACAAAATTTCTTTTAATAAACTTATTCAGAAAAGCACCTTTGGAGGTATAGCCTTTCATTCTTAAAAATATTTCTTCAGGCACTTCTCTATATTTATAGATCAATCCTGAAACAAATACAATTTTTAACTCTTTGGTTTCCGGATCATAATGATATGTTTTAATGACAGAAGATGGCATGTATAAATACAGAAAAAATAATGCCTTGATTCACTCTGACAAAACTAACGGTAAAAGTTTCTGTAAAAATCTTCGTACTCTTCAATTTTAGCCTGGCTGATCAGGGTAGCAAGATTATTTGCAGAGATAACATACTGATGGTACTCATCCGTACTCACGCTTCCATAAACATCATCATTATCATACAAAGTAGTATTGTAGGCTAAAGCATCCGCTTTATTGGTAAATGCCCTAAGGATAAAGATTTTATTCCGTGGTCCGAATAACAAGTCCTGCACCTGAATTGCTTTCGAGCCGAAATTTGTAGAATTGAAATTGGATAGCTTTGTTTTGAATCGGTTTGGTTCAATTGCACCGCCAATGTTCTGGAAAATTACCACTACAAAATGTGTCGTATCCGGATTGTAATTAAAAGCACTGACAGCAATTTCAGGGTCTTTCGGTCCGGGAACAGTACCGGTTGAAGGTGGCGGAGTAACTGTTCCTTTTGCATGAATTGCATCCAGAATTTCCTGCGCACGGTCTTTCACCGGGTGCTCTGCATTATTGCGGATCACTTCCAGTAACGAAGCTTCAAAAGTTGGTAATGGTTGTGTCTTACCAATTGCAAGTGCTTTCAACAATTCAAACTGTGGCGACAGAATGCTTTTTGGAAATTGTGAATCTGCTTGTGCCTTTCTCTGAATCACTGCCTGATATTCGCCGTTCAGGTATTTTCTGTACGTTTCTTCGTAGAATAATTCCAATTCTGTTTTACGGTTGGCTTTATCAGCTGCATAATTCGGATTACGGATGATCTCTGCATATTCAGTGTCTCCGTATTGTGAAAGAATAATGTTCTTGAAATAATCCGAACGTTCTTTGTTGATCACAGTAGCACCTGAAGTTGTATTGCTGCCAAAGTTACCGGCATACAACCGATACAACTGATAGTAACATTGCAAAGTATATTTACTATCAGGAAATCTTTTGATCAATATTTCAAAAGTTTCTGCCGCTGCTACAGGGTCATTCAATTGTTCACGATAGATCAATCCAACATTATAGTACGCTTCAATGATCTTCGTAGTTGACTTCTCAATTGATTCGGCATCTCCCGGAATGCTTTTCAGCATATCCGCTTTTCGTTTTTCAGCACTGGCTACAGCACCAAGTGTATCCTCTTTTGAAACTTCTTCAATTTGTTCTAGTTCCGGATTCTCTTCAGTTGTGCCGGCTGTTTGTTTATTGCTTCTTCTCCAGTTGTCTTCTAAAATTCTGTCACCAAATTTTTTCACAAATTCATTCATACCAAGACCAACCGACTGAATATTGTAAAAATACCAGCTGGAACCTGTCTCTCGATTCATTTCATTTATCTTCTTCGGATCTGATTGCTGAAAGATCTGATTCGCCTGGCGTTCTTCATTGATCCTTTTCGTCTCCGCTGCTTCATTGGCAAGAACCTGATCAACCATACGCTGTCTTTCTTCAGGTGATAATCTTGCTAGCGTCTGAAGACTGTCTTCATTCTCAATCACCCGTAAATTTTTTACGAGTTTTGTCAGACTGTTTCGTCTGTTCAATATTTCTGTGTAATCAGGATAATCGTTGGAAAGACTTGATGTGGTACTATCGTAATAAGCTTGCGCCTGAATGTACTCTCTTTTTGCAAAAGCTATTTTTCCTAATTCAAGATATGACAGTCCTTTCTGATTCACATTTGCCAGACTTGAACGTATCGACAAATTCAAATTATCAATTTGCCCGACTTCGTTGCCTTCATTTTTTTCTAAACCGGCCAAAGCATAGTAGATCTGATCCAGATAATCTTTATTCTTCGGATCCGATTTCATTCTTTCCAATTCTTTCCGGACAGTAAGATTGTTTCCTGAAGTTCCATCAGAGCAACGCGCACGATTCAAGCGAGCATTGAATCCAACTTCATACTTCGGATTCATTTTGATCACTTTTGTATAAAGATCAAAGGCTTGTTTGAAATTTCCTTTTTGCTGATGTAATTGTCCGAGTATAAATAACCAACGAATCTTCGTGTCACGCTTTTTTACCAATGCAGCAGCGCGTGTTAAATGATCGATGGCTTTGTCGTAATTTTTTGTCTGGAGATAGAAATCAGCATTCACTGCTTCAAGTTCCCACTTACTGCTCTTAGGAAAATCGCCTTGATTGCGAACAAAGTCAAGCTTCTCTTCTGCTTCGCGTAATTGCGTTAGTTCTAAATATGTTTTAGCCAGCCACAAAGATCCTAAATGACGTCCGGCTTCTTTTCTGTAAGTTGATTCTACATACTTAAATGTTTCAATCGCTTCAAAATAGTCGTGTTTGAAAAACTGACATTTTCCATACAACAAATGGTTGTCGTCAATCCATTTCTCCGAATCCGGTTTTTCATTTCCACGTTTATCGATGATCGTATGTCTTTCGATCACAGTCTTAGTCCGTTTCATAGCATCTTCCAACTGCGGATAAATAGCCTTTGCTTTTGTAGCATCAGCATATTGGAAAACTGATAAAATACGGTCGTAATGATCTGTATGCGACTCCGCTAATTTATCTGTGGCCTCTTCAAGTTTTAATCCGGCATTATAATAACCATTATAATGTGCGCTAAGATTATGGAAAGTCCTGGTAATCAACGAGTCCTTCGTATTTGAGCACGATGACCACGCCATTACCAGTGGCAACAGCGCAACAAGGCCAAACCTTGCCGTTCGACGAAAAAGATGATCAGGAATCATTGAATTGGGTATAACTGCAAATTTGCGAAAATATTTTAAAATTCCAATGGAATTTAGTGACTGGTCCGTAGTAATTAGTGAGTAGCAAAGCACAACTTAAATCAGCTAAAAATCAAGACGCACCAGGTTATTAAAATTAACAAATCATTTTGTAAGCCGCTTGTAATGTGAGCTTTAAAACTCAATCGACTTGACTTGAAAGGAGTAATTAGTTTCAAGATTTTTGCTTTGCTACTTACACTTACTACTTACAACTCACCAATTCAAGTAGTCACCCTTGAAATACGCACAAAAAAAAGTAGCTTGCACCTCCTTTAAAAAATGAAGTTCCGAGATTTAAAATACATCCGCAAACTGCGAGGCAAGTTTCGATTGGTCATTATGAACGACGAAACGTTTGAAGAAAAAGCTTCTTTTAACTTGCGACCGCTTAAGGTTTTTGTTGCAACGGGAATTGTTATCATTTTACTTATTACAATCACAACTTTCATAATAGCATTTACGGGATTGCGGGAATACATTCCCGGGTATGCAGATCTGAAAACTCAGCGCCATGTTTATAATATGGTATTAAAAACAGATTCCCTGCAGGCTGAGATCGATAACAGAAATGCATACATTGAAAATATCAGGAATGTAATTAATGGGACTTTACCGAATGATGATACTGCAAAACAGAAAGAAGGTGCAACAAAGTATGATACCATTCATCATCTGAATCGTTCGCAATCGGATGAAGAATTACGAAAACAAATTGAAACACAGGATGCATATTCTTTGACAGAAGGGTCTGCTTCTATCAGAAATAGTATAAAGAGCTTTTTATTTTTTCCGCCATTAAAGGGAAGTATTACAAACCGGTTTGATCCGGTAACCAAACATTATGCAATAGACATTGTTTCGAATCCGAATGAAGCCATTAAAGCAACTCTTGACGGCACAGTGGTTTTCGCTAACTTTACTTCGGAAACAGGATATGTCATAGGTATACAACATTCGAACAACCTCTTCTCTCTTTATAAACATAATTCAGCTCTTTTAAAAAAGGCCGGTGATTTTGTAAAAGCCGGTGATGTTGTTGCAATTATCGGAAATTCGGGCGAACTTAGTCAAGGTCCACACCTGCATTTTGAATTGTGGTTCAACGGTACTCCGATTGACCCGATGCAATTTGTAGCATTTTAATTTTCATACTCTATATGGCATTTCTTCCACTACTCAGCAAACCGCTTGCATCGTATATGACGAAGCAAACTATGCTATGGTCGAAAAATGCGGCACTGATGCAAAAGCGGATCTTCGAACAGTTGCTTACAGGGAGTAAAACAACATCGTTTGGAAAAGATCATTGGCTGTCTTCTGTGAAATCGTATGAATCTTTTCGTGAACAAGTTCCCATTCGTGATTACGAAGATTTCAAAACTTATATTGAACGAATAAAACTCGGCGAAGAGAATGTTCTTTGGCCCGGAAAGCCGCTGTATCTTTCAAAAACTTCAGGTACTACTTCAGGTGTAAAATATATTCCGCTTACACGTGCCTCCATTCCTAATCACATTAACTCTACAAGGAATGCATTACTAAGTTACATTCATGAAACCGGAAAAGCAAAATTCCTGAATGGTAAATTGATCTTCATTTCCGGAAGTCCTGCATTGGAAACAATCAATGGAATTCCTGTTGGCAGGCTTTCAGGAATTGTAAATCATCATGTGCCTTCTTACCTCCGCAGAAATCAACTGCCGACTTATGCCACAAATTGTATTGAAGACTGGGAAAAAAAAGTAGATGCAATTGTTGAAGAAACCGTAAGTCAGAACATGACACTCATTTCCGGAATTCCGCCTTGGGTACAAATGTATTTTGATAAACTTACTGAGCGCACAGGAAAAAAGATCAAAGATATTTTTCCGGATTTCGACTTGTTCATTTATGGTGGAGTGAATTATGAACCATATCGTAACAAACTTGAACAGAGTATCGGTAAAAAAGTTGACAGTATAGAATTATATCCGGCTAGTGAAGGATTTATTGCCTATCAGGATAAGCAAAATGATCCGTCGTTATTACTAATGGTGAACTCCGGAATTTTTTACGAATTCATTCCTGCGAGTGAATACTGGAATACAAATCCGACACGCATTTCACTGAAAGATGTAGAACTTGGAGTGAACTACGCAATCATCCTGAATACGAATGCAGGGCTCTGGGGATATAGTCTTGGCGATACTGTAAAATTTGTTTCAAAAGATCCATACAAAATTCTTGTAACGGGTCGCATCAAACATTTTATTTCTGCATTTGGCGAACATGTGATTACAGAAGAAGTGGAGAAAGCATTGATGCATGCAGCACAGCAACAACATGCAGAGATCGTTGAATTTACTGTTGCGCCGCAAGTAACTCCTGAAAACGGTTTGCCATATCATGAATGGTTCATTGAGTTTGCAAAGCTTCCCGACAATATGGAAAAGTTTGCAGCAGCAGTTGATGATAGTCTGCAGCGCCAGAATATTTATTACAAAGATCTCATCTCCGGAAATATTTTACAGCCATTGAAGATAAGACATCTTCGTAAAGATGCATTTATTTCTTTCATGCGTTCACTGGGAAAACTAGGTGGACAGAATAAAGTTCCGAGGCTGTCGAATGACAGGAAGTTAGCAAATGAACTAGAAAAATTTTTATAGTGCTTTTAGAGAAAAAAGTCGCTTTTATGAGGTTTTATTTTTCTTTTTTTGATTGTACTTTTGCCTTTAATGTATCTTCAAAATATTGAAACAAAAATTTACGAAATCAGGGGTCAAAATGTTATGTTAGATTTCGACCTTGCAGAACTGTATGAAATTCAGACTAAGAATCTTAATCTCGCTGTAAAAAGAAACATAAAACGATTTCCAAATGATTTTATGTTCCAATTGACAAAAGATGAATGGAAAAGTATGAGGTTACAATTTGAAACCTCAAAAGGCAGAGGAGGAACAAGATATTTACCTTATGCATTTACTGAACAAGGTCTTGCAATGCTAAGTGGAATATTAAATACCGACAAGGCCATTAATGTTAACATTTCAATTATGAGAGTCTTTGTCTTCATCCGAAAATATGCGATAACACATAAAGACTTAACTTCAAAATTATTGGAGCTAGAGCATAAATACAATGGGCAGTTTGAAGATGTTTATGAAGCCTTAGAATATTTATTAAAACAGGATTCTCAAGTAATAAAACAGAATGAAAGAACAAGAATAGGATATAAATAATTTACAAATTTACTTATTGTGCAATTTATTAAAACAAAATTCGGTTTGTTTTACCTAAATAACCTATGATTTAGACCTGTTCACCAAATAACAAACTAGTACTCTCCATAATATCAAATCGATTAATTACATTAGCTGAAATCATACTTCATGAAGACAAAATTATTCTTCGTCTTTTTCAACTTCTTAATGTTTTTTAGTTGTTTGTGCTTTGGTCAACATCAATCTACATGGGTGAAGACATTGCACTATGAGACTATGCCATCAACAGGTCAGACTCAAGATTCATTGTGGATAGGGCCACAAAAAATTGTTCGGGCATCTGACGAGACTTATTTTGTTCTGAACAAAGATGCCCCAGGTTATAGTCAATCGATTTATCATGTTGATAGTATGGGAAACATTCTTTCCTCGATACTTGTAGGTTACAGAACATCATCGACCGAAACGACAGCATCAAATTTATACGCCACACCCGACAGCGGCTGCATTTACCTTGAGACTTTTTCTTTCTTGTGGCCACCGGATTTTAAACTGTATAAAATCTCAAAAAATGGAGTAAGAAGTCTGATTCACAACTGGGCAAATTCAATTAGTGGTCCTATTGATATAATTTCTTCTGTTGTTCCCAATCAGCATGGCGGGTTTTATTGCAATATTGATTCAAATTTTATCGACTTACCATCAACAATAATGACCCCCGGTAAGATCTGTTTCGTTTTTGCCAATGACGACTACATTGTTGAAGATTCATTGCTTTCAAGAATAGATACTGCCGGAAATATTATTTGGACAATTCCCAACAGGCCAATAATTGCTTGCTCTGAAACATCCATTTATTTTGCTGACGATTCATTAGTCAAGGTAAATGCTGTTACAGGAAATAAATTATGGACTAAAACCAAACCTCCGGGAAATTGGTACGATATTATGCACTCGACAGATGGATTAGTTTCCGTAGATAATCGAATGATATTTGTTCTTGATTCTTCCGGATCAATTGTTGATTCCAACCTTATTACTTTAACCTTATCGCGTCTCACAACAGTCGCTTCCGGAATTGATGGTTCAATATTTACAGGGGGAGGTTTTGTCAACTATAATAACTTTGATTTTTACAGAAGATATTCTTCATTTTTAATCAAAGTAAACGAAGAAGCAAATGGCACAGTAGACTCATGTAATTTTTTTCTTGCCGGTGATGCTAACAATAATTCAGATGTCTTGTATATTGAAGATGGACTATTTGCTGCAGCCGCACTTGGCCAATCGACAAATATCACTCAAGTTAATGAAAATATTTTGTCAGGATATCTTACTTACTCTGAACTATGGCCGGAAGAATCTGATTGTGGAATCAATTACCGATTTTCAGATGGAGTAATGGACGGGACAATTAATATAGATGATATAACATTTTTAGATCAACATAATAATCATTACGCACATGAAAACAATGATTCAACAGGGTCTCTTGTTCGAATAATTTACGATAACGCCACTGTAAATCCGGGTGATACTATTCGTGCAAGCGTAATATTGGGATCTACAAGTAATCCTACTGATAGTATTTACGGTTTTTCCATTGAGCCAATAGTCTCTTATGTTCAATATTTTGGAAGTACATTTGAAGTAGAATATAAAAACAATGTAATTGGAGATACTGCAACGAATCTGAATATCTATGTTTCAGATACCTCTTTGTCCAACTCATATTTGGGAATGATATTTTGCAGAAACGATCATCAGAATATTTCCATTGCCGGTGACACAATTTTCAGAATCAGTGCTATTATGCCTCCTTTTATGCCTGTTGGCAATTATATGTTTCCCAATCCATCGTATATGATAACCGAAGGGGGTTGCTTTGTTCCTGTTAATGTAATTTCTGACACACTGAATATTGTTCTTACCACCTCTGAAAATTTAGATAAATATAGTTCAGTAAAAATATTCCCAAACCCTGCGAATGAAGAATTCACCATTGAAACAGAAAGTCGTCCTTTTGAAAAAATAAAAATTACAGATTTGTTTGGGAAAATTGTATTGGAAAAAAGTACAACAGAACGTAAAAATATTGTTTCAACAACTTATTTAAAGAACGGCATCTATATTATTGAAACAAGAACTGGAATTACGAGTAATTTTCATAAATTAATTGTATCGCATTAGACTATAAATAAATTCATGAGACCAATCATTCTAGTTTCCCTGCTTTTTATCTCTGTTTATGTATCAGGACAACATCTAAATTTTGCCGGGCACTTGATCGAGAATAGCAGCAACACTAATAATCATTCATCCGCACAAGTAGATAATTCCGAACAGATAATTACACTTCCTCTAATTGGAAATACCAAATTCAGGACTCATTTTGGATATATCACATTGCAATCAAATGACGATGATGCAGTGAGTGTGGTACGGATATATAATTTGCAAGGGATACTGCAGAAGCAAATGTCTTTCCGGCAGACGATCAATTTCAAATTGTCGAACGACTTAACATTTGCGGCATTTCATGACACACGTTCAATTCAATTGATAGACTTTGAAAAATTATCTGTCACACAAATTGACGGATCAACTATTTTTGAATTCTCTGAAGATAATTTCTTTGCTTATTACAATGAAGAAAATCACGCTGTTCATTTTAAAGGGAAAATTTTTTCAGTAACTGAACAGGTAAACAAATTACTTTTTTTTCAGAATAAATTATTGATTACTTTGAGAAACAATCTCAGCATTGCAGAGGGAAATTCTCTTAGGAAAGTGTTTTCAGAACCATCAGAAAATATTTTTGATGTAGAAGAAATCGGAAACAAACTTTTCATTAGTACAAAAAAGGTGTTTTCGGAAAATTTTGAATTTAAGTCTTTCTTCACACGTGATCTTATTTCATTCGCAAAAGATGAAACAGTAATTTACCCGCTAAAGCATTTTGCAAATAATAAAACACCTAACAACACTCGTACCTCTACTCTACCGGGAGAACAAATCCGTAATCCGATCAATTATTATCAGGATACCGTTTATCAGCCTGTAGGAAACAGCTATGACGAGATCCAGGATTATTCTATGGGTGCAAATATTTATCCTCATCCGGGAGTAGACTTGCTTGGAATATTTTTTCAGGATGTTTATTCTGTCAAGCCGGGTTTTGTAAAAGCTATTCTTACGACGAGTGCAGAATTTCATTGGAGAATAGCAATTGGAAATGAAAATATCCCTGACTCTTCAACCGGATATCTGTATGCGCACCTTGAAGAAACGAGTATTCCTTATGTTGTCGGCGATTCGGTAGCAGAAGGAGAACTGATCGGGCAACTTGTAGATTTTCCTGTCGTTGGTTTTGTGCATTGTCATTTTGCCAGGATCTATGATGAAGGTTTTACCTGGAGTGGCGGGTGGTGGACATATGACAATCCGCTTTCATATATGACAAATTTTTATGACAGTATGCCTCCGGTCTTTGAAAAGACAATTGGCAACGATGAATTTGCTTTCCGGGATTCAGCAGGAATTTATTTATCACCCGACAGTTTGTTTGGAAAAGTAAAGATCATTTCGAAAGTATACGATCAGATCAACTCAACATGGAAAGTTGATGTGAACAAGTTACGTTACAGTTTATCGCCATTATCGAGTCCGCAAACAATGCTGATTGATACTTTCGCATATGAA
>Ga0116177_10002414_pt1 | contig 13731 bp, 8 predicted proteins | sample AD_STIC10_MetaG_FD_89750 | JGI IMG/M metagenome (GOLD analysis project Ga0116177, IMG submission 89750) | Active sludge microbial communities of municipal wastewater-treating anaerobic digesters from USA - AD_STIC10_MetaG | ecosystem: Engineered > Bioreactor > Anaerobic > Digestate | place: USA...
TGCACGCGAACCGCGGAGCTCACCGGAGCGTCCTGGTCACGTCGAGGAAGCGATCGATGTCGTGCCGCGTGTTGAACAGGGCGGGCGACACGCGCACCTGCCGCTTGGTGTCGCGCACGCTCACGGCCACGTTCGCTTGCTCGAACGCGCGCTTCACCTCGGCGGGATCACGATCGATGTAGTAGGTCACGATCGAGCTGCGCGTCCCCTCGGGGGTGAAGAGGCGATAGCCTTGTGCCACGAGCCCGGCGCGCAGGGCGTGCGCGAGCGCGACCGTGTGCTGCTCGATGCGCGACACGCCAACCCGCTCGACGTACTGCAGTCCCGCGCCCAACTGGTAGACCTCGGCAAAGGGGAGGGTCGCGTAGTCGAAGCGCTTGGCGGTCGCGTGCAATTCGAAGCGATCGTTAGGAAGTTCCTTCGCCACGTGCAGCGCGCCGAAGCGATCGAGGCGAATGCGATCGAGCAGTTCGCGCCGGATGAAGAAGGGGGCGACGCCAAAACCGCCGAGGACCCACTTGTACGTCCCGCAGCACAGGAAGTCGACGCCGGCGGCACGCACGTCGATCGGGATCATCCCGGCGGCCTGGATGGCGTCGGTGTAGAAGAGCGCGCCGTGTGCATGCGCGAGGTCGGCCAGCGGACGCATCTCGTGCCGAAAGCCGTTCTGGTGGGAGACCCAGGCGACCGAGAGGAGTCTGGTGCGACGGTCCACGAGCCGTTCCACGTCGCGTATGTGTACCGCGCCGTCGCGATGCGGGGCCACGCGCAGCTCCACCCCACGCGTGTCTCGCAGGTGGCCGTACAGCACGAATTCGGTCTCGTAGTGCAGCGCATCGATCACGACGTTGTCGCCCGCTTTCAGGTCGAGCGCATTGGCGACGATGTTCTCTCCTTCGCTGGTGGCGAAGAGGAAGCCGATTTCGTCGCTCGAGGCGTTGACGAGCCTGGCGAACTGACCGCGCACAACGTCGGTCCGTGCCAGCATCTCTCCCAGCGAAATCGGTCGCGTCGACTTGCGCTCGATGAAGTCGCGTCCAGCGGCGACGATCGACGTCGGGACCGGCGTGATGTAGGCGGAATTGAGGTAGAGCGCCTCGCGCACCGCGGGGAAGTCGGCGCGCACGCCGAGTGGGTCGTCCACGGGGGCATGCGTGGCGTGCTCCAGCGCACGCACGGCAGGGGCGCTGGCAGCGCCGGCCGCGAGCGTGGCGGCGGTGGCGACGAACGAACGACGCGAGAGCGGCATGACCGGATGCGGTGTGGGAGACGCTCCCAAACTGCACCGCAACGCACGCCGGAGCCAATCCGATCGAACCCGGCGCGCGTAGCATCCAGAGCGGCACGCCCGCCAGTCGACCCCAACGCTCCCCCGTCATGGCCTCCTCACCGTCCAGCACTGCGCCGCAGTCCGTCCGGGTGGTTTGCGCGTGGCGACGTCCCCTCGATCCTCGAGGGTCTCGATCCTGAGGTCGAGTGGGAGAGCCGGAGCGACATCTACGCGCAACGTGCCGGCGTGCCGTAGCTGCTCCCGCGTTCGGGCACGCCGGGGTTGGCGCCTTCCTCCAGCTCATCGGGGAATGGCGCATCCGCGAATTCACGGTGCGCTCGATGATGGCCAGTGAGCGGCGACGCCGCTACGCGCGGAGCACGCTGTTAGGCGACGTGCGCGCCGCGCGGCGCGCTGGAATGAGCGCGCTGGCCCCCGCCACGAGCGCGACGAGCAGCGATGCGGCGGCCAGCGTGATCACATCGGCGCTCCCGACCCCGAACAGGAGCCCGCGCAGCGTCCACGACGCCGCCAGCGCGAGGGGAATCCCGACGGCCAGCCCGGCCGCGGCCAACCGTCCGCTCCAGCGGGCCACCAGCAGTACGAGGTCGCGCGGCGTCGCGCCCAGCGCGAGGCGCACGCCGAACTCGGCCCCGCGCTGCTGCACGCCGTAGCTCACCACGCCGTAGAGTCCCGTCAGCGCCAGCACCAGCGCCGCGACGCCTAACGCGCCGAGCAGGATGGTGTTGGCGCGTTCGAGGGCGAGCGAGGCAGTGAGGCGCTGTTGCATGGTCTGCACGTCGTAGAGCGCCAGCGCCGGGTCGACGCGATTCACCGCCGCGGCGAGCGAGCTCCGCACGACGGCCACGGGCTGCGACGAGCGCGCCACAAGGTGCACCTCGCGCCCGCTCCACTCCCACATCTCGGCGGGGGTCTGCGCGAGCGGCATGAAGAGCTGCGGCTGCGGATCGTTGCGGAGCCCCCAATCCCGTGGGTCGCGCACCACCCCCACGACGCGCCAGGGGTACGGCGTCCCCGTGCTGTCGCGAAAGGGAGACGATGTCCCGGCGATGAATCTTCCGAGCGCGTCATCGCCCAGCCCCAGCCGCCGGACGAGTCCCTCGCTGATGATGACGACGCGTGCGGCACTGGCGCCGTCGGCCGCGGTGAAGTCGCGTCCCCGCGTGAGGGCGAGCCCCATGGTCTCCACGTAGCCAGGTGTCGTCAGGCGCAATGCGGCATTCACGTCGTCCTGGCGCCCCGTGGCATTGCCGTACACCACGAAGCCGCTCCCCCCGCCGCTGTTGCCGTCCAGGGGGATCTTGGACGAGAGCGCGACCCGCTCCCCCAGCTGTTCGCGCGCGGCGGCGAGCAGGCGTGCGTGCCCCCCCTGCACCTCGGCGGGGCCCGGGTAGGCGGGCGAGGGGAGCGCGTAGCGCGCCGTGACGACGCTGTCGACGGCGAAGCCTGGTGCAACACCCCCCAGCGCGCGCGCGCTGCGCAGGAGGAGCCCCGCCGCCACGAGCAACACGACCGTCATCGCCATCTCGGCAACCACGAAGGCCCGACGGAGCCGGTCGTGCGCGGCGCCGGCGGTCGCCCCGCGTCCACCATCCTGCAGCGCGCTGCGCAGGTCGACCGCCGCAGTGCGCCAGGCGGGGAGGAGTCCGGCCACGAGCGCGGCGACCATCGTGAGGGCGACGGCAACGGCCACCGACGTGCCGCTGAGCTGCGTACGACTCACCCGAGGCAGGTCCTCGGGGAGCACGGCGACCAGTCCGCGCATCAGCCAGACGCCCACCCCGACCCCCGCGAGCCCTCCAACCATCGACAGCAGGACGTGTTCCGTGAAGAGCTGGCGCACGAGGCGTCCGCGCGAGGCGCCGAGCGACGCACGCAGCGCCATCTCGCGGGCCCGTCCGGCACCCCGCGCCATCAGGAGATTCGCCACGTTCACCGCGCCGATGAGCAAGAGGCACAGGACGGCGACGAAGAGGAGGAGGACTCGGTCGCGGAAGGGGGCAGTGAGATAGTCGACGAGTGGTGTCACGCGCACGTGCACCGGGCGCGCTGCGCGATCGGGCCGTGTGTCGAGTGCCGTGAGGATCGCCTGCAGTTCGGCTTGGGCCGCGGCGACGGTCGTCCCGTCGCGCAGTCGCCCCACCACGGAGAGGAACGGGGTGAGGTTCGTGCGCAGTCCGTCGGAAAGACGCTCGGGGAGCCAGAAGGCGCTCGCCGATCCCAGCACCTCGGCCGATGGGGGGAGGACCCCCACGACGGTGCGCGTCTCGCCGTCGAGCGTGATCGAGCGCCCCACGATCGCCGGGTCGCTGCCGAACTGTTGTCGCCAGAGCGAGGTCCCGATCACGACGACCGGTGCGGCGCCGTCGGCGAAGTCGCGCGCATCGAGGCGCCGGCCCCGCGACGCGGGGAGGTCGAGGGTGGAGAAGAAGCCCTCGCTCACCAGGAGTCCCTCGACGCGGGACGGGGTCCCGAGCCCGGTGAGCGTCGTCGCCGTCGTGCGCACGCGCGACAGCGAGGAGAAGCTCTTCGCGCGCTCACTCCAGGCGAACCAGAGGGCGGGACTCACGCCGTCGTTGTCGTCCGCATCGACCATTGTCGCCCACATCACGCGCCCCGGCGCCGGCACATCGAGCGGGCGCAGCACGACGGCGTCGTAGACGGAGAACAGCGCGGTCGCCGCCCCGATCCCCAAGGCGAAGATCCCGCAGACCAGGAGCGTGAAGGCGCGGTCGCGCAGCAGGGCGCGCGTGGCGTAGCGCACGTCGTGCACGAAGTCCGTCACTGCATTCCAGCGGGAGCGCGTCGTGTGGTGTGCCTCGTCGATCGCCAGGCAGTCCGCCCGGACGGTGGAGACGTCGCCGAAGAGGCGCTCGGCCTCGAGGCGAGCCGCGTGCGGCGCCAGGCCGCGCTGCGCGAGAGCCTGTGCACGAAGTTCCAGGTGCAACGCCATCTCCTCGTCCAGCTCGCGGGCCAACTGTCGCTTGCTGCTGGGCAGCCGAAAACGCCACCCCATCAGGCGGGCACCGGCGTCGTCTGGGCGAGCGCGCGCGCCACCGCAGCCACATAGCGCTCCCACGTGCTCACCTCGGCACGCAGCGCGCTGCGCCCCTTGGGGGCCAGCCGGTAAAACTTGGCGCGGCGGTTGTTCTCCGAGACACCCCACTCCGGCTCGATCCACCCGCGCGCCTCGAGGCGGTGCAGGGCAGGGTAGAGCGTTCCTTCTTCGATGAGCAGGTGCCCGCCCGTCGACTGGTGTACCCACTCGGCCACGCCATACCCGTGGCGCGGCCCCCAGGTGAGCGACTTCAGGACGAGCAGGTCGAGGGTGCTGCGCAGGAGGTCGGCGTCGGAAGCCATGGTCGCGTTGGGCGTGATGTCGATCGAACGCGCGCGGTGCTGCGCTCGTTCCCCTTGTCTCGCGAGGGAAAGTGCCCCCGCTCCCCTTGTGTGTCAAGGGGAGCGCCCCCCCCATCCGCATGCCCGACATGAAAAACGCCGGCGACGAGTCGCCGGCGCGTGCTGCAGGGAGCCCGGGTGCCTTACGCCGTTTGCCCGCCGTCCCGTCGTCCCCCCTGCTGCCCTTCCGACGCCCTCGCCTTCGCCGTCGACAGGTACCCCGGCTCGAGCTCGAGCAGGTTCGAGATCTTGCGCGTGAGGTAGTGCTCGTGCTCGTCCACCGAGCCGTCGGCGAGCACCAGCCCCCACATCACCTCGGCGAGCACCATCTTCTGCCCAATGTCGAACTGCTGCTGCAGGACATGCGTGTAGCGGAAATGATCGATGGCTTGCGCCCGTTCGCGCTCGGCCGTGGCAATGAGCAGTTGCACTTCCTCGTTGGAGAGCGCGAAGTGCCGGCCCATCGTCGCCTCCAGGTGGGCGCGCTCGTCGTCGTTGAAGGTGCCGTCGGCGTAGGCCACGTCGAGCAGGAGGACGCAGGCCGCCAGGTGCACCTGGTCGACCGGGCGCGCCGCTTCTCCCTCGTCATCCGCGGAGGTGGGGCCGGCATTCGGTGTCCCGGGGCGCGAGGCGCCGAGCAGCGACTTGATGGCGTCGAACAACATGGTGGTCGAGTGGGGGCGTCAGGACGTCTTGCGGGCGTGCCACAGCGCGAGCACTTCCTTCTCGCGCGCCGGGTCCATCCCCGCGCGGAGCTGCGCCTGCCGCTCGGGCGACTGCTGGTGGTAGAACTCCAGCGTGTCGCGCACGGTATCGGCGAGCGGGCGGAAGGTGAGCCCCGCCTTGAGTGCGCGGTCGATGCTGCGCTTCATGAAGCCGGCGGTCTCACCCATCGGCGGGATCCAGACCGGCATGTCGCTCCACGGGCGCACCTTGTGCTCGGCGAGGAAGTCGGCGGGGACAAAAGTCAGGTACGCGTCGGTGACCATCGCCGCGCGGATCCCGCCCAGCATCTCGGCAATCGTGAGCGGCGAGCGCGGCCCGGTGCAGTTGAGCGTGCCGTACGTCTCGTTCTCGCAGCACCGAATGATGAACTCCGACAGGTCGCGCGCATCGATGATCTGCGACGGGTCGCTCGGTGTGCCCGGGGCCATGACCTCGCCCCCGCGTTGCAGCCGCACCGGCCAGTAGGTGAAGCGATCGGAGAGGTCGCCGGGGCCCACGATGAGTCCGGGGCGGATGATCGTGGCGCGCTCGCCGAAGGCCTTGCGGGCCTCGCCCTCCGCCAGCGCCTTGAGCGGTCCGTAGAGTCGGCGCGCATCCTCGCTCTCCGGTTCCGTCGTCGTTCCGACCGCCGCCGTTTCATCGGCCCCCCGGGGTGTCGTTCTTGTCGTAGACGGAGATCGTCGAGACGAAGACGAACTGCTTGGCGTGTCCCTTCAGCACCTCGGCGGCCTGCCGCACCCATCGGGGGAGCGTGGTGGGATTGTCGATCACCACGTCCCATTCGCGTCCCTTGAGCGCCGAGTAGTCGCCCACGGCCCGGTCGCCTTGCAGCTTCTCGACGTTGGGGAAGAGCCCCGGGTTGGTCTTGCCGCGATTGAAGAGGGTGACCGTGTGGCCACGCTCCTGGGCATACCGCACCTGGTGGGGGCCGATGAAGCCGGTCCCTCCGAGGATGAGGATGCGCAGCGGGCGCGGGGCGCGGGTGGCGGTCGCCCCGGAATTCGGCGCGGGCTCCGTCGAGGGCTGCGCCCCCACCGACGAGGGACGGCCGAGGCCGAGCCCGAGAGCCCCCCCGGCGATCGCGGTGGTACGCAGGAACTCACGACGATTGGAGGACATGACGGGCGCTCGCATGCGGGGGAGGGTGGAGTGCGACGTGTGCGAAGAATATGCGACTCGGCGTCACCGGCAGGGAGAGCCGAGCCATCGCGTGCCTGCCAGTAACAATTGGGTTGAAGCGGTGTCTACCTTGACGGGGCGAGCCGACGCCGCGGCGGGTACGAAGCGAGGAGAGCGACTGGTGAACGAATCGACAGGAGAGCGGGGGCGGTTGCCCGGCAACGGAACGGTGCAGACGCCGCCGGAGACGACCGGTGGTGGTGCGGCACGTCCGTCGGGGGAACTCGAGGCGCTGCTGCGTCGCGTGCTGGTGGATCGATACGAGGTCGATCGCCTCATCGGGCGCGGCGGCATGGCGACGGTGTATCGCGCCCGTGACCTTCGGCACTCGCGCTGGGTGGCGCTCAAGGTGCTGGACCGCGAGCTGGGGGCGTTGCTCGGCGCCGAGCGATTCCTCGCCGAGATTCGGGTCACCGCCAACCTGCAGCATCCCAACATTCTCCCGCTGTTCGACAGCGGCGAGGTCGATGGGATCCTCTTCTACGTCACGCCGTATATCGAAGGGGAGTCGTTGCGCGTGCGCCTGGAGCGCGAGCGCCAGCTGCCGGTGGAGGAGGCGGTGCGGCTGGCGATCGGGGTGGCCAGTGCCCTGCAGCACGCCCACAAGCAGGGGGTCATTCATCGTGACCTCAAGCCCGACAACATCCTGCTTCAGGAAGGGCAGCCCCTGCTGGCCGACTTCGGCATCGCGCTCGCCGTCTCCAATGCGGGTGGGGCGCGCGTCACGCAGACGGGGCTCTCGTTAGGTACGCCGCAGTACATGTCGCCCGAGCAGGCGACCGCCGATCGCGTGGTCGACGCGCGCTCCGACCTGTATTCGCTGGCCGCCGTGCTGTACGAGATGCTCACGGGTGAGCCGCCGCATACGGGGAGTACGGCGCAGGCGATCATCGCCCGCGTCGTGACGGAGCGCCCGCGCGCGGTGCGCCTCGCGCGGGAGAGCGTTCCTGCGCACGTGGCGGCCGCGGTCGAGCGCGCCCTGGCCAAGATCCCCGCCGACCGATTCGCCTCGGTGCAGGAGTTCGCGGAGGCGCTCCAGGGGCGCGGGGCGTTCGCCCATGCGGTCCCCGCGGGGGCGCCGCGCGATGCGGCCCCGGCGACCGTGCGCTGGCGCGATCCGCTGGTGTTGGCGTTAGGCGCCCTGGCGCTGGTCGCCACCGTGACCGCGGCCTCGCTCTACCGCGCGCGCCCCGTGGAGGCGGTGCACACGCCGGTGCGCTTCACCCTCGACTTCCCCGTGGGCGAGGGGCCGGTCGACGGCTTCGGTGCGACCTTCGCCATCTCCCCCAACGGGCGGCAGATCGTCTATGCCGGGCGTCGGGGGAACGAGGCGGTGCTCTACCTGCGTGCGATGGACCAACTCGACCCGCAGCCGATCGCCGGGACCGAGGGGGCGATGCACGCCGCCTTCTCCGAGGATGGGCGCTGGTTGGCCTTCACGACGCGGACCGAGCTGCGCAAGATCCCGATCGCCGGCGGCACCGCGTCGACGCTTGCCAGCAACCTGCGCATGGTGCTCGGCCTGACCTGGGTTCACTCCGACCGTGTCGTGCTGTCGATGGGGGGGGCGCTCTATTCGGTGCCGGCGACCGGGGGGACGCCGGCGCCGCTCTTTGCCTCGACGGCGACGACCGGGGTCACGCGCGGGTGGCCGCGCGCGTTAGGCAATGACATCATCGCCTACGCCGAGTGGGGGCGCGACTCGCTGGAGAGCGCGCATCTCGTCGTGGGGAACGTGTCGACCGGCGTGTCGACGCCGCTCACGATCGCCGGGGGCTTCCCGATCGGGATGATCGAAGGAGAGCTGATCTACGGGACCTCGTCGGGGCGACTGATGGCCGTGCCGCTCAACGAGGGGATGACCGCGGTGGCGGGAGAGGCCGCCCCCGTGCTCGACGGCGTGATGAGCGGCCCGGCCAACGCGGTGCGGGCGACGCTCTCCTCGAGCGGCACGCTGTTGTACCTGCGCGGCTCGCGCGATCGCGAGATTGTCGAAGTCGGCATGGGCGGGGAGGTCACCCCGATTGGGCTACGGGCCGGTGCGTACAGCCACCCGCGCCTGTCGCCCGACGGACGCCATCTCGCGGCGGTGGTGACGGGGGCGGCGGGAGAGGAACTGCGCGTGTACGACCTTGCCGGCGGATCGGCGACGATCCTGGCGAACGCGCCACGCTTCGGCTCGCCGTCGTGGACGCGGGTCGGTGGTGCGCTGGTGTACTCCACTGGGGGACGCGATTCGGTCGTGATCTGGCGACGTCCCGCCGATGCGAGCGCTCCCGCGACGCGCATCACCGCCCGACGCGGCATGCTCGGCGCGAGCGTTGTCTCCCCCGACGGGCGCTGGGTCGTCTTCGGTCGTCCGCCGACGAGCGCGGCGACGACCGGCGGGGTGTACTACGCCGCGACCAGTGGCGACACGACCGCAACGCAACTGGTGGCCAATAACGGCGCGCCCATCGCGGTGCGCTTCTCGTCGGATGGCCAGCGTATCGCGTATGCGTCGGACGAGAGCGGTCAGATGCAGGTGTATGTGCGCGATTTTCCGGGGCCTGGGGGGGCGGTGCAGATCTCGACCGATGGCGGGACACAGCCGGTGTGGTCGGGGGACGGGTCGCGCCTGTACTATCGCAACGGCAACGCGGTGTTGGAGGCGACGCTCGCCCCCGGGCGCAGCGTGGTCGTGCGGTCGCGCACCGTGGTGGCGGCGGATGGTCCGGGGATCGGCAATCTCTCGGACCTCGAGGCCGCGACGGCCGGGACGCGGGTGATCGCGATGCGAGAGGCGGGGATTGGCCCCTCGGTCGTGGTGGTGCACGATTGGTGGGGCGAACTGCGGCGCCAGCTTCGCATCCAGCGCACGAGGTAGCGAGCGCCGTGCATTAGCTTGCGTCCCGTGATCACGGGACGCGCCACGCCACGGTTTTCCGCCTTTGCCGTCACGGCACCTGGGCTCGCCGACCTCGCTGCCGGCGAGTTGGCGCGGATGGGGCTGTCCGTGGGAGTCGTGGAGCCGGCCGGCGTCCCCTTCGAGGGCGACCTGCGTGCGCTCTGCCTGGCCAACCTGCAGCTGCGCACGGCGACGCGGGTCCTGGTGCGGGTCGACGAGTTTCGCGCGGCGACGTTCCACGAGCTCGAGAAGCGGACGGCGCGCATCGACTGGGGGCGCTGGATCGCCCCCGGGCGCGAGGTGACGCTGCGGGTGACCTGTCGCAAGTCGCGGTTGTATCACTCCGGCGCAGTGGCCGAGCGGGTGGCCGGGGTGCTGGCCCCGCTGGTGGGGCGTGTGGAGGTCGGCGGCGCGGAAACGGCGACGGCCGGGGGGGACGAGCCTAACGACGATGGTCGCCAGCTGCTGGTGGTGCGCCTCCTCAACGATCGCTGCACGCTCTCCCTCGACAGCTCCGGCGCGCTCCTGCACCAGCGCGGCTACCGGCTGGCGTCGGGAAAGGCGCCGCTCCGCGAAACGTTAGGCGCCGCGCTCCTCCTGGCGTCGGGATGGGCGCCCGGGACACCGCTCGTCGACCCGTTCTGCGGATCGGGGACGCTGGCCATCGAGGGGGCCATGCTGGCCCGTCGCATGGCGCCGGGGCGCGGGCGGGGCTTCGCGCTCGAGCACTGGCCTGACGTGGAGCCGGCGATCCTGGCGCGGGTGCGAGACGAGGCGCGTGAGCGCGAACTCCCGTCGGCGGGCGCGCCGATCGTCGCCTCCGATCGGGACGCCGGCGCCATCGATGCGGCCCGCGCCAACGCCGAGCGTGCCGGGGTGGCCAGCGACCTGACGTTCGTGGTGCGTGCCGTCTCGCACCTCGTCGCTCCGGAGTGGCGTGCGTCGAGCGAGGGCCCGGCCGATGGAGGGGAGCGTCGCGGGGCGATCGTGACGAACCCGCCATATGGGGTGCGCGTCGGTGTCACCGGAGAGCTGCGCAACCTCTACGCCCGGACCGGCGCCGTGCTGCGGACCGCGTTCCCGGGCTGGCGTGTCGCGGTGGTCTCGGCGGACCGCCGCCTCACGGGGCAGTTGGGGCTCGAGCTCCGCGATGCGCTGAAGACCAGTAATGGGGGGATCGCCGTCTCGTTCGCCGTGGGCGAGGTCCCCGGGTTGTCATAGCAGATCAGCGGTGCCTTGCCTTGGGGCTTTGCATCGGTGCCTCGTCGCGTTCTCCGCGTTAAATTCCGGGACATGTCAAGCGACCCCATCACCGGCGTCTACAACGACGCGTTCATCGCCGAAGTCTTTGAATCCTACCGGCGCGATCCGGCGTCGGTGGAGGCTTCGTGGCGGCAGTTCTTCCGCATGGCGGAGGCCCTCGGCGGGGGCGGAGCGGCGGACGTGTCGGCGCCGCTGGCGTCCTACGGGACGGCGGACCCCGCCTTCCTGCGCAAGGTGGCCGGGGCGGCGGCGCTGGCCCAGGCGGTGCGGCAGTACGGCCACCTGGCCGTGCACCTCGACCCGTTAGGCACCGCGCCGGCGGGGGCCGCCGAGCTGTCGCCGACGTTCCACGGCATCGTCGAGTCCGACCTGGCGGAGGTGCCGGCTGCGGCGCTGGGGATGCCGGGCGAGACGGCGGCCGACGCCGCGTCGCGCCTGCGCGACATCTACTCCTCGCGCCTGGCCATCGAGCTCGGGCATCTCGAGGAAGAGGGGGAGCGCGAGTGGTTCCGCCGCGTCCTCGAGCACGATGAGTTGCGCCTGCCGATGACGCCCGAGGAGAAGCAGGCGACGCTGGCGCGCCTGACCGAGGTGGACGGGCTCGAGCGCTTCATCGCCCGCGCCTGGGTCAACATGAAGCGCTTCAGCATCGAGGGGACCGATGCGATGGTCCCGATGCTCGATGCCGCGATCGACGAGTCGTCGAGGCGCGGGACGCAGGAGGTGGTGATCGGGATGGCGCACCGCGGGCGCGTGAACGTGCTCGCGCACATCCTCGACAAGCCGTACGGAACCATCTTCAACGAGTTCGACGGCAAGCACGCCGAGCACGGGAGCAGCGAAACGGGTGACGTGAAGTACCACTTGGGCGCGATCACGGCGAAGCGGTTCACCGATGGGCGCACCGTCGCGGTGATGCTCGTCCCCAACCCGAGTCACCTCGAGATCGTCAACCCGGTGCTGATGGGGGTGGCGCGCGCGCGCGTCGCGGCGTTAGGCGGCGCCGAGCAGTCAGTCCTGTCCATCGCCATCCATGGCGACGCCGCCTTCCCCGGCGAAGGGATCGTGGCCGAGACGCTCAACATGTCCAAGCTCACCGGCTACCGGGTGGGTGGGACGCTGCACATTATCGTCAACAACCAGGTCGGCTTCACGACCAACCCGTCGGACTCGCGCTCGACGTGGTACACGAGCGACCTGGCCAAGGGGTTCGAGATCCCCATCGTGCACGTCAACGCCGACGACGCCGAGGCGTGCGTGGCGGCCGTGCGGCTGGGGATCATGTATCGCGCGGCCTTCGGCAAGGACTTCCTGATCGACCTCGTGGGCTACCGTCGCTGGGGGCACAACGAGGGCGACGAGCCGACGTACACGCAGCCGGCGCTCTACGCGCGCGTCCGGCAGCACCCCACGGCACGCCAGGTGTGGGCCAAGCGCCTCGTCGCCGAGGGAGTGGTGACGGCCGAGCAGGTGGAGGAACTCGATAAGCAGCTGCAAGACCGCTTCGATGGCCTCCTGGCCGAGTCGCGCCGGTCGGTCGACCTCGACCACGACGAGCAGGAGCCGCTGCGCCCCACGCCGTCGTCGCTCCCGGCCATCGAGACGAACGTGCGTGCCGAGTCGCTCATCGCGCTCAACGAGCGGCTGCTCACCTGGCCGCCGGACTTCACGCCGCACCCGCGCCTGGCCAAGCAGCTCGAACGCCGGCGCGAGGCGTTAGGCTCGGCGGGCGGCATCGACTGGGGGCACGCCGAGGCGCTCGCCTTCGGGTCGCTGGTGGCCGAGGGGGTGCACGTCCGCCTGACGGGGCAGGATGCCGAGCGCGGGACGTTCACGCATCGTCACGCCGTGCTCAACGACGTGAACACCGGTGGGAAGTACGCCCCGCTGCAGCACATTCCCAACGCCACCGGGCGCTTCGAGATCTACAACTCGCCGCTCAACGAGCTCGGGGTACTGGGCTTCGAGTATGGGTTCGCGACCGCGGAGCCCGACGCGCTGGTGCTGTGGGAAGCGCAGTTCGGCGACTTTGCCAACATGGCGCAGCCGATGATCGACCAGTTCATCGCGGCCGACCGTGCCAAGTGGGGACAGGACTCGGGGGTCACCCTCCTCCTTCCGCACGGATATGAAGGGCAGGGGCCGGAGCACTCCTCGGCGCGCCTCGAGCGCTTCCTGCAGCTCTGTGCCGAGGGAAACATGCGCGTGGCCTATCCGTCGACGCCGGCGCAGTACTTCCATGTGCTGCGGCGCCAGTCGCGCATCCCCATCAAGCGTCCGCTCGTGCTCATGCAGCCCAAGAGCATGTTGCGCCTGGCGGCTGCGTCGTCACGCCTGGAGGACCTCGTGCACGGGCGATTCATGCCGGTGCTCGACGACCCGCAGGTGGTGAGCCGCGAGGACGTGACACGCCTCGTGTTCTGCACGGGGAAGTTGTACTACGAGCTGGTGGCCAAGGATCATCCGTCGCACCTGGCGGTGGTGCGCGTGGAGCAGCTCTATCCGTGGCCGCACGAGGAGGTCTCGCGCGTGGTGGACCTGTATCCCAACATCGCCGAGATCGTGTGGGCGCAGGAGGAGCCGAAGAACATGGGGGCGTGGAGCTACGTGGCGCCGCGCCTGCGTGCCTCGGCCGGCAACGCGCTCATCATCAGGTACATCGGTCGCCCCGAGCGAGCCAGCCCGGCGGAGGGATACGCCTCGTCGCATGCGGGCGAGCAGGCGCGCATCGTGGGCGATGTGCACGCGGCGCCGATCATCCCTCGCCGCGTGATGGCGAGGTAGAGGGCGGGAACAACAGAAGACGGGAAGACGGGAAGACGGGAAGACGAGTGACAGCAACAACAAAGGGCGGGCAGCTGCATAGCGCAGCCTCCCGCCCTTCTGTTTTCACTCGTCTTCTCGTCTTCTCGTCTTCTCGTCTTCTGCTATTCCCGTCCCCTACCTCGCCACCACGCGGCGAGGAATAATGGGCGCCGCGTGCACA
>Ga0116177_10002427_pt1 | contig 13697 bp, 9 predicted proteins | sample AD_STIC10_MetaG_FD_89750 | JGI IMG/M metagenome (GOLD analysis project Ga0116177, IMG submission 89750) | Active sludge microbial communities of municipal wastewater-treating anaerobic digesters from USA - AD_STIC10_MetaG | ecosystem: Engineered > Bioreactor > Anaerobic > Digestate | place: USA...
CACCATATTGAAATGGGCGCAGCAGGTCGCGGAAACTTCGGGAATCGACCTCAATCTGCCACATCCGTTGATTTAGATTTCATATCCGAATTTAACGAGCCACGGCTCCAAGATCGGCAAGACCGGTTCAAGATATTGAGCATATGGTTCCCATTGCCGCGTTCCATCATACAGGCCGCGATTGACCTGTGCCACACTCGCTGTGCTTACGCCCCGCTTTGTGGCAGTGCGGTCGAAATCGCGCACCGCTTCGCTCCATTCGAGCCCGACGAAAGCGCACATGGCTTTAGTTTCGGTTTCAAAATCCTGCACCAATCTGTGATAGTGGACAAAGTGGGCGTTTACTGGAAGGCGTTGCAAGGCCAGTTCTGTGAGACGCATAAGCGCATCATAATGCAGAGCCGTGCGTTCCAAACTGGTATATTCGAGCGTTCCGCTGCTCATGGCAAAGTTTGTACGGAAGCAACTCCAAACAACATCGCGCGGATCGCGCCGCATGACCAAAATACGCGCATCAGGAAATAGCCGCGCAATGAATGGCAATCTTGTTGCTTTCAGAGGGTCCATATCCACAAAGCAGGGCGAACCTGCAGGAACAACTGAAGCGACAACTTTGTCCCAATAAGCCTTCCGGTATTGCGCCAAATCTGAAGCGTCTAATTCGGAAAAGCGCTTCAAGCCTTCCGCGATTTGGCTGGCGTTACCCGCGATAAACTCAATATCGGCATCGTAAAGAGTTGGGCGCTCTTCAAGAGCTGCAACACCGGGCAACGACGCGAGGATATTTTCGACCAACGTTGTACCGGATCGAGGGTAACCGATCAAAAATACATGGCGTTGGGCTGCGTGCGCTGGCTGATCGCCATTCGCTTTTTGCCAAGCACCTTCATCAATGGGAGCCAAACCTGTAAGCAAGGCCTCGACGAAAGCCCGATTATCCAAATTTCCCGTGGTTCGATTTTCGTGGATGGCGGCGAAATCGGCATTTGATGCTGAAAAATGACGAAACGCCCCGGCATGGTCTGACTTGTGGTGGCAAACATCTCCCATTTGCGAATGCGCAATGCTTCGCTCGAGACTTGGATAACTTAGCCGCGGGATGAGTCCGTCCAGCAGAGCTCGCGCCTTTTCTAGCGCGCCGGAACGCAATTCAGCACCCGCCAATGCGTTAGTGGCGACCGCGTGGGTGGGGTCGATTGCCAATGCGCGTTGCGCATGTTCGCGTGCAGTTTCAGCATCCCCTTCACGTGCCGCAAGTGATGCAAGGCCTGCATGCGCTGATGGATTATGGGGGGCGAGTTGCGCGGCCTTTCCAAAACTGTCCCGGGCCATTGCACTCGACCCGCCGGCGGCCAAAATTGCACCGCGCTCCAGCCATGCATCTGCATAATCGGGGTAGTGACGAATGGCCTCGTCACATGCCAGCACGGCTTCGCGGTTCCTGTCTTGATTGCGGTAATGGATAGCCAAGCTGGTAAGCGTGGACGGGTTACCAGGTTCAAGCGATAGGGCATGCTGGAATAATGCGTCCGCTTTGGCAAACTCACCGCGCGCCGAATGAGCCAATGCAACGATAGCATGGTCATAGGCGTCCCCTATTCCGCGGACCAGAGCGGTTTGGGATAGTGCCGCAGCGGCTTCGAGATCGGAGCTAATCACAGATGGACTAGGCTCATTGGGTGCCGGGTTGTCAAGTGGGCTTCAGGTAAAAGAAGGGGCGGACATCGCTGCCCGTCCCTTCGTTATTTCACATCTTACCGAATTAGAAAGTCAGCTTGGCTGCGACGCCAAAACGGCGGCCCAACGCGTCATATGTCGACGGGAAGACATTACCGCTGTTAAATGCGGTCGAACCGATCGTATTACCTACCAGCTTAGGTTTGTTGTCCAAAAGATTCTGGATGGTGAAGGTGAACGAGAAATTGTCGCTCGCATTCCATCGAGCTGTCAGGTCGAAATAGTGCTCGGCACCAATCCGGCGGAAGCCTTCTTCGACCAGGCAACCGCCTTCATCGGTCGTTTCAAAGTTAGGACAGCCTTGAAAGCCTGGTTTTCCAATCTGTGCCAGATTGATCGGCAACAACACACCTGCGTCATTTCGGTTAGCTGCGTCTGCTGCGGCGCGTTCAGCCTCAAGTTGGGCAGGTTCATATTGAACGGCATCCATCCAGCGCCACAAGAAGGAAAGGTCGACATCCTTATATCCAAAAGTTACTCGGGTCGACGTTTGAAATTCGGGTTGAATGGATCCCGTGAATGAGCAGTTGACCGAGTAGAAACCCACACATTCGCGGTTCAAAGAGCCTGGATCGCTGGGGTTTGCGTTGAATTTTGATGAACGTGTCCAGTTCCCAACGAACGACAGCGTGAGGTCGGCGGCGCCGATATTTCCCTTCCAATTCGCCAGAAGATCGAAACCGTCGGTGGCCAATTTGCCTAGATTGTTCGTCGGACCAAATAGCCCACCTGTGGTTGCAGGATCGCCATCAAGGCCGCCTGTGAGGGGGTTGCGGCGGATATTTGTACACGCCGCGCTTGTCGCGCTTGATGCCGAAATAGCGCCGAAACAAGCCGCGATAATATCGCCCGGCAACGCTGTACCGATCACGCTGTCGATCTTGATGTTGTAATAATCAAGCGACACGTTGAAACCGGGAACGAAGTCCGGCTGGTACACAAAACCAAGGGTCAGCGTGTCGGCCTTTTCCGGCTTCAGGTCCAGATTGCCTCCAACGGTAAGATTGGCCTGCCCTGCTGTCGGGTTCGTGATCGAACCGATGGACCCGACAGGCGCACCCTGTGCAATACAGATGGCCCGCAAATTCGCGTTGGATGTCGGCGCCGCACCAGCGCAGGGATCGATGGAAAGATTGGTAAGTCCAACAGTCTGCGGCGTGAACAGTTCCCCGATATTTGGTGCACGGACCGCACGGCTATAGTTTCCGCGGAACTTCAACGATTCCACAGGCTCCCAACTACCCCCCGCTTTCCAGGTGGTGGTCTGGTTCTGCGACGTCGCACCCTTGACCGTATAGGATGAGTAGCGAAGACCAGCCTCCAATGTCAGGCTGTGAAACATCGGCTTGTCTTCAACGATCGGCGCGATGATTTCCCCGAACGCTTCATAGACATTGTAATTGCCGTCAATATTGGGCGCTGCGCCGCCAGCACCACCCAGTTCACCCGGGGTTTGCGCGAGCAAATCGGATGATTGGGTCGCGCCATATTCACGAAATTCACCACCAACAGCAAAGCCGACCGATTCAGATGCCCACGGCGACGCAAAGCCCGCATCGCCCGAGATCGTTCCACGCACCTGCGCCAGCGTCGTGCGTACTATGGTCGTCGAATCGGCAGTCAGGAATGCCGCCATTTCAGGGGTAATCGAACCTTCAGGTCCGAAGAGATTGACCGGAACGCAGCCGTTGGATGAATTTTGGCACGACGTCGCGCTGTCTGCCAATGCCGCCTGACGAAAGCGCGATTGCAGCGTGAAATTCTTGATAGCCTGGGCATTTTCCGATTCGCCATAGGCGCCGCTGATGTCCCAATCGATGCTGTCCGATATGGCGCCGCGAAGGCCCAGGCGGTAATCGAAGACGGTGGTCACATAGTTTGAAATACGCGGACCTACCTCTGGCGTCCGGCGATTAAGGGTAATGGCAGGATTTGGATCGAAACCTTCATCTGCAGCCAAAATCCCGTCATTGTTTACGTCGAATGCGACGAAGCCACCCAAACCGATTTCGCGATAGTTCGGATCCGAACGTCCCGTAGCTGTTGCGGCTGCAGCGCATTGCGCGGGCGTAAACCGCGGCGTGTAAATGTCTTCACGCGGGTTGACGTCAAATGCACAAAACTGGTTCCGCAATGTTGCGGGCAAAAACGGATTGTTCAGATTGATATTTACAGATCCGCCAAATGCACCTGAAGGTGCAATAATCGTGTCGACGGTATTTTTGGAGAACATACCGCGCGTGTACACCTCCACCGCATCCGAAATTTCATAGTTCGCCTGGGCGAATATATTGAAACGCTTGAACGGAGTCTGGAACACGTTGAACGGATTGAAATTGAACGAGGCAAAAGGCGCAACAGCTGCGCCTGCGGCATTAACCTGCCTTACGCCTCCGTTCTGTACGGTCGGATCGACGCTGGGAAGCCCCGTAGCAGGGTCTAACGGACGAGTGCCCGAAAAGCGCGATGGAACCGCGGTACCGGAACCGCCTGCACCGCCTGTAAAGCTGCTGATCTGTTCAAACGAAAAATCACGGTCGCCTTGGAATACCGGATCAGCCTGCTGATAACCGATCGAGAGAACGGCGTTGCCGCGACCATCGTCGAAATTGCCGCCCACCGTGGCATCGATGCGGAATGTGTGGCCATCGCCTTTCGCGGTCAGCTGGCTGCCGCCGGAAATTTCAGCACCCGCGAAATCTTTGCGCGTGATGAAGTTGACAACACCGGTGATCGCGTCCGCACCATAAGTGGTCACAGCCGCGCCTGTCAGGGCATCAACGCGTTCAACAAGAGCGAGTGGAACATTGTTCAGGTCGACACGCCCTTGCAGGTCGGCCGGTACAATACGCTGGCCATCCAGCAGAACGATATTGCGTTCCGAACCCAAGCCGCGAAGGTCGACATAGGATGCACCGGCATTACCGTTGTTGACGGCCGAACCGATGCTGGGGACAACGCCAGGTAGTTCGCGCAGGACTTCTTCGGCGACGTTGGACTGGAGCAAATCGATTTCATCCGCCGTTGTGGCGTTGACGGGGGTCGATTGGACAAGGTTTGGATTGCGGATCAGCGATCCGGTGACCACGATTTCGCCTGCGCTGTCTTCGTCGTCGGCAGCTTCCTGCGCGAATGATGGCGTCGACAGCAATGCCAGACCGATAGCAAGCGGGGCTGCCGCATATCTCAATTTGTAGGTGCGTGTAGTTTTCACGGTATATCCCTTCATAAGCTTTTGGGTCGCGCAGACGCGCGTCACGCGCCTGCGAGTTACAATTGCAAAGCTTGTTGATGCCCCGGAACTTCTGCTTAATCTGCACGCGTCGGGCACGCGGCAAGGCGTAGGTTACGCCTCCGGAACGAGGGTTCTTTGACCCAATTCCTTTTTCTGCACAAAGGAATTGCTAGTTCACGTCAGGATATTTCAAGGCCTGTAGCATTTCTGCAACAGTGGTTAATGCGGATTTGACGCATCGCCAGCCGCAAAAAGAGCATAAAAAAAGGGGCGGACATTGCTGCCCGCCCCCTTTCAAATTTGGTAGTTGACCGGATTAGAAGGTCAGCTTGGCTGCAACGCCAAAGCGGCGGCCCAGCGCGTCATAGGTCGACGGGAAGACGTTACCGCTGTTGAAGGTGGTCGAACCAATCGTGTTGCCAACCAGTTTCGGTTTATTGTTCAACAGGTTTTGCACAGTGAATGTGAACGAGAAATTGTCGCTCGCATTCCAACGTGCCGTCAGGTCGAAATAATGCTCGGCTCCAATACGACGGAAGCCTTCTTCAACCAAGCAACCGCCATCATCGGTGGTTTCAAAGTTCGGGCATCCTTGGAAGCCAGCTTGACCAATCCGGGCAAGATCGATTGGCAACAGAACGCCCGCTGCGTTGCGGTTTGCACCGTCGGCTGCTGCACGATCAGCTTCAAGCTGGGCAGGTTCGAACTGAACCGCATCGGTCCAGCGCCACAAGAACGACAAATCGACATCTTCAAAGCCGAACGTTACGCGAGTCGATGTCTGGAACTCAGGCTGGATCGAACCCGTAAACGAACAGTTCACCGAGTAATAACCTACGCACTCACGGTTCAGCGAAGCGGGGTTAGCAGGGTTAGCGTTAAACTTCGAAGAACGTGTCCAGTTGCCGACAAAGGCAAGTGACAGGTCAGCAAAGCCAATGTCGCCCTTCCAGTTTGCGAGCAAATCGAAACCGTCGGTCTTAAGTTTACCAAGGTTGTTGGTTGGGCCGAACAGACCGCCTGTGATCGCTGGGTCACCATCCAGGCCACCTGTGATCGGGTTACGACGGATGTTCGTGCAATTCGGGTCTGTAGCGCTGGCTGCGGAAAGTGTCCCGAAACAGGCAGCAATAATATCGCCCGGCAACGCCGTTCCAATAACGCTGTCAATCTTGATGTTGTAATAATCAAGCGAGAGATTGAACCCTGGCAAGAAATCCGGCTGGAATACAGCACCCAAAGTCCATGTATCGGCTTTTTCCGGCTTCAGGTTCAAGTTACCACCAACGGTGATGTTCGCCTGAGCAGCCGTAGGATTGGTGATCGAACCGATCGTTCCTACCGGTGCGCCCTGCGCAATACAAACGGCGCTAAGGTTGGCGTTTGCAGTCGGTGCACCACCGGCGCATGGATCAACGCCAAGGTTGGTCAAGCCGACTGTTTGCGGCGTAAACAATTCACCAATATTTGGTGCACGAACAGCGCGGCTGTAGTTACCACGGATCTTGAGCGACTCTACAGGCTCCCAGCTACCGCCAGCTTTCCAAGTTGTGGTCTTGTTCTGCGACGCAGCACCAGGAACGCTGTAAGAAGAATAACGGATACCCGCTTCTAGTGTCAGGCTGTGGAACAGTGGCTTGTCTTCTACGATCGGCGCAATGATTTCACCGAACGCTTCGTAAACGTCGTAGCCACCGTCGATGTTTGGAGCTGCGCCACCGGCACCGCCCAATTCACCTGGCGTCTGCGAAAGAAGATCGGAAGCCTGAGTCGCACCATATTTGCGATACTCACCACCAATTGCGAAGCCGACCTGTTGCGCTGCCCAAGGAGCCGTAAATCCGGTATCACCCGAAATTGTTCCGCGCACCTGAGCAAGAGTTGTACGAACGATTGTGGTCGATTCGGCACTCAGGAACGCTGCCATTGCTGGCGTAATTGAACCTTCCGGACCAAACAGGTTGATTGGCACACAAGCTGCGTTGCCGCTCTGACAGGTCGTGGTGTTATTCGCGAGCGCTGCTTCGCGGAAGCGTGATTGCAGGGTATAACCCTTAATGGTCTGAAGGTTCTCAGATTCACCATAGCCACCACTGATATCCCAATCGATCGAATCCGTGATCGCACCACGCGCACCAACCCGGAAATCGAATACTGTGGTCACATAGTTGGAGATACGCGAGCCAACTTCAGGCGTACGACGGTTCAGTGTGACGGCAGGGTTCGTGTTATAACCTTCTCCGGCGGAGATAACGCCATCGTTGTTGACGTCAAATGCCTGGAACCCACCTTGCCCAACTTCACGGTAGTTAGGATCGGTCCGGCCAGTAGCGGTCGCTGCAAGAGCACATTCACCTGGCGTAAATCGCGGCGTATAAATGTCGGGACGCGGGTTAACGTCGAATGCGCAGAACTGATTACGCAAAGTTGCCGGCAAATAAGGGTTGTTCAAGTTGATCGGAACAGTCCCACCGAACGAACCGGATGGGGCAATGATCGTGTCAACGGTGTTCTTGGAGAACATGCCACGGGTGTAGACTTCAACCGCATCGGAAATTTCGTAATTTCCTTGTGCAAACAAGTTGAAACGCTTGAATGGTGTTTGAAACACGTTGAACGGGTTAAAGTTATACGTTGCAAAAGTTCCTACACCGGCACCTGCTGCGTTGACCTGGCGAAGACCGCCATTCGCGGCGCCACCGGGGTTGGCGGCATAAATCGGCTCACCAAGCGGGAATGCTGCAGTAGGAGCACCAAAACCGACAAGGACCGATTCCGGCGTCGTATTGGGGACGCCACCGACAAGTGGGCGAGTTCCCGCGAAACGCGACGGTACCGACGTACCGGAACCAGCAGCACCACCTGAGTAGCTGCTGATCTGGACGTTGGAGAAGTCACGTGCGCCTTGATAGATTGGATCAGCCTGCTGATAACCAACCGACAGAACTGCGTTACCACGGCCATCATCGAAATTTCCACCAATGGTGGCATCGATACGTACCGTATGACCATCGCCCTTTTCGGTGAGCTGGGTTGCAGCAGCAATTTCAACGCCTGCAAAATCTTTACGTGTCACAAAGTTGACAACGCCGGTGATAGCGTCTGCACCGTAAGTGGTCACAGCCGCACCGGTCAGGGCGTCTACGCGCTCAACCAGAGCGAGGGGAATGTTGTTCAAGTCAACGCGGCCAGCAAGACCCGAAGGTGCAATGCGCTGACCATCAATCAGAACGATGTTACGGATCGAACCCAGACCACGAAGGTCGACATAAGATGCACCGCCGTTACCGTTGTTCACGGCCGAACCGATGCTGGGGACGACGCCAGGCAGCTCGCGCAGGACTTCTTCAGCAACGTTCGACTGCAGAAGATCGATTTCGTCTGCGGTCGTTGCGTTGACCGGAGTCGACTGGACGAGGTTGGGGTTCTGAATCAGCGAACCGGTAACAACGATTTCACCGGCTGGCTCTTCTTCGTCAGCTGCATCTTGCGCGAATGACGGCGTCGAGATCAACGCCAGACCGATCGCAAGCGGCGCTGCGGCATATTTCAATTTATGTATACGTGTAGTTTTCACGGTATAGCCCTCCATAAGCTATTTGGGTCACGCAGACGCCTCGGACGCGCCTGCAAAACTTGTTAATGCTCCGGAATTTCTGCTCTTTTTGCGCGCGTCGGGTACACGACAAGGCGAGCGGAATGCTTCCAGATTGGCCCCGCTTTGACCTAAATCCACTTTTCACGCAAAGAAATTGCTGGGGTGCAGCATGAAATATCGGCCCATGTAACATTTATGCAACAGTTTGCCGAAGCGTGCTTTGCGGCGGAGGAAGCGTTTGAAATGCATTTCATTCATGACAGCGACAGCGGGTTTCGTTAATAGCGGCTCAACCTCATAGTGGAGTGATCATATCTTTATGCCTGCATGTCCCTCGATTGCCCGTGCTTTAACCGCGCTTTTCCTTGCTTTTACCCTATTGGTACCCGGCAAGCTTTGGGCACAGGAAGCGCCAGCAGCAATCCCTGCGGTTCCAGTTCCACCGGCATCTGCCCTGCCCGAAAACATCCTGCACCTTGATCTGTCGACGGGTGGCCGGGTTACGATCCAGCTTTATCCCGAAATTGCGCCTGCGCATGTGGACCGGATCAAGACCCTCGCGCGTCAGGGCTTTTACAATGGTGTCGTCTTCCACCGGGTGATTGACGGATTCATGGCGCAAACAGGCGACCCGACGGGCACAGGCCAGGGCGGCTCGCCGCTTCCCGATTTGAAGGCCGAATTCAACAAAATGCCCCATTTGCGCGGCACGGTGTCGATGGCAAGGGCCACCGAACCCGATTCGGCCAACAGCCAGTTCTTCATCTGCTTCCAGCCACGCTTCAGTCTGGACAATAAATATACGGTCTTCGGACGGGTCATGTCCGGAATGCAGTTTGTAGACGCGATTGAACGTGGCGAACCGCCAGCGACACCGAGCACGGTGTTGCAGGCATCAATCGCTGCCGACAATGTTCCGCCCAAATTGCCGGCGGCACCCCAGATCATGGTTGATCCGATACCGGGATCCTGATTATCTGGCTTGCCTGCAATGCGTGTTGACCTGTTTGATTTTGATTTACCCGCCGAGCGGATCGCTCTTCGACCGGTCGCACCGCGCGATTCCGCGCGGCTGCTGCATATCCACGGACAGCAGGGCCTGTCCGACCATGTCGTACGCGACTTGCCCGACCTGCTTCGCAAAGGCGACTGCCTGATTTTCAACGACACACGCGTCATTCCGGCACAGTTGGAGGGCACAAGGGGCGACGCCAAAATCGGGGCTACCTTGCACAAACGTATCGATCTGCGCCGGTGGCAGGCCTTTATCCGCAACGCCAAACGCCTGCGGGTCGGGGAAAGCGTCGATTTCGGGCGCGATGTCGTGGCTGTCGCCGAGGAGCGGCATGAGGACGGGAGTTTCACGCTCTATTTCGAAGGCGACGAGCCGGTCGAACTGTTGCTCGAACGCGCGGGCACCATGCCGTTGCCTCCCTATATTGCGGGCAAGCGTCCAACCGATGAACGCGATGCGCAGGATTACCAGACCATGTTCGCCGAAAAGGACGGCGCAGTGGCGGCGCCCACGGCATCGCTTCATTTTACGCCCGAGTTGATGGCGGGGATCGAGGCAGCGGGGATCGAGACAGCGACGCTGACGCTGCATGTCGGGGCGGGCACCTTTCTGCCGGTGAAGGCCGAGGATACGACCGAGCACCGGATGCACCATGAATGGGGGCAGATCGACGTCGACACGGCCTATCGCCTCAACAGCGTGCGCGAAAAGGGCGGGCGGTTGATTGCGGTGGGGACGACGTCGCTCCGGCTGATCGAAAGTGCGGCGGATAAGGATGGCACCATCAATCCCTTTTCGGGCGATACCGACATTTTCATTACGCCTGGCTACCGCTTCAAGGCGATCCAGGGCCTGATGACAAATTTCCACCTGCCGAAATCGACGCTGTTCATGCTGGTCAGCGCGCTGATGGGGCGCGAGACGATGCAGGCGGCTTATGCGCATGCCATCGCCAACGACTACCGCTTCTACAGCTATGGGGACAGCAGCCTGCTCATCCCGGCTTAGGCCTTTTAGTGACCCTTTAGCTCGTCCCCGGTCAGGCGGACGATGTGCAGCACATTGGTCGAGCCCGGCGTACCAAAGGGAACGCCCGCCATGATGATGATCCGCGCGCCTGCCGTCCCCAGATGGTGGCGCAGCGCCATGCGGCGGCCCTTGGCGACCATTTCTTCGAAGCTGCCAATGTCCTTGGTCCGCACGCTATGCGCGCCCCAGAGAAGACCCAGCCTGCGCGCGGTCGCGATATGCGATGTCAGGACGAGCACCGGCACCATCGGCCGTTCCCGCGCAATCCGCCGCGCGGTCGATCCGGACGAGGTGAAGCAGATGATCGCGCTCGTATCAATGGTCTGCACAATCTGCGCCGCAGACGCCGCGAGGGCATCGGCGGTGGTCGCATCGGCGCTGATCTTGGTGAACTGGACGCGGGCGTGGTAATCAGGGTCGCTTTCGACCTGCATCGCGATCCGGTCCATGATCGACACCGCCTCAATCGGCCAGGCCCCCGCAGCGGTCTCGGCCGACAGCATGATCGCATCCGCCCCGTCATAAATCGCCGTAGCCACGTCCGACACTTCAGCGCGTGTGGGTGAGGGCGAGGTGATCATCGACTCCAGCATCTGCGTGGCGACAACCACCGGCTTGCCCATCCGCCGTGCGGTGCTGACAATCCGTTTCTGCAAAGGCGGCACCTGTTCGGGCGGCAGTTCGACGCCCAGATCACCGCGCGCCACCATCACCGCATCGGCCAGCTCCAAAATCTCCTCGAGTCGCCCGATCGCCGCCGGCTTTTCAATCTTCGCCAGCAACGACGCCTTCCCGCCGATCAGCTTCTTGCCTTCGGCCACATCTTCGGGGCGCTGCACAAAGGACATCGCGATCCAGTCGACATGTTGCGAGACGGCAAAGGCCAGGTCCGACCTGTCCTTCTCGGTCAACGCGGCCACAGGCACCACCACATCGGGGACATTCAGCCCCTTGCGGTCGGACAGCATGCCGCCAACCTCAACCTGGGTTTCAATCCGCTGCGGACTGACGTTCAGCACGCGCAGCACCATCTTGCCATCATCCAGCAACAGCCGGGTCTGTGGTTCCAGCGCGGCAAAGATTTCGGGATGCGGCAGATAGACGCGACTCGCATCACCCGGCTTCGTATCGGCGTCCAATATGAACTTCGCGCCGGTTTTCAATTCGACCTTGCCGCCGGCAAATTTGTCGATGCGCAATTTTGGACCCTGCAAATCGACAAGGATCGTGGTCGGCCGCGCATATTTCTTCTCAAGCCCGCGGATATGCTCGATCAGCTTCGCCTTGTCGGCTTGCTCGCCATGGCTCATGTTAATACGAAAGGCGTCGGCACCGGCAAGAAACAACTGTTCGATCATCTCGGGCGTATCGCTGGCCGGGCCAAGCGTGGCGAGAATACGCACCTTGCGGGCGCGTGGTTTCGTATAGTGAGTCAAGCATCCGCTCCGTTACTGGAAATCGTTTCGTAAGCGGCTATAGCACATGGGAATCAAGGCGAAAGGCCTTCCCGTGACAAGAATAGGTATTCACCGATGAAAGAACTGACCGACCACGCCGCAGCCGCTGCATTTCGCCGTCTCGTCTCACATTTGCAGCACCGGCACGACGCCGAAAATATCGACCTGATGGGTCTCGCCGGTTTCTGCCGCAACTGTTTGGCCGATTGGGTGATGGAAGCCGATAGCACCCTGACCAAGGACGAGGCACGCGAACTGATCCACGGCATGCCGGCCGCCGAATGGAAGACCCGCTACCAAAGCGAGGCGACACCGGAAAAGCTGCAACGCATGCAGGAAAGCATAGCGAAGAATGCAGCGTCGCATTAAGCGGGTGCCAATCTGATTCGGGCCGCCGACAACCATCGGCGCCCACCCAACTAACAGGAGAATATCATGTCCGATGGCAATGTCGCCGCCGATCAATTGCGTCTTTTTATCGAGCGTATCGAGCGGCTGGAAGAAGAGAAAAAGGGCATCGCCGACGATATTCGCGATGTCTACAGCGAAGCGAAAAGCCAGGGCTATGATCCCAAAATCATGCGCCAGATTGTCCGCCTGCGTAAAATGAGCAACGATGACCGGCAGGAGATGGAAGCCGTTCTCGACACTTACAAGTCGGCGCTGGGTCTGGCATAAAGGGTCACCCCCCAAAAAGGAGATTCCTTATGCTGATGACCACCACCTCCACCATCGAAGGCCAACCCGTCCGCGAATATCTTGGCGTTGTAACGGGCGAAGTCATTGTCGGCGCCAATATCTTCAAGGATTTGTTCGCCGGTATCCGCGACATCGTCGGCGGCCGCTCGGGCGCTTATGAAAACTCCCTGCGCGACGCCCGCCAGACCGCGCTTGCCGAACTGGCCGACGAAGCCCGCAACCTGGGCGCGAACGCCGTCATCGGCATCGACCTGGATTATGAGGTGCTGGGCAAGGAAGGATCGATGCTGATGGTCACCGCATCGGGCACAGCGGTGAAGCTGGGTTAAGTGGCCCGCTTGCCCTCGACCCCGTCCCTGATGTAAGGGCGCGCCTTCAGTTCACTTTAGCTTCAAAGAAAAGAGCCATGGCAGGCCATAGTAAATTCAAAAATATCCAACACCGCAAAGGCGCGCAGGATAAGAAACGTTCGGCCCAATTTTCCAAGCTGAGCCGCGAAATCACCGTTGCGGCCAAGATGGGGATGCCCGATCCCGATATGAACCCACGCCTTCGGCTGGCGGTCAACGCGGCCAAGGCGCAGTCGATGCCCAAGGACAATATCCAGCGCGCGATTGACAAGGCGAATGCCGCCGGCGGCGAAGATTATGAAGAGGTGCGCTACGAAGGCTATGGTCCGGGCGGCGTTGCTGTCATCGTCGAGGCGCTGACCGACAACCGCAACCGTACGGCGACGAATGTGCGCACGGCATTCAGCAAGAATGGCGGCAATCTGGGTGCGTCAGGTGCGGTGAGCCACGGGTTCGACCGTATGGGCCTGATCACCTATCCCGCAAGTGCCGGCGATGCCGACCATGTGTTCGAGGCCGCGCTTGAGGCGGGCGCCGAAGATGTGGAATCGGGCGAAGACGAACACAGCATCTGGAC